>Ga0207789_1000006_pt1 | contig 314844 bp, 280 predicted proteins | sample HigsolmetaGSP12D_FD_184840 | JGI IMG/M metagenome (GOLD analysis project Ga0207789, IMG submission 184840) | High solid enriched microbial communities from the Joint BioEnergy Institute, USA - SP1-2-D (SPAdes) | ecosystem: Engineered > Bioreactor > SSF (Solid state fermentation) > Aerobic >... | reverse complement strand
CGTCATACTTGCCCCTTATGGAACCGATAAAATGGGTATTAAGCTCATTGTATCGGTTCTTCGAGGAAAAAGCCAGCGATCTTTAAAATGTTAAGTGGGGCCTCGCATTAGTCTGACTTTGACGAGGCCCTGGACTCCCACGAGATTTTGACGCTAACTTCCCCCCGAGGGAGGGGAAGCGGATCGACTGGACATCGCATATTTAAGAGCTGATTTGCACCTGATCAGGGAAAAACAGGCGTTGACATAGGTGCAGTTCTGCACTTGCGATTCGGTCCGCGGCTGTTCGGGGTCCGATCTCGGAAATGGGAACACCCGTTCACAGAGAAGTTTAAGAATTTAAAAAAAAGTGTTCGCTTTGGTCGAAAGACACTCCCCCTCCCCCGGTGCTATTTTGATGACACCAAGGATGAAAGGGGAGTACCAAGGCAAATGAAAAAAACGATGGTTCTGCTGTCCGCTCTGGTCGTTCTCGCGCTCGCGCTTGCAGCTTGCAGCAACGGCGGCGGCGGAAGCGAGAGCGCTGCGACGCAAACGGTGGCGACATCCGGTTCCGCCGGCCCGGCCGGCTCGCCATCCGGATCTGCTGGCGGTGACAAAGGGGTCATCGGCATCGCCATGCCGACCAAATCGTCGGAACGCTGGGTGAACGACGGCGCCAATATGGTCAAAGAGTTCGAGAAGCTCGGCTACAAGACCGACCTGCAATACGGGGAAGACGTCATCGAAAACCAGGTGTCCCAAATCGAAAACATGATCACGAAAAATGTCAAGCTGCTCGTCGTCGCTTCCATTGACGGCGGGGCGCTGACCGACGTGCTGCAGAAAGCGAAAGACGCCGGCATCCCGGTCATCGCGTACGACAGGCTGATCACCAAAACGCCGAATGTAGACTATTACGCCACCTTCGACAACTTCAAAGTCGGCGTGCTGCAAGGAACTTACATCGAGGAAAAGCTGGGGCTGAAGGAAGGAAAAGGCCCGTTCAACATCGAGCTGTTCGCCGGGTCTCCCGACGACAACAACGCCTACTTCTTCTTCAACGGCGCCATGAGCGTTCTTAAGTCCTACATCGACAGCGGCAAGCTGGTCGTCCGCAGCGGCCAGACGAAGTTCGACCAGATCGCCACCCTCCGGTGGGACGGCGGCGTCGCCCAATCCCGGATGGACAACCTGCTGAGCGCCAACTACACGACCGAGCATCTGGACGCGGTGCTGTCCCCGTACGACGGCATTTCGATCGGCGTGCTGTCTTCGCTCAAAGGCGTCGGATACGGCACTTCCGACAAGCCGCTGCCGATCATCACCGGTCAGGATGCCGAGCTGGCGTCGGTGAAATCGATCATTGCCGGCGAACAGACGCAGACGGTGTTCAAGGATACGCGCGAACTGGCCAAAGTCGCCGTGAAGATGGCCGACGACGTTCTGAACGGACGCAAGCCGGAAGTCAACGACGAGAATACGTACGACAACGGCGTCAAAGTGGTCCCGTCCTACCTGCTGCAGCCGGTATCCGTCGACAAGTCGAATTACAAGCAAACTCTGGTCGACACCGGCTACTATACCGAAGACCAGCTGAAATGACGGAAGACGGGAGTAGCGGCTGGCATCCGGCCGCCACTCCTTGTTCTTCGAAGACTGGAAAAAGGCGGGTGAACCACATGTCGGCGGCCCTATTGGAAATGCGGGGCATTACGAAGACGTTCCCCGGCGTCAAAGCGCTGGAGAACGTCAATCTGGTCGTCCGGGAAGGCGAGACGCACGCGCTGTGCGGAGAGAACGGCGCCGGCAAATCGACGCTGATGAAAGTGCTGAGCGGTGTCTATCCGTTCGGCTCCTACGAAGGGGAGATCCGCTTCAACGGGCAACGATGCGAATTCAAAGACGTCAAGCAGAGCGAAAGCCAGGGCATCGTCATTATTCACCAGGAACTGGCGCTCATTCCGTACCTGTCCATTGCCGAGAACATATTTCTCGGCAATGAACGTGCCCGACGGGGCATCGTCGACTGGAACGAAACCTATGTCCGCACGAAAGATTTGCTGAAGACGGTCGGGCTGAACGAAAATCCGAACACGCCGGTCGGAACGCTCGGGGTCGGCAAGCAGCAACTCGTTGAGATCGCCAAGGCCCTGTCCAAGAAAGTGCGGTTGCTCATTCTCGACGAGCCAACCGCCGCACTGAACGAGGAGGACAGCAACAATCTGCTGCGTCTGATCGTGAAGTTCAAGCAGCAGGGCATCTCCTCGATCCTTATCTCCCACAAGCTGAACGAAATCACCCGTGTCGCGGATTCCATCACCATCCTGCGGGACGGCAGAACGATCGAGACGCTCGACATGCGGACTGATGATGTCAGCGTGGATCGGATTATCAAAGGAATGGTCGGCCGCGACCTGACGCACCGGTATCCGCAGCGGAAGCCGAACATCGGCGGCACCCTATTTGAAGTGCGGCGCTGGACGGTCCGCCATCCGCAGCAGCCCGGCAGGAAAGTGGTGGACGGCGCCGATCTGTATATCCGCCGCGGCGAGATCGTCGGCATCGCCGGACTGATCGGAGCCGGACGAACGGAACTGGCGATGAGCATCTTCGGCCGGTCTTACGGTAGCGGCATCAGCGGGGAGCTGTTCAAGGACGGCCGGGAGATCCGGCTGCGCACGGTCAGCGACGCGATCCGCCACGGCATCGCCTATGTGACCGAGGACCGCAAACGATACGGACTCAACCTGATCGACGATGTCAAGCGGAATCTCTCGCTGGCGAATCTGAAGAAGCTGTCTCGCAGAGGGGTCGTCAACGAGAACGAAGAGATCGTAACGGCCGAGACGTTCCGGCGCCGGATGAACATCAAGACGCCGTCGGTAAGGCAGAAGACCGGCAACCTGAGCGGCGGCAACCAACAGAAAGTTGTGCTCGGAAAGTGGATTTTCGCCGAACCGGACCTGCTCATTCTGGACGAACCGACGCGCGGCATCGACGTCGGTGCGAAGTACGAAATTTACACGATCATTCAAGAACTGGCCTCGGAAGGCAAGGGCATTCTGCTCATCTCCTCGGAACTGCCGGAAATTCTCGGCATGTGCGACCGGATTTACGTCATGAGCGAAGGACGCATCACCGGGGAAGTGCCGCGCGGGGAAGCGACTCAGGAAAAGCTGATGCGCTATATGACCGGAAGCGGAGGGAAATAACCGATGGACATCCTCAAAAATCTGTTTCGCACAAACGTCCGGCAGTACGGGATGATCATTGCCCTGGTCGTCATTACGCTGCTATTTCAATGGTTGTCCGGAGGCATTCTGTTAAAGCCCCTGAACATCACCAATCTGATTCAGCAGAACAGCTACATTCTGGTTCTCGCCATCGGCATGGTTCTCGTCATCATTACCGGACACATCGATCTGTCGGTCGGATCTGTTGCGGCGTTTGTCGGGGCGGTGTCCGCGATCCTGATGGTCGATCATCATCTGTCGTTCTGGCTGGCGCTCGTCCTGACGCTGCTGCTCGGCGCAATTGTCGGCGCCTGGCAGGGCTTCTGGGTCGCCTATGTGCGCATCCCTTCCTTTATCGTCACGCTGGCGGGCATGCTGCTGTTTCGCGGTCTGACCATGATCGTGCTGAACGGTCAATCCATCTCTCCTTTCCCGAAAGCCTTCCAGAATATGAGCGCCGGCTTTCTGCCGGACTTCGGCTCCTTCCGGGTTCACATGCTGACGATCTTGCTTGGCCTTTTGCTGTCGGCGGCGACGGTCGTTCTGGAATTCCGCAGCCGGCGCGCCCAGCGGAAATACGGTTTCGACGTGCTGCCGATTCCTTGGTTCGCGGCCAAACTGGTCGCCGTCGTTGCGGTCGTCAACGTCTTCACCTGGGTGCTCGCGCAATACAAAGGCATTCCGAACATTCTCGTCATTCTGTTCGTTCTGGTTGTTGCGTATACGTATGTCATGAACCGCACGGTGGCGGGTCGGCACGTTTATGCGCTCGGCGGAAATGAGAAAGCGGCCGGCCTGTCCGGTGTCAAGACGAAGCGCGTGACGTTCTGGGTATTCGTCAACATGGGCGTGCTGGCCGCCCTGTCAGGGCTGATTTATGCCGCCCGTCTGAATGCCGCGACCCCGAAAGCGGGAGTCAACTTCGAACTGGACGCGATCGCAGCCTGCTTTATCGGAGGAGCTTCGGCTTCCGGCGGCATCGGCACAGTCGTGGGCGCCATCGTCGGCGGTCTCGTCATGGGCGTCATGAACAACGGGATGTCCCTCATCGGTCTCGGCATCGACTGGCAGCAGGGGATCAAAGGGCTAGTGCTGCTGTTCGCCGTCGGCTTCGATATTTACAACAAAAACAAGACGGCATAAAAGACGGAGCTTGCCGGAGTTTTGGCGAGCTCCGCTTTTCTTCTTTGGCGGCCGGCACGATTTGCGAAGCCGTTCAGAAACCGGCCGGCGCCTCGGCTTGACGAAGCCGCACTTGTTCTCCACGTTTGCCGTTATGGGGCGGTTGGCCACCGCTTCCTGCCCGAAGGACTGAATACGCCGCCCCGTAGAAAAGCCCCCTGCGCGAACGCAGGAGGCTCGTTATGTTCTTGTTATTCCGCGGTTTCGATCAAACCGTATTTGCCGTCGTTGCGGCGATACACCACGTTGACTTCCCTCGTGTCCGAGTTCGCGAACACGTAGAAGTTATGTCCGACCATATTCATCTGCAGAATCGCTTCTTCGACATCCATCGGCTTCAAGTTGAAGCTCTTGGTGCGTACCAGTTCGAATTCCTCTTCCTCTTCGTACGGAGCGACCGCCGCCGCTCCTCTCGCGTAACCGGTTCCGAAATCTTCCTTGAACAGGGCTCTGGCCGTTCCGCTCTGCTTCACCTGGCGGTTGACCTTCGTTTTGTGCTTGCGAATTTGACGCTCCAGCTTGTCGACCACAAGATCGATGGAAGCGTACATGTCTTCGCTCTTGTCCTCCGCCCGCAGCAGCACGCTCGGAAGCGGAATGGTGACCTCGACCGCATGCAAGCCCTTGGTGGCGCTGAGCGTTACATGCACGTCGGAATTGGGAGGCGTTTCGAAATACCTTTCCAGCCGACTCAGCTTCTTCTCGACATATTCCCGAAGAGCATCCGTCACTGCCATGCGCTGACCACGAACGTTGAAGTTCATCAGGCATTCCTCCTCCTTTTGCTGCCTTCATTTTACCACAGCCCAAGGAGGCGTTTCAAAACATTCCGTTAACAATTTTGAATTTTTTGATAACTTGGCCCACAGTTTCGGCAGGCACATAAAAGCACCCCGGATTGCTCCGAGGTGGGGTGGCCGGCAAATCGTAACGGTCAACCGGTTCTATCTATAAAAAATAACCTATGATTGCGCCTTTACGCGCCTGTAGATTACAGTTTAACGACGTTGGCAGCTTGCGGGCCTCTGGCGCCTTGCACAATGTCAAACTCGACAGCTTGCCCTTCTTCAAGGGATTTGTAGCCGTCCATTTGGATCGCGGAGAAGTGTACGAACACGTCGCCGCCCTGCTCCGTTTCGATAAAGCCGTAACCCTTCTCTGCATTGAACCATTTTACTTTACCTTGCATGTGCTAAACATTCCCTTCATTATCAAATGACATAGGCGATTTGGCCTGGCCCACAACCCGAATATACCATCAGGGAAAGATTGGTGTCAACGGTTTTTTGTAAGCGATGTCATCCCGATATCGACAGCAACTCGCGGATATCCGATTCCGACAGAGAAGAGAGCTGCGCTCCCCCCGACTGGATGACTTCGTTGGCAATATCTTTCTTGCGCTGCTGAAGTTCATACATTTTCTCTTCGATTGTGCCGCGAGCAATCAGCCGCATGACCTGTACGACATTTTTCTGCCCCAACCGGTACGCGCGATCAGCCGCTTGCTGTTCTACGGCAGGATTCCACCACAGATCGAACAGGATCACCGTGTCCGCCCCGGTCAGATTCAGTCCGGTCCCTCCCGCTTTGAGTGAGATCAGGAAGATATCATTCTCTCCTTGGTTGAATCGATCGCACAGTTCCAGCCTTTCGGCCGCCGGCGTGCTACCGTCCAGATAGGAGCAGGTCAGACCGTCCGCCGCCAGATGCTCTCGTATAATGGCGAGCATGCTGGTGAATTGGGAAAAAATCAACATCCGCCTGCCGTTTTCAAGACATTCCCGGACAATCTCCGTCAGTTGCTCCAATTTGCCGGAAGTTTCATGGTAATCCTCCAGGAACAAAGCGGGGTGGCAGCAGATTTGCCGCAACCGGGTCAGGCCGGCCAGAATCTTCATGCGACTCTTCTGGAAGCCTTCCTCGCGCAAGTCCTCCTCCGTCTCGGCGCGAAGCTTGTCCAGGTAGGCGGCGTAAAGCTTCTTCTGCTTCACCGTCAATTCGGAATGCTGAACGGACTCGATCTTCTCCGGAAGCTCGGTCAACACTTCGCTCTTCATTCTTCGAAGGACAAACGGGCGGATGATGCGGGCGATCTTGTCGGGAGGCATGGCCGAGAACGCCTTCTGATTCTCAAAGAGACCCGGAAAAACGGCGTCAAAAATCGACCACAGCTCATCAAGCCGATTCTCTATCGGGGTTCCCGTCAATGCGAATCTGCGTCCGGCTGCGATCCGCTTGACTGCCTGGGCCGTCTGAGATGCCCGGTTCTTGAACGCTTGCGCCTCGTCCAGAATCAGGATGCCGAACCTGCGTTTCTCGTAATACTCGATATCCCTTCGAAGCAGGGGATAAGAAGTAACGATCACGTCCGCTTCGACCGATTCATCCTGCAGTCCGTCTCGCTCCAGCGGGGTTCCGGCGACAACCGTGACACGCAGCTGCGGAGCGAATTTGCCGAACTCGCTTTGCCAGTTGTAGATCAGGGAGGCGGGACTCACAATTAATGCAGGAAGTCGCTCGCCGACGTTCTCTTGCTGCTCCGATAAAATGTAGGCGATGCTCTGAAGTGTCTTGCCCAGCCCCATGTCATCGGCCAAGATCCCCCCGAACCGGTAGAGCGAAAGCGTCTTGAGCCATTGAAAGCCTTCCTTCTGGTAGTCTCGCAGCACGCCGGACAAGGAATCCGGAATCGGGAAATCGAGCTGGGAGGGACTCCTCATCTGCTCCAGAAACCGTCGGAACGCCGCCCCCCACTTGACTCCCGCCCCTTTGCCCGCGGACAGGTCGGACGAGATTCGCAGGCCGCGAACGACCGGAAGCTCGATTCGACTTCCTTTGATTTCCGACTTCCTTACATCCATGTCGCTTAACATGCCGGCCACTTCCCGCAACCCATCCTGCTCCAGAGAGACGAAGGCGCCGTCCGGAAGCCGGTAGTAGCGCTTCTTCTCCACCAGCGATTGAAGAATGCGGCGAATCTCCCCTTGGTCAATCCCGGCCATATCGAATCGAATCTCCAGCCAATCCTCCGAGTCCCCGATATCCACCGATGTCCGGGGGCGAACAGCCGCAGGATGAGTCAACGCCCTCACGGCGGGGGTCGCGAACACCTCCGCCACTTGCTCCAGCAGCGGAATTCTCTCGTACAGGAACTCGTAAATCGACTCTTCCTCTATCAATTGAAGGCCGTTAACCGTTCGATAAAAAGGAGAAGCTTCCAGGATCCGAAGGATCTGCCGCTCCTTCTCTGCCTCTCGGACGAGGAACACGTCGGAATCCGTCCGAACTTCCTCCTGACTGTGAGGATCGATCACCGTCTCGTCATATACGAAATTCAGCTTGACGGACAAGCAATCTCCCTCGCGGTCCAGGTAAAGCTTGGCCTTAAGCGGCGGCTGCACGATCCGGTCGGCAACCCCCCTGGCGATCTTCACCGTGCCGATCGATTTGAGCCCGGGAACGACTCGCTCCAAAAAATCGTTCATTCGCTTCGGCGGAATGATGAATCGGGAATCCTTCGCCTGCGGCAACACATGCGACTGAACGAACCATTTCTGCATCTGAGCGATTCGGCGCAATTCGTCCGGATCTGCTTCCACCAGTTTGCCATCTACGACAGCGAAGCCGTATTCCGGAAGGACGCCGACCTTATCCAGTCCATTGACCGCCAGTCTGTATGCTTTTCCGGCAGATGCCTGATCCAGTTCGAAGGCAAGCGGGATTTTCTCCGTTGACATTTGAATGGAACCTCTTGAAACGCCGTTCGTCAATAATACGGCATCGGCGGACACCAGTCTGTCCCTCAATGACGGCCATGCCAGGGGAGGGATTCTGAGCGACCGATCCTGTCGATAGAACGAATAGTGGGATCTGTCGGCATTGTAGAACTCCTCGCTTCGTTTGATCTGAACCAGCAAGTCAAGCACCGATTCGTTCGCCTTGCTGAACGAATGAATGCTCGGATCAAAGGTGAAGTTCTTGGAAAATACGATCTTTTCCCGCTGTTCCAGCTTGCTCAGGAAATCTTTGATTTTCGAGACAACGTAGAGCCGCTTGGGGCCGACTTTTAATTCAAGTTCCACCCCGCATGCGTGGTAGGCAGATTCGACCGAAATGACGCAAATAAATTCGACCCCCACTTCCTGCATCCCGCTTTGCGATAACGCGACAGATTCCTCCTCGGTTTCGCGGGACGAAGGATTCGCCCTGTTGAACAGCGCGAAGAACTGATTGGTTATGTGCAAGTCCCGATCCGTAAAAAGCTGCGGCGCCGCAGGCCCGGCGGCGGGCCTGGAAGGCTTGGAAGAGCCGGAGAAGAGAGTCGGCGGCGCCAATGACGGCCCTGCCGAACGCGTTGAGACACGGCCCCCCGCAAACGAGGGCGACTGTACCAATGCCAGCATCACGGCCGCAACATGCTTGCAATAAGAATAATGAACTTCGAAGGCCGGACAACTGCATTCGGCTTCCACGTCGCCTCCGTCCGCGCTCCACTTCAGCCGCACATGGTAGCGAGAACTGCCTTTCACAACGGCCGTGCACTGGTCGGTATTCGGGTCTACTTCTATCTTGATCACACGGTTCTCCCTGCAGTATTGCATCCCCCGACTGTAAGAGGTGTTGCCGCACAATTCTTTCACGTCCGCCCTTGTAAATGGAAAATCAGACAAAATCCGTTCAACCCCCTGAAATTTACAGCGATATTGTACCATATCTGCGAACTTACAGGCAGTAAGCAACTACTCCTTTATGGCCAAATCGTCCGCTCCCCTAACTCTCCCTTCATTAGATTCGAGACGGACTATTCTTATCAACTCGAATTTCGGTTTTCGGGATCCATGGTTTAGAAGATCGTTTAGAAGATCGAACCGGCTTCAATGGAAAGTCCCGGAAGGACCCTTACGCTCACCGTGTCGCCCTCACTATATGTCTCCAGCGACTCGTATTTGCCTTCCTCGTTTAGCAAGTGTACGAGGATAATCTTCTCTGCCGGGTAAACGATCCAGTATTCTTTGACTCCCGCGCGTTCGTACAGCGCTTTTTTGACCGTTAAATCCAGTTTGATGCTGCTGGGGGAGATGACTTCGACGACCAGATCGGGAGCGCCCTTACAGCCCCTGTCATCCAGCTTGGACGGATCGCATACGAGCGTGATGTCCGGCTGCACGACCGTCATCGTTTCCTCGTCCGCTTCGTCCCCTTCCGGCAGGCGGACATCGAATGGAGCTGCATATACCTCGCAGCCCTTGCCGCGCAAGAAGCTGCTGAAATGCGCAAACAACTCGCCGAGCACACGCTGGTGCCGGCGCGAAGGTGCCGGCGCCATCGCATGAGGAACGCCTCGGATCAATTCAACGCGCGTCCCTTCCGGCCATCGCAAATAATCGGCGTAACGATACGTCTTCCGCTCCAGCGGCTTGCTCAACTCCCTCACCTCCGTCATTCCCACGGGCAAATCCCTCATGTCAATCTTATTATAGCACACAAGCCCGGCCGTCAACCCCGTTTGCCGACGGCTCAAGTCCGTTCCCGTCCATGGAAGGCCCAAAGATTCAAAGGTGTCGATCAGGAAGTCGGCACAGAAATTCAGCCCACAGCAAGTCGAGCGGCGTGTCGATATCGATGGACCGTTCCTTGGGCATCACGTATCCGTAAGTGTTGTCGTGAATAAATGTTTTCAACCGCATGACCGCTTCGCAGGAAGAAACATAAACGGCCCCGTTCAGAGCATATGCTTGCGCGGAATCCTGCCTTCGCAGCGACAGCGCGGACTCCGGCAGCGCCGCGCGAAGCGTTCCGTTCCCGTCAAGCTCAAACATCCAGGACAGCGGCTTGTCCACTGCCGTCACCGAGACGACGCTGACAGCTCCGGCAGTCCGGTACGCCTCGATACACCGGTCGATGTCTTCCGCCGTTCGGAAGGGGGAGGTCGGCTGAAGCAGAACCACCACATCGTACCCTCCAACTTCCCGGATGGCATGGATGACCGGTTCGATGCCCGGCGTATCGTCCCTAGCGAGCTCCGCGGGCCGCAGAAACGGAACGTTGCCGCCCCACTGCTTGGCGACTTCGGCAATTCGGGGACTGTCCGTCGAAACGACGCAGGCGTCGATGTATCGGGACCGCTTCGCGGCTTCGAGCGTCCACGCCAGCAGCGGCTTGCCTCCCAACTCCCGGATGTTTTTGTCCGGAATTCCTTTGGAGCCCCCTCTTGCCGGCACGATGGCCAGCACGGATTGGCCGTCGATCATTTCGCCACTCCCCCGTAATCTTGAATCGCCTGTTCGTAGTCGTCCATCCGGCCGATATCCATCCAGTATTCCCGAATCGGATAGGCCGCGGTCGCTTTCTTGTTTGCGATCAACGATTCGAACAGCGAGGGCATGTCATAGTACGATTGCTTCGGAATGAGATCGAGCACTTCCGGATCGAGAATATAGATTCCCCCGCTGATGAAGAAGCGCTGGACCGGTTTCTCTTCGATGGCATAGAGCCGGTTGTGCGCCACCTTGACCACCCCGTACGGCACTTGGTATTCATACTCCCGGACGCACATGGTCGCTTTGGCCTTGTTTTCGAAGTGAAAATGCAACGCCTGCTCGAAGTTGATCTTGGTCATCAAATCGCCGTTCATCACGATAAAGGGGGCGCTCGGCCGCTCGGGCAGCAGGCTTAGCGCTCCGGCCGTTCCGAGCCGCGTGTTTTCGTGCAAATACCGGATCTCAACCCCCCATCGCTGTCCGTTGCCGAAATGTTCGATGATCATTTCGGCTTTATAGTTGACGGAGATGTAGAAACGGTAGAAGCCCTGCGCGATGAAGCTTTCGAGGATCAGCTCGAGAATCGGCTTGGAGCCCACCTTCAGCAGCGGCTTCGGACAATCCCGCGTCAGCGGAGCCAGCCTCGTGCCCAAGCCGCCGGCCATCAGGACGACCCAATTGTCGTTCTGCTTCACTTGCAAATAATCGTCGAGAAATACGACGTCTTCCACGACGCCGCCTTCGCCGACGACAGGCAATTGATGCAGCCGGCGAGCCTTCATGAGCGCGATCAAATCATCCTGACTCGTGCCGACGGCAGCGACGATCGGCTTGCGGTTCATGATCGAGGAGATCGGGTTGTGCAAGTTCTCCCCTCTGAGAATGCCGCGGCGGATGTCGCCGTCTGTCACGGTCCCGAGCAAAACCCGTTCCGGGCTCACCGCCAATACGATTTGCTTGGCCCCTCGGTCCATCACCTCCATCGCCCTCAGAATGGAAGTGTCGGCGGAAACGAGCAGGTTCTCCCAATTTGTCATGATCGCTTCTCCTTACTCGATCTTTTCATCCTTTCGATAATCGCGATTGGCCGCCTTCCCCAGCAGTTCCCAGTATCTCATTGCCGATATCCCGCCTCCGGGCCGCTTGCAGGAAAGGCTGTCCTCGGTAAATGCCTGCCCGGCGGCAATATCCCGAGCCGCCACTACGCTCTTTCTAGCGACGAGCCGATTGCAAATCTCGACGGCGCTCGGAAATTTTCCGGTTCTGCCCAATGCAGCCTCAATGTCTCGAACCCCTTGTACCATGGCCTTCAGTTCGCTCGGTTCCAACGAGCTTCGATGATCGGGGCCCGGCAGATTTCGATCCAGTGTGAAATGCTTTTCGACCAGAAGAGCTCCTCGAGCTACGGCAGCCAGCGAAACCGCAATCCCCTCGCTATGGTCCGAATAACCTACCGGCAAGCCGAAAGCCGAAGCCATCGTGTCCATCGCTCGCAAATTGATGCTGTGGGGCGGAGCCGGATAGTCCGTAGTGCAATGGAGAAGAGAGACGCTTTCGGCCAAATAGGCCTGTCCTCTTTCGGAGATATAGGCTTCCAGAAGCGACTCGTCGGTCGGATGTTCTTCGGGATGCAAATACCCGAACGCAAGCATCATCAATGCATCTTCAATTTCGCCGAGCGTCCCCATGCCGGTCGATAAAATAATCGGGATTCCCGTTCTCGCAGCCGCCAGCAGCATAGGTCCGTTCGTCAGTTCGCCCGAGGACAGCTTGAGCCTGCGAATTTGACATCGTTGAGTCAGAAAAGATAGACTCTCAAGATCGAATGGAGTGGACATAAATTCAATGCCGACTTGGCGGCAATGATTGGCGATGATCATATGATCGGCTTCGCCAAGCTCCAAACGCTTGAGCATGTCGAACTGGCTCTCTTCCCTGTCTGTCGTGACCTTTTGATATTCCGCTTTTTCGGCATCCGCGGTAACGAGGAGATCCGTCTTGAAAGTTTGGAACTTGATGGCGTCTGCTCCCGCTTCCGACGCTTTATCGACGAGTTCGAGCGCAAGTTCGACAGAACCGTTGTGATTAACTCCTGCTTCGGCAATGATGAAAGTCTTCGCCATGTCCTAAACACTCTCTCTTAATAACATAAAAGCTTCGGCTGCCTTGAAGCCGGAAGCGGCTCCTCTCACTTTGGCCAGACTGAAAATCGCTTCTTCGCTTCGCGGGAACGGGAACGATCCAAGTTCGCTCTGATAGATCTTCATGACTTCGATCTTATCGTCCAAGAATTCGGAGATGTCGACAAAGACATTGGGCCGGAATCCATTTCGATCCGGACGAATTCCGAAGTCCGTTTCCGAAAGCGTCTCGTAAGCCAAAACTCTTCTTACTTCGGGATAGCGGAACCATTTGGTGCAAGCCAGTACGGCATCGCTGACAAAAGAATGATCGGTATGCGCATCCCCAGCGTAAGGCAAGTAAACGATCTCCGGATGCAATTCTCGGAAGACGAAACTTATCCGGTTGACCAGTTCGCCCATCGGAATGCGATCGAGGGAAGCAGGCGCGAATTGCAGATTGGTTGTTGAATCGAATGCATACCTTGCAGCAACCCGCTCGATCTCTTGATTCCGGGTTTGCACTCTCTCCAGGGAATAGCCACTTGCTTCAGAGACGTGAGTCACGATCAGCCAATGGACGTCATCGCCATTCCGCTTGTGCCTGAGCAGCGTTCCTCCGCATCCCAAAGTTTCGTCATCCGGATGGGGCGCTACTACAACGACCGTCGCCATTAGTATGTAATCTCCTTTATAAGCAATTTTTCGTCAATGGGGATCGTCGCCAGTATCTCCGCAATCTTCTTCGAGCTTGTCCCGTCTCCGTAAGGGTTCCGGCAATTGTTCACCTGATTTCTGTATTCTCGGTCGAAAATGGCTTTATGGACGGCTTTGCAAATTTCATCCGCATTATGCGAAACAAACTGCACGTTCCCAGCATGCAGCCGCCCTTTCTGCCGATTGCCGACATTTACGACTGGCAGCTTCAGCAGCGGGGCCTCCAAGATGCCCGCACTCGAATTCCCGAGCATGCAGGAAGCTTTCCGCATAATGTTCACAAATTCCAGTCGCGAAATATGATGAGCCGTGTACAAGAAAGGAAGGTGCTCATATTCTTGAATGGCCTGGACGAGCTTCTGACTTCCCGCGTCGGAATTCGGATAGCTTAAAATGGTTTTGATGCCTAACCGGCGAACCGCCTCCATCGTTTGCTTCATCTGTTCGTAGGCTTCGTCGACTTCGGACGAGATCACATGCTGAATCAATAATATGAGCGGTTCGTTCTCCTTGATCTCAAACCCGAGATTGGCCGACAACTGTTGTACTGTTAGTTCCGGAGTGGCCACCAGCCGATCCAAGCCGGGATTTCCCGTATTAAAAACGCGAAAAGCTTCTTCCCCTAACGCAAGGATTCTATGGCAGCTTTCATCGTTGGTCGCGAAATGCAGGTGCGACAGCTTGGTTACGGCGTGCCTCACTTGATCGTCAACGTTACCGATGACCCGATCTCCACCCGCTAAGTGAGCAACCGGAATATTCATGTACGCCCCGACCAACGCTGTGGACATGGCCTCTTCCCGATCCCCGAGAACAAGCAAGAAATCAGGCCTTACCCTGGCGACGGTCTGGACCATTCCTTGCAATTGAACCGCCAGACCTTTGACTCTTGAGGATAATGAATCTGCGGATATCAAACTTTCAATCTGATCGGCAATCTTGAAGCCGTCGGACCGTATCTCGTCTACCGTTAACCCATGGGCCGGAGATAGATGGGCGCCGGTGACAATCAATTCCAATTCCATTCGGGGATCTTCGTGGATGGCTCGAAATAAAGATGACATTAAATCGTACTCGGAGCGGATGCCGGTAACCCCAAGTATCTTTCTTTTTTTCAAGCGTATTTCCCCCATTCAAACGGTCAGCATGATGCTAAACAAAAATTTCGTCATAATATCTGAACATTTTTAAACCGTATTGGATCGGTTTTCTATCTATCGGGTTGCCGTAAACAACTTGGTTGACAATCGCCGCTATCCAGTTGTCGGACGCTGCAAACCCCAATGCCATCCCCCCCGCCAAACGCGGATTGATCTCAATGAATTGAATCGATCCGTCGGAGCAAAGGAAGCATTGAACGTTGATCGGCCCTATAAACGGGACATAGGAACAAATTTTCTCAACCCATTCGATCATCTCTCTATGGTAAACAACCATTCCCCCGGTTGACTTGCCGTCTCGCACGCTCCATCTTTTGCGCGGTATAATATAAACAGGGTTCGATTGAACGTCGCAAAGAACGTCTATCGTGTATTCTTCGCCCTTCACCGGTTCCTGAGCGATCATTCCGTCCATTGAAACCGGCTGTGCCGTGAAAAGGATTCCTTTGCCCCCTCTTCCCATACGGGGCTTAATGACGGAATAACGCTGCTCGAGACTTGTAGCCGGGGTCGGGATTCCGTGCTTGACGAAGAAGTTATACGTATTCCATTTGTCCTGGAAGATTTCGATAGTCTTCGGTTCAGAAATAATAACATGTTTTCCTTTATTTTCAAGTTGCTTCTTACGTTCCGCCCAGCCGAGAAGCGTCTCGTCAAAGGAGGGAAGAACGACATCGATGGAGGCTCTGTCGAGAAGGTCCAGCATGATCGACCAGACATTCGGCTCGTTAAACCGCGGCATGCGCACGAATTCATCGGCCAAATACCTCCCGGCGATCCCATCGTCAATATCGGAAGCGACGGCCTTAAACCCAGCTTGCCGGATGGCCTTGATAATATATCCCGAAGTGAGTCCCCCGGATGCTTCCGTCATTACTTTCAGCATGCGAATTCCCCCGCTCAAAGGACGATGTAAGCGATGTTTGGGTCAAATGGAAACCGGTTGATCTTATATTGATTCAAGTCCAGACATTCCCGCAAGGCAATCGTCTCACCGGGCCACCACGGATTGTTGATTTCGTCAAAAGCCAGGATGGCCCCTTTGGGCATCAACGGCAGGAAGTGTTCGAGCGCAACCTTTGTAGGTTCAAATAAGTCGAAATCCATAAACAACAGACTTATCATCAGATACGGGTTTTCATTGACAAAGCGGGGAATCGTTTGCGTCGCGTCCCCTTTAACCAAAAATATCTTCTGAAATTGATTCAGAAACCGATTGTTATCATATTCCTGAACGAGTTCTTCCAGTTCTTCGTACACATTGTATCCGGTGTGAAAGCCCCCTTTTCTCATCTCCGCGTTCCGTTCACTATCGTGGCTTTTGTCCTGCGTGGCCGTATCCGGGAAGCCTTCAAACGTGTCGAAGCCGAAAACTCTGCGATCGAGAGCGTAAGGCTCCAAAGCGGAGGAGAGCTTGGCCCAAGCGAAAAGACCGCCCCCATAATGAACCCCGCATTCAATGATGCTTCCCTTTACGTTCATCTGCATTTTAAACAACTCATACCTTGCCACGAATCGGGCAAGACTTTGCCGTCGGACATACTTCTCAAAGTGATCCAGTTTCTTGCGAGTATCGACATTCGTCTTGTCGAAAACTTCCAATCTGTTCCCTCCTACGCCTGATCGGCAAGATTTACGCTGCTCGGAATATTAATGATTCGGGAAGCCAATTGACCGGCCGTTTCCAAGTTCATCTGCGGACATGACCGATACGGATCGAGCTGATGAAGAAGCTTCCAAGCCGGACGAACCATAACTCCTTCTGAGTGGGCGATTCGCAAAATCTCATCCTTTTGGTCGGCAATCGAAACGTCCAACAACAAAACATTGAGCCAGTAGTTGCTTCTGGTAAACTCGTGTTCGGTATAAAAGCGGAGACCATCAATCTCTGAGAATGACTTGCAGTAAACTTCGGCCAATTTTCTTTTTTTCTCCAGATAAACAGGTAGTTGTTCCATCTGAGCGCATCCCAAAGCGGCATTCAAATTGGGCAGCCGGTAATTGTATCCGATCTCATCATGGACATATTCCCATGAATGCGGCACTTTGGCAGTCGTGGATAAATGTTTGGCTTTCTTGGCCAATGCCTCGTCATTCGTTAGAATCGCTCCGCCCCCGCCCGTTGTAATAATCTTGTTCCCGTTAAAACTTAAGGCTGCTAACGTTCCCCAATTCCCGACGTGCTTTCCCTTATAGTACGTTCCGAGCGCTTCGGCCGCATCCTCGATTACTTGCAACGAATACCGATTGGCCACCTCGACCAATCTGTCCATATCCACCGCGTGTCCAAACGTATGCATGGGGATCACTGCTCTGATCGGTCGTCCTGTAATCTTGTTATAGCAAATTCCGCTTCTGATCTCCGTAATGTCCTGCAAATAATCTTGCAACTTGGCGGAATCGAGACCTAATGTTCGAAATTCGTTGTCCACAAAGTGCGGAATCGCCCCGCAATAGCTTACGGCATTCGCTGTAGCGATAAAGGTCAGCGAAGGGATGAGCACTTCGTCCCCAGGTCTTACGCCCGACAGCATGAGACAAATATGCAACGCTGCGGTCCCGTTGACCACAGCAACCGCGTACCGAATCCCCGTAAATTCTTGAAGCCGCTTTTCAAACAAATCTACATAGGCACCAACCGAAGAGACCCAGCCGGTGTCGATGCATTCTTTGACATAGGTCCATTCGTTCCCCGAAAATTCAGGTTCGTGCAGCGGCAGCGTTCCTCCGGCTTGTCCGGTTACTCGCCGGATGACCTCGACAATTTCCGTTCCCAAGGATCGACGCGCTGTTTCCATTGGCATGCTCCTCGCGGGTCTGTCAAATATTGTACTCTCCCGGCCTGTACATGTTCAGGTTGTCCGGCTGGGTAAACCATTCGATCGTTCGGGCCAAGCCCCTCTTGAAGCCGTCCATACCGCCGTATGCAGGCTTCCAATTCAACCGTTCGAGCGCCTTGCGGTTGTCCGCCCACAAGCGTTCCACTTCGCTCTTCTCCGGGCGCAGGCGAACATCATCCGTCTCGATCTCCAGCTCTGCATTCATCAGTTCGGCGATCAGGCGAGCCGTTTCGCCGATCGAAATTTCGAAGTTGCTGCCGATATTGATCTCTTCGCCTACCGATCGATCCGACTCCAAGAAGGAGATAAATCCGGCGACCGTATCCTCGACGTAGTTAAAGTCGCGTGTCGGATGCAAGGCGCCTAACCGAATCTTGCGGTTGCCCTTCGCAAGCTGCGTAATGATCGTCGGAATGACCGCCCTTGCCGATTGGCGGGGACCGTATGTATTGAAAGGGCGAATGACGCCGACGGGCAACCCGAACGAACGGTAAAAGGCCAAAGCCATTTGATCGGCGCCGATCTTGGACGCGGAATAAGGAGATTGGCCTTGCAGCGGATGCTTCTCGTCGATCGGCACGTATTGGGCCGTGCCGTACACTTCGCTGGTGGACGTATGAACGACCTTGGCGACGCCCAGTTGGCGAGCGGCCTGCAATACGTTCAACGTCCCTTTGATATTGGTGTCCACGTAAGTATCCGGAGAGTGATAAGAGTAAGGAATGGCGATCAACGCGGCCAAGTGCAGTACCCCGTCGCACCCGCTTAGCGCCGTCCTCACTCCGTGCGGATCGCGAACGTCGCCCGCGAAAACTTCGAATTGTCCTTTCACGTCCGGAGCGCAGCGGTCCAACCATCCCCAGGAATTGGAGGAGTTGTACTGAACGAACGCCTTGACCGAATACCCCCGGCGAACGAGCGCTTCGGTCAGATGCGAGCCGATGAAACCATCGGCACCGGTTACCAACACTTTACGATAATTGACCATATCGTTTCCTCAATTCAATATCAATTGACTACAGATTGTCCGGATGAGCGAAATTCCGGGGTTTCCATCAATTCATCCAGTCTTGTCCGAATCATGGGCGCCAGTTCGTTCCAACCGCGTATGACGGGCTCCATCAGCTCCAACAGCATCGTTGCCTTAGCTTTAAGGTCGGTCTCTTCCAATAGCTGATACCAGTGTCGGTCCATGTAGTTCAACTCGCGTTGAAGAAAAAAAGCATGCACGTATTTGAACGTTTCATCGTCAATGATCGGCTTCCAGAGTTGTTCGAATTCCGTCAGCCATTTCCTAAAGTGACTTTCGTTATATTTGTCAAGCGAGCCTTGCACGCATCGGATATGATTCTCCAGACGAACAAACTGTTCCTCAAATTCGGCTGATTTGGATTGGACCATGAGCATTCGTTCAAAAATTCGCCGACGGGTCTCATCAGAGTAGGGAACAAGGCACTCTTGCATTCTACGTTTAAACCATCCTTCTCCCAAGTCGATGTCTTTTCGTTCCTCGTACCATTCATCCAACGTTTTCAACCTGGTGTTCCTGATGACGGCACCAATGCGCGAAGCGTTGTAAAACGTGTAGCCTTCATATGCATCAATAAGTTGCTCAATCCCCTCCCGCAAAACGTTCATAGACGGATTCGTCCGATTGCGCGATCCTTGAACATTGTCTACCCAGTCCGACGATTCTTCCACATTACGGGACAGTTCCTCCGCCGTTCGATGGTTTACACCGTCCGAATAGTATTGATCGTTCGGAAAGGAAAAGTCTTGTCCGATAAAGATGATTTCCTGGCACCCCAGATAGATCGCGGCTTGCACAGCCGTACCAGTAACGGTGCCGGTCGATTGAAATATAGGTTCAACTCCAGACGGCTGCATAAAATAGTAACTAGGCGCATCCAAATTAAAGAAAGCATGCATCAGATAACGAAGGTTTTTCGTAATAATAGACGAATGAATCGTCGGGACGTATAGGAAAGGTATATTTTCCAGATTCAAAGACGCAAACGCCTTATAATTATGATCCGACGGATCCATGGATACAACGAAATCCGGCTCGATGTCGTATTTAAGCATCGCCTGAACGCTGGTACCGGCCGAAACAAGAAGCGCCCGATTTTTCAATCGCCGTAGCGCCTCCGCCTCCATTCCCAAGGAAGGGCCCGAACCGATCACGATCGCCGGAATACCGGCACAGTTTCCTTCCAGTCCTTTGAAGGAGGGTGTTCGGACGTTTACGGCCATATTTAAAATTTTATTTCTTGTCCAGTCCCGGCGAAAACGGGTTAAAGTCCGCAAGGAGAAATGAGCGCGAGACGCTGTCTCCCGGATAATTCTGCGGTATTCATGAATCACTTCAGGGAACAGTTGTCTGTAAACCGGCACTTCCAAATGAACAATCCGCTCATCCGCTTTGGAAAACACAATTGCGAGCAACTCGCTTTGCAGAAGGGGATCTTCACCTATGCCAAACATGGCAATGCGCTTATTCTGCAGAATGCTTCTGAGATCCCGATGCTCCAGCGCACAAAGAAACAATTCTAATTGCGGTTCGTAGACAAATACGCGTTTGTCCGGATACAGAGCCAGAAACGCTTCCAAATGATAGCCAAGCCCGAACCCGCACAGCAGAACGTCCATCCGATCCCGCACTTGTTCGGTGACCGATTGGGCCCAGCGATCCGCCTCCAACACCGGATCGTAGCGGCTGTATACGAACCGGTTCGTTCCATCCTCCAATCGAATTAACACATTGGGTTGACCATTTTTGGCCGGTTCAATCTTGTATTGATCCTTATTGTACGATCGATTACGAACCAGCTTATAAATTTCGGGATACTTATCGCGTAAAAACAGCAAATTGTCGGCGGCATATTTTTTCATACATTCACCCGACCTTGAACGGACTGTTCCAATTTTTGAAACAGTTCGCCAATTTCATACTTGATCAGGTCCCCGGCTTGAACATATTCTTTTCGTTCCATTGCCGCTTCTATTTCATTAAGAAGCTGGGGCAGACGATGAGAGAAGTTGGCGAACGGTTCCGCCAGCGGATCAGTTCCCGGCGAGCGGTTGAACTGCGTCAACACAATCCGAACCGCTTGCTCAACCCACCCGAAACTCTCCAGAAGCTGAGAAAAATAACCCCAATCCTCCTGGTTCATCTCACCGTACAGCAAATCGGAAATCGATTCGATTGCTCGCGTGATGCGCGGCAAATAGTCACCCATCTCTTGCAGCATTTCCGCAACAAGCGCATCGCCGTGAACTGTGCGAATCTCCACTTGCTTGATCTGAGATAAACGTTGCCGTAATATAGATTCGTAATCTTCCCGGCACACCTCTTCGTCAATAATCACTTCCTGAACAATGTGATTATCGTTGTATAAGGCAGCGAAGATCCGGTTCAATTCCCGCTCGCGTTCCCAGTCGGTTAATCCCGTAAGGTCAGATGTCTTCTCCAAATAATGTATGATCATCTTATCAGCACCCAAGTTAAATTAGCATTGCAATATATTCTTCATTATCGGCAGAAAACGACAATAATTGAATAGAAAACTCCCTGTCCAAACGGACAGGGAGTCGAGAAACTTTCCCAATTAACCGAGCAGCTTGAGGACGTTTTGCGGCAGCGAGTTCGCCTGCGCCAGCATCGCCGTACCCGCTTGAACCATAATTTGTTGCTTCGTGAAGTTCGTCATTTCTTGCGCCATATCGGCGTCGCGAATGCGGGATTCGGAAGCGGACAGGTTCTCGGCGTTCACGCCGACGTTGTTGATCGTATGTTCCAGACGGTTTTGGATCGCACCCAGCGTAGCGCGTTGGTTGGATACCTTCTGGATTGCCGATTGAATGAGAGAAAGTGCGCTTTGAGCATGAGCATAGGTAGAGACCGTAAGCCCTTTAATTCCTAGCGCAGTGTTGCTCAATGCATTGGACAAGTCGGCCTGAATCGTAGTGCCTTTCTCCCAACCAACTTGGAAATTCAACTTGCCTCCCGTGCCATTAAGAAGCGTAATGCCGTTGAACTTGGTTTTGGACGTGATGTTGCTGATTTCTTGCGTCAACTGGGAAACTTCCAACTGAATTTGATTGCGATCAGAATTTTGAAGCGTGTCGTTCGACGCTTGCGTAGCGAGCGTGTTCAGACGCTGCAGCATCGCGTGAACTTCAGTCAGCGCGCCTTCAGCCGTTTGGATCAGCGAGATGCCGTCTTGCGCGTTGTTCAACGCCTGATTATAGCCGTTGATCTGATAGCGCAGCTTCTCGGAGATCGCAAGGCCAGCCGCGTCGTCAGCAGCGCGGTTGATGCGGAAACCGGAAGACAGCTTCTCAGCCGTCTTGGCCAATTGCGTGCTGTTGTAGCTCAGGTTGCGGTTCGTGTTGATGGCGCTGACGTTCGTGTTAATGAACATTCCCATTCCGTTCATCCTCCATGATAGGTTTGAGTACCGCGTCCATGCGGTCTATCATCTATATCGGCAAGGTCTGCCAACGTTTTAAGAGTTTGACGGCATTTTTATTTTTTTTGATCAAAAAAATAGGAACCCGGACGGATTGCGTCCATTTGATAGTAGGACCTCATGAGCTTGAGCTGGTCCCGGGTATGGCGAAGCTCCGTCCCGGCCCCGACGAACTGTTGCTCGATGGACGCGATGCACTCTCGCACCAGTTCGTCCGCTTCTCTAATCAACGGCGAAATTTCGGCCTCGTACCATTCCGCAAGCGAATCGGCCCCGATCTGCGCACGCAATGCCGTCTCCGCCTCTTGCGCTCGGTTCTGGTTGTCCGCCCACTGGGCAGCAAGAGTTTGCAAAAGTCCCCAATCGGGCTCTTCCCGCCGCAGCTCGTTCCGCTGCTCGCGAGCAATTGCCGCCAGCTGTTCGCACGAATGCCGCCACTGATCCTTCCACTGCTTCAGGTTATCCATGGCCAATGGAAACCTCTCGTCCGATCTGATCCCAGCCCGCCTTCAGTTCCCGCAGCAGCCCCTCCACTTCCCGGAGCGATTCCGGTTCCTTGCGGAGATTGGCCTGCACCAGACGCTGCAGCATGTACAAATAAATCTGTTTGAGATTGGAGGCGATCTCACCGCCCTGCTGCTCGTTCAAGCTCGACAGCAGTTCGCTGACGATGGACTGCACGCGCACGATTCTGTGATGGGCATCGGTCAGGTTGCGGCCTTCAAGTTCCCGAATAGCGCCCGCCAGATGCTGCAGCGCTCCTTCGTACAGCATCTGAATCAGCCGGTGAGGCGATGCCGTCTCATACTTGTTCTGCCGATACGCTTGATAACCTGTCTGATTCCACAAATTGGTCGCCCCTTACTGCCGGGATATGCGCTCTCCCGCTTACGATTTCGATTTGCTGGCCGTCATGGATTCGACAACGCCGTTCAGCCAACTCTGCTGACTTTGCAACGTCGAAAGCGCCGTCTCCATGTTGACGAACTTCTGCTTCAGGCTCGCTTCCTTGACGTCAAGCCGAGCTTTGAGCTGCTCCATCTCGTCGGAAATAAAGCTGATTTCCGAATCGTAACCGTCGATCTTCGTCTTGATAATGCCGTTGGTCGGGCTGGTCCAACTGTACAGATTGTCGCTGAACACCCGGGCCAACCCTTTCGAAGCCCCATCCTCGTTGTAGCTGAGCAATTGATAAACGCCGTCCGGATCTTCTTGAAGCGCCTCGATAAATTGATCCCTGTCAAATGAAATCTTGCCGGTCATCTCGCTGGGCGTCGTCGCGCCCTTGTCGACTTCAAGACCGATCTGATAGAAATATTGCAGAGACAAGTTGTCGGTTCCGTCCGCCGCGACCCCGGCGCGGGAATTCATCCAATTGCCGAGGTTGCTCAGCAAGGAGTTTAACGTAGAATCCGTCTGCAGCGGCGTCCGCGAGTTGGAATCCTGGAACGCCTTCGCCGCGTTGACGGCATCGACCACATCGTTGTAAGCATCGACGAACGCCTGCATCATATCCGCCACCGCCGAAGTGTCTGTGCCGACCGTCACCGTCGTCGTTCCCTCGGCCACCAATGACAAGCTGACGTTTTCAATGGCGCCCTTGATCGTGTTGCTGCTCGATGTAATGTCAACGCCGTTTACCGTCAGAAGGGCGTCGGCGGCGTCTTGGACGTTGTTTTTGAAATGGTAAGTTCCCTCCGCATCCTGCGTCGCAGTCAACCCGAGCGCGCTTAACACCGCGGAATCACCGGAAATGCCGAACGCACCTTCTTCCGCCTTGATCGAATTGGCGACTCCCGTACTCTTGGTCGTAAGGACGAGACTTGCGGTGGTATCGCTCCTCTGGATGATCGAGGCGCTCAGATTGGTGCTGCTGCTGTTGATTTTGCTTTTGAGCGCGTTCAGAAAATCTTTATCGGTGGCCGCCTGGCTGGCAAGCGAGCCCACGTCGATCGATACGCCGTCCACCGAGATGGCGACGTTCTCTCCGCCCGCAACCCGGCTCTTGATGGAATCGATCAGCGTCGTGCCGGACGCATTCAAATCGTCGGTCCGAATGATATGGCTTTTCGCCACTTGTTGCACTTCAATCTGGTACGTGCCGGTGGCCGCCCCCGACGAGCTGGAGACGTTCAGCACCTTCGTATCCGAGCTCGTGGCCGTCGTCTTGGTCAGATTGACCTTGAGCAATAGATCGTTGGCGGCGGTTCTCAAAGTGCTCAGCTTGGTGTTCAGCGATTGGAACGTTGACTGAATGGACGAATAATCGGTTTTGCGGTTTTGCAGTGTCGTGTAGTTGTTGTTGTCCGACGCCATCAGCACCGAGATCAACGAGTCCGTATCCAGGTTGGAAAACAGGCCGGTCATGGAGACCGAGCTGCTGCTGACGCTGCTAACTGCCATATCCCATACCTCCCCAAATTGTCTTGACAGCGGCGGTTACAACTTCTTGTCCATGAACATGCCGATCATTTCCTTCATCTTGATGGAAAGATCGATCAGAAATTCCGGCGGAAGGCTGGTCACCACCTGGTTCGTCTCCGAGTCGATCACTTCGACATAAGTCTGCTTGGCTTCTTCGTTGTAGCGAAAACGAATTTGTTTGTCGTAAGGAACCAGCGATTCGTTAAGCTTCTTCAGTTCTTCTTCCAGCTTCTTCTTATCCTCTTCCGACAAGCTGGCAAAGTCGAAGGCCGGGGTGCGGTCTCCTGAATCCTTGGAAACCTCGTTTGGCGGCGGTTTGACCACAGATTCCGTCGTTGCAGATTTTGTCGGTTGTCTTTCAAAAGCGGAAATCCCTTCAATCGAATGAATTCCACTCATCGAGGCATCCCACCTAATCTTGATTTGGATGATTGGCCGACTGAAAACGCGCCAACGTCTGAACCAGTCGTTCCCTGGTGACGCCGGATTGCCCGGCCAACAGATTTTCCTGCCGCAAGCTTTCGTACAACTCTTTCCTCAGGATGCGGACGTCGCCCGGAGCCGTAAAGCCCAGCTTAACCGTCTCGCCTTCCACCGCCAGAACCTGAAGCTCAATCTGGTCGCCCAACATGATAACTTCGCCTACTTTGCGCTTGAGAACCAGCATCCTTCATTCCTCCCCGCTGCCCTGGAGCAAAGGATGGCGGATCGGCAGATCCTGATCGTGAATGACAAACTGGACGCCCAGCCGATGCACAGGATTCAACAGAACCGGCGCCTTCAAATTCACGTACAGCCGATCCTCGATCACATTGACAACGAGAAACGTCGCAATATCTTCCTGACGCTCGGCTCCTAACAGATCGACCGTCTCGTCGTCAATGTGGAAGCCGTATCCGCTCACCGCTTCGGATGCCGGAATGACGATAAAGCAAATTTGCTCATCAAGGGCGTGCAGCAAGGAAAAAGGCGCGGATTCCAAGTGTACAAGCGCATATCGACGAAGGTTCGGAAGACCGACCATCCCCTCCTTGAACTCGTAAATTTGGTTCGCGTCGATCTGCAACGGACCGTAAATTTCGCTGTAGAACGTTGTCGAATGTTGGGCGTGAGTCATTTGGTTCGCTTTCCTTCCGAAATAAGTCATTTGCGCGGCGGAACCCCGACCAGCAGCGGCACGGTGTCTATATGAATCTCGGGCGGCACAATTCGGATATCGACTTTGGCAGGCTGCTTGGGCGCCCCGGCGAGAACGACTTGCTTGTTCGCGCTTCTCATAAACTTCTCGAATGCGATGCGCCCGTACACGTTCCCCTTCTCCCGGTGTATGTCCCGAATTCGCCGCCCGTTATGCACTTGGTCCAGGACGCCCTGAGAATAAGCGCGCTCGGCCCGCTGTCCGGCTTCCCGCATGAAGGAGGCGGGACTGAGCACGCCGATGTCCGCCCATACTTGCGACATATCGACGTCCATCTGGGCCGGATGGGTTCGGATCTCCAGCCGGGCGGCCTCATAATGAACCGCGTGGGGCGAAGGACGGGAAATTTGGCGGAAGATCGCTTGCACACGGTCGGAAAAATCCCCGATTCCTGCCGACACGCCATTCATGCTTCGAACCGCCCCATTCCTACTTCAAATAGTCGACCAAGGAGACTTGCATGATCTGGGCCCCGGTCGCCAAAGCCGCCTGGAAGACGTTCTGCTTCAATTGCAACTGGGTAATGGCCTCGGCATAATCAACGTCCGCCACATCGGCGCGCAACGACTTCAAATTCGCGATATCACCGGTTATCCGGTCCTGCATCAACATGAAGCGATTGGTGCGTGCCCCCACTTCGGCGCGTTGCACCGAAAAGTTGTCTGAGGCGTTCAATATTTTTTGCACGTCGCCGCCCAACAGTTCCTGTTGTCCGTTCTCCAAGTGGCTGATCAGATCGTCGAGCACTTTGAACACGTTATCGTCGCTGCCCGCCGCGCCGAAGATCTTCTCGCCCGTAATGCTGACCGGCACCTGTACCTGCGAGCTGACGTTGAGCATGAAGACGCCCGGATCGGTCGATTCGTTGGCGGCGTTGGCACTCGTATACGGAGGCTGATCGGTCTTCTGGCCGTTGAACAGATAGCGCCCATTATACGTGCTGTTGCCGATCAGAACCATCTGCTCCTTCAGCTGCTTCACTTCGGCGGCAATGGTTTTGCGCTCCTCGTCCGTCATCGTATCGTTCGCCGCCTGCAGGGCCAGCGTGTGGGCCCGCTTCAGCAGATCGTCGGCCTGGCCGAGCAAGGAATCCACCGTATTCAAGATCCCTTCGCCTGTCTGGGCGTTGGACAAATAGCGGTTGCTGCGGCTAAGCTCGGTATCGTAGCGCATCTGATAGGCGATGCCGACTGCATCGTCGCTTGGCTTGCTGATCTTCTGCCCCGTGGCCAGCTTGTTCTGCCAGTCGTAGATGCCCGTCTGCGTATTGCGAAGATTGGTCAGCAGTTGCGTATATTGCATCGTTCCGGTGATTCTCATCCCGCCGCCTCCTTGCTCACAAGCCTACCCGGCCCATGGAGTTGATAACGCGGTCCAGCATTTCGTCGATCGTCGTCATCATTCTCGCCGCCGCGTTGTACGAGTGCTGATACTTGATGATGTCGGTCATTTCCTCGTCCAGCGACACGCCGCTCACTTCCTGCCTGCGGGTGTCGGCCGCATCGACCAAAGTCTGCTGGTTGGACAGGTTGCGGCTGACGTTGTCCGCCGTCGTTCCAAGCTCGCTCGTCATCGCCCGGAAATAGTCGTCGATCGTTCCGGAGGTCAGATTGGTCACCGCGCTCGGGTAAGAAAACACTTTATCCCGCAGGGAAGTGATGGCGAACGCGACGTCGCTGTTGCCCTTGATCGTTGTCTTCGTTCCGTCCGCCGCCGTCTCGTACTTGCCGGAAGCCGCCACCTTGCTCGTATCGGCCGCCACGACCGGGTTCACCTGGATGTTCGCGATCGTAAAGTCCGAGCCGCCGTCCGTCGTCGTGAAAAACGGAATGCCGTTCGTCGCCGGATCGCCGGTTCCGTAGCCCAGACTGTGCAGCCCGTTCAATCCCTTGACCGTGAACGTCACCGAAGAGGTGATCTCCGAACCGGCCGGGATCGTATTTCCCGCCGGAATGACCGTTCCGTCCTTCAGCGTCACATCGTTCTTGGCCACCATGGCTTGCGAGGTGACGTACCCGTTGCTGAGCGTCACATCCACGTCGCCGCTGACCAGCGTCTGGACCATCGCGTTCAGTTGGTCGCGGACGTGCTCGATATCGCTCTTGGCCTGAACGTAGCCGGCCAATTCTCCCGACGTGGCGCTGGCGGCGATGTCGTTCGTGATCTCCGTCGCCTCATTGTTGTCGACGACTTGCGTCCCGGCGAACGTCAGGGTGAAATCCCCGTCCTCCGTTTCGGTATATTCGATGTCTCCGATCGCCGACAGCTGATCGAGCAGCAGGTCCCGCTGATCGCGGTAATCGTTGGCGTTGCCTCCCAAGCTTTCGGCTTTGCGAATATAATCGTTCAATTGGGCGATGTTGGCGATGATCGTGTTGGCGGAGGACACTTTCGCCGCGATGCTGTTGTCGAGGTCGCTGCTCAGACTGTTCAGCGAGTCGTTGGCCTGGTGAAAGGTGTCGGCCAGGTTGACCGCGGTGGAGATGACGTCGACTCTGGCGCTCATCAGCGTCGGGTCGCTGTTCAACACTTCCCACGAATCCCAGAACTTGTCCATAACGCCGCGAATCCCGTTGTCCGACGGCTCGTTCAGAATCGCCTGGATGGAATCGAAATTTTCGTTGCGGACCGACCAGTAGTGGAGAGACTGATTCTCCCGGCGGTACTGGGTGTCCAAATAGTTCTCCCGAATGCGCGTAATGCTGTCGGCCTGCACGCCCGTTCCGATCTGACCGGGAGTCGTGCTCGTCTGCATGCCGACTGCTTCCTGCGGGCGCGAAGCCGAAAGGTTGACCCGCTGCCTCGTATATCCGGCCGTGGCGGCGTTGGAAATGTTATGCCCGACCGTCTGCAGCGCCAGCGAGTTGGTCATGACCGCCCGGCGGGTCGTCTCCAACCCCAGAAACGTCGATGTCATTCGTTCTCACCCTGCCTCTCTTGTGTTCTTTATGCCTTGAAGTCGTATAGACCGGCTCGTTGGTTCGTGTACGGCGTTTGCGCGGTCGGATCGTGATAGACCGCTTCTTCCGAGGGGCCGACCAAGAGGTCCAGCGTCAAATCGACGAAATCGAGCGCTTGCTGCACGAGCAGCTGATTGGTCTCGTTCAGCCGGCGCAATTGTTCCGCCTGCTCGGCCAGGCGACGGATGCCGTCCTGCAACGCCGTCTTCTGCGCGGGATTGCTCACCAGCTTGGACACGACCCACAGCGTCATCGGCTCCCGTGACAAATACCCCTCTTGCTGCTGAAACTGCCTGACCGCTTCCGTACGCAGCTTCTCCGCTTCGGCCATCCGCTTGAGCAGCCGGGATTCGCGGGCGAGCAGCTGCATGATGTCGTCCATCCGGTTGCGGATGATCGCTTCCTTCTTCTGAACGCTTAGCTCGATCAGTTGATCGTACAATTCGGAGGTCAGCCGCAGCGATTCCGCGATTTTCTCGTATGACACGCCAATCCCCCCTGCCCAAGCTTAGCGAAAGAACGGAAGCAGCTTCTCCGCAATCTTCCCCGCATCCACGTAATAGGTTCCGGCCTTGACCTGGTTCTTCAGAGACTCGATCTTCTCCGTGCGGTCGACGCCCGCCCCTCCCTGCGCGCCAAGCAGTTCCTTGGCCTCGTCGGAAATTTCCACCTGATCCTTCCGGCTTCCGGCGGAACCGGCGCGAACCCGGCTTTCGGCCGTTTGACTGTAGCTTTTATACAAACCGATGGGCTGTGTTTCGTTGATCTTCACATCTTCACCTCATTGGGCCATAAAAAAACCGATAATCTATAGAAGTATTATCGGTTGACATTTATCTAATTTTTAGATATTCGTTGAAAAAGCGCCGTTAGTCGCGTTCGCGCAGGCGGTCGATCTGGTAGGTTTGTCCGGCTTTGGACTCATGGTTCCGTTCTTTCCCGGCCTCTGCGGCCTCCAGATGACGAACTTCCGAGCGAAGGCGGGACCGGCAGCTGTCGCAGATGTTCCCTTCGCGAATAAGCACGCCGCATACTTCGCAAGGATAGGAAAGATTTGGCGCGTTGTAGAGCGAAATTCTTCCCTCTTTGATAAACCGTGTAATCTGCTTGATCGAAACCCCCGTATCTTCGGACAATTCCGTAATCGTCGCGCCCTTGTTCTTGCGCAGGTACTCGACGCAGACTTCGTACTCCGCCTCCAATTCTTTGTAGCAATTTTGGCAAACGTCGCGGAAATGCCGGGCGAACAGCTTGCCGCAACGCGGACAGTTGGCCAATTCCATCTGGCGCTCCCTCCAATCTCGACCCGAATCGACATGGGTTGACCCTGTTAGCTACCATTGTACTCCATTTTTAGGCGGAACGATAGCCTTTTCGAACGGTTAGGAGCGCGCCCACAGCACGCCGTACACCTCGCATCCGGGGTAACCCCGGCGCAAGACGGCGGCGCATTCGTTCATCGTGCTCCCGGTCGTATAGATGTCGTCGACCAGCAAGACGCGGAGCGGACCGGCGGCAGCCGAAGGAGTCCGGCGGTAATGCAGGACGAGGCGCGGGTTCCCGTCCGGCTGCGGCCCGAAGGAGACCGCCCTCTCCACGCCATCCTCCAGCAGCCCGAACGTTCCTTTCATATTATCCAGCCGTTCCCTGCGGGATTTGAAGCTTTGCTTCTCCGTATGCCGGGTACGGCGAAGCAGCGGACGATAGGGCAGGCCGTACCATTGCGCGACCCGCATCGCCAGCCGTTCCGCCTGATTGAAGCCGCGATCCTCGAGCCGTCCCTCGGCCAGCGGAACGGAAGTGACGACATCGACGCCTCCCTGCAGCGGGTTAAGCAGCAGTTCCACCGCCGAAGACAGCATGGCGGCGAAGACCGGCTCCAGCTTTTCCAGGCCGCGGTACTTGTACAGAGCCAGCCATTCCTTCATCGCGCTGTCGTAGCGGACCGCCCCCCGGCAGCAGACGAAATGCCGCTCCCATCGCCGCAGACAGTCCCCGCAACGCTCCGGTCTGCCGCAAACCGGACAGGCGATGGTCAGAATCCATGGAATCCGGGCCAGACAGACGGCGCATAAAGAGCGGAGCGCCCGGCGCGGGCCCGCATTCCGAACGGGAAGGAACGGGGCCGCGTGGCGCCGGATATCGCGGCCGCACAAGAGACAGGCCTCCTCGCTGGGGGCGAGCAGGCGATGAATCCGATCCGTCCAGGTCACGGGCCGACCGCCTCCTTCACCAGGAAGCCTCTGCGGCGGGCGAGGCGGTTCATGGCCGCCGCGTGGCGCCGGACGTCCCGGCCGCACAAGAGACTGGCCTCTTCGCCGGCGGCGAGCAATCGTTGAATCCGATCCGTCCAGGTCACGGGCCGACCGCCTCCTTCGCCAGGAAGCCTCTGCGGCGGGCGAGGCGGTTCATGGCCGCCACCTGCCGAATCGCGCTGCGTTGGGACGACGTCAGGAAGGACGAGCAGAAGTATACGCTCCCGTTCGGATCGTCCGCGGATCTTCCCGCCCGTCCCGCCATCTGCACAAGAGCCGACTCGTCGAACTGGGCCTCCTCCGCGTCGAGAATGAACACGTCGCTGCGCGGAACGGTCACCCCCCGCTCCAGGATGGTGGTCGTCACCAATATCCGCAGCCGGGCCGTGCGAAAATCGCTCACTTTGCGGGCCCGCTCGGCGTCGACCGACGACGTTCCGTCGATCGCCTCGGGCGCCAAGCCGAACGCTTCGGCGTGCTGCCGCAGCCGTTCGACCAGCGGGGCCACCTGCTTAATGTAAGGCACGAACAAAAAAAGCTGCGCTCCCCTCCGCACGGAACGGGCGATCGCCCGGGCCAGCTTGAGCGGAATCCGGTCCTTGCGCAGCCACCGCCGCAGCGGAGGAATGCCGAGCCGGCGCGGAACCGGCAGCGGATGGCGATGGTACCGGACCGGAACTCTGGCGCACGGCTGCCGGCCGCGCCGGACGGCCCGCTGCAGGGCGGGCGGCGGCGTGGCGCTGAGAAGAACAGTTGCACCGGACGGCTTGCGAGCCTTGACGGCGGCATAGTGGAGCATCGGATCGTTATGATAGGGGAAGGCATCGAGCTCGTCGATCAACACCAAGTCGAACGCCTCCTGGAAGCGAAACAGCTGATGGGTCGTCGCCAGCGTCAACGCCGCGTTGCGCCACCGGTCCTCGCTGCCGCCGTACAGAACGGCCCGGTCGACGTGCGGGAACGCCTTCGCCAACCGGGGAGCGAGCTCGAGCACGACGTCCCGCCGCGGCGTCGCCACGAGCGCCTTCCCGCCGGCGCTCAGCACCGTTTCCAGCAGCGGGAAGATCATCTCGGTCTTCCCCGCTCCCGTCACAGCCCAGAGGAGGAAGCTTCGGTCGAAGGCAAAAGAGGACGGAGAAGGCGGAACGAGCAGCTTGCGGAGCGGCCAGGGAAGACGCGGCCGGGCGGCGGACGCCGCGCCGGGTGAGCCGCCGAGTCCGGCCGGCTGCGGCTGCGCAGAGAGCCGGGAAGGCAGCGGCTGAGCGGCGAGCGGGAAGAGGCCGCGAAGCCGGCTCGTCCGGCGGCCGGGGCGGCTTGCGGCCTCGGGCGCGCCGAGCAGGAAGCGGACAGCGGCCGCGGCCGCGCTCCGCTGCGCGGGGCTGAGCCCCCAGCGGTCCAGGACCGCGTCCGGGGCTCCGGTGGCCGCCGCTGCCGAAGCTTGCGGCGCCGGCAGCAGCGGCTGCTCGCGAGGCGCGGCGCCGAGCGCGAGCAGGCCGCACTCGCGGCTGCGGCCGAGCGTGGCGCATGCCTCGCAGACGGCGCAGCCGCTGCGCCCGCACGAGGCGCACCGCGTGCGGTGCATGCGCTCTTCGCCGCTGCCGCATCGCCGGCAGCGCAATGCGCGGCTCCGCCGCGCCGAACCGGCCGCCGCCGGCTGCACGGCGGCCGCCAGCCGGGCCGCGCCCAGCAGCGCGGCCAGTTGCAGGGCGCGAAGCGCCTCGCGCTCTTCGCGCAGCGATGGCGCCGACTCCGCCAGCAGGGCGGCGGCTTCGTCGCGCAAGAGCGAGCGGCCCTGCAGGCATTCACCCGCCCGGCGAGCCGACCGCGCCGCCGCTTCGAACCCGCCTGCCCGCGCCCACCCCTCCGCTTCCTGCCCGAACCCGCCTGCCCGCGTCCACCCCTCCGCCTCGCGCCCGAACCCGCCTGCCCGCGCCCACCCCTCCGCTTCCTGCCCGAACCCGCCGGCGCCGCTCCCCGGCCTCCCGAGCCGTTCCGTCTCGATCGGCCACGCATGCGCCGCGCGGATTTCCCGCTGCGCTTCCTCGTCGGGCGCGGCTCCGCACGCCGCCTCCCAGGCCAGGCCGATCGCGCGCCCCAGCTCGCGGGCCGCCTCTTGCGGCGCCCATCCGCGCGCCGCCTTCCCTCGCAGCCGTTCGCCCAGCCAGGCGGCGGCCGCCTCGGCGATCCCGAGCGGCACCCCTGCGCCCGTGCGAACCACGATCCCTTGGCCGCCCGGTTGGAGCGGCCAGTAGGCTGCATCCACCTCCCACGCCACGGTCCAGCGAACTTGCCATCCCGCCTCCGTTGCCAAAGCGTACACGATCGCCTTCAAACCAATCCCTCCAATGATAAGGTAACTTTTTCCACCCGTTCCGTCCCGGCTCCCCGAACGCCAGCAGCCGCCTCGCTCCCGGAAGCCCGACAAAAAAAGCACACGCCAAAAGCCGCCTCGGCTCCGGAGTGTGCTTCACTCATCCGTTTCGGACAACCTGTGACCCGACCTGCTGCAACCGATCCGTCCGTTTTCGCCCCATCCGCCCCCCCAACAAAAAGAAGCACACAATGCCCATACGTCCGAAAGACGATTGCGCAAGGTGTGCTTCACCCGAATTTTGATTTGATTATACTTCGTTTTCCAGTCGCAGACAACCGCCGAAAGCTTCGGCCTCTTCCGCGTTTTCTCCCCATCACCCGCGAAAACGCCGGATATCTTCCGCGGACAAATCGACCCAGACCGAGCCCGAACGATCCGTTTCCGCTTCCTCCCGCCGCCAGTCGACGCCCGCTTTCATGCGCGCGAATTTTTCCACAATGGGCTGCGTTTCGTCCGACGAGTTGCGAAGCAGCACCATGATCGCCAAATCCGTTCCGCTCCTTCGAGCGTAAGCCTGCAAAAATCGCAAATACCCTTCGATCTGAGCCTGATGATTCCCGGCAACCAGAACGTACCGGCTCGCTTCCGCTCCCCGGCGGCGGCCGGCCACCCAATGCGCGTACCAAACGGCCATCGCGTACACCGCGACGATGCCCAGCAATTCGGCCAGCATGGAGCCACCTCCTCAAGCGCTCTCCCGTTCCGCCGGCGGCAGGCGGCGTCTCCGCTCCCTCCCCGGCCGAAAACCGTGATTCCGGTGCGATACTATATGCCGCCGGCGTCTCATCCGTTACAGCGCTCGCCCGCCGCATTGACAACTCGGTTTGGAAACGATAGAATTCCGATAAGATCAGGTCGTGAAGAACACGCCGCTTGTCCCGCCGGTTTTCGGGGAAGCGGCTTTTTTTCTACGACAGCATAATTGACTAACAAAGGTTTGTGGGACAAGACCCGCCAGCCATCGTCCATGCGATCAAAAAGATCGCATCAGGCGCACCTTCCACGGCAGGCCGCCGCCCATGCGATTAAAAACATCGCATAGGGCGCACCTTCCCCAACGGGCTGCCACCCATGCAATTAAAAACATCGCATCGAGCGCACCTTCCACGGCAGGCCGCCGCCCATGCGATTAAAAACATCGCATAGGGCGCACCTTCCCCAACGGGCTGCCGCCCATGCAATTAAAAACATCGCATAGGGCGCACCTTCCCCGGCGAGCTGTCGATGGGCGCTTGCGATTCTTATGTGGGAATTCTGTTCGCCGATTATGCTGACGTAGTTTTTGCGTTGATGAAGAGGAGGGAGCGACTTGAACAGCGATTTCGCGGCCGCGCATGCGGCATTTCTGCAATGGCACCTCAGACGCCGCAAAGGCGATCGCCGCCGCAGACTCGAAGTCGGACACGCCCATGCCGAAAAGCTGTTTCTGGAAAATGTCTGGTGGCCTGCGTTCGGTCATTTCGATCATTTGCATCCGGAGTATGAGGTGGCCGACTTCCGCGACGGTACGCGCTATCTGGATTTTGCCTGGATTCGCAATTCCATTCGTCTTGCCATCGAAATCGACGGCTACGATCTCCACCAACGATATGCCGACAAGCAAAAATTTTCCGATGACCGGATTCGCCAAAATCATTTGGTTATCGATCGGTGGGACGTCCTCCGCTTTGCGTATGACGATATCCGGGCACGTCCCCGCATGTGCGCGCAGATGGTCCAGCAATATATGGGCGCCGCGCTTGGCAGCGACGTCCAGTCTCTACTCGCCCCCCTGTCGGCAGAAGAGAGAGAGATTGTGAGGTTGGCCGCCAGACTGGCTCCGACCGCTTTTCCTCCGGGAGACGTATGCGTGCTGCTTGGCGTAGAAGTTCAGAAAGCCCGCAGGCTTCTTCACGGACTCGTCCGAAAAAAATGGCTCGTTCCAGCTGGGGACGGACGCAAACGCATCAACAAGTACATCCTGGCTCCTGGCATTAACACTTGGCCATTGTCCGGCTAGCCGCCTAACTTCCGGCATGACCGGATTGCCGACCGTCTCCGGGAGTTCTCACTACCCTTCGGCTACTCTCCATTGCCCAATACGTTTCCGAAGCACCTCGGCTTGCTAAACGACTCTGTGCTCCCACGCTCTCCACGGCTGCTCCATGCGATGAAAATCATCGCAACGGACCTGGCGGCGCTCCACTGGACCACCCCATGCGATGAAAATCATCGCATCAGACACAGCGCCGCTCCCCTCGGCCTCCCCATGCGATGAAAATCATCGCATCAGACACAGCGCCGCTCCCCTCGGACTCCCCATACGATGAATATCATCGCAACGGACCCGGCGGCGCTCCACTCGACCACCCCATGCGATGAAAATCATCGCATCAGACACAGCGCCGCTCCCCTCGGCCTCCCCATGCGATGAAAATCATCGCAAGCAGATAGGCTACCGCCAATGCGCGCCCTCTTCGCTTGGGGCTATAGACGCGCCATGCCTTCCCGACCGGCTACCGCCACCCCGAGCCGCCCCGAGCCGCCCCGCCGACAGCCGCCGCCGCGTGACTCGGGTCCCCAGCCAAAATAAAACCGCGGCCCCTTCGCCAATCGGCGAAAGGAACCGCGGTCGGCATCCTTGATGCACGTTCCTGATGCGATCCAGACGATACCCGGCCGCTCCCCGGCGGCCTAAACGTTGTTGCCTGTCCTTATTTTCCTCCTTCGGCAAGTCCCCAAGCGACGGGGTCGAGTTCCGAGCGACGCCGTTAAAGCGTCACCCAGCCACACTTGATGGAATTGATGACCGCTTGCGTGCGATCGTCGACTTCCATCTTTTGCAAGATGCTGCTGACATGGTTTTTGACCGTCTTCTCGCTGATGAACAGGTGCTCCCCGATTGTCTTGTTGCTCTTGCCTTCGGCCATCAGGCGAAGCACTTCCGATTCCCGACGGGTAAGCGGATTGTTGCCGTTGGGCACGAACTTGGTGACCGTCTCGCGGCTGGCCGCCGCCCCCGAAGCCGCGCCGATCTCGTCGAGATAGGTCATGCGGCGGAGCTGGTTGATCAGCTTGCCCGTCACCTTCGGATGAATGTAAGCGTGTCCCATCGCCACCGTACGGATGGCGTTGATCAGCGACTCGGCTTCCATGTCCTTCAGCAGATAGCCCGTCGCCCCTTTGCGCAGCGTCTCGAACACGTAGCTCTCGTCGTCGTGAATCGAGAGGATGATCACTTTGATCTCCGGGAAGATGTCGCGAAGACGCTCGGTCGCCACCACGCCGTTCTCGGTCGGCATGTTGATGTCGAGCAGCACGACGTCGGGCTTGATCCGGTTGCAAAATTCCAGCACCTGAATGCCGTCTCCGCACTCCCCGATCACTTCCAGATCGGATTCCATGTTCAGAATCCGCTTCAGGCCCTCGCGAAAAAGTTGATGATCGTCGGCCAGAAGCACTTTGATCTTACTTTTTGGAGTCTTGTCCTCCATAATGTCCCAACTCCTTTCGCAGCTCAGCGTTTATAGGAACTTTTATGACTATGGCAGTACCTTGGCCGGGGCTCGAATCGAATTCGATCGTTCCCTGCAGCAGGTCTACCCGTTCCCTCATGCCGATCAGTCCGAACTTCGAGTGCTTCTTGGCTTGAGCCTCGACAGCAGCCACATCGAAGCCGATCCCGTTGTCGCGGACGACCAATTGAATCGTCTCTTCCAGGAACATGATATCCAATGAGATAAAGGAAGCTTCGGAGTGCTTGTGCGCGTTGTTGAACGCTTCCTGCACAAGCCGGAACATGGCGGCTTCCAGCGCCGACGTGAGTCGCTTCTCCCTGCCGATCGCTTCGAACTTGGCGCGGATCGCGGTGCGTTCCTCGAAGTCCTGAACGAACTTGCGAAGCGTCGGGACGAGACCGAGATCGTCCAGGGCCATCGGGCGAAGGTTGAAAATGATCTTGCGGATCTCGCCCAAGTCGTGACGGAGCTGGGTCTTCAAGTCGATCAGTTCGTTCCGGACGACTTCGAGTTCCTGCGTTCCAAGCATTCTCTCGGCGATCTCCGTCCGCAGCACCAGGTTGGCCAGCGACTGAGCCGGACCGTCGTGAATCTCCCGGGCGATCCGCTTCCGCTCGTCCTCCTGGGCCAGAATGATCTTGAGTCCGATCATCTGGCGATTCTTGGTCGATTCGAGAATCCGCGTCACCTGGGTCAGATCCCCCGACAGGTAGTCGAGCACGACGCTCATCTGCGCGCCGATGGATTCCGCTCTTTCGATCGATTGCTCCACATTGCGGGCTCTTGTCTGCAGTTCGTCGCGGCGGGCTTTGAGGTAGCTTTCCTTTTCCCGGTACACCATGAGGTCGAGCTGGTAATTCGTCGCCTTCTCGTAAGCGGCCTTGATATCCTTCTCCGAATAACGGACGAAGTCCCGGCTCACTTCCGTCAGGCGAATTCTCGCCAGCCGATAATCCCGTTCCAACTGATCGACCTTCTCGATCGTATCGCTCGTCTCCTGCAGCACCTTGTCCAACTCTTTGGTCAGGGACATGAGCTCCCGACGCGCCGCCTCGCAAATTTCGAAAACTTGCATCTTGCTGTCTTCCATCACTTTGACGGCGTTCTGGATGACGCGGTCGATCTCATCAATTCGGTAATCCACGCGTACTGCTCCTTCTTCCGGGACGAGCCCGCGGCCGCAGCCTCCCGCTCCCGGACAGTGCGAAATGCGGCCATCCGGGAGCCGGGGGGATTGCTTCCATCATACCATATTTGGCACGCGCAAGGTATGCGGAAACGGGACTTATGAACGAAGATTAATAGATTGTAATGGATTTCTTAGAAGCTTCCCATACAACCGTCAAGCCGAGCTGCTCCGACACAACGCGCAGCGGCACGAGCACGCGGCCGTTCTTCACCACCGGCACGGCGGGCGCCGGAATTCGCACGCCGTTCGCGATCAGATCCGACCGACCCGGCCACAGTTCGAGCATCCGGTCGCCGCGCAGCACCGTCACCCGCTTGAGCGTCTGCTCCCAGCTTGTATCGCCGCCGAGCGCATCGGAGATGAAGCGCAGCGGCACGAACGTCGTGCCGTTCTGGATGAGCGGCGCCGCGTCCAGCTTGACGCTGGAGCCGCCGATCTTCGCTGTCTTGCTGCCGACCTGCAGCACAACACTCGTGCTCTGCGGTTTGACCGACTTGGGCGGGTATTGCAGCTTCAGATTGTCGAACGCCACCTCTCCTTGCAGCGCGCGCTCGTCCTGATCCTCCGCCGGATCGACCACGTACAGCTTCGTCAGCTTCGCCGGATACGCCATGCCCAGTTCGGTCAGGTCGACCCGCAGCGTTTTCCATCCCGTCCAGTCGATCTCGTCAGCCAGCGTCGCATACTGGATGTTCCCCTTCGCATCCGTGAATTCCGCCCGCAGCCAATTGCCGCTGTTGTCGCCGGAAACGTCGAGCGTCAAGGCGCTCGGGCCGCCGTCCACCGTAATGCCTTGACCTCCGTTCAGCACCGCGTAGGCGTACAGCTTGTTGCCGGCCGCGGCCGTGAAATCGTACTTCAAGTCAAGCGCCGTCGAAGTCTCGTGCCCCGGCAAGCCGGTGACGAGCGCGACGCTTCCTTCCGTCTGGCCGGCGGGAAGATCGGCATACGTGATGGCGTAGCCGACGTTCTCGAAGTCTTCCAGCGTTTTCTCCGAGCCGGGAGCCAGCACCACCATGGTGGAAAAGTCTTGGTAACGCGCGATCGCATAGCCGAGCGACGTTTGGCCGCCGACGCTCTTGACCGCGATCTTCCCGTCGCCGACGTCCGCCGCAAAGCCTTTGAACTCCCACTTGAGCGACGAAGCGGGCACCTTCAATTCGCGCCCGTCCTTCAGCCGGGCCGTCACCGGCACCGAGATTGAGGAACCGGGAGCGAGCAGCGTCGTGCTCGGGTCGATGGACAACTGATCGATCTGATCCGCTCCGATGACTTCGATGTCGACACGGTCGCTCGCGCTGCCGGCTTTGACCGTGAGCTTGGCCGTCCCCGGCTTCGTTGCGGTGAGGACGCCGTTCTGCAGCGAGCCGATCGCCTTGTCCAGGCTCCACTGGGGGGTCAGCCCGTTCGGGTCGATCGGATTGTAATACGTGTCGTAAGCCTTGAGCGCATAGCTCGTCTGCTGGCCGACGAACAGCGTCTTCGCGCCGCTGGCGACGATCCCCTTGATCGCGCCTTGCGGCGCCGTCGTGTAGACGCCGATGCCGTCCGCGACTTGCCGCTGCGTCGTTCCGTACGAAGTCGGATGCGCCAGCGTCACCTGGAACTCCCCGAGCGGCCGGGTCACCATCGTCGTCGAGCCGCCGCCATCCATGTTCACGCCTTTGTAGACGCCGAGCTGAACCATGATGTCCTGCAGTTGGCTGAGCGGCACGCCCTTGAGACCGCCGCTTTCTTCCACCGTGATCAGGTACACCGTCTTGCCGTCCTTGGAGTAGCCGACCGCCGTACGGGCGCGGGCGGCCGCCCCGCTGAGCCCGCTGATATCGCGCGAGAACGCCGCCGCCTTGCCGCCGTCCACCAAAATCGTGTGCCCGCTGACCATCATCTGGAACGACGAAGGATCGTACGTCTTGCCGTTCGTCAGCGAAATGAGAAGATCGTTCGTCGTCACCTGCGTTCCGACCGTCAGGTGCGTCCGGATGAAATCGGCCGCCGATTTGTGGCCGCGGAGAATGTAGCCGTTCTCCGGGACCGGCGTCGTAATCTCCTGCCCGTCCGACACCTCCGTCACGACGCCGTCCACCACGAGCGCCTCCGTCGGCGTCGTGCCGCTGTTCATCGGCCTTTGGGACGCCGTCCAGTTGTCCGTATAGACGTACATGGCGTCTGCATGGCTGTTCGCCTTGTCCGGCTCCGTCGTATAGGCGCTCTTGTTCACGCCGCTCAGCGGAAACGTCGCTCCGTCCTCCGCCTGCACCGTGCCGCTGAACGCGAATTCGTCAATGATCGGCGTCCGGTCCTGCGTCACGCCGAACGCGTACATCCCCTTCAGCTTGGAAGGGCTGGTCAGCAGCTCGCCGGAACGGATCTCCGCGCCGAGGGGGGCCCCTTCGCTGCTCGACGACGTATTGAACACGTCCCCGTTAATGCCGGCCACCGCGCCCGTCTCCTTCGCCATCGCGCCGACCGATTGGCGCGAAGTCACGCTGCCCGCTTTTCCGCTCATGGCGTTGAGTTGCACGTACGGATTCGTCAGATCGATCTGAATCACATGCACCCATTGCGTCAACTTCGACGAGTCGGACGAAACCCACTGGTAATCGACTTGCTTGGCGCCGGACGTAATATACGTCTCGGTCTGTTTTACAAGCTTGTATGTAACGGTCGTCTTGACGGAGGCCGCCGCGACCGTCTGCGCATGACCGAACGGCAGCACTGTCGCCCCTGCCGCCGAAGTCAGCACCAGCGTCCCCGCCAGCACGGGAACGAGACATTGCCTGCACCAGCCATTCAGCGTATGAAATCTCTGAGACATGCTTCTCTCCTATTAAAAAAGTGATAAGGGCCTATTAAATAAGACTCAAAAACCAGCAAAAAGTTACATGACAGATAGATTCCTATGAAATTTCTCATTTGGGCGGCAAAAAGAGACCCGACTCCTGCGAGCCGGGCCGATTGCGGACCGTCTTCCTCTATCGTGTTCCGTTCAGTACGCTTTGGCCTGAGCAGCCTCCGCCCAGACGTCCTCCTCCGTCAGTTCCGGACCGCTCTGCACCTCGATGAGCTCCAGGTCTGTCGCCGCCCGCAAAGAGTGCTTCACGAGCGGCGGGATCAGCACAACATCGCCCGGATTCACGGGCCGGCTCACCCCATCGAGCACCGCTTCGCCATGGCCGAACAGGATCGTCCACACTTCCTGCCGCTTGCGGTGATAGTGCGGTTCGAACCCTTTTCCGGCCTTGACGCTCATCCTCCGCGTCAGCATCTCCGTCTCCTCGTCGTACCGGTTGTAGTCAGTGACGCGGTACCATCCCCACGGGCATTCCTCGTACATGAGCCGCTGCTCGAACGTCAGCACTTCCTTGAGCCTCGGGCTCGCCGCTTTGTCGGATACGAGAATGCCGTCCGGACTTGCGGCCACCACCGCGTCGGAAATGCCGAGAACCGCCACCGGAATTTCCAGCTCGTTGATCAGGTGCGTGTTCTTGCTGTCGTGGGACAACGAACCTTTGCCGATGAGCGGCGTATCCATCTCCTCCGTCAACGTATTCCAGGTGCCGAGGTCTTTCCAGGATTCGCGGTAAGGCAGAACGGCGATGCGCTCGGCCTTCTCCACCACCTGATGGTCGAAGCTGATCTTCGGAAGCTCCGCGTACCGCCTCCTCAATTCCTCGAAGCCCGGCGGCAGATGCAATTGCTCGACATGCCCGAGCAACCAACCGACACGAAACGCGAACACTCCGCAATTCCACAGCGCCCCCTGCCCGATCAACCGGGCCGCTTCCTCCTCAGACGGCTTCTCCCGGAAATGGCTGACCGTGCGAAACGCTCCCCCCGCCTCAGCCTCCGGAACGATATAGCCGTATTTGGCCGAAGGGAACGTCGGCTCCACTCCGATAAGCGCCAGGTTTCTCTCCTCTTTTTCGACAATTCTCTTAAGCTCCAGCACCTTGGCGAAAAAAGGATCCTCCACATAAGAATCGACCGGCAGCACCGCCACCGTCTCCTCCCGGCCGACCCCAACGACGCTATGCAGGTAGGAAACCGCGAGCGCAATGGCGGGGAACGTGTCGCGGCGTTCCGGTTCAATCACCACCGGCACATGCGAGCCGATCTGATTATATAAAATATCCACCTGCGACCGACTTGTCGCCACCACCGTATCCGATTGCAGCCCCACCCGCGCCAACTGCCGCCAGACCCGCTGCACCATCGATTCCAGCCCGCCGTCCGGCCCCTCCAGCACCCTCAGAAACTGCTTCGACCTGGAATCGTTCGACAATGGCCACAGCCTCTTCCCGGAACCTCCCGACAGCAAAACGATCCTCAACCCGCATCACCTCATTGGTTAGTACGTCGCCGCCCTCAATCTGTATGCCTTCATAACCTCTATGCCGGGAGGCCGGGTTTCATAACCGGGCAACAAAATGAAAAAGATCCCCCGGCAAGGTCAAACCTTGTCGGAGGATCCTCTCATGTTGGTTTCATCTTTTCGCGAAGCCATGCGACTCTCTCTTCGGTTTATCTTCCGGTCTGCGCTTCCAATCTATGTTCTTCTGCAAGGGCCAGCAGGTATTGTCCATACTCGTTCTTCCTCATCGGCTCCGCCAGGTTCAACAGCCCCTCGCGAGTAATGTAACCGAGGCGGTAAGCAATCTCTTCAAGGCAGGCCACCTTCATTCCTTGCCGCTTCTCAATCGTCTCAATAAATTGCGACGCTTCCAGCAGCGACTCGTGCGTCCCGGAATCAAGCCAGGCGAAACCGCGCCCGAGCACCTCGACATTCAGTTCCCCTTGCGTCAGGTACATTCGATTGATATCGGTAATTTCCAACTCCCCGCGCTCAGACGGCCTGATGCGCTTGGCCATTTCGACAACTTGGTTATCGTAGAAATAGAGGCCGGTAACCGCGTAATTCGACTTCGGTTGTCGCGGCTTCTCTTCAATCGATAGGGCTTTGCCGTTCTCGTCAAATTCGACGACCCCGAAGCGCTGCGGGTCTTTAACCGCATAACCGAAGACAGTGGCCCCTTTCTCCCTCTTGGTAACCTTTTGAAGCACTTGCGTGAATCCTTGTCCGTAAAAAATGTTGTCGCCCAAAATCAGCGCCACGCGGTCTTGCCCAATGAACGATTCCCCGATCAGAAACGCTTGAGCCAGCCCGTCCGGATTCGGTTGCTCGGCGTAGGACAGCGTGATCCCAAGGTCGCTCCCGTCTCCGAGCAATTGCCGGAATCGCGGGGTATCCTCCGGCGTAGAGATAATCAGGATGTCGCGGATACCGGCGAGCATTAATACGGAGAGCGGATAATAAATCATCGGTTTGTCGTAAATCGGCAACAACTGTTTGGAGACGGCTTTCGTCAGAGGATACAGTCTGGTACCGCTGCCGCCGGCCAAAACAATTCCCTTCATGGCAATCCCTCCGGAAGATGTCGACTTGTTCCTTTTCTTATTCGACATTCATTCGCCAAACCATTTCGAAACGATCGAATTTCCGACAAGAATTTTTTGAAAAAAACAAGATGGGGACCCTGAAGAGTCCCCACCTGCTCAACCTCGTTGAAGGCGTCAGCCCGCAACTTAGCTGATGAAGTCGACGTCCGTCAGGAAGCGCAGTACCATGGCTGCACCTTCAGCACGAGTAGCCGTAGCATTCGGGCTGAGCGTGGTTGCAGACTGGCCTTTGACGATCTTCTCTTGAACGGCAACCGCAAGGTCCGCCTTCGACCAAGTCAGAGACTTGGCGTCAACGAACGGCGCCAGAATCGAAGAGACTTGCGCATCCGTCAGCGTGACATCCTTGCCCGCGAACTTCAGGCCGCGAACGACCATCGAAGCAAGCTCTTGGCGAGTGATGTTGGCATTCGGCTTGAACGTACCGTCGGTATAACCGTTAACGATACCGGCATCTACCGCAGCAGCGACATCCCCTGCGTACCATGCGCTAGCAGATACGTCGGAGAACTTATCCGTCGTGCTGTTGGTCGTCAGACCCAATGCGCGAACCACAATCGCAGCGAACTCGGCGCGGGTAATCGTGCGGTTCGGTGCGAACGTGTTCTCACCGACTCCGTTGACGATCAGGTTGGAAGCCAGCTTCTCTACTTCCGGTTGCGACCAGTGGCCAGCCAGGTCCGCGAAGGTCTTGGTGCCCACCGAGATGACCGAGTAGATGCTGTTGCCCGTCCGCTTCAGCGTAGCAACCGTCTTGCCGTCCGTCGTCGTTACCGACGTCGGAACGAAGGACAGTTCACCCGTTGCCGGATCGTACAGTACGCCCACTACGTTGGAGGAAGCGTCCGGCGTCTCACTCAGCGTAAACGCACGAGAGAGATAAGTACCGAAGTTGTTCAGCTCTTGCGTCTTGTCTCCCGCAACGGCCGTGATCTTGAACTCCCTTGCGGAAGCCAATTCCTTACCGCCGACTTCCGTTACTGCAGCCGTCAGAGCCGAAGCAACGTCGTCAGCAAGCTTCTTGATGTCCACACGAATCGTCAGATCGTCAACCGACACTCCCAGGGAGGCGGCCACGTCTTCGAGCTTCAGTGCGTTCAACGGAAGCGTGTAAGTAACATCACCGGCAACGATCGTCAACGTAGTGCCCTTGAGCAACGCCGACGCCGGGAGATTGACGAACTCGCCCGTCAAGTTCAGCGTAGCGGAACCATTGCCTGCCGTGAAGGCATTGATGAGATCCGTTGCGCTGACATTGCCGTCAGCCCCTACCGTAATCGTGTCGCCGGAAACAGCCGAACCGCTGCCGCCGCCTGCGAAGCCGCCGAAGCCAGCACCATAGAAGGTCTTCGCTTCAACGCCACCCGGGTAGAAGTACTTGAAAGTCAGAGAACTGTAGGTTCCAAAGATCGGATTCGCAACACCCTCAAACTTATACTTCCATCCCTTCCCTTCTACATAACCGTCATAAACGGCGGTCACGTAGGTCCAGTAGACATCACCGGGAGCGTAGACAGAAACCGGAAGATTCCCATCTTGGTAAACGTCATAGACAGCCTTGTCGACATAAACCGCGCCAGTAACCGTGCCCATTTTCTCCCCGGTTTTCTGGTATTGCAGTTCCCACGACGCGGCAAAGGCGATAATCGGCACCAGCATCGATACGGTCAGGAGAAGTGCGAGAAGTCCCGCCGTTTTGCGCATGAACAGCTTTTTCATTGTTTTTCACCTCCTTTCAATAGTATACGAGCTTGCAAACTACGACTTGGTTGACTCAACCAGTTCATGCAGAGCCTCCCTTTCGTTGGAATCGGAATCAAAAAGCATTTTTTGCAGGCTTTCATCATTTTCTCCGATTAATTGCAAAGATGCAAGGTAATATCTGGTTGCCAGGCGAGTACTTGCGTCTTTTAAATTTCCTTTTGTCGCCGGTTCCAGTATACCAATCGTCTCTTTATATTTTGCCTGATAGAAATAAATTTGTCCAATCGTTTGTCGAACTTCCGGTGATACGGAAAAGTCTCGGCCCTGCAGTTGCTCTGCAGGAAGATCCTTCAGCAAGTCCTCTCTCCTCAGGACCTCCTCGTAGAGCCCAAGCGCCTGTCCCCAATCCCGGTCACGCTGCGACAAATCGTTCTTTTCTCGTTCCCCGGCAAGGTAATATTCCAATATGGCAGCTTCATAGAAGTTGATGTCCCACTTGAAATCTTCAATGCCTCGTTGCAGCGTCTGAATGGCCTGATTATATTGTCGCAAATCTTTCTCGTAACGATATTGAGCCAGAAGCAAATCCCGATTGACGTGTTCATAACGCTCTAACCGGGCAAGAAGTTGCCCGCGGTCTTGAAGATATTGGGGATCACCTGTTTTTAAATAGGCCTGATGCAGCCAATCGACTTTCGTCAGCGTATAGGTCGGATTGGATGGATCGGCGCGAATGGCCGCATCAATTGCCGGAATAAGCTTACTTAACTCCCGCTCTCCTCCCGCAGCAAGTCCATTGGCATAACGATAATTCAGATAAGCGGCATTCAACCGAAAATCCCAGAATAGCATAATCAGGGAGAATAGAACTGCGATGCTTGGATAGACGTATTTTAATTTGCCATCTTCATGTTGCCGCGATGAAATCAACACCTGCCGATACCCTGCCAGCATTCCCCCCAGGCAGAAAAAGACAACCGCCGCCAGGTAGACAAAGCTCATGTCGAAATCGATGCAACTGTGAATCAGGATGGACATGGCAAAGATGTAGAAGATCAAATGGCTGCCTCTGTTCTCAGGATGTCTTATGTGACTCTGAATGTAGAGGAAGAAGATGCAGCCAATAAAGCCAATCACAATCAAGAGCCCCAACCAACCGACTTCGACCAGCGTCTGGAAGAAGAAACTATGGGTCTGCTTACTCACATATGGATTGTTTTGATACTTCTCGAATAAGGAAGCCCAGGCACCACCTCCCGCCCCCAAAATCGGGTAGTCGGACGACAACGTCAGGGCGTCCCGGTAGAACGTCTCTCTTTCCAACACGCTATGCTGACGAAGACTTACGCTCTCCAGACGATCCCCAATGCTCTGAGGCAACTGCGAGCGGAGCCAAGGACTCGAAATCGCAAGGATTGTGACGCCCAGAACCAACAGAATCAAAGCTAACGGCAAGAGAAACGGAGCCGCTCGCCTCTCGTTCAAATTCCGAAGCCGGTGCGCCAGGCGAGGTTCCAGCCAAATGTGAAACGCCGCGACCAGAACGGACGCAACAAGGGCTCCGGAAATCAGCCATAACCAACCGCTAAGCGGCAACCTTTCCCAGATGGAATGAAGAACATACTTGCCTTCATTAAAATCAGGAAGAGTAGCCCGCATCGTACGATCGGCAATGGAACTGAGCGGATCCAAAACGACTAGAGCGATGACGCCGACGATGATCGCATCTATCAAGAAGGCCACTTGCCGGGTCGGCTTCAAGAAAAGCAGAACCAAGAAAGCAAGAACCGGCAATAGAGCCAGCGCCCCGCGGGATAACGTCAGCACAATGGATATGAGTATGGGAACCGTCATTAAGGCGTTGGCAAATCTCCACAGCGTCTTCTTGACGGTAACCAGAACGTACAGGCACGACAGCAAGAGCGCCGACAAATAGGCGGCATACGTATTCGGATACTGGAAGACGGAAGAGAGCCGATTGCCGTACGACTGAACCCAGATCGCTCCTCCATACGATGCCTGACCGAAGACATTCATAAAGCCGTAAATGACAATCAGGTAACCGGAAACAAGAAGCGCATATTCCATCCAGACCCGAGATGGCTTGGTCTCCAGAAGAAACGAGCCACCAATGAACAACACCGCCAGGCTACAATAGATCAAAGTCATCAATTGCGCATCATGGCGACTGACCGCTTGCCATGAAGATACCCAATAGACCAGCGGGATAAGCCATACTGCGATAGACAACCGCGCTCTCCAATCGCTCCATCTCCACTTGTTAAAGAAGAGATACACCGCGATCAAGAACAACAAGGTAAAAAGATAGATATTACTTATCAGTATATTTCCTTCAAACGGCGCAGATTCACCGTTAAACAATCCCTGACGAAAAGGAAAGTAAAACAGGAAAACGGTAACCATCGCGATGCCAGCCCAATGAGTAAGCGAGAAGTCGATTTGTTTCGCGATTGGAGTGGACTTTTGTCCTTTCACTTGTCTTGCCATGATGCCCTCGCTTTTCTCTTTCAGACATGAAACATAGTCTTTAACGCAGAATAAGCCGAAAAGTTGCGTATCTAATGACCCAATGTAAAAAAAGTCTCAATCCGCTCGAAATTCGTCATTTTTGGCATGATAATCGCTTAAACATTATAACTGATTAAGAATAGAAGAAACCTTAATTTTTTTTAAAATCCTATCAGAATGCGAATGCTTACCGATCCTTTAGAAACTCATGAAGGGCTTCTCGCCAAGGACGCAAATCGTTAAACCCATTCACTCGAATGGCCGAATGGTCCATTACAGAATACGAGGGACGAGGAGCCTGACGCGGAAATTGCTCGGTTGTACAAGACTCCGTCCGAATAGAGATTCCCCGTTCTTCAAATATCGCCAGAGCAAACTCATACCAAGAGCATGTGCCGGTATTCGAGGCGTGATAAATCCCATACGCTTCTGTTTGCACCAACTCGATCAGGAACGAAGCCAAGTCGTACGTATAGGTCGGAGAACCGATCTGGTCATGTACGACAGCGACCGAATCACGTTCGGATGCAAGCTTCAGCATCGTTTGGACGAAATTGTTGCCGTATTTGCCATAAACCCAAGAGGTCCGTACGATAAAGTAACGGTTACAAAGCGATTGCAGAAGAACCTCCCCGGCCCGCTTCGATTTCCCGTACACCGATTGGGGGTTCGTATTGTCGTATTCGTTGTAAGGTGTCGTGCCCTTTCCATCGAACACATAGTCGGTGCTGATATAGCAAAGTTTCGAATTCATCTCCTGGGCTGCGATCGCCATATTGCGAGTGCCGAGAGCGTTGACACGATAGGCTTCATCCGGCTCCTCCTCAGCCCGGTCGACCGCCGTATAGGCTGCCGCGTGAATGACGGCGTCGGGACGGGTAACGGCCAGCGCCTCGCGGCATTGCGCCATATCGGTAATATCCAGTTGATCCCGGCCATAGCCGACAATTCGGATCCGCTCATTTCCCATCCGAACCAGCTCTTGTCCCAGTTGGCCGCTTGCCCCCGTAACGAGCAACGTAAGCTTTTCCACGCTCATTGCGCAGCCCCCAGCCGTTCTCCATATTGCTTTTCGTAGTAGGTTTGGTACGCGCCGGACCGAACTTGCTCGGTCCAATCTTTGTTGTTCAGATACCAGCGGATCGTCTCGACAATCCCCGTTTCATAGTTGAACTTCGGCCGCCAGCCAAGCTGCTCGCGAATTTTCGTCGCATCGATCGCGTACCTGCGATCGTGGCCCGGACGGTCCTTGACAAAGGTAATCAGAGACTCCGGCTTGCCTAGCTCCCTTAGAATCGTTTTGACCACCTGAAGGTTGGTGCGTTCGTTGTTGCCGCCGACATTATAAATCTCGCCGTTCATGCCTTTACGAATGACCAAGTCAATTGCACTGCAGTGGTCCTCCACATACAGCCAATCCCGCACGTTTAGGCCATCGCCGTAAACCGGAAGCGGCTTATCTTCCAACGCGTTTTGAATCATAAGCGGTATCAATTTTTCCGGAAACTGATAAGGACCGTAGTTATTCGAACAACGGGTAATGTTTACCGGCAAGCCAAACGTTTCGTGATAAGCGCGCACAATCAGATCGGCGCCAGCTTTACTGGCCGAATACGGGCTGTTCGGAGCAAGGGGAGTCGTCTCGGAGAACAGTCCCTCGGCTCCAAGCGTGCCGTACACTTCATCCGTCGACACCTGAACGAATTTGGGGATTTTGTATTGTCTCGCCAAGTCCAGCAGCGTTTGCGTACCGAGAATATTCGTCTTGATAAATACATCCGGTTCCAAGATGCTTCGGTCCACATGAGACTCGGCCGCAAAGTTGACTACGACGTCTATGCCTTCCTCAAATAACGGCTGCAAAGCGACACGGTCGGTAATGTCCGCTTTAACGAATCGGTAATTGGACATCGCCTCAACGTTCCGCAAATTTTCGAGATTGCCTGCATAGGTCAGACAGTCTACGTTTATGACCGTATCTTCCGGATGCTCTTTCAAAATGTAATGAACAAAATTGCTTCCAATAAAACCGGCGCCGCCGGTAACAAGCATCTTCATCGCGTAGTCACCCTTCAAATACAAAATTGTTTTCGGCTTCTGCCAATACGGGATGACGCCCGTCTTTCTCCGAAAGAACCGGCTTATCAGTCGGCCAATCGATACCAAGCGCCGGATCGTTCCAGGCAATACCGCGTTCGTGCTCCGGCGAATACAGTTCATCCACCTTATACAGCACTTCCGTATTCGGCACGAGCGTACAGAAACCATGAGCAAACCCTCGAGGAACGAGCAATTGCCGCTTGTTGGCCACCGACAAAATAAATCCTTGCCATTCTCCGAACGTCGGAGAACCTTGACGAATATCCACCACAACATCGTAGATCGCGCCGGCCACCACCCGTACAAGCTTCGTTTGCGCTTTCGGGTTCAATTGGTAATGAAGCCCGCGCAGCACTCCAGCTTCCACCGACAAAGAATGGTTATCTTGGACAAACACATGCTCGATTCCATGCTTAGCGAAAGTCCGAACATTATACGACTCCATAAAAAAGCCCCGGTTGTCACCGAATTCAGCCGGGTCGATCAACTTTACGCCGGGAAGTCTCGCTTCCGTCACTTTCATCTCCCATACCGGCCCTTTCCAAAATTTAAATTATACCTGGACTCCTCACCAAACTGGATAACTTGGTCAACTCATTGACCTTTGTCAGGGGGGAAAGCATTCCTGCGTCTGTCCCCCCCTTAAGGATATCATAACCTAATTGATTCGCTGGTATATACGCATTGTTGACATCTGTAATTTCGCCACTAGTTGAAGGCTTCAGCGTAACAATATTTTCTTTTAGAATTACTTTTGTAATTCAAAAATACCGGGAATTCAGATCATTCACAAAAAAATATTGATTACCTTCCGCTTTTCTCACCCAACTAAATTATTAAGTGAATTAAAATACTAATCCTAATGAATTTTTTCAGTGGCTTCGACCAGGAGTCTACGGAAATGTTAAATTTAATTTTACTTAATTCTAATATACCAATACACTATGGCAATATTGCAATAATTGTTCTTTTGGACATAATCATTCTAACCATTTAGCACTCTACTATTCTTAATCTGTTTTTTCTGCTTTCTAACTGAACTTTGCTGTGAAAGTAACTCACGTCTGTTATGTTTGTTAGCATAAATTCGAGCAAACTTTGCAAAGTACCATATATATTTCTTAGTCGTAGTTCTTAGATTAAATTGAAGATTACGAGGAATCGTCATGCCTTTATCCTTTGCAAATTTTTTTAAGTTACGGTTAATCCCCATTAAAAACGGCCCTAGGCCAAAACAGACGGGAAATAACTTCAGGTAAACATCAACACAGGAGATCTCGACATCCATAATATTGTCAATCACCATCTGGTAACCGTTCATCAGATTCATTTTATTGAGAACAATCACTTTTTGCCTTGTTTTGGCAAACAACAGGTTATGTGTAATACTACCCGAAATTGCAGCCATATAATCACAGTTTTGCATATAATAGATCTGTTGACTTAGTGTCAACTGCTCAGGAGAAAAAACTTTGAATCCGTTAGCTGCAAAAAAAGCTTCAATGTCGTCTTCCCCACGTTCTTTGTTTAAGGCATCTGAAAACTTTCGACGTGTAAAGTAAATATGCGAATATGGCTCAAGACCAGACACTTTAATATTTGAGACAACAGTCCGAAAGATATCTTTAAATTCTTTCGTGTAGTAATCCCCTTGAATATAGGAGAATTCAGGAATGATGACTGAACGGAACCGCATCGGTGTCTTGACATCTATTAACTGTTCGTCACTCAAACCAAGAAGATGCATAAATTCCAAATAATTCCCCCAAAAACTGGTCTGTTTGCTTCCCCAGTTCCAACCGCAATACGCAATTCGAAATTTTTTTACATCTGGAAGAATATACCACAATCTCGAAATCTGGTCACAAATAAAATGCCCCCAATGACACAGAAACGGTCCCATAAACACTACCGTCTCATCACAATGCTTCACAGAATGTTTATCATACTCATAGAAACCACCGAAGACGTGCTCATTCCTAGTATGTGATTCTCTGACAAATCGATCATTTTCATCAAGTACTCCTCCGAGTGCCCAAGATACGGAGGGGTCTCCCTTAGCCGGGAGGATAAGCCCGTTCTTCACCTCTTTAACAGTCAAAGGTGTCTTTCTTAAATAGTCCCTCTTCTCATTTGCTCTGTACGCATCCACGTTCTCCTTGCTCACATACAAATCTACATATTTCCCCATATTCACTCCCCATTACTTTTCAATAATCATTCCATCAACATTCCATAAGTGGTGCATGCTTACAATACCGGATTCATTCGTCTCTTCTCCCTCGATAGATATTGCAATAATACTTCTGATTATATCGTATTCCTCCCCATTGTTTCCGTAGATGTAGACGTTCAGAAAATACTTACCGTTCAGTAAATTGTTATTCAAGAAGCGAAATTGAATTCGCCCCTCTTTTAAGACGTTAAACTTCTTTTTTGAGTCACTTTCCGTAGACACTTCATAGCATGGTACACCATCATCCCTGACTAGGCCGACCGTGACACTGATCGGTATACCACTATTAACGCTTCGATATGACATATTAATTGTAAACGGCTCGCCTTTATCAAAAATTTGCTTCGCATTTCCCTCGTTATCCACTACTTCAACGCGTGAAATTTCAACATCGCCGTTGCCACTTCTACGGGAGTCAGGATCGTACTGCGGAGCGATATCTCGACATGTAAGGTTCCGATTTGTTCTCTTCGCTTGCTCTATATCAAAACTATTAGAAATCAGTGTTTTATATTCCAATTCGGCCCTCTCAATTCTTAATTTCTCCATCTCCTCCAGATAGTGAGAGCAAATAACTCGAGGCGGGCCATCTTCTTTTATAATACCATTGTCAATCCAAATTACCCGGTTGCACAACTTCTCTACTTGACTGGTTGAATGAGATACGATCACGATCGTCATTCCGCTATCCTTCATTGCTTTGATGCGGTTAAAGCACTTTGTTTGGAAAGCAGCATCGCCTACTCCCAAAATTTCGTCCACCAGAAGAATATCCGGATCAACATTAATAGCAACGGAAAAGGCAAGACGCATATACATACCGGAGGAGTACGTTCTTACTGGTGAATCAATATAATCCTCTAATTCGGAGAATTTTATAATGTCATCAATCTTCGCGTCAATTTCCCTTTTGGTATAACCAAAAATAGACGCATTAACATAAATATTCTCCCGACCAGTCATATCCGGATGAAATCCCGCCCCTAGTTCAATAAGGCTGGAAACTCTCCCTTTAATTTTTATTTCTCCTTCACTTGGCTTTAAGAGCTTGGAGAGCATTTTTAATGTTGTACTCTTGCCACAGCCGTTCTTTCCAATAATACCGATAACCTCACCTTTCTTTACTTGAAAGCTAATTCCTCTTATAACTTCTCTCCTCTCAAACATTACCCGCTTGATATTGGAGAGAAGTCCTTTCAGAGTCTGACTTTTATCGGCAAAAACCTTAAACGATTTTTTTACATTTTTAACTTCAATCACTACTTCTCCAGACATTAATAGCCTCCTATATTTATATTTCTTCTGCAAAACCAGACTCAAGCTTCTGGAAAACAACTAAAGAAATTACTAACAGGATTATTGCAAATCCGCCCGACATCCATAGGCTTGGCATATCTGGGCACTCCTTATAGTATAAAATTTGCCTGAAGGCTGTAATCACTGGGGAAAGGGGATTTAGGGACATTATAGACGCTAAAGAGCCTTTCACCATATTTGCCTCAAACAAGACCGGTGTTACCCATACGCCCGCCATTAATAGCATTTGAATGATATACTGCACATCACGAAAGTAAACAGTAATTGCAGACAAAATAATTGTAACTCCTAACGCCATAATAAATTCTATCATTATTACTAAAGGAAGATACAACAACGCCTCGAGATTGACTCCCTGTCCACCGATAAAAATCAACACAAATATTATAACGAATGTGAGCAGTAGATTAATAAACCGTGCGATTACAGTTGCTATTGGGAGAATCTCGTTGGGAAAGTAAATCTTACTAACAAGACTCGACTGTCCAACAATACTTCCTGTTCCCTGCTGCATGCAATCTGAAAAAGTGAGCCAAGGCATCATTGCCACGACTAAGAACAAATAATAATTAGGCACATCGCGCCTAAAAACTTGGGTGAACACTAAAATATATAACAATATTTGACAAAGCGGAATAATCAAATTCCAAAAGAATCCCAATACTGATCCTTTATACTTGCTTCTTAAATCCCTTTTTACAAGGCCAATAATAGTCCCTCTATATTGAATAATTTCCTTTATCCTTTCAATCATACTTTGCCTCCAACATCTGGTTTTTGTCAACCTTTGCTTCGCCCTTTTTCACGCACCATCTTAACAACCCTGTTATAATTTGCACTCAAATCTGTCACTTGTTGATTTCTCTCTTCAAGTAACTTCTCAAGTATCCTAATACGATCAACGACAATATTATAGTTTTTGCTTAAGTCAGCAACTTGCTCATTTCTCTCCCGAAGTTCGGACTCCAGTTGTCTAATTTGTCCGACAACCCGGTTATAGTTCTCGCTTAGGATCGCAACTTGCTTGTTTTGATGTTCTAATTCAGCCTTCCAACCGCTTCCGAGATTCCTCACAATCTCATATTGATTGAGTTGATCGAATATCATGGATCTTTCTTCATCGAGCACATGATATTTTTCTTTAAAATAAACATCCGATATTTTCTCTAGTGCAAACACCTTTTCTTGAGACAACCCAAATTCTTCCATAAGGCTTGTTAACGAGTAAAAGCTTCTTACAGTAGAACAAGTTGAGTACAAATATCCAACGGAAGTCATGATTGCATAGTCCGTTGGAATTTGTCTAGTCTCTTCCCATTCTTGATCAAGAAGAGTATATCCAAAACCACTTTGATAGAGAAGGTTACTTGCATTTAGATCCATGAGTCCATACTTCAAAACATAGGTTGGTTCAGTGTACAGACCCTTTAGTTCGTCCAAAATCGGATGATCTAAAACCACTAGTTCGCTAATGCTGTAGAAATAATCTATAAGTCGCTGAATTTCCTGACGAATGCCGAATTTTCCGTTTCTCTCCCCCGCCAATTCAACCAATTCTGATATAGATTTTCCTTCAATATACTCCGCTTGCCATTCAGCATTTTCCAAGGTCTTTTTAACTTCGCAAATTCTTATACCGGATTTTGCTACTTTCTCATGAATTCTCTGATAATTTTCTAGATGAGCTTTCGCTTTTGAGCTTCTCGGGCGCTTAAAAAAACGTTTTCCTTCCCGTTCGATTGAAATGATTTGATAGTTCTCAGTTCTCTTCGGTTGGAACTTAACAAATGTAATATCTGAAAATTGGCTGTCTTCTGTTCCAGCCTCAATCAAAAAACTGTTAGCAAAGAATCCAAATTGTCCATTTTTCACTATTCCAGACATCGCTTCCTGAATCGAAAAATTTACAGAATTTCCATAGGTAAAAATAGGCAAAAAGGCAGCCTCTGTGTAAGATAATGGCCTTTCATCTGAATAAATTACAGATGGCAATTTATAGTCCGGAAAAGGATAGTAAAACTTTGTCCTCGAAAAGCCACATATTCCCAGCAATTCCTTTAGCTCCTGCTTTCCATACGTCTTTACATCCCTTTTCGAATATCCCGTCAGGGAAAGGTATGGTTCACCCAAATGATCTTCATTTGCCCCCGCAAAGTACTTTATACCATAGCGGTTCTCAATAGCAATAAGCAAAATGCCATCCGGCTTAAGTAACCTCCTAATCATTTTTAAGAAAAAAGCATCTTCTGGGTATTCCGAAAAAAAACGTCTCGCGTATTCTAGAACGCCAACCAAAACTACACAATCAAATTTATAGTCAAACGGAATGTCGACAATATTTCCCGCGAAGACTTCCAAATTGTCTCTTTCTTTATGCCTTTCATACGTAATTCGTGCACGTTTTTGCGACTGATCAATAGAAACAACTTTTTTACTGGTATCACATAGCACCCCAGTAATGCATCCACATCCGGAACCGATCTCAAGTACTTCTTTATTCTGAAATGGATACCATGCCAATATGTTTTCTCGCTCTTTTGTCGTTAAATAAAATAGACTGTCTCGTGGGTGTTCAATCAGTGTTTCTCCTTTGTAGTAAGCTAGAAGTAAATCTTCTTCCTTATCAACATACTGGTCGAACCCAGTAGAATAACTTAAATGTAACGTTGCCATCTCATTCACTCCTTTTTAAGATACTTTTAGAGTTTTGGACAATCTGACGACCTTCATATTTCCCATGCTTCTCATAATGCCATAGAGGGTTAAGTCCGCTTTCACGAATATCATGATACAAGCTCAAATAACCATTTGTAGAGAACCGCGGAGACGGATCATTGCCTTCCTTGTATCCGACATAAAGATAGTGCGCGGCAGGTTCGACACCTTTTACACGGGTCAAATATTTTCTACGATACCAACGCTCATTGAAATAATAGGAATATCTGATAACATTCAAATCGGAAAGTCTGCTTTTATCCGTATTAACCATTTCATATATTTTTTTCAAACCAAGCCTATGAATCCAAAGAAAAAAGTAAAGTTTTTTTCTCGTTATTGACTGTTGGAAATTTCTTTCATTTTTAGAAAAGAATAAATATAACTGTTTTATAAAGTCCTTCATGTTAAAGTAGTATTTATCCAATGCAGTTGCAGCAAATGGGTTATTGTAATATTCCTCACCCCATTTTCGAAAATATTTAACGATGATGTCCGTTCGAATATAAGACGAATAATTGTAGGGAAGCATTCCAACACAGACTTGATAATTGAACAAATGCTCATTTACTGTTACTAAAAAGGGACCATTACCATGAGTAACCGGCATAAATGTCGAATAAACATCAATATATATTGCTTGTATATTTCTTGCTTGATGCACCAATTCCTGTGGATAATTAGTGTTCTTCATACGGTTAAGGATAATCGCTTTGCATCCATTACTAGAAAACAACAAATTATGGGTATTGGAGCCACTTAGCCCAGCAACGACCTCTGCACTCTTCAACAACGACACAAGTGTTGGTAAGCTTACATTTTCTGGGGAGACTATATCGAATCCGTTTCTACGGAAATTATCTTCTATCTCTTCCTCACCAATGGTATTGCCCCCTTGCAGATTAGTTCGAGTTAGATAGATCTTTCTGCTTAAGCACATCGGAACGGAATTTCGAATAATATCAAATGGGATTAAAAACTCTTGGGAATAGTAAAAGTTCATTGTACGAGCCGTCGCCAGCATACAGGAAGACCTAGGAACAATAACACGTCTAAACCTAGTCGGACGATCAAGAAAAACAAGATCATCATGTCCAATTCCAAGTAAATCATGGAAGAGTCGGAAGTTTCCATCCGGCTTACTATTGAGATAAATGCCAACAAGTCTGATCCCGCTAGCTTTACAATTCTCCTTCAAGTAGTACCACAACCGGTTTGTCGATTCAAACAGAAAATGCCCCCAGTGGTGGATAAAGCAACCGTAATAAACCACTACATCATCAATATATGTGCAATTATCCGAACAAACATCGGTACATTCCGCCATTGAAAGAGGAGCTTTTCCATAATTCAAGTCTTTATATATCCCGGAAGATTTTATGAATTTCCCCTCTGCGTCCAACACACCACCACGATATCTATAGTTACCAGCCTCATCATAAAAGGCTTCTGCCGGAACAATGATACCATTATCAACTATTTCAACAGTCGGCTCCCAGCCAGGCCATAAAAAGTTATGATCCATCATTTCCCGATATTGATCTGCTGTTTCTTGGCCCAAAAACTGCAAATTATATTTCATAGCGCATTCAACCGCTGAGAATGAAGGGTGATCTTAGTTTTAAACTCCCGAATCACTAATTCGATCCCTTCTTCGATCCCAGTCTTCGGTTTCCACCCCGTACATTTCGTGATCCTCTCGATATTAAGAACATTCTTTCTTACATCGCATCTACGACTTGAGGAATACTGAATTTCCGGAATATTCTCCAATCCTAATTTTTCGGTTATCAATTTCAAAATTTGATTAATAGAATAACCAACTCCAGTGCCTACATTGAATACATTTTCCTTTCCCGTGTAATTTAAGACACTCTCAATTGCGTCAATCACATCATCAATAAAGATATAGTCGCGAATGTTTTGCCCGTCTCCCCATATTGTAATCGGTTCTCCATGCAATATACGATTAACCATGATTGGAATTAATCCCTGCATACGGCCACTATTGCTCATAAAACCATAAGGATTGCTCAATCGTACGGTTCGATAGCGCAGTCCATGCTGATGTTTGTACAACTCTAAGCTATTTTCAATCATAGTCTTAATAAGAGCATACCCACAGAAGGCGTGCTTTTCATCATCCTCCAGAGCCGGGAAGTCTCCTCCCTCCCCATACACCGTTCCTCCTGAGGATACAAATAGAATGCTTGCATTACTACCTGTCGTATCTTCCAATAGTCGAATCGTAGAGAGGACATTAGCAGATATCTCAGTTATGAGGTTTTCTGTGCCGTCCTTGGGAAAAAGTGTGCTAACTAAGTGAATGATCGTATCAGTCCCATATAAAAGTGGAGCAAAGCTCTCTTCATCTGTAAAGTTAAATTTCATATAGGAAACGTTTTTCATTGTCTCAAATTCTGGACTGTAGGTTCTATCCGCTACTAGCACATAGTTTTCTTTGCTCAGTCTATTCACCAAATTCTTTCCTATAAAACCACTTCCGCCTAAAACAACATATTTTTTCATACTTCTTCCTCCAAGAATCGATTTATTCTCTTTTCCACCACACTGACCAAATTTTCGGTAAATACCTCCTGTGAAAAATGTAGTTCGTAAGTCTTCCTACCTGCCTCGCGCAATTCATTCATCGTATCAAAGTTACTAATAATGTATTCCAACTTCTTTTCCAATTCCAAAGCGCTCTTGCTACTAAATACGAATCCATTTTTACCATCTTCAATATAACGTGCCGTTCCCGTCATATCAGAGCATAAGACAATCTTTGACATCATCATCGCCTCTGCCAACACAACCGGCATGGGATCATCTATAGACGGAACAACCACACAGGCAGTCTCACGGTAGACATCCATTAACTCTTCATATGGTATTGGCCCGGATATCCTGACATTGGGTAGTTTTTTAGCTTTATTATCGACACTTCGATAGTAGAGCTCGTCTCCAATTTTGCCAATCAGCAAAAAATCCGCCTTTTCCGTAAAAGCCCTCGGTAACATGCTTATTGCTTCCAACAACAGCATTTGATTCTTTCTTATCTCAAAAGTCGCGGGAAATAGAAACAATATCTTTTCCCGACAAACAGTCGTTTCTTGCAGGCTGGACCAATCTTTTACACCATATAAAAGCACTTCTGTATGATATTGCGGACGATATTTCTCAAGCATTTCTTGTGCATATCTGCCACCACAATAGACAGAAACATTGCTCTTCAAATATTTAGGCAGATAATTTTTGAGCAAACTATATCCCGTACCACCATCATGGATCCACCAAAGAAACGGAATATCCGAGCCATTGTAACAGTTGATAAAGTTATGACAAACTATGGATGACAAAATTACAAGATCAAAGCTTCTCAACAAACTATCAATACCCGGCGATATAGACTTGGGTACCTCGTTCGGACGATATGCTCTGTATTTCGACAGATCCTGATCTATAATAATCGGAATCCCCTCCGCCAGTATGTCCTTTGACAGAGGGCCGTCCTCTGGAGAAGCTATAACTGGAAAATATCCTTTATCCTTCAAGACTTTCGCCGCCTCAAATACAACCTGCGGCGAACCAGTCCGAGATAATTCATGACTGATAAGCAGAATGTTTCCTTTCTCACCCCTCTGCAGTTCAATAGGAATAAGCAGTCGACCCAACAGATATTCGGAATCTGCACTGTATTTCAGCATGCTTTCTGTAAATAAATTATCTCTTGCCAAAGCAGTATGCCATTGCTTCAGAATATATAAATACGATCTGTCTCGCGGGCTGATATTTCCCACGTCAGTTTTTCCTCTATAAAAAAAAACACTTGTCGAAACAATTGCGCAGTAAAGATTCCTGTCTTGAATTCGGAAACTAAAATCCAATTCGAAGTACCGATTCGGGGTATCCTTTTCATTTAGCCCTCCAACCTGGAAAAAAACATCTCTTCTTACCGAAAAGCAATACTTGCTAAGTACACTAACTTCTCTATTCATATGAAGTGCAAGCGCGCGACTATCATAGCTGTAAAATGCTTGTCCCAAAAAGGGGCTCTTATATAATTCTCCACCATGCTGACCAATCCGACCTCCCATATAAACAACTTTACCTTCTGAATCGATCACAGCAGGAGATACCGCTCCAACTCCCGGAAAATCCAGAATATTCAAAAGTTGATTCAACCAATCCCGATCTGCTGCATACATATGATCGCCTAGAAAAACGAGATACTCTCCCTTGGCCATTAGTGCACCGAGATTATATTTCTTCGAGAAACTTGGAGGCCCATCATATGGGCAAAGAACCAGCCGTTCTCTTAAGCCAGACATTACCTCCCCGATTTCTTCTAATAGTTCAGAATTTGACACAATAATGATTTCAAAGTTAGGATACGCAGTATCCCTTAGCAACTGTGGTAAACTACTCAGTATGGCAGTTGTACTATCTGTCTCAATAATCAAACTGACAAGCGGAGTTTCGCTTCTCCACTTAGACAAAAAAATATGTCCGTCGTGTTCATAAACGGAAGCCATGTAATTCATTCGACACATGTGTTGGGACAATGCCTTTGCCCGATTAGCGCCCTCCCGCCGACGCATTCTCGCTGTCTTTTCCACATTGAATGTTAAATATAAAATCCGTTCAATGTGTCGAATCTCCCCCGCGCACTTGGAAAGCCTCAACGTCATTTCATAAAGTGCGCAATTATCAAATGTTTTGTCAAATTCGCCGCACTCCTGCAACACTGATTTCCTATACGCAGAAAAATTCCCAGGATAAGAGGTCTCAACCATCAACAACGGGGACCAAGCTGGTTTGAAAAAGAAGCCAAAACAATTACCTTTCTCGTCAACGCGACATTCATCCGAATAGAGCAGATTTACTCTCTCATCGTCTTCCAGATTCTTTGCTGCCCAATACAGAGCGTCAGGTGTTAATTGATCACCCGGATTCATAAAAATTACATAATCACCTGATGCTTTACTCAGTGCTAGGTTATATGCCTTTGCATCCTCCACTTTCTGCCCATTTATCTCTAGCAAATGAATTCGAGGTTCTTTCTCTGCTACCCTACAAATGAGGTTCGCCCCCCGCTTGTCCTTAGCTCCCATATCAACCGCCCATAACTCCCATCCGCCATAGATTTGCGACTGAATCGATTTTAATGTCTGCCTTAGCATGTTTATATCCGTATGTTTGAGAAACAGTAAGATGCTGAAGCAAACATTCTTCTGTAGAGCCTCCGCCATTTGTCTAAGAATCTTTTCCGAGTACTCCTCCTGCTGTTGTCGGAAGAGCCTGCGTCCAGTGTTGTCTCCCGCGATAAACACAGATCCATTGTAGGGCAATTCTTCCACGTCTTCCTCATTATTGGCAACAATCCCATCAAGAAGCTGTCGTTTGGATGCCTTATTTTTAATCGCTTTTACTACGCCTGCCCAACCGAATTCCTTGAATACTGCGTAAGCTTTCCGAAAAGTCACGCTGTTTTTACTCGTACTGAAAAACACTTTGAAAACATCTAATATGAAATTAAAAAGTTGGTTGACCACGTTATTGAACCCCCCCCGTTCCACAAGACATCCTGCCACCTCAGACTCGCTTTGTACAAGTGAAAAATAGGAGACCATCCGAACGGCTGATAACTTGTCGGCCTGCGGCTGTAAATCCTCCATGTGTTGTCGACCCAAAAGTAGAAACCCTAAAAACCCCTTACTTTTCCATTTATATCGCTTACTGGAAAAAAATTCTGCAACAGTCTTTTAGAGAATCTGAGCATCGCGAAACATCTCTTTGATGAGTTCTTACCCAATTACTTGCTGCCATACACGAGCACAATTACTAATCACATATGCTTACTCGAACAACCAACCCGAAGCCATAGCAACGCAGAATCCTGAGAAGTTAAGGCCACATTATTATTGCAGCTTATAGCTTCACTCATACTTATCTAGGTCCGAAAAAATTCACAATAAAACTCGATAAATCTCTATTGATTGTGACACAAAATTGCAGCAGTTTGCAAGACTAACAAGACTAGTGAAGAGCTTCAAAAATAAGCTTATCGTTGTGGAGTCGTCATTGGACGACGGATTCCATGCCGTACTTCCAACGAAAGGGAATCGGATTGGCATTGACTTCTCTCAAATAAAGTTCCATGCGCTCTTTCAGTTCAGCTTTGGATGCAACCCGAATACCACGTAGGAAACTGCGAGTCATCTTCCAAAAAAAGCTCTCGATCACATTAAGTCAGGAACCATGCTTGGGGGTGAATACAAATTCAAATCGATTCGGCACCGTCTCCAAGTACGCCCGTGCTTCCTTCGAGGTGTGAGCCGAGTGATTGTCGAGCACCACCTGGATACGAAAGTCAGACGGATAGTAGGCATCCAGCATCCGCAAAAAATCAACGAACTCTTTGCTGCGATGACAATCCACGACAGAACCCAGCACTTCGCCGCTGACCAAATCGATCGCCGCCATCACCGTCAGGGTGCCATGCGCTCCTATTCGTAGTCTCGCGACCACGTCGGGGATTCGCCGGGGACAGGCGGCAGATCGGCGGACGTCGTACCGATCGCCTGAATGCCAGGTTTCTTATCGTAGGACACAACGACATCACAGGACATTTGAAACTCGCCATCCGCCAGTTTCCATTCGATCTGCTGATAGACATGAAGGACTTGAGCGCGTCAGTTCCTGAAAAGCAGGCTTTCATTCATTTGCCAGTTGATTGAGATCGGGCTGATGGTCTATCAAGATGGAAGACACCTCTTCTATCTGGTAGTGATTGCTCGTCACTCTCAATTTACCAAACGAAGCGTTTTTTTATCAAGTTGGCTAATTAGCAGACCTTAAGCCCGCTCTACAATTGGTTTTACATTGATTTTCTAGGTGCGAATGTTGAGTAAGGAAGAACAAATGAATGACAAACGCGTATAAATATATGAAGATTTTTGATAGTATATAGTCATGATCAAATTGCGTAAGGTGGAAGAATCGCCGTGATTCGAAAATATTCGCGGGTTCTCACCCAATTGTATGTGTTGGCGGACGCCGCGTGGATGGTTTTGATTTTCTTTGCGGCTTATGGGCTCAAGTTTACGAGCGGTCTTATGGGCCAGGAAGGTGCGCTGCCGTTCCATACTTATTTGACCCGGTCGCTTATCTACGTGGTTCTGGCCGTTCTGGTCGGCTATTTCTCGGGCTTCTATGCGCCCCGGAGGAAGAAGAGTCTGAGCGCGGACATCTGGGCGATCTTCAAGATTCAGACGACGAGCCTCATCGTTCTCGTCGGCTTGTTGTACGCCGCGAAGGAATTACATATCTCGCGGGAATTTCTGCTCATGTTCTACGCTCTGAATCTGTTCGTTCTGTCGGCGTATCGGATGGTGCTGAAGCAGCTTCTCTACCGGCTGCGCCAGAGAGGATACAACAAGAAGTTTGTGCTCATTCTGGGAGCCGGCTCGGTCGGGCGGGAGTTCTACGAACGGCTGCAGCAGTTTCCGGAGCTGGGCTACGAAGTCTACGGGTTTCTCGACGATCATGTGAAGGAACACCCGGCCGGCTATGAACACCTGAAGCCTGTCGTCGGGACGTTGGATGAACTGGAGCGCATCCTGCATCGCCACCCGATCGACGAGGTCATCATCGCGCTTCCGCTGGACGCTCACGACAAGTATTCGTCGATTATCGACATCTGCGACAATGCCGGGACGAAGTCGCTCATCATTCCGGATTATTTCGACATCTTGCCGGCGCGTCCGTTCTTCGACAATTTCGCCGGGATGCCGATGATCAACGTTCGCGACATTCCGCTGGACGAATTCGGCAATCGGGTTGCGAAGCGAAGCTTCGACATCGTGTTCTCGCTGCTGGCCCTGGTCGTGACGTCTCCGGTTCTGCTCGCGGCCATGATTGGAATCAAGCTGACTTCGCCCGGGCCGGTCTTCTTCGTTCAGGAGCGAATGGGGCTGGACCGCAAGACGTTCCGCATGTACAAGCTGCGGACGATGCACGTGGCGGATCCGAAGACGTCCGACACGCAGTGGACGACGAAGGACGATCCTCGCCGCACCCGGTTCGGGGCGTTGCTGAGGAAGCTGAGCGTGGACGAGCTGCCCCAGTTCATCAACGTCCTCAAGGGGGAGATGAGTGTCGTCGGTCCGCGTCCGGAAAGGCCGTATTTTGTCGAACAGTTCAAGCACAAAGTGCCGAAATATATGGTCAAGCATCACATCCGTCCCGGAATCACGGGCTGGGCGCAGGCGAACGGCCTGCGGGGGGATACGTCCATCAAGGACCGCATCGACCATGATCTGTTCTATATCGAGAATTGGAGCTTCCTGTTCGATCTGAAGATCATCCTGAGAACGATACGCAAAGGAATCGTGGACAAAAATGCTTACTGATCGGCAACAAGACGTTCGCATCTCCGTCATCATTCCGACCTGGAACGCCGGTCCGGCGTTCGGCCAAATGCTGGAGAAGCTATGGGACCAAACGTTGCCCCCGCTCGAAATCATCGTCGTCGACTCTTCCTCCGAAGATGCGACGGCTGACATTGCCCGCAGCAAGGGGGCGCGGCTGCTCAGCATCGCCAAGACGGACTTCGACCACGGCGGAACGCGCAATTACGCGGCCAGGCACGCGAGAGGCAACGTCCTCGTCTTTTTCACCCAGGACGCCATGCCGGCGCATCGCGAGCTTCTGGAAGAGCTGACGCGGCCGCTGTCGGATCGTGCGGTCGCCTATGTGTACGGGAGACAGCTCCCGCGCAAGGACGCCCCCCTTCTCGAGAAGCTCGTTCGCAGCTACAACTACTCGGAGGAATCGCTCCGGAAGAGCAAGTCCGATTTGCCCCGCATGGGGATCAAGACGTTCTTCTGCTCCAACGTATGCTCGGCCATCCGCAAAGATTTGTTCGACGAGATGGGAGGGTTCGCGTCTCCCGTCATGTTCAACGAGGACCTGTTTATGGCTGCCAATTGCATTCTGGCCGGCTACCAGGTGGTCTACGCTCCCCAGGCGAAAGTGATTCATTCGCACGATTACACCCTGATCCAGCAGTTCAGAAGATACTTCGACAACGGGGTCTCGATGCGCAAAAATCCGCGAATCCACCGTTACTCTTCGGTCAACAGCGAAGGCAAGCAGATGGTCGCATTCCTAGTGCGCGAGTTGATTCGGCTGAAGCGGCGCCGCTGGATTCCGAAGGTCATTCTCGAATCGCTCATCAAATTCGTCGGTTTCCAGCTGGGCAAACATTATCATTGGCTGCCCGATTCCCTCTGCCGCAGGATCAGTTCGGACGACCGGATCTGGAACAAAGTGCGAATGCTGCAAAACGAAGCAACCCCTATGTAGCGCGTAATGGGGGATGGAAGGATAGCGGTCATGCCCACAGTCAGCGTTTGTATCGTTACCTACAACAGCGCCGAGGATATTATCGCTTGTCTGGAAGCGGTCGCCAGGCAGACGCATCCGATCGAACGAATCATCGTGGTCGATAATGCCTCGACCGACGGAACGGCGGAACGCGTGCGGCGATGGAGCGACCGCGTTCGCCTGCTGGTCAATTCGGAGAATGCCGGTTTTGCGGGCGGACAAAATCAGGCCATCGCCGCGGCAAGCAGCGACTATGTCCTTGTCCTTAATCCCGATGTCGTGCTGGACCCGGATTATGTGTCGGAGATTGTCGCGGTGATGGAGCAAGATCCTTCGATCGGAAGCGCCGCCGGACAGCTGGTGAGGGCCGATCGCCCCGACATCATGGACAGCGCCGGCTTGGCAATGAAGCGCAACCGGCAAGCTTACGATCTGGCCTCCGGAGAGCCGGCGGCGAGGTGGGGCCGGCCTCGCGACGTGTTCGGCGTGTCGGGCGCGGCTGCCGTCTACCGAACGAAGATGATCCGGGACATCTCGTATAACGGTCAGTTTTTCGACGAGACCTTCTTTGCTTATAAGGAGGATGTGGACGTCGCCTGGCGGGCCAGGAGGCTGCGCTGGACGGCGAAATACGTTCCGGCCGCCCGCGCCGTTCACCGAAGGGGATGGAAGCAAGGGCAGCGCAAGAGTCTCCCTCTGTTCATCCGGAAGCACTCTTATCAGAACCGATTTTTTGCCTTGATCAAGAATGAACCGGCCGGGTGGCATTGGCTGGCGCTGATCCCCTTGCTGCTCGCTTCCGAAATGTTGAAGCTGGGCTACATTGTCCTTCGCGAGCCTCCCTTGCTGTCGTGCTGGGCCACGATCTTCCGGAAGATGCCGGAAATGCTGGCCAAGAGAAGATGGTTGGCAGCCAGAATCAAGGCCGTTAACTGTTCGCGAAGTTAAAGGTTGAATATTCAAGGAGGGCCTGCGGGCCCTCCTTTTTTGCGCGATGCGGCTATTTGCTCTCGAACAGGCCCGCGTACACGAGGAACCGCTTGACCATGGCTGCAGCTTCGGCGCGGGTGGCGTTCGCTTTGGGCTTGAACTGCGTGGCCGACACACCGTTCATGATGCCGGCCTGCACGTTCGCCGCCACGGCGTTGGCCGCCCAACTGCTGATTTTGCCGCGGTCCGCAAACTTGGCCAGAACGGTGATGGAGGCGTTCGGTTGCGTGCCGGCGTAAGTCATGGCCCGCTGCATCATTGTGGCCATCTCCTCGCGCGTAATCGCCGCGTTCGGATTGAAGCGGCCCTTGCCGTCGCCCTGGACGATGCCGGCCTGGCTGACCGCGCCGATATAGCCCGCGCCGGCGCTGCTCGAGCCGACGTCCGCAAAGCGGGCGGCAGCGGCCTTGTCGCCGGGCAATCCGAGGCCGCGAGCGATAAACTCCGCGAACTGTTCGCGGGTGATGTTGCGGCTAGGGTCAAACGTCGTGGGGGTCGGAGTGGTGACGATGAACTTGGCCCCCAAGGCCGCAATGTCGTCTTTGGCCCAATGTTTTTTCATGTCGCTATAGACGGTTTTGTTTTTGCGCACGACCGCGAAGCTGCCGCCGCTCCTGCCCATAAAGCTGACGTTCAGCGAGCCGCCCTGGGTCTCGGTTTTCGTGGGCACGTACGTCAGATCGTCGTAACCGCCATCGTACCGAACGACCGACAGCTCGGACGGCGACGCGGCTCCGGCTCGAAGCGCGAACGTTCCGGTCGCGTTCTGATGATAGCTCTGGATGGGGCGTTCGCTCCCGCCGGCCGAGAGGGAGACGGCGAACGTCGTCGGCGCCGACAACATCGTGCCTCCTGCGGCGGATATCGCTCCGGTCAGTTGGGAATCCGAAGTTTTCTCAATCGCCAAATAGAGCATGGCCGAATCGGCGCTCCATCCCGCCAAGGCCAATTCCTGAGTGTAGGGGATGGCCGAGAGCGGCAGCGAGAACGAGAGGTCCCCGTAGGCGATACGCAACGAGGCGTTGGACACGAGCGACGAAGCCTGAACCAGGGAAGCCACGGGCACGGCAACGAGCGCTCCGGGCTCCGTCGACGGCACCGTAAAAGTCACTTGCGGACTGGCCGACGAAGAGGCGTTTGTCCTCAAGGAAGCGAACGCTTGGACGAACTGGTTTCCGTCCAGGACGTAGCGGCTGGCGATTTGACCCGACGGCGTGACGCCCGAAGATTTCGTCGCGGCCGAAGCGTCCAACTGGACGCCTCCCTGTCCGCCGGTATTCGCTGCCGAAGTTTGATTCTGCACGATCAGATTGTTGATCTCGGCGATCTTCTGGTTGTTCAGGTCCAGAAGCGGGGTGCCCGAATTGTAATACGTTACCGTCACCGTCTGGCCCGGCTGAACCGGCGTCCCCAGTGTCAGCGTCACCGTCGCGCCCGAGATGGACACTTTGCTCGCTTTGATATACGTACCGTCGGCGTAAACGGCGAATTGCAGGACGCTGGGAACCGACGAATTGCTCAGCCCCGCCGTGAATGTCAACGTTAACGCCGTGCCGGACACCGACGCGGAAGACAAGGTGGCGGCCGACGAGCTGCTCGAGACGACCCGGTAATTGGTCAGAGCCGCAGCGGCATTGCCGGCCAGGTCGCTGATCGCCGGCGAGCCCGGGATATAGGTGACGAACACCGTGGCGGACGCATCGACTGCGGACGACAGCGTCAGCAGGACGGAATTGCCCGATACGGACACCGCGTTGACCGGGACGGATACGCCGTTGGCCAGCACCGAGAAGTTGGTGCGCGGCGGCACCAGCGAAGTGTTTAGCGCCTCATTATAAGTCAGTGTCAGCACATTGCCGGACACCGACGCGGTCGAGAATGTCGGCGGCGTCGTGTCGGTCCCGCCAGCGCCGGCGTTCTGCTGGATCGAAAAGTCGGAGAACGCCGCCACCGCATTGCCGCTCCCGTCCTGAAGCGGGTTCGAGCCGGGCGCATAGCTGACCGTCACCGTCTGCCCCGCCGAAATGCTAGCGCTCAGCGTCAGGACGACATTCATCCCGCTAACCGTCACACCGCCAACCGGCACGGGCGTCCCGTTCGCCTTGACTGTGAACTGCGAAGCTGCGGAAGAGCTGACGCTCTGCAACGCCTTATTAAAGACGAGAGTCAGAGAGCTTCCCGCAATTGAGCCGCTGACCGGCCTGGGCAACGCCGTGCTCGTTGCGTTGGTCACGGCCCGGCCGGTAATGGCGGCGGCGTTGTTGGCGGACAAGTCCCGCAGCGGGACGTCGCCGACCGTGTAAGACAGCTTGACCGTCTGTCCGGCCCCGACGCCGGATTGCAAGGTGAGAGTGACCTGGCTGCCGGCAATCGAGACGGCATTGACTTGCCGCGGCACGTCGTCCACGGTCACATAGAAATTCGAGGCGTATGGAACGGAAGCCTCGTCAAGCGATTCATTGAACGTGAGCAGCACCATCGCCCCGTCGATCGTCGCCGACGACAGAGCCGGAGGCGTTGTGTCGGAGCCGAGCGTCTGGAACGTCCAGCGATAATCGTTCAGGATGCCCGGGAAGTAGTTGCCGGCCGCATCCGAGATGGCATCCGCTGGAATATGAACGACGTAGGAGAGCTTGTTCGCCAAAGCCGAAGACGGCCGCAGCGTGACGACCGCCGGATCGGGAACCGCGGCGTCGTCCGGTCCCAGAATGAGATCGACGCTGCCGGCGGTGCCGCTCTTCGGAATGGCAACCCCCTTCGCGCCCGGCTTCAGCAGCACCGGCTCGTTGAAGCGCATCTTCAGCAAGGCGTTCGGCGCAACGTAATTGGCGCCGGATGCGGGTGTCGTCTCCAGAAGAACCGGCGGCGACGTGTCCGCCGACGTCGTGAACCGCCACGTCGTCGTATCCGAGATTCCCGCGTACGGGTTGCCGGACATGTCGGTAAAGGCGTTGTTGTCGATATTCACCGCATAAATCAAATTCGGGCTCAGGCTTCGGGTAAGACGGATCGTAATCGTATTCGTGCCTGCTCCGTCGACCTGGGCGGAGTTGGCCGGTATGGGATCGAGATTTTTTCCCGCCGACAAGTCGCGAATGAGGATGTTTCCGCTTCCCGGGATGACCGGCTCGTTGAATTTGAGCACAAGCGAAGTGCCGAGATCGGAAACCGTGGTATTGTTGGCAGGAGTGAACGAATAGAGCGAAGGCGGGGACATGTCCGAATAAGCGGTCTGGAAGTTCCAGCTCAGCGCATCGTTGATGCCCCCGAAATCCCCGGATGCGCCCTTGAAGGCGCCCGGGCTTACCTGAATATAGTATCCGACGCCGGACTGAAGCTTGTTCGCCTCCAGCGTGACCGTCACGAGCGTCCCCGAGGCGGACACCTGGATGTTGGACGCGGTCACCGGATAGGAAGCGACCGTAGCGAAGGTGCTCGAGTTCTTGACGGTAATGTCCCCGGTTCCCTTGGTCACCGGTTCCGAAAACCGCAGGACCAGCTTCGTATTCATGGGCACCGCCGTTGCATTGTCGGCCGGATAGAGCGCTTGAACGGCAGGCGCGCTTCCCGTCGCGGCAAGCAGACGGGGAGCATCGGAAGGCGCGGCGAACGCTCCCGCGGCGATAACGCCCTGCAGGGTCACAGCGGCGGCCAAGATCAACGAAATGAATCGAAAACGACGCAAAACGGTTACCCCCTAATCAAATTGCTCGCACACTTGTACTTTTTATTTCGGATTCGGTTCGCGGGATGTTTAGGGGCATAAAGGAAAAGCCGCCCTCCCCCGGCCTCTGACGCCGGAGAAAGACGGCTTGCTTGGATTCCCGAAGATTAGAACTGTGCGCCTTGCTTCAGCGCTTCCACGCGGTCCAGACGCTCCCACGGAAGATCCAGATCGGTGCGGCCGAAGTGACCGTACGCGGCCGTCTGGCGGTAGATCGGCCGGCGCAGATCGAGCATCTTGATAATGCCTGCGGGCCGGAGGTCGAAGTTGTTGCGGATCAGCTCCACGAGCTTCTCTTCGCTCACTTTTCCCGTGCCGTACGTATCGACGCTGATCGATACCGGGTTGGCGACGCCGATGGCGTAAGCCAGCTGAATTTCGCACTTTTCGGCCAGGCCGGCGGCCACGAGGTTCTTGGCCACGTAGCGGGCCGCGTAAGCGGCGGAACGGTCCACCTTCGTCGGATCCTTCCCCGAGAACGCGCCGCCTCCGTGGCGGGCGTATCCGCCGTACGTGTCGACGATGATCTTCCGCCCCGTCAGGCCGGCGTCCCCTTGCGGACCGCCGATGACGAACCGCCCGGTCGGATTGATGAAGAACTTCGTCTCCTTATCCAGCCACTCCGCCGGAACGACCGGCTGGATGACATGCGAGCGAATATCTTGTTGAATCTGCTCAAGCGTGACATTCTCGGAATGCTGGGTCGAGACGACAATCGTATCCACGCGGGTCGGCTTGCCGTCGATATATTCGATGGTCACTTGGGTTTTGCCGTCGGGACGGAGGTAGTCGAGCGTGCCGTTCTTGCGCACTTCCGACAGCCGGCGGGACAGGCGGTGAGCCAGCGCGATCGGCAGCGGCATCAATTCCGGCGTCTCGTTGGTGGCGAAGCCGAACATAAGCCCCTGGTCTCCCGCTCCGATGTCCGGGCTTTCCTGCAGAACGTCCTTGCCCTCCCGGCTCTCCAGGGCGGCGTTGACGCCTTGGGCGATGTCCGCCGATTGTTCGTTGAGCGATGTCAGAACGGCGCAAGTGCTGGCGTCGAAGCCATACTTGGCGCGTGTATATCCAATCTCCCGAATCACGCTGCGCGCGATGGCGGGGATATCCACGTAGTCCGCCTTGCTGCTGATCTCCCCGATCACCAGCACCAAACCGGTCGCGACAGACACCTCGCAAGCTACGCGCGCATAGGGATCCTCGCGCAGGAAGGCGTCGAGCACGGCGTCGGATATTTGGTCGCAAATTTTGTCCGGATGGCCTTCGGTGACCGATTCGGACGTGAAGAGATGTCGTCCTCTGATCGACAACTTCTTCAACCTCCCCCACACAAAAAATGAACCTTTTCCGGTAGGAAAAGGTTGTCAGACAGACCTTCAGAAGATAATGATACCGGATTTGTCGAGCCGTGTCAATGGCTGCGCGCAGCCTCGCGATGCGGCGCTGCGGCCTGTGCGGCTTCGCCGCGGCGCCCGTTCACAACAGCGTCTGTTGAGCTTGCTGAACGAGACGCTTCGTGATGCCGCCTCCGACCGCGCCGGCTTCGCGGCTCGTCAAGTGGCCCAAATAAGCCGCTCCTCCGTTCGAAGCAGGCACGCTTCCGAGCTCTCCGGAGAATTCCGAATCCGCACCGTTTGCGCCGATGCCGGGTTGACCGAACGGAACCCCCAGTTCCGACGCGATCTCATATTTCATCTGGTCGAGCGCCTTCCGGCACTCGGGAACAAGCTTGCGGTTGCGATTGGACATGATCAGGGCACCTCCCTTGAGATTTGCGGTCTTAGTATGCTCGGGACCGCTCTTCGGAAGCGTATGACTTCATGGAACGATGGGAAAAATATAGCTCGCTTCACGTTTCCTGCAAAAAATCGGCCAGTGCCGCCCGCCAGTGCCGCATTGGAGGAAATCCGGCCTGCAGCAAGCGTTGATGGCCCAATACCGAGTATGCCGGTCGCGGAGCCGGTCGCGGAAACTCGGCCGTCGTGCACGGAAGAACTTGCGCAGGAATGCCGGCCAATTCAAAGATCGCCTTGGCGAATTCGTACCACGAGCAGCTTCCGCTGTTGGAGGCATGGTACAGGCCGTAATGCTTTGTTCGCACCAGAGCGACCAGGAACCGGGCCAGATCGAACGTGTACGTGGGCGATCCCACCTGGTCGTCGACGACCTTCAGCTCCGTCTGCGTCCGGCCGAGCCGGAGCATCGTGGCGACGAAGTTGGGGCCGTACCGGCCGTAAACCCACGATGTCCGCACCACGAACGATCGGGAGCACTTTTCCAGCGCATACTGCTCTCCTTCCCGCTTCGTGCGGCCGTATACCGTTTGCGGATTCGGGGGAGCCTCTTCCGTATAGGGAGACGTCGCTCGGCCGTCGAACACGTAATCGGTGCTGACGTAACAGAACTTCGCTCCCGCCGCTTCCGCCGCTTCGGCCATATGGCGCGTACCGATCGCATTCACCAGACGCGCCGCCTCCGGATCGGATTCCGCCTGGTCAACCGCCGTGTAGGCCGCGGCATGAATCACCGCATCAGGCCGAACTTCCGCAAGCTTGCGCCGGCATCTCTCCGCATCGGCAATATCCAGGTCCCGGCGCGTCCAACCGATCCACTCCACTCCTTCCTCCTGAAGCCGGATCAATTGTTGGCCCAGCTGGCCGCCCGCCCCCGTCACGGCGATGCGAATCGGTCGTTCAATCATGCTGCTGATACGCTCCCGTCTCGATTCTGCGCAACCATCGTTCGTTTTGCAGATACCATTGGATCGTCTTCCGAATGCCTTGCTCGTATTCGTAACGGGGCTGCCAGCCGAGTTCTCGTCGAATCTTGGAGGCATCGATGGCATACCGGCGGTCGTGTCCGAGACGGTCCGGGACATGGCGAATGAGCGATTCCGGTTTTCCCAACTCCTGCAAGATCGTGCGGACCACCTGAAGGTTTGTCCTCTCGTTGTTGCCGCCGATATTGTAAACTTCTCCGTTGCGCCCTCGGTGCACAACCAGATCGATCGCTTCGCAATGGTCTTCCACATAGAGCCAGTCGCGGACGTTGAGGCCGTCCCCATAAACGGGAAGAGGCCGGTCGGCCAGGGCGTTGCGAATCATAAGCGGAATCAGCTTCTCGGGGAATTGATAAGGCCCGTAATTGTTGGAACAACGCGTAATATTGACCGGAAGCCCGTATGTCTCGGCATAGGCTCGGGTCAGCAAATCGGCGCCGGCCTTGCTGGCCGAATACGGACTGTTGGGCGCAAGCGGACTGTGTTCGGTGAACAGCCCTTCGGCTCCGAGCGTTCCGTACACCTCGTCGGTCGAGATCTGGACGTACTTGCTCACCCCGTAGTTGCGGGCCAGGTCCAGCAGCGTTTGCGTCCCCATTACGTTGGTGAGCACGAACAGCTGCGGATTGGCGATGCTGCGGTCGACATGGGATTCGGCCGCGAAATTGACGACGACGTCGATTCCTTCGGCGAACAAAGGTTCCATGGCCGCCTTGTCGGCAATGTCGGCGCGTACGAACCGATGTTTCGGGTTGGCCCTGACGGAAGCGAGATTGTCGGGATTGCCGGCATACGTCAGCAGATCCACGTTAATGAGCTCATAATCCGGATACTTCCGAAGCATGTGCAGGACGAAGTTGCTGCCGATAAAGCCGGCTCCGCCGGTAACGAGCAGTCTCATCCTTCACCACCCTTTGTCTCGTCGTCGTCGAAGTTGATCTCGGCCTGGTCGAGCGTCGGGTGCTTGCCGTCCTTTTCCGACAGAATGGGAACCTCCACCGGCCACGCGATGGCCAGGGCCGGATCGTTCCAGATAATCCCGCGGTCGTGTTCCCGCGAGTAGGGCGCATCCACCTTGTACATCACTTCCGTATTCGGCTCCAGCGTGCAGAACCCATGCGCGAAGCCGCGCGGCACCAACAGTTGCCGCTTGTTGCTCGCGGACAGCTCGTAAGCCTCCCACTGCCCGAACGTCGGAGAACCGCGCCTCAGGTCGACGACAACGTCCCAGATCCTTCCGGCCGTCACCCGAACCAACTTCGTCTGAGCGTACGGGTTCAGCTGATAGTGAAGGCCTCGCAGCACGCCGACTTCAACGGACAACGAATGATTGTCCTGCACGAAGTCATGATCGATTCCCCAAGCGCGATATCGTGCCCGGTTGTAGCTTTCCATGAAAAAACCGCGATGATCCGCAAACACATCCGGTTCAATCCATTTGACGCCGCGCAGGCGGCCTTCCGTGACCTTCATCTTCGCCACCTCTCACTCCCCCCTGCATCTTATACCATATGCGGCGGGAGCATCGGACGAACACGGCTTCCTCCCACGAAGCTGCAGCGCTCATGGCGAGCCGTGCGCATCCGGTTCATTCTATGGATGAGAAAAAACTATTGCAACGAATAACCGCCGTGCACCAAAACGATCAATCCGTTCTTCTGTTTCGGATCCGGCTCCAAGCCTCTGCCGCCGCGCGGAGAGAGGATCAGATGGTTGGCGGCAATCGTCTTGCCGGGGGCAACGTCGATGCCATCGGTCAAATCCGCCAGGCCGTTCACATCCGGGCTATAGGCAACCGCTTTGCCGTTGCGGACGATCAGCTCGCCTCCGTCGTTGACAACGATCTTCTTGCCGGCAGGGACGGTGACCACTTCCCACTTGTCGGACGCGCCGGCAGTCGCGCCGCCGCCCCCCTGAATCTGTGCGAGCTTCTCGTCCACATACGACTTCGTCACGAGCGGATCGTCGGTCGATCCCGGCGTTGCGGCTTGCTGGTCGGCAAAGGCGGACTGATACCAGTTGAAGACGCCGGCTCCCGCAACGGCGACAGCCAGGCATATAGCGGCGATCATTTTTTTGGAAGGCATAGACATCCTCTTTCTCCTTTAATCTAGTAATCGTGGTCACTGAGATTTTACCATACTCTCTTTCTTTTAGGTGATAATAGAAAGAGACGGCGACTGAAAAGAACCGTCTCTTTCCTTCTGGAAGTCATTGGCTCGAACCGGTGTCGCTGCTGTTCCAGTCGTGCTCCACAAACCAGGGGTTAAACGGACGCTCGGCAATCAGCTTCTTGGCGCCATTCACGACTTCGTACAATCGGAGCGTATATTGAAGACTGCCGTCGATACCGCTGTATGGATTCTCCTGACTAAGTACCATCTCTTGATCCGTCCCCACTTGCAGAGCGGAAGATTCGGAAGAATCGCCTTCGAGCGAGAGGTTTTGCGAGAAATAAGTGTACTCGTTTCCGTTGTTCGGGTTCTTTGCCTCAATGGTCAGAAGCAACTTCCGATCGGTGGGATAGACATTGTAACTCGTATCCTTGTTCAAATCGTAGTCCAACGTGACTTGCAGATTGTTGCCCAGAACCGTCGGCATCAACGACTTGATCGTGAATTGATAAGGAAGCAAGGTGACGTCCTTGAAGGTAGTATTCACCGCTTGTTCCATCGGCAAGTTAAAGATCGCGGCATTCACGTACCCTTCCGCAGTGTTCTCGCCGCTCGTATAAGCCGTATCGGTCACCGCCTCGCCAACAATCAGATGCAGCTTGCTCGTATCATAGCTTAGAGGCACCTGCGCACTGAAAGTGACCAGCGCTTTGTTGGATGCATTGACCTTGCCGGCAGCCATCGTAACGTCGGCGGGGAAGAAATCGCCGTTATCGCTCTTGAATATGCCCGCAAGTTTGATCGGATCGATCGTGCGCAGTTCGTCGTTGGTTAGGGTCATTTGCACGGAGAAAATTTGGGTCGCTGCGCTCTTATAGACATCGACGGAATTCAGGGTGCCGCTCATTTTGTAGCCGTCACGCGCGATCTCGTACGACTTGTCGACTGCATATATTGGAAGAGCTATAGTCGAAGCTCCGGCGGACAGTTCGCCGATCTTGGAAGTCGTTTTGTCAATCGTATTGTTGACGATCAGTTTCGCTTTGCTGTAGATGTAATTGGACGGCAATTTCGCATAGACGTCGATATCCACATAACCGTTGGCGTTCAAAGCCAGTTGATTCGTGGGGGCGACCGTCTTGAAGTTCAATTTCGTCTTATCATCCAGGTAGAAGTAACCCGACAAGGTAGGAACCGTCAACGCCGTTGTCGAAACGTTCTTCACCCGAATTCTGGCAGCCAGTACGTCTTGGCTCTCGAACGGCTGGCGGCTCAATTGAATCAAGTCGAACTGGTATTTGCCTTCGCTGTTCGAATACGTAAACGAACTGCTGCTAACCGACGAACTGGAGTTGCGGAAGGAGAGTTGATAAGTGCCGACGGCAAGCGATGTTGCAGCGGCGTCTGTGCCGTCGCTTCGTTCAATAAGCAGTTTCCATCCCGTTGTCTTCAAAGAAGCCGGCACTTGCGCCGTTAATTGAATCTCGGTCCGGTTCAACGGACTCAGTACCAAGTCGGTGCTTCCAGCAGAAGCTCCGCCGCTTGCCGATGACCCGCCATCCGTCGCCGTATCGGAGCTGCTTGTCACAGTCGCCTCATACATAATTCCTTCCGCAGTGACAATATAGTACTTGTAGTTGCTTAACGTAATCGCTCTCTTCCCAATGTTGTTATAAACGAAGTTCACCGTCACATTGTTGTAGTCGCCGGAAAGTCCGACCGTTGCGGAAGAGACCTTCGAGTTCACGATCGTCGAGTTGCTGTACAGCTGTTTATAAGAGCCCGGACCGACAATGTTCGTAAAGTTGCCGGGCAACTTAAATAGACCAAGCTGTCTCTCATAGCTAGCTACGTTGAAATCGAACTTGACCACCTTCAAGATCAAATCCGACAGTTTGACGGAAGAGCCAACCTTGGCATACAACGTGATGAACACTTTGGAGCCTGCCGGAACCTTGGTTGTGTTCGCGTCGGCGGCCGATGTCTTCAACGAATAGCTGGCCCCCGATGCGCTTGTCAGCCGAAACCAATAGTCCGTCAGATCGAGCGTTGTCGTGTCTCCGTTATAGATGCTCAGCGTATACGCCGCCACTTGGCCGTCGTCGCTAGGCGACAATCCTACGTCTACCAAGTTCACATAGCTTCTCGACGATATGTAAATCGGCTTGATCACTTTGGAAACCGCCGTAATTGGGGGAGTCGTGCTGGATGCTGCAGCATTGGCCGCAGGACTTCCATAAATCGGCGCGGCAACCAACATAACGGCTGTCATCCCCATCAATAACTTGCTGGACTTCCTCTTTGCCTTCATGAACGGAGCCTCCCTGGTTAACTGTTGCTATCATTATAAAGGGAAAACATGAATAGAAGATGAATATCGGCTGAATTGCCGAGCTTATATGTATATACGAAAACGCAAACAAAAAAGTTGTGATCGCCGAGGCAAATCGATAAAAAAGAAGAGGCTAGGCGATAGGAGCCTAACCTCTTCTCGTGACAACAATCAGTTAAGGATTATTTCGTAACCGTCGTATCCGCTACACCGTTGCCCTTCAGGTCTTGAGCGTCAGAGCCGACAAACTTGACCTGAATGGTTTGGGTTGCATTGAACGTATTGGCTGCAGCCGGAATGACAACCGTATTTCCGGTAGCGTAAGCTTGTTGCGTTGCAACCAGATTACCGTTGATGTAAACTTCGACTCCCGTTACGTTGCCAGGCTTCAGCGTTTCACTGAAGTTGACAACCAGTTGAGAATCGCTAGCAAGCAGGACGGATTGCGGAACCGGCTTGACGTTCTCGTTCAGGAACAACACCTTGGAATAGTTAGCGCTGTTGTCCTTATTGAGCGTGTTGCCGGATTCGGCGACAACATTGTCGACTGCGATCAAGCGGCTGCCGCTCGACGTAATCGACCCTGCAGGCAGTTCAGCGATAACCGTCGCTTGATTGTCAATAAAGTACAGGTTCGTGCCGCTCGGCAACGCAGAGCCGTTGATCGTGAAGTTGGCCAGAGTCAGGGACGAAGGCTTCAGCGTTTCCGAGAAGACAAACTTGATTTGGTTATTGGACAACGTAGCATCATAGTTGTCGGCAGGTGCAGCCGGATCGTTCGTCTTGATCGTAACCGTCATCGAACCGCCCGGGGACGTCGTTACCGTCACCGAACGCGTTACGGAAGAAGCAGCGTTGCCAGCAGCATCCTTGAATGCGCCGGACGGGATCGTGACATCGTACTTAGCGGAAGGCAACGAAGTGAACTGGTAAGCGACATAGGACAGTTCATCCGACTCGCCGGCAGTTCCATCGTTGTCGGCATCGAAGTAACCATTGCCGTTAACCAGGTTACCGGTTACCGTGGTGACAACGTTGCTAGAGTTCGTGCTCTTCACGTTAATCGAAGCCGGAATCGCGCTGACCGTACGATCAATGGACTCGCTAAACTTCAGAACCAACAAATTGCCGCTGGCAAGAACGCTATCGAAGGTCGGGCTCGTCGTATCCTTGGAAATCGTGACCGACGTTTGATAGTTATTGCCCGTCAGACCAACTTTGTCCTGATAGCCGGCAATCGTTACGCCCAAGGTCAGGAACGTTCCGCCAGTGGGAAGCCAGCCGCTGACATCATAATGCGCGATGGTCGAATCGCTGGAATCCACCGTACCGTTGATTTGGGTGCTCGTTCCTGCACTCGTCTGATAAACGTAACCAGCAGATTGCACGGGCTCACTGAACTTCACATTCAGAGTCGTGTTGCTAACCGTTACGGAAGTTACCGACGGAAGCGTCGTATCGTTCGGAACATTGATCGTCGTGTTGTAATCGAAACGGTTGCCCGCGATGTCCGTACCGCCGATCAAAGAGAACGAATAGTTCGTTCCGAGAGTCGGAACCGTCACAACAACGCTGGTGATATGGCCTTCAGCGTCCGTGTTGTCTGCAACCGTTACGCCAGCCGGATAATTGCCGGCCGTATAACCGTCAATCGAAATCGTACCAACGGAAGCAAGAGGTTCGCTGAAAGAAACCTTAGCCGTATATCCGGAGTAGCTTACGCCCGATACAGTGGGAGCAGTCGTATCCGACAGGTAGACAGCTTGCTTATAAGACGTCAGGCTCTTGCCGGAAGCCGAGTACAAGCCGGAGCTAACAGCAAGCTGTGCGTACGTGTCCAACGTAAAGTTGGGGAACGTCAGCGTAACCGTCATCTTGTCGTCGCTTACGTCAATACGATTCGGGTAAGTATTGGTGTTCAGGGTGAAGTAACCTTGAATACCGGCTTGACCAGCGTCGGAATCATAGCTTACGCCATGGGTAGCCACGCCTACTTGAACCGGCTTGTTGAACTGAACGGCGATTTGCTTGCCGTTCAGAACCTTGACGTCTTGAACCGCGAAGCCGTCGATCGTTACCGATACCTTGGTGGAGGTAACAACGGTCGAACCCTTGTAGGCCGTAACCGTCAGATCGTAGGAACCTGCGGTTTGAGCGGACGAAGTGTACGTAAACGTGCCGCCGGCGTTCAGCGTAGCGGCAACAGCGTCTGCGGTGCCGATGGCAACCTTAACGCCGTCAACGCCGCCAGCCGTCTTACCCGTTACGGTGATCGTGTCGTCGGCATTGACAACTGCCTTGACTTCGTCAAGCGGCTTCACTTGCTTGGACAGCCATACGGCATAAGCAAGGTCGATCGTTTGACCGCGGGTAGCGGCAGCCTTGTAGTTCGTCGGCAGCGGCAGACCGGCGTCCAGGGCAGCTTGGATGTAAGGGCCAGCCCAGTCGGAAGCGCCGTCAACCTTGGCGTCGGCAACCGGAGTCAGACCAGCGATGCCAACCGCAACCTTGATGATTTCTTGAACGGTTACGTTAGCCTTCGGTTGGAACAGGCCGTTGCCTACGCCTTCAACCAGGCCCGCTTTGTAAGCGGCTTGGATCGCTCCCGTCCACCATTGACCGACTTTAACGTCGGAGAAGGCGGAACCGGAAGTGTCTTCTTGCAGACCGGCGATCGCAACGGCAATCGTCGCGAACTCGGCGCGGGTCAGGTTGTTCGACAGATGCGGATCGCCATCCGTCGTGCCCTTGAGAACCTTGCTGTCGACCAGTTGCTGATACTTCTGCGCAGTCGTCAGATCGGCATCAGCAGCCGCTGCCATAGAGGCAAACAGGCCGAATACCAAGGCAAGAGCTACGAGAAAGGACAAACTTTTCTTCATAACCTTTTTTTCTCCTCCTTGGAAAGGAATCTGCGAGTTAACTTGTGTGGAAGATTGGTAGCTCGAATCTCTCATCGGCGTTTCACCCCCTCTCCGGAGTTGAGCATTGTCTATAATGGATGTCTGCAACGATGACGTCTAGCAATGTAGAACCATGTCGCAGAAACTCGTAAGCAAGCAATTGGGCAAAAAACAGGCAGGGTAAATTATGCCACTTTCACCATTATACATGGGCGCTACCCGACCGTAAAGAGAAATCTCGGCGATATTGCTAGGGTTTAAGGCTTTAGTCCCTCTCAATAAAGACATGATGTTAGACGCGCGGCACACCGAAAAGTTGCGGTTGTTCGAAATTTCTTCGCACTTTTTTTAGCTGTTCGCGAGCGGAATTGAAAACACCGTTTCTTATGTACGAGGGTACGGAATTTAGTATAGCTTGGCCCCCGGTTCCCGTCATCGCTTAACTTTTTCCTGTCTATCCAAGTTCGAGCAGCCTGACGACGATGAAGGGAGCCTCTCGCGAGGCTCCCCCGTCGGGCACCTGTCGGATCAGCTCAAGTTGGCCGGGAATAGCTTCGTGCTTTTCTGCAGAAGCGCAACCGCAATCTTGCCCGCTTCCGCGCGTGTCAGGTACGACTTGGGATTGAAGTTGTAGAACGTCTTCGTCGAGCCGGTGACCGTCACCGGAGAACCGGTCATGATCTTGGCTTTGTTGACGGCGCTAACCGCCGGCTTGGCGTAATAGCCGATCGACGCGGAATCGAGGAACGACTTGGCCAGCGACGCGTCCAGCTTGCTGTCGTTCGTCGGCAGAGCCAGCTCCAGCGCTCTGGCGATCATGACCGCCGCCTCTTCGCGGCTCAGCTTGCCGTCCGGGCTGAAGAAGCCTTCGCTCAGGCCGTTGACGATGCCGGCCCGCGCCGCCGTCTCGATGTACTTGTAGCTCCAGGTTCCGGAGACGGCCGACGGAACGACGTCGTAGAACGTATTGTTGTTGTCATAGTTCAAAGGAATGTTCAGACCCTTGACGAGCAGCGACGCAAATTCGCCTCGCGTCTCGACGTCGTCGGTTCCGAACGTGTTCGCGCCCGTGTTGATCATGATGCCCTTGGAATAAAGAGCGTTCAGAATGTTGCGGGCCCAGCCGTGATTCGTAATGTCCGAGAAGCTCCGGCTCAGCTTCATGACCTTGTAATAGCCGAATTCATCGAACGGAACCGTGATCGTATGGTTCTTCGTGTCGACTTCACCGCCGATGTTCTCCCATACGCCGTCGGCGCTGTAACGGAACACGGTCAGCGTCGTTCCGGCGTCGGAGACGACACTCGGATTGAAGGCGATCGTCAGCGTTCCGCGCTCCGACGGAACCACCTTCCGCTCGAGCGGGAATTCCGTGAAGTTGCCTTCGTTCGAATACGGCTGCAACCCGTTGGTGCTCGGCTTGTAGCCGGTCTCTCCCTTGTTCAGGTATTCGCCCTCGCCGCCGCTGATCCAGTAGACCGGCGAAACCGGCGTGAAGTTGCTCGTATACGTGTTGTTCAAAAACTTCAGGATCAAATACTGCGGGATGGAAATCTCGTCCCGATCCTCGTCCGCCTGCGTCTGGGCGTGATTGATCACGTTGCCGTAGTCGTTGCGCCGGCCGACGACGCCGTCCACCGGGTCCGCGATGCCGAACAGCAGATTCGTGTTCGTGTAATACTTGGTGATGCCGTTGCTGTTCGGATACGCGGATTGAAGCACCGTTCCTTTGGGGAACTCCAGCTGCAGCCCTTTGTTGAAGATGCTCAACTTGGAGTTCATCGGGGCCATGTACTGCGTATCCACTTGAACGGTGTCCGTATAGTAGACGTTGATCGTATCTGAGATCGTGCCGCTGTCGCGGACGATCTGAATCTTGATCGCGTTGTTCTTATTCGGCTTCAGGCCGATATAGTCGTACTCGAAGCGGTCTTCGACGTCCGGACGCGGGGTGGCCACGGCCTTGTCGATGATGACTTGCTTCGCGCCTTCCGCCTCGATGTCGAAGTGAACGAAGTTCTTGTTCACGACGATATCGTTGCCGACGGTCGGCTGGGGAGCGACAACCCGGTAGGACGAAATGACACGGTCGATCTCCAGCTTCTGGGAAGCCTTGGCGCCCGCCGGATTGATCACTTCCAGGTTGTAGATGTCCGTCAGCGAGTTTTCGTCGAAGGCGATGTCGCGAATCCGCAGCATGAAGTAGTCCTGGCTGCCCGCGTAGTCGTAATAGTAGGTTTTGCCGCCGTACGAGAACGTCCCGCTTGTCGTCAACGAGTCGGTCGGCGTGATCGCCAGCGGGAAGAACAGGTCAGAACCCTTGTACAGGTTGAGGGTCACCGCCCCGCTGCCGCTCAGGACGAGATCGTAGCTCTTCTTGCTCGTCTCGTATACGCCGTCCGCCTTCTTCGTGAAGTCCGTGGAGACCGCAAAAATGTTGTTGATCTGTTCGCTCGTGTAACTGTCCGGATCCGCGTAGGTGAACGGCTCGCGGACATTATCGCTCGGCACGGGAACCGGATGGAACTTGAGAATGTTCGGGACGAACGTATCGACGATGTAAATTCGCACCGACTTCACAATTTCCGTCCGGTTGCCCGCAGCGTCCAGGTTCACGCCCTTGAAGACGATCGTATTCTCGCCGGGATAGAGCGGACCGGTTCCACTGATGGCGACGGAAGGGATCGTGAACTTCTTGTCCCCGTCCAATGACGGCGGCGTCTGTTCGGCGCCGTTGATGAAGAACTGCACGCTGCTGGTGTCCAAATGATCGAAGCCGACATATTGCCCGCTGATGCTGATCGAGTTGCCCGTCTTGCTGGAATCGAACGTATACGTCTGGCCGTCGAACAGGTTCTCCAGATAAATGTAGTTCTTCGAAGCGAACGTAATCGTCGCGTTGTATCCGGAATCGGCCGTATAGTAGAACTTGACTTGCTGCACGCCGCTGGAGAAGCCGGTAACCTTATAAATTTCCTGGCTGCCGGTCAGACCGTTCGAGCCGGCGCCGGCGACAAACGTCAAATTCACGTTGTTGGTGCTGAGCGGCAAATAGACGCCCGTCAGGTTGTGGGCGGAAGCCCCGAGCGGATTGCCGGAATCGACCATGATATAGAAGTCCGCCGAAGGCACTTCCACGCCGTTGAGCGCTTCCTTGCTCACCGTGGTCACATCGCTCGTGCCGTCGTAATCCGGAAGATAGTACATGTTCGTAATGACGACGCTGCCGGGATAGAAGTTGAACTTCGCATTATAGGTCGCGGAGAAGCTTCCGTACGTGACGGTGATCTTCAGATTTTGCAGGCTGTCGATCATCCCGCTCTTGCTCGTGAAGTCGTAGTCCGCGCCGGCCGGCGAATCGAACGTGACCAGCCGGTAGGCCGGAGTCACGCCGTCCGGTCCCGGAATGACGACGTCATCGGTCGTGGCGGTGATGGTCGTCGGCGTCACGCTCGTCGAGCCGCCGGACACATCGGTGTTCGGAACCGCCTGGAACGTGGCGTTGCCGGCGAACGGCCTTCCGTCCGTGTAGGCGCTATAAGGAACGAGCATTTGGATTTGGAATTTGGCCGACTGCGGGTTGGTCGCGTCGCCGTCGGTCAACGTCGGGACCTGGTTCAGCAGCGATTTCGCCGCAGCTCCGGTGACGTTCTGAATGATATCCAGCTTGGTGAACGGCTGGTCGCTATTGAAATAATACAGCACTCGGGAAACGTTAACGGAGTCGGATCCGTTCGCAATGGTCAGCGTAAGCGTGTTGAGCCCCGGGGACAGCTTCAGCGTCGGCGTATAGAAGTTGCTTCCAACCACGGAGCTGGAGACCGCCGTTTGGCCGTTCAGGCTGACGGAGACGCTCGTCGCGTTCTGCACGACCCCGGTCAGGGTGACGTTCTGACTGTCGACGACAACCTGGGTGTTCTCGTTCAGCGTGATGGCGCCCGCCGAGCTGCCCATCACCTGAATGCTCTGCACGTAAGGCACGCTGTCGTACAGCACGTAGAACACGTCGGTCCGCTGCACGACGCCTTGCATGCCGCTGAACGTGATTTTGTTGAAGCCCGGGAACAGGGTAAGATTGCTCGCCGAAAACCGGTTCGTCGTCCCCGACACCTGAGTGACGGCCGCCGTCGATACGTGCGTGGAATCGGTGACCCACACCGCGCCGGTGCTGTCGGTCGAAGCGTTCAGCTGCTCGACCTTGACCGCCATGCTGGATCCGGAAACGTAGGAATACGTTCCCTCAATCGTGATCGTGCCGGTGGTCGTCAGATATACGTTGGAACGGCTCAAAAAATTGGGATCGGTATGGTCGTCGGTAACCAGCTTGGCCGTGTCCCGAATCGCCAGAATGTCGGGAATGAAGTATGTGGCTGTCGCCGCGCTGGCCTGTCGGGCGAACGGACCCGGAAGCGCCGTGGCCAGAAGAACAGCCGTCAGCAGCCAGACCAGCGTCTTTTTGATGCGGTGCATGCGTCGATCTCTCCTTTTCTCGAATAGCTGTTGGTTCGACTTTTCGACAAGATATAACTAATGTATCGGCAGGGAGCCTTCCAATCTTTAGGTTTATCTGCCAATTCACCCCCCGAAATCGCCATGAAAAAACCCGGAATCTCGGCGGCAACGCCGGAAATTCCGGGTATCTGTACAGGTGGAACGGTTTTTATTTCGAACGGGACTGCGTCTGCTGACGGAGGAACATCCGATTCAGAAAGTCGATCACCGGGCGCTTCGACTTGTCGACGATGCCGGTCACTTCGGCACCGATCTGCAGCAGGAAGATCAGCACGCAGATGACGATGAACGTCACCCAGTTGCCCATGCCTTTGTTCGTGGCGACCGATTGCACGATGGCGCAGGCGCCGAAGAACGCCGCGATTCCGTAGATGATCAGCACGGCCTGGCGGTGGCTGAATCCGAGCTGCTGCAGCCGGTGGTGAAGATGCCCCTTGTCGGGGGCGAAGATCGGCTTCTTGTTCACCCAGCGCCGCACGATCGCGAAGAACGTATCCGACAGCGGCACCCCGATGATCAGAATCGGCGTCACGAACGAGACGACCGTGATCTGCTTGAATCCGAGCATCGACAGCATCGCCAGCGCGAATCCGAGGAAGAGGGAGCCGGTGTCGCCCATGAAGATCTTCGCCGGATGGAAGTTGTAATGGAGAAAACCGGCGACCGCCCCCAACAGAACCGTCGACAGCAGGATGACCGAGCCTTGTCCCATCAGAGCCGCCATCACCAGAATCGTGCCGATGGCGATGCCGGAGACGCCGGCGGCCAGGCCGTCCAGGCCGTCGATCAGGTTGATCGCGTTGGTGACCCCGACGATCCAGAAGATCGTCAGCGGAATGGCCAGCCCGTCGGCCATCGGCTGCATGGCGGAGCCGAACGGAATGTTGACGAGATCGATCTTGACGCCGAAGCCGAAGACGACGACGCAAGCCGCGGCGATCTGCACGAGAAATTTGAGCTTGGCGTTCAACTGGAAACGGTCGTCCAGAGCGCCCAGCAGCACGATCAGCGTGCCGCCGCAGAGCAGAGCCCCGATGAGGTTCCGGTCGTTGGAGCTGAGCAGGCCGCTCGGCATCCAGGGCAGGAAGAGAAGAATGACGGCGGTGAACGCGGCATAGATGGCCAACCCGCCCAGACGCGGCATCACCCGCGTATGCACTTTCCGATGATCCGGCACGTCCAGAGCGCCGATCTTGACGGCGAACGCCTTGACGAACGGCGTAAGAGCAAGCGATATGGCAAGCGCCAGCGCAAAACCGGCCGCTCCGATTCCCACCAACCAGCCTGTCGGCATCTGCAACTCCCCTTTTGTGTGTACACCGGAAAAAATTATACTCCGGGCGCACGGAATTCAACAAGGCATCGGCCCTGCCGTTTTCCGGCGAAATCGCACGTTTCGTTCGTTTTGGTCACTTTTGGAACGAAAATCACGGCGTTTTCAAAACCTTATCTCCGTCTTTGACGACCTTGATCGCGAATTTGGGAAGCACGAGCATTCTCTTGTAGCGCGACGGCTCCTGCAACAGGCGGTACAGCCACTCGAGGCCGAACTTCCGGAAGAGCGCCGGCGCCCGCTTCAGCTTGCCGGAGACGACGTCGAAGCTGCCGCCGACTCCCATCATGACGGGCACGGCGAGCTCGTCCCCGTATTTGGCCAGCCACGGCTCCTGCTTCGTCAGCGAGCGCGCCACGAACAGCAGATCGGGCTCGGCCCGGCGGATGTCGGCGACGACTTCGGCGTCTTCTTCATCCGTGAAATAGCCGTTGCGCTTCCCGACGAAGCGGACCCCCGGGAACTGGGCGGCCAGCTTGGCGGCGGCGGCGTCGAGAATGTCCTGGCTCGTGCCGAGCAGGTAGACGCGCCATCCCCGCTGGTCCCCGACCCGCAGCAGCTCGTGCATGAGGTCGAAGCCGGCGACGCGCTCGGGAACCGGCTGCTTCACCCTTCGGGCCGCCCAGACGACGCCCGCGCCGTCCGGCACGACCAGGTCGGCCGTCGCGAGCGCGCGCTGGAAGGCGGGATCTTCCTTCCCGGCCATCAGCATGATCGGGTTGCCGGTCACGACGCGGTGCGGGCGCCTCTCTTCGACCGCCCGGGTCAGGTAGTTTACCGTTTCCTTCATATTCATCTTGGAAAAGGGCACTCCGTATAAGGAGACGGTTGGGTACGGCCTCAAGTTGCTGTCGGCTGGCAAGAAAAGTCACCTTCTCTCCATGTCGGTCAGGATGTGCAATATCCGTTCCGCCGGGCGAACCGCTTCGGCCTTCAGACGGCGGATCGCGCCCGCGGCCGCCGCCCGCCACTCGCCGGGCTTATCCAGCATGGCGGCGGCGCGCTCGGCGAAGCGCTCGGGATCGAGCGCCTCCGTCGTGCCGATCGCCCGCTCGCCGAGGCGGGCGAGAAACTGGTCGATCTTCGGGTCGTAGGACAGGCCGAGCAGCGGCACTTCGCGGTTGGCGGCGTAGATCAGCGAATGCAGCCGCATCCCGACCAGCAGCGCGCAGCGGTCGACCTCGCGCAGCATCGCCTGCGGCGCTTCGTGCGCCGGGGCCAGCTCCGCCGGCACCCCGGCGAGCGCCAGCCGTTCCATCACGTGCCGCGACGCGTCCTCGTCGGCCCCCTGATGGAACGGCAAGAAGCGCAGCCGGACGCTCCGCCGTCCGGCCAGCGCCGCCAGCGCGGCCGCCGCGCGGTCCAGGTCCGCGCGGTCGCCGCGCCAGAACCGCACGGACACGCCGACCGTCGGCGGCTCGTCCGCGCCCGCTGCCGCTGCCGCCGGAGCGTCCGGCTCCTCCGGCAGCGGCAGCCCCATGACCGGATCGGGCACGACGTCGATCCGGTCCCGCTCGACGCCGAAGCGGCCGAGCAATTCGGCCGATTCGGCGTCGCGCACGCTCGCGTACGCCGCCCGGCGGAACGCGCGCGCGATCCACGGGCGGAACACCGCCCGGTTCACGGGGCCGATCCCCTGCGCGTACACGAACGTCGGCTTGCCGCACCACCGGGCCAGCCGCATCACTCCCAAATAATACGGGATCGAGCCGAGCCCGGTTGCATCCTGCAGCAGGCTGCCGCCGCCGCTGATCAGCCCGTCGCTGCCCTGGAGCGCGCGCCGCAGCTCGCCCAGCTTCATGCGCGGGACGGCCTCGACGCCGTACTGCTTCGCCGTCCAGGCCGGGTCCCCGGACAGGACGACCGGCTCGACGCGGACGCCGAGCTTGCGGCCGGCCTGCTCCAGCGCCGTCAAGATGCTGAGCAGCACCGCCTCGTCCCCGCTGTTGCGAAATCCGTAATACCCGGACAGCACGAGCCGGATGGCGGTCGCCCCCTTCTTTTCTTTTATCATGTCACGCACCGCCTGATTTTGCATGAATTCCTTCTCAGAAAATCCGGCGCCGCGACGGCTTGCGGCCGGCGAGAACGCCGCGGGCGGACGGGCCGCGGTCCGGGACGCCGCCGCGGACGGGCGCCAACCGCCGCTTGCCGTTTCTGAAAAGATTTTTATCTATCGGCCGACAGGCGGCTCTCCGCCGGCAACTTGCCGTCGCGCCTGCGGACGAGCCGCGTACCGGCGCCAGATCGCTTCGAGAACCTGCCAGACGGCGACGCCGACGAGCCCGATCAGGCCGCCGAGGCCGAGGCCGAGCAAATCGCGGGCGAAGGACAGGCGAACCGGCGTGTGAATGTGCGCGAACGTGTCGACCATCGACAGCTGCCCCACCGACGCCACGACGAGGAAGACAAGCCCCCACCGGTAGCGGAACGCGAGGAACAAACCGACCAGGAAGATCGGGTGTCCGAGCAAAAACTCCTTCGTTCTCGGCCGCACGCCGAAGGTGTCTTCCAGGAAGGAGCGGAAGTGCAGCTCCAGGCCCGTCGCCTCGCCGCTGTTGCCGGTCCGCGACAGGTAGTACATGCCGACGGCGCCGACAACCGCGATGACGACGACCCACAGCACGGTGATCGGCTGCTTGAGCAGCGTCTTCAGGTTGTGCGAGACCGTGCCGCCGTAGCCGTACAGCACCGCGTACAGCGCGACGAGCGCGATCGGCGCCAGATGGAGCAGGCTGACGCCGCGGAACTGCTGCAGCACGAGGCTGTAGGTGATGTCGCTCAGCAGCGAAATGATGAACGGGACGGCGAAGAGCGTGAGCGCCGCGGTGCGAATATACAGCACTACGGCGGCGCCCAGCCGGCCCCAGGCGGAGCGCGGCAGCTCCTCCCCCTGCTCCCGCTTGCGGCGGAACCGGCGGATGAGCAGCGCCAGCGCGATCGTCGGCGCCGCGATGGCGGTGAACAGGGCGAGCGCTTGCGTCAGCAGCGAAGACTGCAGCGCGAACGTGCCGGCGCCGCCGATCGCGCCGAGGACGGTCACCGGCAGCAGCAGCGCCGGCAGGAACAGCCCGATCGCGATCGCGACGAGCGCAACCGAGCCCGCGAGCGTCAGCGCGCGCCAGAGCGCCGCCGCCGAAGCGTGGTGCACCGTGAACGCGTGCGCTTCTCCCGGCGTGAAGCCGAAATCCCGGATGCGGTCGATCGTGCCCTTCAGGTGATCGTCCGGATCGCCCGCGAGCGCCTTCCGAATCGTCTCCATCGGCGTCGTGATCTGGTTGATCGTGGTATCCCGCGCCGCCGTCGCATTCAAATAGATCATGCGAATGTTGCGGTCTTTCACCGCCAGCAGGAACCGGTCGACCAGCGTCGCCGGCTTGGCGGAGATCATCTCCGCTTCGGAGATCGAATGAACGCGGACGACGTTGTAGTCGAGCAGCTTGGCCAGCGTGCCGAGCCCCTTCTGCGGAACTTTCAGGTTCTCGATCGCGCCGATGCCGATGCCCGCTTCCTTCAAGCGGGCCGCGAACTTGTTCAGGCTGCCTTGTTCCTGCTGATCCGCGTAACCGGTCACGGCCTCTCCGTCGAAAATGATGCGGGTCACCCCCAGCTCCCGGAATTGGCGAATCCAGTCGGCCTCCTGCTCATCGTCATACGGAACCGTGCGGTCCGACAGCCGGGGGACGATCAGGAAGCCTTCGTCCTTGAGCATCTTCATGGCGATCGGATTCGGCTGCATCGGCCGCATGGCGGCGTCGTCCGGAGCCAGGCCGATCACGAGGCCGGAGCGTCCCTGCGCCGACCAATCGCCGACCGTCACGCCCGCCTTCTCGAACGCCTGCTCCACGATCGGGCGGAGCGTCGGCTCGTCCGCCGGTTTGTTGAACAACACATAAGTCCGGTTGTCTCCGGGCGCCGGCAGCTTGCCATCCAGCAGAGCCGCCGAGCCGGCATTGTAAACCGAAACTTCGCCCGCCCAGCCCAGTTCGGTCAGATTGCTCTCGTAAACGGCCATGGCGTTCACGCCGGCCTCCCGAAGCTGCTTCAGCTGGGTCTGCACGAAAGCTTCAGGATCAGGCTGCGTCGCCGAGATTTGCAGCAAGTCCTGGTAGTCCATCACAAACTCCACTTGCTTCGCGGACGATTCGGTCTCCATGCGCGAATAAATGACTGGCGCCGTGCCGATCAGCCCGAGCAGGACGACGGCCCACAACCATTTGGCCAATCTCCGGTTCCATGTTTCCAGCCACTGGGGCACAACGGTCACTCCTCTTGAAGTTCCATGATCACGAATAGGATGAGGGATAACGGGCGGACGCTTGAAATCGCGTCCCGTCCGGTCCGCCGCGCGGGCCGGGCGATCGGATGACAGCGGCTTGTGCGAAAACTCGCGCAGGGAGGAAGCGCCGTCCTTCACGTCATAGCGTGCGCAAATCCGTTATTTTCCATGTAAAAGGGTTCGCCCGGGGGGAGGTGGCCCGCTGCCGGTCGAAGGCTTGTCCGCACCGCATCGAAGCGCAGCGTATCGCAGCGCATCGAAGCGTATTGCAGCGTTTCGAAGCACATCGCGCTCGTCGCAGCCCATTCAAGCGCCGCGGCCCGCCCCGCACGACAACCCGCATTCGCCGGGGGAGAGACCTCCGGAGAATGCGGGTCGGCGCCGGCTGTCAGGCCAGCGAGTCGACGCGGGCCATGACGGCCGCCGTCAGGTCGGCGAGAGCGCGCTCCGCCGCCGGCAGGCCGTCCTTGCGAACGGCGAAGTAAACTTTGATCTTCGGCTCCGTGCCCGACGGGCGAAGCGTGAACCAGGAGCCGTCCGCCAGCAGGTACTTGAGGACGTTCTCCTTCGGCAGCCCGTCCAGCCCTTGCTCGTAGTCAAGCACTTCAGTCACCTTGACGCCGGCCACCTCGGCGGGCGGATTCGCGCGCCAGTCGGCCATGATGCCGGCGATCTTTTCCACGCCGTCCTTGCCCTTGAGCGTCCGGGATTCGAGCTTCTCCAGGTACGTGCCGTATTGCTGATAAAGCTCCAGCAGGACGTCGTACAGCGTCTTGCCTTGCGTCTTGTAGTACGCCGCCGCTTCGCTGATCAGGAGCGACGCCACGACCGCGTCCTTGTCCCGCGCGTAAGTGCCGGTCAGGTAGCCGTAGCTCTCCTCATAGCCGAACAGGAAGGTGTGGGCGCCCGTCCGCTCGAATTCGGTCATCTTCTCGCCGATATATTTGAAGCCGGTCAGCGTGTTCAGCACGGCGCAGCCGTACGATTTGGCGATATCGGCGCCCATCTCGCTCGTGACGATCGTCTTGACGACGGCGCCGTTCGCCGGCAGCTTGCCTTGCGCCTTCAGATGGGAGAGCAGGTAGTGCACCATCAGCGCGCCCGACTGGTTGCCCGTCAGCACGACGTACCGGCCCTCGTCGTTCTTGACGACGGCGCCCATCCGGTCCGAGTCCGGATCGGTGCCGATGATCAGGTCGGCTCCCACCTTGTCGGCCAGCGCAATCGCCAGCGTGAACGCCTCGTGCTCCTCCGGATTGGGAGACTTCACCGTCGGGAACATGCCGTCCGGCTTCTCCTGCTCCGGCACGACGTGAACTTGCGTAAATCCGGCCTTCTCCAGGACGCGCCGCACCGGCACATTGCCCGCCCCGTGAAGCGGCGTGTACACGATCTTCAGGTTCGCCCCCATGCCCTCGCGCAGAAGCTGCGGCTGAACGGCCTGAGCGGCGACCGCGTCCGCGAACTTCTCGTCGGCCGCCTCGTCCAGCCAGACGATGAGCCCGCGGGCCTCGGCTTCTTCCCGCGAAATCCGCTTCACCTGATCGAACGATGCGACGTCGCGGATGGCGGCGATGACCTTCTCGGCGTCGTCCGGCGTCAGCTGGCCGCCGTCGGCTCCGTACACTTTATAGCCGTTGTATTCCGGCGGGTTGTGGCTGGCGGTAATGACGATGCCGCCGGACGCCGCAAGATCGCGCACGGAGAAGGAAAGCTGGGGCGTAGGCCGCAGCGAGCGGAACAGGTACGTCTTGATGCCGTTGGCGGCCAGAACGCACGCCGTCTCCAGCGTGAACGCGTCGGAGTTGTTGCGGGAATCGTGGGCGATGACGACGGAAGGCGATGATCCGCCGCGCAGCAAATAGTTGGCGAAGCCTTGCGTCGCCTTGCCGATGACGTACCGGTTCATCCGGTTCGTGCCGGCTCCCATGACGCCGCGCAGCCCGCCCGTTCCGAATTCGAGGTCCCGGTAGAAGCGGTCTTCGATCTCTTTCGGCTGATCCGCGATACCCCGCAGCTCTTCCTTCGTCTGTTCGTCGATGCTCGGGTCGTTCAACCAAGCTTGATAGCGCTGGATCGCGTTCGATTCGGTAGGCATTCCTTCTCCATCCTTTCTTCTCGTTGTCTCTATGTATCTTCAACAAAGGATCGAACGTCCGAACAGCCGGCCGGCCTCCTCATAAGGGCTGGCCCGTCCTTATGGTTCCTCAAGCTTTGGCGGGATCGGTCAAGGCGAACATGAGCATCCCTTCGGCCACGACCTTGTCGCCCACCTTGGCGGTCGCCTGCCCCTTGCCGATCGGCCCCTTGAGCCGGACGACTTCCACTTCCAGCGTGACCGTATCGCCCGGAGTGACCTGCCCTCTCCAACGGAATTCGTCCACGCCGGCGAACAGGCCGATCTTGCCGCGATTTTCCTCCACGGACAGGATCGCCACGGCGCCGACTTGCGCGAGCGCTTCCATCACGAGCACGCCCGGCATCACCGGAAAGCCGGGGAAATGCCCGACGAAGTGCGGCTCGTTCATCGTCACGTTTTTCAGACCGACCGCCCGCTTGCCCGGCTCCAGCTCCAGAATGCGGTCCACCAGCAGGAAAGGCGGCCGATGGGGAATGATCTGCTGAATTTGCGTCGCGTCGAGCATTCTTCATTTTCCTCCTTTTGGATTCGAAATCGGGAAAACGCGTCCCAGGTATGGACGAATCGCATAAGCTTCCGGTTCCATACCCATACTACGAATATCCTTGGACGAACTGCAGTCGCCAAGGTTAAGATAAGAGGGTTTGCCGCCGCTTGCCTTATGCCGCTTGCTGAGGGCAAGCAACGACGGCGAACCCTTTTTCCGCTGGTGCGACCCGGGGCCGGCGGCGATTCGGGCGGCGTCAAGGTTGCAGAGGCGCGCGTCCGATGCCCGTCAAGAGGCCCGATTCAGATAGCGGAATTTCATCAGATAGACGCCCGTCGTCACGAACGAGAGGACGATCGCGCACCAGAGCACGACGATCCCGCCCGGCTGATCCAGGAAGAGCAGCATGATGGCCAAATAGTAAACGGCCGTCGTCACCTTGCCGAACGCGTTGGCCGGGACGGTCTTCATGCCGCGGAAATAGAAGTAGGTCGAACTGGCGATCATCCCGAGCTCGCGAATCGCCATGATCGCCGCGGCCGCCCACGGAATTTCCCCGCTGACGAGCAGCGCCGCGACGACGGACAGCATCATCAGCTTGTCCGCCAGCGGATCGAGCATGATGCCGGCGGTCGTAATCTTGCCGCTGCGGCGGGCGATGTAGCCGTCGAGCAAATCCGTCAGTCCGGCCAGCAGCACGATCAGAAGCGCCGCCACCGAATGATCGTTGAAATAGAGCGCCAGAAACAGGGGGATCATCACGAATCGGGACATCGTCAGCATATTGGGCACGTTCATCCTCCGCATCCCCCCTTCTCCGAAGTTCTTTCCTATTATAACGCTCGCCTCGGCAAGCGTAAACGACACCAACGTCCGTTCACAAAGAAAGCCCTCCTCGCAAAGACCGGAGAGCTTCCTGCCTGTTGTCTTCAGGCCCCGTATGCAGCGGCTTGCGGTCAGCCGCTTCCTCCCGGGGCGAACACCAAATCGTACATGTGCTTCCAAGTGTTCAGATCGAACACTTCCGACAATTCCCGCTTGCCAAGCACGACGTAACCGAGAGCCATTCCGACAAACAGGGCGATGAGGCACAAGACCGGGATCATGAACACTTTGACGATCGTCCAGACCACCTGCCCGAAAATTCTCCCCGCGGAGCGTTTATTTCGGCCGGCCGGACGGTTGGAGGCTGTCACCAGACTCCCCCCTTCTTCCGATTATCCCCGCAGATCGGTCGCCATCTGCAGCATCTGGTCTCCGGATGTCAGCGCCCTGGCGTTCAGTTGGTACGCCCGTTGCACGGCGATCAAATCGGCCATCTCCTCCACCAGATTCACGTTCGATTGTTCCAGATATCCTTGCCGAACGGCCACGCCGCTTTCCTGCCCGGGAGCGTCCTGAATCGAACGGACGACGTCGTCCGCGTTCACGTTCTGCGGCACGCCGTACAGGTTGTCCCCAACGGCCTGAAGCAGATCCGGCTTCGTCACCTCGACGAGCTTGAGCTTGCCGAGATCCAGCGTCTCCGTCTGGTCGGCGTTGGCCGCCGTCAGCGTGCCGTCGGCGGCAATGTGCAGGTCGTAGCCGTCGGGCACCCGAATGAACGTGTCCTCGCCGTTGTCGACGGCGACGACCGGTTGGCCCGAATCCGTCACCAGCATTCGGCTCACCGTCCCGTCCGCCTCCGTCACCGGCATGAGTTGAAAGGCTCCCTGCCGCGTAAAAGCGCGCTCGCTGTTCAGCGCGGCGCCGACCCGGACTTCGAACAGCGCGTTGCCTTCGATCGCGACGTCCGTGCTGTTGCCCGTCTGCTGAAGCGGTCCCTGGGTCAGGTCGAGCGTTTGCGCGACCACCCGGGCTCCCCAGCCTTGCGTAAACCCGAGCGGGCTTTGCCGGCCGGGCAAGTCGAAATCGCGCTCTTGCGGCTGGATATTCGTTAGAATATCCTCAAAGACGGCATTTTTACGCTTGTAGCCGCTTGTATTCAGATTGGCGATGTTCTCCGCCAACATATCGAGCTTCCGCTGCATGGCGCCCATGGAGGCGGCGGCGCTGATCATGGAGTTGTTCACGTTGGTCCTCCTTCCCGCAACCGTTCCCGCCGGCCGGCGGCTCGGCGATTCGGTCGTCGGCTTCCGTCCTTAAAGGTTACACCTTGCCGACTTCATTGACCGCCTTGTCCAGGCTTTGGTCGTAAAATTGCACAACCTTCTGGTTCGCCTCGTAAGCGCGCAGAGCGGCCATCAGGTCGACCATCGATTGGGAGGCGTCGACGTTGGAGCGCTCCAGATAGCCCTGGCGAATCTCGACCCGGTCGCCGGCCTGCACCGGGGCGATGCCGTTCGCCGCTCCTTCGTAGCGGAAGAGGCCGTCCCCTTCGCGGATCAGGTCGTTCGGATTGTCGACCCGGGTGAGCAGCAGTTGCGGATTGCCGGGCAGGCCGGCTCCGGTCGTCTTGTCGAGCAGGCGCCCGTCCGACGTGACGACGACGTTGTCCCAGGAGCCCGGCACCGTGATCGGCTGCCCGTTCACGCCGAGCACGGGCAAGCCTTCCGACGAGACGAGCGTTCCGTCCGCCGCCGTCCGGAAGCTTCCGTTCCGCGTATAACGCCGCTCGCCATTCGCGTCCTGCACCGTGAAGAACGCCTGCGGCTGGTAGACGACGTTCCCGTTCGGATCGACGTACTTGCCCGATGCGTCGAAGGTCGCTCCGTTCACCAGAATGTCCGAGACGAGCGCCAGGTCCTGCGGTCGGTCCGTCTCCGTCACGTCGCCCTGGAGCAGGCCGATCAGGTTCTCTTCGGCGAAGACGCCCGTGTTCAGCTTGCCGATCGGCGCCGCCTGCGGCTCGGTGCCGCCCATCGCCGTGATGAGCATTTCGGGAAAGGCCTGGTTGACCGAGCGGGTCGACTTGTAGCCGGGGGTGTTGAGGTTGGCGATATTGTTCGTGACCGCATCGTGGCGGCGCTGCTCCGCGATCATGCCCGAAGCGGCGGTGTACAATCCTCTCAGCATGGCTTATTCGCTCCCTTAGCCCAGTTTGCGAGTCATCTTGTCCAGGTGGTCGAGCATAATTCCCGTTCCCTTGACCACGCAGTGCATCGGATCGTCGGCAATCAGCACCGGCACCTTCAGCTCGTCGGCGAGCAGGGCGTCCAGACCGTCGAGCAGCGCACCGCCCCCTGTCAAGATCACGCCGCGGTCAATGATGTCCGCGGAGAGCTCCGGGGGGGTGCGCTCCAGCACGCTCTTGGCCGAGGAGACGATGGAGGAGACCGGCTCCCACAGCGCTTCCCGGACTTCGTCGGAATGAATCGTCACCGTGAGCGGGAGCCCGGACACCATGTCGCGGCCGCGTATGTCCATCTCCTCGCGGCGGCCGCTCATATAGACGGTTCCGATCTTGATCTTGATGTCCTCGCTCGTGCGTTCTCCGATCAGCAGCTTATATTTGTTCTTTATGTACTTCATGATCGCGGCGTCGAACTTGTCCCCCGCGACTTTAAGAGAAGAGGCGGTTACGACGTCGCCCATGGACAGAACGGCGACATCCGTCGTACCTCCGCCGATATCAACCACCATATTGCCGCTGGGCTGGAAGATGTCCATGCCCGCGCCGATCGCGGCCGCCTTCGGTTCCTCTTCCAGGAAGACTTCCTTGGCGCCGCTTCTCTCCGCCGCTTCTCGGATCGCCTTCTGCTCGACGGAAGTGATGTTTGTCGGAGCGCAGATCAGGATGCGGGGCCGGCTGTACCAGGTCTTGCCGCCTACGCGCCCGATGAACGCCTTGAGCATCATATCCGTCACTTCGAAATCGGCGATAACGCCGTCCTTGAGCGGACGGATGGCCACGATGTTGCCGGGCGTGCGACCGACCATCCGCCGGGCTTCTTCCCCGACGGCCAGAACTTTGCGGGTATCGCTCTCAATGGCGACGACGGACGGTTCGTCGAGCACGACTCCCCTTCCTTTGACATGAATGGACACGTTGGCGGTGCCCAGATCGATTCCGATGTCTTTGCTGAACATTTTTCCGAGAATCCCCCACGGCGGTGAAATATCGTAATAGGATATGATTCGCCGTTCGTTTGGAAAATCCTCCTGGAGTCGAGGGAAAAACTTCACAAATCTTGCACGTCACACTTTGCCGGCCGTCAAAACTTCGCGTTTCTTGACCGTCGTCTTCTTGTACTTGATCTTCGTCGCTTCCCCTCCCCTCAAGTGCCGGATCGACTTGTGGTATTCGAGAATGTGCTTGACCTGATCGGCCAAGTCCGGGTTGATCTCCGGCAGTCTCTCGGTCAGGTCTTTATGCACCGTGCTCTTGGAGACGCCGAATTCCTTGGCGATCGTCCGTACCGTGTTGCGCGTCTCCACAATGCACCGGCCGATCTTGATGGTCCGTTCTTTGATGTAGTCGTGCACGCTCCCGCCTCCCTGCTCCAATAGATTGGTACATTATATGAGGGGCGCGGTCACTTATTCTTTGTTCCCAAGCCTGACAAGCCCGGAAAGTCCAAAGATCGCGAAATTGGCTAGGTCTTTCGGACGATGGGTGCGGCTTAAGGAGGATGAAAAAAGGCGGGGCGCCATGGACGGCGCCCCGCCGAAGCGGCCGGACTTTGCGATGCGGCTCGCGGCCTCAGCCGGCGGCCGCTTGTCCCGCAGCGGAATCACACCTTCTGGAACTCCTCCTTCGTAGCGTGGACGATGACCAGATCGCGGCAATTCCGCAGGTCGATCTCATAGGGCTGCTGCACCTTCTCTCCGTTCGCCTCGCGAACGATGCGGACGACCGGACGGTGGTTCATCGCGTTTTCCACGTCGGCCACGACGCCGGTCTGCCCGCTGCTGAGCCGCACGACGAGCGAAGCCGGGTACATCGAAACGTTGCGCAGGAACGTCTGCACCAGTTCGAGATCGAAATCGTAATTGCCGGCGGCGAACAAATATTCCATCGCCTCGCCAAGCGTGAACGGCTGCCGGTGGTGGCGGGGCGAGATGAGCGCGTCGTACATGTCGGCCATGCCCACGATCTGCGCATACTCCGGAATGTCCTTATGCTTGACGCCGAACGGATAGCCGTTCCCGCGATACCGTTCGTGGTGCATGAGCGCGCACTTGGCCGACGCTTGCGAAACGCCCGGCAGCCTCGACAAAATTTCGAATCCCTTGACCGTGTGCTGCTTCAGCTCCGCCCGCTCGGCGGCCGTCAGCGGCAGCTTGGACTTGACGATGTCGGGGGACAGGCGGGTCATCCCGATATCGAACAGAAGAGCGCCGACGATCAGATCGTGCAGTTTCGCCATATCGTAATTTTTGGCCAGCCCGACAACGCAGGAGAGAAGCGCCACCTGCAGCGAATGATCGAACAGAAAGCGGTCTGTCTGCAATAGGACGCCGAGCTCTTCGGCGATCGGCCGCTGCGTCACGATCTCCGTCACGACGGTGCGGAATTGCCGGCGGAACTTATCCTCCATGCTCCCGACCGCCACCCGGCCCGTCGCCTGCTCGGACATGGCCAGCTTGACGACGAGCTCGCACGCCTCTTTGCGGGCGGCGTCGTTGTTTTTGAGCAGCTCGGCGTCGGCGTCCCGCCAAGCCGGAGAGCCGCCCGCCGCCGTCTTCGCGTGGTTCCGAGCCGGGCGAGGCGGTTCAGGGGCAGTCTCCCTCTCCTCGACAAACGCCGAGGCGATGCCCAAGTTTACCAGCCGCTGAATATAGCGCTCCGTCAACACCGTTCCCGCCTCCAGCATGACGCTGCCGTTTCTGCTCCGAACCGGTCTCGCCAGCACGTCCCCCGCCGACAACTCCCGCACGTTCAATTCCTTCACGAGGCACATCCCCCTTCGGAACTAGTCGACTTTTCCTTGTTGATGTCGCACAATAGCGATAGTCAGACATTCCCAAAGGAGGACGACAGCATGCAGGACTTGGCCATCAGGACCATTTGCCCCCCTTTCCCCCCGACCGCCGTTGACAACGACGATTTGATCGTCACCTTGTTCCTCGCCTCGTTTCAGGATCGTTCGCCGCACACGCTGCGCAATTACCGCCTCGGCATTCAACGTTTCCGCGCCTTCCTTTATCCCCGCAGACTGAAGGAAGCCGTTTGGCTGGACGTAGAACATTTCAAGAACCATCTGCTCGGCCGCACGGCCGCTTCCGGTTCCCGGCTCTCTCCGGCTTCCGCCGCCGTGCAGCTGGCCGCGATCCGTTCCCTGTACCGGTGGGCGAACGATCCGAACATTTCGCTCCTGCCCCGCAATCCGACCACTTCGGTCCGCCTGCCCAAAACGGAGATCACTTCCCGCAACCGCTATCTGACGAAGAAAGAACTGGCCCAACTGCTCGCCGAGCTTCACCGGCAAGGGACGCGCAATTATTTGCTCGGCCTGATGCTGGCGCTGACCGGCCTGCGCGTCTCGGAAGTGACGGGCATCAAGTGGGAAGACTTTTACGAAGACATCAACGGGGAAGGCGTGTGGCTGCAAATTCGCAACGGAAAAGGGGGGAAGGAGCGCAGCGTAAAAATTCCGGAGACGTTGTGGCAAACGGTCAAATCTTACCGTTCGGAGCTTGGCGAAGCGGAAGCCGCGCCGGACGTGAGGGTGTTCCCGATCTCGTCCCGCCAGGTCGCCCGCATCGTGGAAGCGGCCCGCTGCCGCTGCGGCTTCGGCAAAGCCGTGACCGCCCACTGGCTGCGCCATACGAGCGCCACGCTCGCCTTGCTCGGCGGCGCCACGCTGCAGCAGGTGCAGGAGACGCTCGGCCATACGCGAATCACGACGACCCAGCGCTACCTGCATACGGTCGACCAAATGAAAAAGTCCGCCCCCGATTACGTGGCGGAATGTTTGGACGAACTGGTTCCTCGCCGGCCGCATTCCTCCACCTTGCCCTAGGACTGGGGACCCGAAAAAGAGGCCACACCCTTTGCACGTCGGCTAATTCTTGGATGACACAATTGCCAACTTATGCTAGAATTATAGACAAAAACGTCTGACTATCGCTATTGTGCGACCTGCCTTGTCTATTCTCTCCTATCTCTCCACCTACATATTCGCATACAATGCTAAACAAATACTGAAAAACTGGAACACAAGGCAAAAAACGGGGCCCGCGAGTTGCCCGCGAGATCCCGTTTTTTGCCGAGGCTTATTGCTCCTTGATGAGCGTGTTCGGGTCGACGTACTGGCCGTTGCTGATGACGCCGAAGTGAACGTGAATGCCTTCGTCCTTCTCCATCTCGCTCTGCCCGGCCATGGCGATGACGTCGCCTTGCTTGACTTCGTCGCCGGTCTTCACCTTCAGGTTGTCCAGGCTTTGATAGACGGTGACGAGCCCGTTCGGATGCTCGATCTGCACTTCATAGCCGTTGGCCGGGGTTTGTTCGGCCACCGTCACCTTGCCGCTCATCGCCGCTCGCACTTCGAACGTCTTGTTGTCCTTCCGGGCGAAGTCGATCGCCGTATGCGGAGTGAAGCTGTTGTTGTACTCCACCATGGCGGCGGCCTTCTCGTCCTCGGACCCGTTGGCGTCATAGAACGGCAGCGAGACGCTCAGATCGCCCGAGCTGGCGAACGGCCATTCCAGCGATTCTCCGCCTGCGGCCGCTTCGACCGCCTCCGGGCTGGACGGCGCAGCGCCTTCCGTTTCGACTCCCGACAGAACGGGGGCGGAATCTTGCGACTCCTTCGAGCCGCGTCCGTCCGCGTTCAGCCAGAGAATCGTTACGATAATTGCTGCGGCGGCCATGTAGGCTGCTGGGAACACCCAGCGCTTGGAGAAGAACTTCTTCCATCCCGACGGCTTCGCGGGAGACGACCCGGCACCCTTGGGGGCCTCTTCGATCTTGCGAGTGGTTTTGTTTTGGTCACTCATGGTTTGATCACCTCAGTAACCAAGTGTTACCAGGTGATAGACTTTTATACATGAGTGGTTGGAAGGTTTTAATTTTTATAGTTTGCCCTCTTCCGCCAGCTCCGCGACGCTCTCGATCCGCACGCCGGTATAATAGTAGGCGACGATTTGAGCGGCGGTGCGGCCGAGCTTGGCCAAGCCTTCGGCGCCCCACTGGCTCATCCCGACGCCGTGGCCGTTTCCGAAGGAAGTGACGACCACCTTCATCTTGTCCGGACGAAGCTCGAACGCCGCCGAACGAAGCCCCAGCTTCCGGCGCGCCTCTTCCCCCGACAGCTCCTGCCCGCCGACCGACAGCGTCTTGACCCGCCGGCCCGGCGTCCACGACGTGATCCGAATGTTCGGCCGGGAGAAGGCGAAGGCGAACGTCGGCTTCGTCTCCACGCCGAGCTCCCGGTAGAAGTCGCGAAGCGGAATCTCCTCCGTCGTCTCCCAATCGGACGCTTCCTGCCGGTCCCAGGGACTCGGCACCGAACGGAGATAGGGCACCTTTTCCGAAAAGACATCTTCCGAGTTCTCGGTATAGCCGTTGCTGGAGGCAAAATAGAGAGCTTCGATCGGTTCGCCCCCGTACGTTAGAATTTGGCCCTTCGTCCGCTGCGCCGCTTCGTTCGCCTTCTCCCACAGCGCGGGGTTCGTTCGCTTCAAGGATTCCATCTCCGCCAGCGACCGGTATGCCTGGTTGTCTTGCGTATCGATCGTGTCGGCTCCCGAAACGGGCACGCCCGAAGAATCCCCGCTCCGCATCTTCCTCACGATGAAGGTTCGCGCCGCCAGCGCCTGCGCCTCCAGGGCGGCCGGCTCGAACGACAGCGGCATCTCCGCCGCCACCACGCCCCGCACGTACGTCTCCAACGGCACCGTCTCGATCTTCCCTTGCTTGCTCAAGTATACGCGCACCTGAATCGCCGGTTCGCGCTCGGCCGCCGCGGCGTCCGTCGCTGCGACGGGGCCGCGAGTTCCCGCCGCCCGGGAAGGCGGCTTGTCCGATGCGCCTTGCGCCTTCCCGGGCGCCGATCCGGACGACGATGCGGGCGCCGGCTGTTTGACTTCAACGGCTTCTTCGCCGGCCCCGATCGGTCGGGCCGCTTCGGCCGATGGGGCGTGACTCCCGCTTCCGCCGTGGAGGGAAACCCACAGCGCCCCGGCCGCCAGAAGCCCGCCCGCAAATGCGGCCGCGTCCGTCCACCAAGGAAGGCTTGTCCGACGTCTTCTGCTCCGTCCAAGCATGTTCCACCTCCGCGATGATTGCGCCTGCCTCTCTTTAATCTATGATTTCGCGCAAATCGCTAGAACATGCCCGGTGCAGCAAAAAAACTACGACAGCAAAATCGGCGAACAGAATTCCCACATTAGGCATCGCAAGCGCCCGGCGCTGGCCCGGCGGCGAAGGAGCGTCCGATGCGATGTTTTGCATCGCATGGGCGCCGATCCGCCGGCGAAGGTGCGCCCGATGCGATGATTTTCATCGCATGGGCGCCGGCTGGCGGGTAAAGCACGGTGTATGGGTCATGCATGTCCCACAAATTTTTTTCGTCCATCATGCTGCTGTAGAAAAAAAGCTCCCGCCCGCAACCGGCCGCGAGAGGTCCGACTTCGAGCAAGAGCCTTCGGTATCGTAGCAGCAAAAATAAGTTCCGGGCGGCCGTTATGCCAGCGTCGGCTGCACGCGCACCCTCGCGATTTCCGCGGGCACCCGCTCGCCGATCGCCTCCATCACCTTGGCGGGCTGACGGGATGCCTGCTCGGCTTCCGCGAGCACTTCTTCCGGCGAAGGAGCCCGGTAGATGTCCGCCCCGAGCGCCGCCAGCTTGCCGACGAGGTCCACGTACCCGCGGTCGATATGGTGAACGCCGGACACCTCCGTCGTCCCTTCGGCGGCCAGCGCCGCGCAGACGAGCGCCGCTCCGGCCCTCAGGTCCGTCGCGCACACCTGCGCCCCGACGAGCCGGGAGCCTCCGGAGACGATCGCCGTGCGGCCGTCGACCTTGATCGAGGCGCCCATCTTGATCAATTCCTCCACGTGCATGAAGCGGTTCTCGAACACCGTCTCGGTCACGATGCTCGTGCCTTCCGCATGGAGCAGCAGCGTCATCATCTGCGCCTGCATGTCGGTCGGAAAACCGGGATACGGCAACGTCTTGACGTCGACCGCGCGAAGCGGCCGGCCGGACACGACGCGGATGCCGTTCTCGTCGCACGCAACCCGCACGCCCATCTCTTCAAGCTTGGCGACCACCGGGCCCAGATGGTCCTGAATGGCGCCCTCGATGTAAACATCTCCGCCCGACACGGCGGCGGCGATCATGTAAGTGCCGGCTTCGACCCGGTCGGGAATGACCGCGTGCTCGACCCCGCGCAGCTGTTCCACGCCTTCGATGCGGATAACGCCGGTGCCCGCCCCGCGCACCTTGCCGCCCATCGCGCTCAGGAAGTTCGCCAGATCGACAATCTCCGGCTCCTTGGCCGCGTTCTCGATCACGGTCGTGCCGGCGGCGGTGGCGGCGGCCATCATAATGTTCTCGGTCGCCCCGACGCTGGGAATGTCCAAATAAATTTTCGCGCCGCGGAGCCTGCCGTTCACGGAAGCCTCGATCGCGCCTTGAACGAAGCCGATTTCCGCTCCCATCGCTTCGAACCCTTTCAGATGCTGGTCGATCGGACGGGTGCCGATGGCGCATCCCCCGGGCAGCGAGATGCGCACCTTGCCGAGCCGGGCAAGCAGCGGTCCCATGACCAGGAAGGACGCTCTCATCTTGCGCACCTGCTCGTAAGGGGCTTCGAACGCGGACAGCGCAGAGGCGTTCAACTGCACGCGCTCCCCGGTCCGCTTGGTCTGAACGCCCAGGGCCGACAGCACTTGCAACATGTTCGTCACATCGTCCAGAGCGGGCACGTCATGGATGACACAATTGCCGTGCTCGGCCATCAGGGACGCGGCCAAGATCGGCAAGACGGAATTTTTGGCGCCGTGTACACGGACCGTCCCTTGAAGAGGACGTCCGCCTCGGACGATGATTTTGCTCATGGGTGATTCCCTCCGCGGGTCAGTAATCGTTCCGAAGCCATCGGCAGGCAGCCGGCCCCTGAAAACCCAAATTCTATCATATCACGGTCGGCGCTGTTGGCACAAGCGGCCGATTTTTGACAAGATTCGTCGAATTTCAAGCGAAAAAGATCGTCCGATCGCAAACCTTGATACTCCCCATTGTGATCATTCGCGCCTTCGGTTATGCGCGATTCAAGCGGGCAGCTCGAATCAGCCGGAACCGAACAAGTATTTCAAGGACGAAGTCCAGTTCCAGTAATCCAGAATGAACCCGGCCAACTCGTGTCCGATGGCGATGGCCAGCAACAGCTGCAGAAGCCGCGCCCCGGGGCTCAAGGGATGGCGGAACAACCGGTCCCAGCGAACTTCCTTGAGCACCATCCACGAGACGACGATCAGCCCCAACGTCACGAATATGGAAAATAGCGCGTTCCAGCCGGTCTGATTCAGAAGATCGCCGGTACTCATCGATCGTTCGCTCCTCCTTTGCGCCCGCTAAGCATTCGGCAGCAGGTTCGCCAGCATGGCGGCCCATTCGGCCCGGCTGATCGGCCGGTTCGGCCGGAACGTGCCGTCCGCGTACCCGTTGACCCAGCCTTTCTGCACGAGGGCGTCCACCGCGCCGGCCGCTCTGCTGGCGAGCGGAACGTCGGCGAACCGCAGCTTGGGGTAGGAAGGTTCCGGCAGCTGCGCCGCCCGGGCCAGCAGCAGGGCCGCTTCTCCCCGCGTCAAAGCCCGTTCGGGCTCGAACCGCCAGCCGCCGATGCCGGCCAGCCACCGCGCCGAGCCCGCCTTCGCGATCGCGTCGTAAGCCCAGTAGCTTGGCGGGACGTCCGGGTAAGCGGTCCGCACCGCGGACGGCGCCGGGCTGCGGGCGCGCACGGCCATGACGACGGCCTCCGCCCGGGTGACGCCGCGGTGGGGATGAAAGCTCCCGGCGCCGTCGCCGACGATCCAGCCCGCATTCGCCACGGCCCGAATTTGCGGCTCCGCCCAATGTCCGGCGATATCCCGGAACGAACGGCTTTCCTCTGCCGATTGCCGCAAAACCTGCTCGTAGAACGAACGGCGGAACGGCGCGTCGGCCGTGAGCTTGACGTAGTAAGTCCCGGCGTCCAGCCGCCCGTCGAAGGCGACGGAGTCCTCCCCGGCCGCGTTGCGCCAACGGCCGATTTCGGCAAGCCGTTGATCGTACAGCGTCATGGTCGCCCGGACGGACGAAGGAAGGTTCGTCAACTGCAATCTTACCAGATGGGGCTTATCCAACGCGAATCGGAACCAATCGGCGTCCGTCTTCGCGTCGAACAGCCCTTCCCGCGGCGCATCCGCGTTTCCGGCGAGCGGCGTCGCCGCGAGCGGCCCGTCGTTCGGCTCGTTCGGGTCTTCGTACGGAACGATGTATTCCAGCCGCGCCGTATACGTTCCGACCACCGCCGCCGGGTAGGAAGACACCGCGTTGCGAATCCTTATGTAATACTTGCCCGCCGACGCCTCGGGAATGACGATCTCTTCGCTCTCCCCGTATCCGTTGGCGTCGGTTTCCGCGACTTCCTTTCCCGCCTTCCCGATCGAGACGGCCGGATCGATCCGGGTCGTGCCGGGATCGACCCGTAATCTTAGCTTGCCCGCTTTGGGCAACGTTACCGCGAACCAGTCCTCGTCGCCCTGTTCGTGGAACGAGCCGGTCCATTGCTGGGTGCGGGGAGCGAGCGTGTGCGCCGTCAGCGCGGTCTGGTCAGGCTCCATGGCGTCCGGGGCCATCGCGAATCGGGATTGCAGGCGATAGCCGATCCCGTCGGCTCCCGCACCCCCGCCGGTCTGCAATTCGTACCGCCCCGCAGCCACTTGCCACGTCCGGGAAGAAAGCGTACTGCCGGCGACCGGCGTCTCCTTCGCGGAACCGGCGGCGAACAGCCGCAGGTCCGGCTCCGCGCCCGCATCCGCCGCCTTCCCCTCGGCATCCAACCGTTGCCAGGAAATCGTGAGCGCGCCGTCGTAAGGCACGTCGATGCGGTAGTCGTCCCGGTCCTTCTCCGTCGCCCAGGTTCCCAGCACCTCGGCGCCGAGCGGCAGAACGGACGCGCGGCTGCGGTCGTCGTTCGGCTCCCGCCAGTCGGCGTTGTCCGCCGCCGCGACCGCCCGGTCCGTCCGGATCAGGCCGTACCCGGTCGCCGGGTCCCAGCCTTGGGCGGCGATGTCCTGCGTCGTCCGCCGCAGCGTGTCCCGGAGCCGGGCGGGGCTCGCTCCGGGCTCCGCCGCCCGCAGTAGAGCCGCCGCTCCCGCCGCTTGGGCGGCGCTCATCGACGAGCCTTCCATCGATACGGTTCCCCCGCCCGGCTTCAGCGTCCGCACCCGCCACGGGGCCGCAACGTCGACCTCCGGCCCCGGCGTCGACCGGCGGTCGGCCTGCGCGCCGTCCGCGCCGCCGACCGCAAGAACCGTCGCATAAGCCGCCGGATACTGCACCGCCGCCTTGTCCCCGAACTCGGCCGTGTCGTTGCCGACGGCCGCGACCAGCAGAACCCCCTGCCGCTCGGCGGCCGCCACCACCTGGCGCAACTCCGGCGAGTCCCGGCGAAGCCCCAGCGACAGCACGACGATATCCGCCCGGTGGTCAAGCGCGTAACGGATGCCCGCCGCCAGGTTCGCCTCGGTGCCTTCTCCGCTTCGGTCCAGCGCCTTGATCGGCATGATCTTCATTTTCCAGGAGGCGCCTTGCGCGTTCGCCTTCGCCGCTTCCGCGATCGCGGCCAGAATACCCGCCACCGCCGTGCCGTGCCCGTTGTCGTCCTGAGGCGGCTTGGAACGGTCCAGCAGATTGACGCCGTCCGTCAAGTAGGGCGCCAGCATCGGCAGCTTCAGATCGACGCCCGTGTCGACGACCGCGATCGTCCCGGTGACGTCGCGGTCAAGCTCCTTCCATGCGGCCGGTATGCCGATCGCGTCCAGAAACGATGGATCGCCTTCCGAAGAGACGGTCGTCTCCGCCGCCGCCCGGACGGGCGGCCGGACGATGTTTGCCGTCCCGCTCGGTTCCCATGGTGACGGCGGTCCCGCCTGCTCCGCCGCACGGGCTCGGGCGCCATCCGGCAGCGGAACGGAGACGGCCTTCGCCGACAGAACCCAACATCCCAGCGCCAACGCCGCCAGACAGATCGCCGCTCGCACGCGCCTCCCGTTCGCCACGATCGATCACAACCTTTGTTCAGCCTTTCGTCCGACTTTCCGGCCCCTCCATCCGTTACCCGATTCGAGCCGATTCGACACGCAGATGGAAGCAGAAGCGCCCGTATCGTCTATCATTATATGATTCGTGTTGGAATTTCCGGTTCCTTCCGTCAGCGAAAAAAAGGGACTATTGTCGCATTTTCGGCCGTTTTTGTCTGCTGAGCCCCCTGCCGGTCCGTCGCCAAGCCGCAGCCTTCGCGATCGCCATGAAAAAAAACGGCGCTCGGGAGCGCCGGCGAGCCGCATCCTCGCCTTCCGGCGCACCCGTCGCCGCGGTCTTCCGCCGTTCGCCCTCCCGCCCGCCGCTCGCCCTGGCCGAGCCTCGCGCTTCTACTTGGCCAGGAAGTCGCTCGTCAGCGAGAACAGGCGGTCGACCCCATCCAGCACCGGCTTCGGCAGCACGCCGAGCGCCACCGATCCGGCCGCGCACAGCCAGATCACGACGCCGGCCGGGGCCGTCACGCGCACCGCCGGCTCGTGTTCCCCGCCGCGCATGTACATCTGCCGGATGAACGAGAAGTAGACGTAGTACGAGACGACCGTCGTTCCGAGCAAAATCGCCGCCAGCGCATACTGTCGCGTCTGCACCGTCGCGAACAGGATGTACAGCTTCCCGTAGAAGCCCGCCGTCACCGGGAGGCCTGCCAGCGAGCACAGCAGCGCCGTCATCGCGCCGGCCGTCCAGGGAGCCCGATGATACAGGCCGGCGAACGCGGACAGCTGCTCGTGGCCCGAAGAGCGGGCGACGACGGTCAGCACCGCAAGCGCGCCGATGTTCATGAGCACGTACGCCGTCAGGTAATAGGCGAATTCCGCAAACAGGCCGGCATGCAAATTCGTCAGATCGAGCGCCAGCGGCACGAGCAGAACGCCCGCGTTGGCGACGCCGGACAGCGCCAGCAGCCGCTTCGCGTTCTGCTGCTTGAGCGCGCCGGCGATGCCGACGATCATCGCGGCCGCCGCCAGAACGGCTAGCGCGAGGAACAGATCGTCGCGCACCTCCGTACGGTCCGCCACCGCGAACTGCGCCGTGTTCAGGAAGATGCGGTACACCATCGCCATCGCGGCCCCCTTCGCCACGACGGCCAGGAACGCCGTCACCGGCGTCGGCGCGCCCTGGTAGACGTCCGGAGCCCAGGCGTGGAACGGCGCCAGCGCCAGCTTCAGGGCGAAGCCTGCGATCATGAGGAAGAAGGCGACGTAGAGAAGCGCCCGGCTGTCGGCGAGCGCGCCCGGCAGCGATTGTCCGATCAGCGACAGGTGCGTGGAGCCGGTGACGCCGTACAGGAACGACATGCCGTACAGGATGAACGCCGAGGCCACGCCGCCGACGACCACGTACTTGAACGCCGCTTCCGCCGAGCGTCCGCTCCGTTTGCGCGCCGCCACCAGCACGTAGGTGGTGATGCTGAGCAGTTCCAGGCCGACGTACATCGTCAGCAGATCGCCGGACGAAGCCATGATCATCGCCCCGATGACCGCGGCCGGGATCAGGTAGTAGAACTCGCCCTTGATCGGAACGTCCTGCTCCCGCACCGTGCCGAGCGAAGCGAGCACGATGAGCGCCGTCGCCCCCAGAAAGACGAGCTTGAGCAAATTGCCGAAGTTGTCGACGCGGTAGCTGCCGCCGAGCACGTTGTGAACAGCGTCCTTGCCCGCCTCTCTTAACGCATGCAAGTCGTGGATGTGCCAGCAGACGAGGACGCCGGCGACCAGCAGCCCGGCGAGCGTCCCCCAGCCGATGACGTCCCGGTTCACCCGCTTCGGCAGCAGCAGATCGACGGCGGCCAAGACGATCGCGCAAGCGGCGAGGGCGATCTCGGGAGCCAAATACCAACTGTCGCTCCAGGTCAAAGTCGTCGTCATGTTCAGCCCCCCACCCTCGTCTGAAGTTGCTTCAGCAGACCGTCGAAACCGTGCTGCATCAGGTCGGTGAGCAAGGACGGATAGACGCCGAGCAGAACGATGAGCGCGGTGAGCGCGACCATCGGCAGCGCTTCGATCAACCGCGCTTCCTTAAGCTCCAGCCACTGATCCCGGATCGGGCCGTGGGTGATCGCCAGCACGCTGCGCAGCACGTATACCGCCGCCAGCAGCACGCCCAGCGTGCCGAGCACCGTCAGCCACTTCCACGTGTCGAACAGGCCGAGCAGCGACAGGAATTCGCCGACGAAGCCGGACAGCCCCGGCAGGCCGAGCGACGCGAGCCCCGCCGTCAGCAGAATGCCCGACGTGAACGGCAGGCTGCGCGCAAGCCCGCCGAGATCGTCCAGCTTCGTCGTCCCCGTCCGCTCGTGCAGGCTGCCGACGATCAGGAAGAGCAGCGCCGAGATCAGTCCGTGCGAGACGGCCTGGTAGATCGCGCCCTCCAGCCCGGTCTCGTTCAGCGCCGCGATGCCGAGCAGGACGATGCCCATATGGCTGATGCTGGAATAGGCCAGCACCAGCTTGAATTCCTTCTGCACGCAGGCGAGCACGGCCCCGTACAAGATGTTGACCACCCCGAGCGTCGCCACGACCGGCGCCCAATCGTGGATTTGCGCCGGGAACAGCAGCGCCACGAAGCGGACGAGGCCGTAGACGCCCATCTTCAGCAGCACGCCGGAATGGATCATGACGACGGAAGGCGGAGCTTCCGCGTGCACTTTGAGCATCCAGGTGTGGAACGGGAAAAAGGGCAGCTTGATGCCGAACGCGATCAGGAGCAGCACGAACGCCGCCCAGCGCAGGTCGCCGGACAGGAACATCGCCCCGCCCGTGTTCGCCGCCGCGTTCGGATCGGCGAGATGGGCCAGCATCGTCTCGTAGCTTCCGCTGTACGTCAGCGCCGTTCCGTTCCCGGTCTCGGTCGCGCTGAAGCCTAGCGTGGCGATGAGGATCAGGAACGCCAGCAGCATAAGCGCCGAGCCCAGGCCGTTGTAGAGAAGGAAGCGGTTCGCCGCCTTTTCCCGTCCGAAGTAGCCCCAAATGCCGATCAGGAAAAACATCGGCACGAGCGTCAGCTCGAAAAAGATGAAAAACAGCACGACGTCCCGCGCCAGGAACACCCCGTACATTCCCGTCTGCAGCAGCAGGAACAGGGCATAGAACGTTTTCCAGCGCTTGTGGATGTGAACGGTGGCCAGCGCCGCCATCGTCGCCACGATTGCCGTAAGCAGCAGGAGCGGCAGCGAAATGCCGTCGACGCCGAGCAAGTAATTGAACACAAGGCGGTAAGACGTGACGCCCTGGTCCGCCAGCCCCGCTTCCGTGCTCAGCGGAACCGACAGCCAGGTGCCGCTCTCCGCGAACTTCGCGCCGCCGAGGGCCGGCTCGTACGAAGCGTACAGCAGAACGGACAGAAGCAGCGGCACTGCGGTGAAGATGATCGCCGCCCCCCGCAGCAGCCGGCTGTGCCACTTGGGCAGCAGCAGCGTGACGACCGCGCCGAGCAGCGGAATCCAGACGATCAGCGACAGCACCGGAATCCGATCCAGCATCACCAGAACCTCCTTCCGGCAATCGCCAGCACGAGGACGACGGCCGCGAGGATGGCGACGAGCCCGTACGTCTGCACCTGTCCGTTCTGCAGCCGGGAGTTGGCCCGGCCGAGCGCGCCGATCGCCGCTCCCGTCAGCCGCACCGCTCCGTCCACAATGGCCTCGTCGAAGAAGCGCAACCCCCGGCCCAGCCGGTTCAGCGGCCTTACCAGCAGCAGTTCATACAGCTCGTCGACGTAATATTTCCGTTCCAGCAGCGTCGCCAGCCACGGCATGCGGGACGACACCGCGTCGCGAGGAACCGTTCCCTTGCCGTAGATGAGCCATCCGAGCAGCAGCCCGAGCAAGGAGACGACGATCGACACGACGATCGCCGCGCCGTTCGCCGATTCCGGTTCGCCGCCGTTCAGCCAGGGCCCCAGCCAATCGCGGAACGGCGTCATGACGAAGCCGATCGCGACCGCCGGCACGGCCAGCACGAGCAGCGGCACCGTCATGACCGCCGGCGATTCCTTCGCGCGGACGAACGCCTCCGCGCTGCCCCGCGGCTTGCCCGCGAAGACGAGCAGGAACAGCCGCGCCATGTACAGGGCCGTGAAGAACGCGGCGACGGCGCCGACGACGAACAGCCACGGGCGATGGTCCAGCGCCGCGCCGAGAACGGCATCCTTCGACCAGAAGCCGGACAGCGGCGGAACGCCGGACAAAGCGAGAGCGCCGATGCCGAACGTCCAGGCCGTCACCTTCATGCGGCGGCCGAGCCCGCCCATCTCGCGGATGTCTTGCGTATGTACCGCATGGATGACGCTCCCCGCGGCCAGGAACAGCAACGCCTTGAAAAAAGCGTGCGTCAGCAGATGGAACATCGCCGCCGCGGACGCGCCGACGCCGAGCGCCAGCATCATGTAGCCGAGCTGGCTGACCGTCGAGAAGGCGAGCACGCGCTTGATGTCGTTCTGCGCAAGGCCGATCGTCGCGGCGAAGATCGCCGTGAACGCTCCGACGATCGCCACCGTGTCCATCGCGGCCGGCGCCGCCTGGAAGATGTCGAAGGTCCGGACGACGAGGAAGACGCCGGCGGCCACCATCGTCGCCGCGTGAATGAGCGCGCTGATCGGCGTCGGCCCCTCCATCGCGTCGGGAAGCCAGACATGCAACGGAAACTGGCCCGACTTGCCGGCGGCGCCGAGGAAGATGAGCAGCGCGATCAGCGTCGTCAGCGAAGTCGAGATGATGCCGCTCTGCGTGGCGAACACGTTGTGCAGGCTGGCGAAATCGAGCGCGTGCCCGGGCATGTACCAGAACAGCAGCAGGATGGCGATGAAGAGCCCGAGGTCCCCGACGCGGGTGACGATGAACGCCTTCTTGGCCGCCGCCCGCGCCTCCGGCTTCTGGAACCAGAAGCCGATGAGCAGGAACGAGCAAACCCCGACGAGTTCCCAGCAGACGTACAGGATCAGCAGGTTGTCGGACAGCGTCAGACCCAGCATGGCGCTGACGAACAGCGACACGTAGGCGAAGAAGACGGTGATCCGTTCGTCGTCCTTCATATAGCCGAGCGAATACAGATTGACGAACAAAGCGACCGAACTTACGACCGCCATCATCAGCGAAGTGAGGTTCGTCACTTCGAACCCGGCCGTAAGCGATGCCGCGCCGGCCCGCAGCCAATCGAAGCCGGCGCTGTAGTCGTCCGCGTTCTTCGCCGTTCTCTCGATCAGGATCAGCAGCGACAGGACGAAGGAGGCGAGCGACGCGGCCGTCGCGATCCAGCCGCCGGCGCGCTTCCACTGGCGGCCCAGCGCCGTCAGGACGGCGAACGCCGCGAGCGGGAACGCGGGGACAAGCCAGGCGTACTGCGAGAACACGGTGGCCATGGCGTTACCTCCCTCCGCGATCGTGATCGTCAGCCGAGCGGTGATGGGCCGGCTGTCGGCTCAACTCGTCAAATTCGTCCACGTTCACCGTTGCGCGGCGGCGGTACAGGACGATGAGCACGGCGATGCCGACGGCGGCTTCGGCGGCGGCGACCGTCATGGAGAACAGGGAAAACAGCTGCCCCGTCAGCGACGGAACGGCGCCGTACCGCGAGAAGGCGATCAGGTTCAGGTTGGCCGCGTTCAGCATCAGCTCGATCGACAGCAGCACGACGATCGCGTTCCGCTTGGTCAGCACGCCGTACAGGCCGATGCAGAACAGGGCGGCGGCCAGCGTCAGACAGGAAGCGAGCATGCTCATATGTCCTCGCCCTCCTCCCGCTTGGCCAGCGCGACCGCGCCGACGAACGCCACGGTCAGCAGCACCGACACGAGCTCGAACGGAATCGCGTACGTCGTGAACAGCTCCTTGCCGACGGCCAGCGTATTGTCCCCCTCCGGCGGCGGAACTTCGGCCGGGAAGCCCGAGCTGCGGATCGCGAAGAACAGAATGCCGAACAGGCACAAGCAGCCGACGGCGGCCAGCGTCTCCAGCAGCGGGCGGGCCGCTTCCTTTCCTTCGTCCTGGTGCTTGGTCATCATGATGCCGAAGATCATCAGAATGGTGACCGCGCCGACATACAGCAGCACCTGCACGAACGCGACGAATTCGGCGTGCAGCAGCACGAACAGCCCCGCCAGCGAGACGAAGGTGAACGCCATCGCGAGCGCCGTATGCACCACCTTCGTGAAGCTCGCGGCCAGCACCGCCCCGGCGATGGCGCAGACCGCCAGCAGGAAGAACGCGAAGAACTCCCCGCTCCAGTCGAGATTGAATGGGATCACGGCTTATTTGGCGCCTCCTCTCTGCGGCGCGCCGATGTTGTTGTTGTCTTGGCGGACGTTCGTGTTGTTGCCGTACAGCCAATCGACGTCCTTGAACAGCTCGTCGCGGCTGTAGGCGGCCAGCTCGAAGTTGCCCGTCATGACGATCGCTTCCGTCGGGCACACTTCCGTGCACAGGTCGCACAGAATGCAAATCTCGAAATTGATGTCGAACGTGTCGAGCACCTTGCCTTTTTTCTCGGGGTCCGGATTCGGCTTGCCGGTGAGCGTGATGCACTCCGTCGGACAGATGCGGGCGCATTGGTTGCAGACGATGCATTTGTCCGGATCGAGGTACTGGATGCCGCGGAAGCGGTCCGGCATTTCGATCGGGACGTCCGGATATTTCAGCGTCGATTTTGGGGAGCCCATCGTTTTCAACGTGACGCCGAGCCCTTTGACGATTCCAGCTCCTTTTCCCATACGTCAGCCTCCTCTTCGCAACCTTGATCGTCAGCCGCAACCGCAACGATCGGCGATCGATCGGCTCCAGCCTTGCGCCGACGGTTCGGTCGGCGCCCGGCCGAAGGATGGACCGGCCTGCGGCTTTTATCCCCACCATTCGATGCCGAGCGCCGTCAGGAAGATGTTCAGAATCGCCAGCGGGAGAAGCGCTTTCCAGGCCAGGCCCATCAACTGGTCGACCCGCAGGCGCGGCAGCGTGGCCCGAATCCAGAACAGGAAGAAGACGACCGCCGCGAACTTGAGCGCGAACCAGACCAGCCCGGGAATGAAGTCGAGCTGCGGGAACGGCGGATTCCAGCCGCCCAGGAACAGCAGCGTCGTCAGGCAGGCGATCGCGTACATGTAGATGTACTCCGCCAGCATGAAGAAAGCGAAGCGGAAGCCGCTGTACTCGACATGGTAGCCGGCGACGAGCTCCGACTCCGCTTCCGGCAGGTCGAACGGCGTCCGGTTCAGCTCCGACACGGCTGCGACGACGAACACCGCAAATCCGATAATCTGGGGCAGGAAGTTCCAATGCCAGAAGTAGCCTTCCTGATGGAGCACGATTTCCCGCAAGTTGAGGCTGCCGGTCATCATCGCCACGCCGACGATCGACATGACGAGCGGCACCTCGTAGCTGATCATCTGGGCGGCGGACCGCATGCCGCCGAGCAGCGCGTACTTGTTGTTCGACGCCCAGCCGGCGATGACGATGGCGATCGTCGTCACCCCCGAGAGGGCGATGTAATACAGGAAGCCGACGTTCAGATCGGCGAATTGAAGATGAAGTCCGTACGGAATGATCGCCAGCACGAGAAAAGAAGGCACGAACGCCAGCGCCGGAGCGAGGACGAACAGCGCCCGGTCGGCGCGGGTCGGAATGGTGTCCTCCTTGATCAGCAACTTGGCGACGTCCGCCACCGTCTGCAGCAAGCCGAGCGGGCCGGTGCGGTTCGGCCCCTGGCGGAACTGCATCCAGCCGATCACCTTGCGCTCGAAGTAGATGGCGTAGGTGACGAACACGATGACGACGGCGAGCACGGCGATCGCCCCGAGCAGGAAGATGCCGGCGTGTCCCCACGTAACAGGAGAGTTCCAGTAGTGCTGCATCGCTAGCAATCCACCTCCCCGAGAACGATGTCGATGCCGCCGAGAATCGTCACCAGGTTCGTCATGCTCTCGCCGACGAGCAGCTTGGGCAAAATTTGCAAGTTCACGAACGAAGGGCGCCGGAACTTGAGCCGGTACGGCTCGGCCTTGCCCTTGGAGACGAGGTAGCAGCCGATCTCGCCGCGCGGCGACTCGATCCGCACGTAGATTTCGCCGGCCGGAGGCCGGATGACGCGCGGCACCTTGCCCATCGTCTCGCCGCCCGCGGGGAATTGCTCCAGCGCCTGCTCCAGAATGCGCAAGCTCTGGCGGATCTCCTCCAGGCGGATCAAGTAGCGGTCGTAGCAGTCGCCGTTCGTGCCGACGGGAACGTCGAACTCGAAGCGGTCGTACAGGCTGTAAGGCTCGTTTTTGCGAAGGTCCCACTTCACCCCGGCGGAACGCAGGTTCGCGCCGGACAGCCCGTAGGCGATCGCCGTTTCGGCGTCGTACGCGCCGACGCCCTTGAGCCGGGACAGCAAAATCTCGTTGCCGCTCGCCAATTTGTCGTACTCCGCCAGCTTGCCGTGCATCGACCGGACGAATTCCTTCACCTTGTCGATCCAGCCTTCCGGAGCGTCCCACTTCACCCCGCCGACGCGCATGTAGTTGTAGGTGAGCCGGGCGCCGCACAGCTCGTTGAACAGCTGCAAAATCCGCTCCCGGTCGTTGAACGCATAGAGGAACGGGCTCAGCGCCCCGATGTCGAGCAGATACGTTCCCCACCAGACAAGGTGGCTGGCCACCCGCTGCAGTTCCATGACGATCAGCCGGAGAAATTCGGCCCGCTCCGGAACCTCGATGCCCATCAGCTTTTCGACGGCGTGCACCAACACATAATTATTCGTCATGGCGGACACGTAGTCCATCCGGTCCGTATAAGGAATAATCTGGGTAAAATTCAGTTGTTCCGCGAGCTTCTCCGTGCCCCGGTGCAAATAGCCCATGACCGGCGTCGCTTCGGTGATGATCTCCCCGTCGAGCTTGACGATGATGCGGAAAACCCCGTGCGTGCTCGGATGCTGGGGACCGACGTTCAGCAGCAGTTCCTCGGTTCGGATCATGAACGCGTCACACCTCCGGGTCCAGCGGCACGTAATCTTTGCGCAGCGGATGGCCGACCCAGTCGTCGGGCATCATGATGCGTCTCAGATCGGGATGGCCGGGGAAGTCGATGCCGAGCAGATCGTAGATTTCCCGCTCGTTCCAATTGGCCGTCGGCCAAATCGGCGTCACCGAAGGAACTTGCGGCCGGTCGCGGTCGGTGCGCACCTTGACGGCGTAGTTGCGGCCGCTGTCGAGGCTGAGCAGGTGGTAGACGACTTCCATATGCGTCTCTTGGTCGACGCCGGCCACGTTGCGCAAGTAGTTCAGGTTCAGCTCCGGATGGCTGCGCAGCAGCTTGGCGCAGGCGGGCCAGCGCTCCGCCTTGACGACGAGGGTCGGCAGATGATCGTTCGGCTCGTTGATGCTCGCCTCCTCGACGGCGTCCTCGCCCGCCAGCTCCCGCAGCAGTTGCACAACCCGATCGAGCAGCGGCTGGTTCGGCGACGGCGGCTTCGGCGCCGCCGCTTCGCCCGCGGCAGATGCGGCCCCGCCCGCTGCGCCGGGGGCGGCCGCCGGCCTCGCGGCGCCTTGCGCGGCCGCGGCCTTGGCCGCTTCGCGCGCCTCCAGCGCCGCCTTGCGTCGCGCGGCCTTCTCCTCGTCCGTCTCCGGACGGCGGACGGACGGCTGCGCCTTCGTACCGTCGGCGGGCGCCGCAGGCGCCTCCACCGTCCCGGACGCTTCCCCGCTCACGGTGCCGGACGCTTCCGCACCCGCCGTTCCGGACGCTTCCCCGCTCACGGTGCCGGACGCTTCCGCACCCGCCGTTCCGGGCGCCTCCCCGCTCGCACTTCCGGACGCTTCCGCGCTCACGGTGCCGGACGCCTCCGCGCTCACGGTGCCGGACGCTTCCGCACCCGCCGTTCCGGGCGCCTCCCCGCTCGCACTTCCGGACGCTTCCGCGCTCACGGTTCCGGACGCCTCCGCGCTCACGGTTCCGGACGCTTCCGCGCCCGCCGTTCCGGGCGCCTCCCCGCTCGCGCTTCCGGACGCTTCCGAGCTCGCCGTTCCGGGAGATTCCCCGCTTCCCATCCAGAGCTTCTCTTCGTTCGCCGTTTCCGGCTTCCCGCCGTCGCGCCGATCGTCTCCGCTCATCCGCTCGTCACCCGCTTCCCGGTTCTGGCCTCGTAGCGGATCTTCTCCTGCAGCTTGTTAATGCCGTAGATCAGCGCCGCCGGGTTCGGGGGACAGCCGGGAATGTACACATCGACCGGGACGATCTGGTCCACGCCCTTGATCACCGAATAGGACTTGACGTACGGTCCTCCCGCCGTCGCACAGGAGCCCATCGCGATGACCCACTTCGGCTCCGGCATCTGGTCGTACAGTCGGCGCAGAAGCGGCCCCATCTTCTTCGTCACGGTGCCGGAGACGATCATGACGTCCGCCTGCCGCGGCGACGTGCGGAACATGACGCCGAATCGGTCGAGATCGTAATGCGGCGCTCCCGCCGCCATCATCTCGATCGCGCAGCACGCGAGCCCGAACGTGAGCGGCCAGAGCGAATGGCTGCGCACCCAGCCCTTGAGCGTCTCGATGCTGCCGACGAACACGTTGCGCTCCAGCTCCCGAACATCCTCGGGAGAGATCTTCGTCAAATCGAATTCCATTGCAGCACCTTCTTCCTCCAGGCGTAGATGAGGCCGATCAGCAGCAAGGCGACGAATACGAACATCTCCGCAAGCGCAAAAAGGCCAAGCTGCTTATACGCTACGGCCCAAGGGTAGAGAAAAACCGTTTCCACATCGAAAATGACGAACATCAAGGCGTACAGGTAATACCGAACGTTGAAGCGGATCTGGCTCTCGCCCACCGGATCGTTGCCGCTCTCGTAAGCCTTCCCCTTTTCCGGATCCGGCCTGCTCGGCCGAAGCAGCTTGCCGAGCTGCAGCACGACGATCGGAAACACGATCCCCAGAATGAGAAAGACGGTGACGATCACGTACTGATTCGCGTACTTCTCCATAACATCGCCTCCGGCGAATTGGAATGAAGCGCCCGCAGATCAAGGTTAAATGTCCCCACAATTATAACAAATGCTCCCATGGGCGTCTATGAGTAAAGCGTTTGCATCATTCGACAACAACGGCGGGGAGAGGGAATTTGAGCCTTGCCGTTTCGACGTTGAAAAAGTTCGTTCGGCGCCGCTTGAAATTTTTTCACGCCGTTCGTCCATATATCCGATTCATCCACATTCACCATTCGAAGGGAAGCTTGCAACACCATGAATCGACTTTAAGTTGTCTCATCCGTCCGCAGCCGCTTGCACAAGCTCACGGCGTTTTCCGCTTTGGCTTTGGCGCTAGCCTCGACGACCGCCTGCAGCGCAAACGGCGGCAACAACCCCTCGACCGGCTCCTCCCCGGTTTCGCCCGTCTCGGCATCGCCTTCGGGCTCCTCCACCCAGACCAGCCCTTCGGCCCCGGCGCCTTCGCCGGCTACGCCCTCCTAAATCGGCCGGTTCGTCCGCCGAATCCCCGGCCGCGACCGATGCCGGCGGAGGCGGCGCATCCCCGTCCCCGCCTACTGAGGCGACCGACAACCCTTATGCAACGGCTGGGCGGAAGATGCGGCCGCCTTCGAAGATGTTCGACTCGCTGCAGAAGACCGTGGCGGCGGACGACATGAAAGCCGCTTCCCCATTTGTGCTGCATCCGCTGCGCGTGAACGGGGGCAAGGAACCGATCACTATTGAGGACAAGGACGACTTCAAGGACAAGTACAATCTCATCTTTATCGGCGCCATCGGCGCCGTCAAGAAGGCGCTGGCCGATCAGAAGCCCCGCGACATGACCGTCAACTGCAAGGGCGTCATGGCCGGCAACGGCGGAAATCCGGTTCGGCGTCTCGGCGGGCGACAAGCCGCAATACGGCATGATTGCGGTGAACCTGAACGCCTGACTTCGACCGGATCGTCAAGAATGGAACCAAAGACAAACGCTTGCCCCGAGCCGACAAGCTTGCGGGCAAGCGTTTTTTCTACGACAGCATAATCGGCGAACAGAATTCCCACATAAGCATCGCAAGCGTCTGACGCCGGCACGCCGGCGAAGATGCGCCTGATGCGATGGTTTTCATCGCATGGGCGTCGGCCCGCCGGCGAAGGTGCGCCTGATGCGATGGTTTTCATCGCATGGGCGCCGGTCCGCCGGCGAAGGAGCGCCTGATGCGATGGTTTTCATCGCATGGGCGCCGGTCCGCCGGCGAAGGAGCGCCCGATGCGATGGTTTTCATCGCATGGGCGCCGGCACGCCGGCGAAGGAGCGCCCGATGCGGTGGTTTTCATCGCATGGGCGCCGGCACGCCGGCGAAGATGCGCCTGATGCGGTGGTTTTCATCGCATGGGCGCCGGCGGTGGGTAAAGCACGGTGAATGGGTCATGCATGTCTCACAAACCTTTGTTCGTCATGCTGCTGTCGGTTTTTCAGCTGATCGCATTCCGCTCTTTCCTTCGCACGGAAGAACCGGCTGTCTATGAAAAGATTTTGTGCCGCAGAACGACGGTCGACGTCTCGGCGTCCCACTGAACGTCCAGGCTCGCTTCTTCCGCGAAGAAGCGGATCGGCACGAACAGCCGCTCTCCCTTGACCAGCGCCGCTCCGTTCAGGACGAGCTCGGCCGACCGCCCGTCCACCGTCTGCGTCGCCTTGGCGCTGCCGGCCTTCATCGTATAGACGACCCCGCCGAGCGACAGCTTGCCGGTCTGCGTCTTGCTGTCGTAGGAGACGTCGTAGCCGAGCGCTACTCCGACGCTGCGCAGCGGCAGCAGCGTCGCTCCGTCCGTCTGGAACGCCGGCACGTCCGTCGGCACGAGCTTGCCGTCCAGAAGCGTATGCACGGTGCCGTCCGCGGCCAAACCGTCCGGCCGCGCATACTTCTCGAGAATCCGGATCTTGTTCCCGTCCTCGTCGGCGATCGCCAGCCGCCCGTCCGGCAAGACGGCCGCGTCGGTCGGATGGTTGAACTGCGCCGCGTACGTGACGCCGTCGCTCGCCCCGTATTCCCCCGGCTGCCCGGCCAGCGTCGTCACGCGGCCATCCTTGAGCAGCCGGATCGCATGGTTCAGGCTGTCGGCGATGACCAGCGTTCCGTCGGGGGCGAGCGCCAGCCCTTCCGGCGCGTCGAACTTCGCGGAGAGCGCGTCCCCGTCCGCGTATCCGCCTTCGGCGTACAGGGCGTCGTCCGCATACGCCGGCGCGCTGCCCGCCACGGTCGTCACCGTCCCCGCCGCAAAATCGATGTAGCGAATGCGCTGATTGCCGCGGTCGCTCACGTACAAGTTCCCTTGGCGGTCCAGCGCCAGCCCGCTCGGCTCGTTGAACTTCGCCTGCGCGATCGGCCCGTCCGCATAGTCGCCCGACGTCTCCGCCGCGCCCGACTGGCCATGCACGACGCGGTCCGAAGGAGCGGTCAGCGTGGAGACGACGCCGTCCGGCGCGATCTTGCGAATGACGTTGTTCAGCGTATCCGCCACGTACACGTTGCCGTCCTTGTCCACCGCCACGTCCGACGGCGAGTGGAAGCGGGCGTCCGCGCCCTTGCCGTCTTCGCTGCCGATCTCCCCGTTCCCGGCGAGCGTTGCGACCTTCCCGTCCGTTCCGATGTGCCGGACGGCGTTGTTGCCGGAATCGGCGACGTACACGTTGCCCGCTCCGTCGACCGCGATCCCCGCCGGCTCGTTGAACGCCGCCCGGGCAGCCGTGTCGTCGCGAAAAGCGCCGAGCGGCAGCCCGGAAGAATCGACACCGCCGGACATACCGGCGTAGGCCGTCACCTCGGACTCCGTCACCGCGCGAAGCAGATGATTGCCCCGATCCGACACGAGCAGGCGTCCGTCCGGCAGCAGCGCCAGCGAATAGGGGCGGAACAGCGTGGCCGTCTGCGCCGGGCCGTTGTCGCTCCCCCACTGCGTCTGTCCCGTCCACGTGCGCACCTCGTACAGCCCGCGGGCGCTCGTCCACCCGGTGTCGGCCGCGGCCGCCGCCTGCGCCGCCAGCGGAGCGCAAGCCAGCGCGAGCGCCCCCAAGCCGGCGGCGCCCTTCGTGCTCCATCTTTTCAAGCCGCCCCCTCCTCTGCTCCATTCCCTCTAATGGAATCATAGCACAAAAAAGCGCAGGGCATTTTAGCAATCGCAACGGTTCAGGAACAGGGGGCGATAGGGAAAGCGGCCGCCGGAGAGGCGACCGCGGAGCGGATCATGCGGATGGGGGCGCTTTTCCGATGCGCATCCGTCTGATCTCCACTAAGCAGGAGGCCAGCCGCTCAGCGGAGAAGAACAGTTCCTTAAGCCCAGATTGTCACATCCTCAATCGGCTGTCTCGTTTTCTCGCGCGGTTCTCTCACGCGGTAGCCGAAGGCGGCCATGCAGGCTACGCCAAAACCATCCTCCAAAATTCCTTCCTCTCGCAAAATTCGCTCGACGGATTCTTTATCGAATCCTTCAATCGGGCAGGAATCGATGCCGATCAGCGCGGCTGCGGTCATCATGTTGCCGAGTGCAATGTACGTTTGACGCGCCCCCCATTCGAACATCGCCCGCTCGTTATCCATCAGCTTGAATTCATTCGTCAGGAAGTTGTGGTACGTTGCTGCTTTGCCTTCGGCCACTTCCTCGGGCAATTGCTGAATATCATGCATCATATGTTGGATGTGGGCCGAATCGGCGGTCAGCCCTTCCTTGGTGCGGGAGAGCAAGACGACGAAATGGCTTGCCGTCGGCAGTTGCCGCTGCGCGCCCCATGCAACGGGCAGCAGCCGCCGCCGGATCGCCTGGTTTAGCAGGATGACGAACTTCCACGGCTCGAAGCCGAACGAACTCGGAGACAGACGGCCGGTCTCCAGAATGAAGGCGAAATCGTCCTCGGAAATTTTTTTCGCCGGATCAAATTCCTTGCAGGCATGACGATAGTAATATGCGTTCAAAATTTCTTCTTTCGAGTAAATCTTCTCCATGGTTTCCATTTCATATCCCATCCTTTTCTTCATTTCTACTCAGATTATAGGAGCGCCATTTGCCATTGCGAAGTACACACATTGCTGTGTCTATGTCACATCCGGTATACCAAAGCCGTCTGACAAGCCGGATAAGGCTTGGTTACGATGTACACCTGCCATTGGATTATGGTATGATCTAACCAAATAATGGGATCATACCGACCTTGAATCATTTGTTAAATCCTGTAATAAGAGAGGGATGTTCGTTATGACTACCCGAGCCGAAAAGATCCGCGAACTACCTTCTGGAGAGGCATGCCCGGTTGAGTTCACCTTTGAGGTGATCGGAGGCAAATGGAAAGGAATTCTGCTGTATCACATGATCAACGGGAAGAAGCGATTCAATGAATTTCGCAAGCAGTGCCCAAGCATCACGCAACGGATGCTGACTTTGCAGCTGCGCGAGCTTGAGGAGGACGGCATCGTCCATCGGGAGATTTACAAGCAAATTCCGCCGAAGGTCGAATATTCGCTGACTCCGTTCGGCGAGACGCTTGTGCCGATTATTTTAAGCATGAAACATTGGGGAGAACAGCATCGTCCTCAGGTGTATGAGAACAGGAAGGAACGGGAATCCTCCTCGTCGCTCAACTCCTAGCCGGACAACGCCGCCAACCGCGCTTCGCTTCGTTGCCGCGCATAACGAACGGTACGCAAGTCATGCGCCGGTTTCAGGATGATGGGGCGGCGGCCGTCCTTTATGCGCAACAAAAGAACCGCTCCATCCCCTTCGGGATCGAGCGGCGTTGGCACGAACTTACGCTTTGACCGGCAAGCCTTTGACCATGGCCGTCAACATCCAAATTTGCTTCTGCAGCTTCTCGACCATGCCGTTCAGGAAGTCGGACGTGACGGCGTCCCCGGACTCGTCCGCCAGCTTGGCCGTCCCCTTCTGGGCGGCCGCGAGCATGCGAAAGTCGTCGACGACCGCCATCAGCATTTCTTCGTCCGTCGTCTCCCTTCCCGCTTCCTTCAAGGTTGCGCGCTCCAAATATTGCTTCAGCGACGAGACCGGCTCCCCGCCGATGGCGAGAATCCGCTCGGCCACCGCATCCAGCGAGTCGGCCGCGAAATCGTAAAGCTCCTCGAACTTCGCATGGAGCGCCAGGAAATGCGGACCCGTCACATACCAATGGTAATGGTGCAGCTTCGTGTACAGGACGTTCCAATCCGCCAAGTGTTCGTTCATTCGGTCGATCACTTTTTGCATGTTCGATCCTCCCCGGGTTGCGTCGTACCCCCTTAATGTACCCCGTACAGGCGCTCCGATATCCAGAAAATCGCCTGGGAGCCAAATCGTCCCGTCATGATCCAGCCAAGAAGAACGGGCAAAAAAATCGCCGGAAAGCGGCCCTCTTACGGAGCTCTCGCTTCCCGGCGATTGGGGTGCAGTCCATCCTCATTGTCCGGACGATTGAATGCGCGCCAGAGCGCGCTGCAACGCCAGCTCGGCCCGCCTGTAGTCGATCTCTTCCTGCTTGCTGGCGAGCCGCTGCTCGGCGCGTTCCTTGGCGCTGCGGGCGCGGGCCACGTCGATGTCCGACCCGAGCTCCGCCGTCTCCGCCAGGATGACCACTTTATCCTTGCGCACTTCCATAAAGCCGCCGTGCACGGCGATAAACTCTTCCGAACCGGCTTTCTTGGCTTTGACCGGCGCAATCTTCAGCGGCGTCACGAGCGGAACGTGGTGCGGCAAAATACCGAGCTGCCCGCCGACGCCGTGGACGACGACCATTTCCACGTCCTGCTCGTATACCTTGCGCTCCGGAGTGACAACCTCCAACCGTAAGGTACTCATGGTATTCCTCCTCTGCGCAACCGTTATCGTCAGCCGCAACCGTAAGCCGCAACCGCTATCGCAGGCTGATGGATCGGCTGCCGGCTCGGCCGCAGGCCTGATGATCGGTTGTCGGCTTGGCGGCGGATTAGAGCCCTTGTGCGAGCCTTTTCGCCTTCTCCACGGCTTCTTCGATCGTGCCGACGTTGTGGAACGCCGGTTCCGGAAGATCGTCGTGCTTGCCTTCCAAAATTTCCTTGAAGCTGCGCACCGTCTCCTTGACCGGAACGTAGACGCCGGGGATGCCGTTGAACGCCTCGGCGACGTGCAGCGGCTGGGACAGGAACAGCTGCACCCGGCGGGCGCGATGGACGACGAGCTTGTCGTCTTCGGACAGTTCGTCCATCCCGAGGATGGCGATGATGTCCAGCAGTTCCTTATAGCGCTGCAGCAATTTCTTGACGCCTTGGGCGACATTGTAATGTTCTTCGCCTACGACTTCCGGAGCCAAAATCCGGGAAGAGGACGCCAGCGGGTCGACGGCCGGGAAGATCCCCATCGCTGCGATGTTCCGCTCCAGGTTCGTCGTCGAGTCGAGGTGGGCGAACGCCGTTGCCGGAGCCGGGTCGGTGTAGTCGTCGGCCGGCACGTAGATCGCTTGAATCGACGTAACGGAGCCTTTCTTCGTAGACGTGATCCGCTCTTGCAGTTGGCCCATCTCCGTCGCGAGCGTCGGCTGGTAACCGACCGCGGACGGCATCCGGCCGAGCAGCGCGGACACTTCGGAACCCGCTTGGGTGAAGCGGAAGATGTTGTCGATAAAGAGCAGCACGTCGCGGCCTTCGCGGTCGCGGAAATATTCGGCCATCGTCAGGCCGGTGAGCGCCACGCGCAGACGCGCGCCCGGCGGCTCGTTCATCTGGCCGAACACCATCGCCGTCTTCGAGATGACGCCGGAGTCGCTCATTTCGTGATAGAGGTCGTTCCCTTCGCGCGTACGTTCGCCGACGCCGGCGAAGACCGAGATCCCGCCGTGCTCCTGCGCGATGTTGTGGATCAGTTCCTGCATCGTAACGGTCTTGCCGACGCCGGCGCCGCCGAACAGACCGACCTTGCCGCCCTTGGCGTAGGGAGCGATCAGGTCGATGACCTTGATGCCCGTCTCCAGCATCTCCTGCTGGGTGGAGAGGGCTTCGAATTCCGGCGCCTTGCGGTGAATCGGGTCCTCGATCGAACGGTCGACGTCGCCGTTGCCGTCGATCGGATCGCCGAGCACGTTGAAGACGCGTCCCAGCGTCGCCGGGCCGACCGGCACCGTAATCGGCTTGCCGGTATCGACCGCTTCCATGCCGCGGACGAGTCCGTCCGTCGACGACATGGCGACGGTGCGAACCAGATTGTCGCCGAGGTGCTGCGCCACTTCAACCGTCAGGTTGATCTCGCGGTCACCGGAATGCTGAATCTTGATCGCGTTGTAAATGTCCGGCAGGTACCCTTGGTCGAACTCGATGTCGACGACAGGCCCCATGACCTGGACAATGCGCCCCTTGCTCATTCGTGTCCCTCCTGAAACTTCGATTGGAATCCGTTAGCTCAGCGCGTTCGCGCCGCCGACGATTTCCGCAATCTCTTGCGTAATGGACGCCTGGCGCGCACGGTTGTAGTTCAACGTCAGTTGCGAAATCATCTTCGTCGCGTTCTTCGTCGCGTTGCCCATGGCGGTCATCCGCGCCCCGAACTCGCTCGCCTTATTGTCCAGCAGAGCGCTGTACACCAGCGTTTCCGCGTATTTCGGAAGCAGAACGTTCAGCACTTCCTCCGCCGACGGCTCGTATTCGTACTGCGCCGACGGGCCGGACTTGTTCGCGAATTCGGACGCGTCCAGCGGAAGCATCCGGCTGATGGTCGGGACTTGCGAGATCGCGTTGACGAACCGGTTGTAGACGACGTACAGCTCGTCGAACTCGCCCGTCTCGAATCCTTGCACCGCGGCCGATGCGATCGCCTTGATGTCGGAGAACTTCGGTGAGTCCGGCACCCCGACCACTTCCTGCCGGATGGCGAAGTTCCGTCTCTTCAAGTAATCGCGGCCTTTGCGGCCGATCACGAACAACGCGAATTCGTCCGCGGACTTGTGCTTCGAGCGGATCGTCTCGACAAGCTTCTTCAGCAAGTTGCTGTTGAGGCCCCCGGCCAGCCCGCGGTCCGACGAGATGACCAGGTACGCGGTCCGCTTGATCTCGCGGCTCTGCAGCATCGGATGGCTGACGCTGCCGCCTCCCGTCGCGATGCTCGACACCACTTCCCGCAGCTTGTCGGAATAGGGACGGCTCGCCAGCGCCGCCGTCTGGGCGCGCTTCAGCTTCGCGGCGGAGACCATCTCCATCGCCCTCGTGATCTGCTTCGTGTTCTGCGTGCTTCTGATTTGGCGCTTGATCTCGCGCATTCCTTTAGCCATTCATGTCACCACCTTATTGCCGGACCGGCCGATCGCCCGGCCTTGGGCCCGGCCCCGACTTGTTCGGACGGATGCGAAGCTTAAGCCGTCGTGGCAAAGCTCTTCTTGAAGGCGCCGATCGCTTCGACGAGCGCTTTTTCGTTGTCTTCGGTCAAGTCTTTCGTATCGCGAATGGAAGCGAACACTTGCGGGTTGTTCGCGTCCAGATAAGCCAGGAACTCCTCTTCGAAACGGCGGACATCCTGAACCGGAATGTCGTCGGTGTGGCCCCTCGTTACGATGAAGAGCGACACGACTTGCCGTTCGACCGGCATCGGCGCGTTGATGCCCTGCTTCAAAATCTCGAGCGTGCGAATGCCGCGGTCGAGACGGGCTTGCGTCACCTTGTCGAGGTCGGAGCCGAACGCGGCGAACGCCGCCAGCTCGCGGTATTGGGCCAGGTCGGTCTTGAGCGTGCCCGCGACCTTCTTCATGGCCTTGATCTGAGCCGAGCTGCCGACCCGGGAGACCGAGATGCCGACGTTGACCGCCGGACGCTGGCCCGAATAGAACAGGTCGGATTCCAGGAAGATCTGGCCGTCCGTGATGGAGATGACGTTCGTCGGAATGTACGCCGACACGTCGCCCGCTTGCGTCTCGATGAACGGAAGCGCGGTCATCGACCCGCCGCCGAGCTCGTCGTTCAGCTTCGCGGCGCGCTCCAGCAGACGGGAGTGCAGATAGAACACGTCGCCCGGGTACGCTTCGCGGCCCGGCGGGCGGCGCAGAAGCAGCGAGAGCTCGCGGTAAGCGGCCGCCTGCTTGGTCAGGTCGTCATAGATGATCAAGACGTGCTTGCCGTTGTACATGAAGTACTCGCCCATCGCGCAGCCGGTGTACGGCGCGATGTAAAGCAGCGGAGACGGCTCGGACGCGCTCGCCGAAACGACGATCGTGTAGTCGAGCGCGCCTTGGCGGCGCAGCGATTCGACGACCGTACGGACCGTCGACTGCTTCTGGCCGATGGCAACGTAGATACAGATGACGCCGTTGCCCTTCTGGTTGACGATCGTGTCGATGGCGATCGTCGTCTTGCCTGTCTGGCGGTCGCCGATGATGAGCTCCCGTTGGCCCCGGCCGATCGGAATCATCGAATCGATCGCCTTGATGCCGGTCTGCATCGGCTCGTATACCGAGCGGCGGGCCATGACGCCCGGCGCCGGCGATTCGATCGGACGGAACTTCGTCGTGTTGATCGGACCGTTGCCGTCGATCGGCTGGCCGAGCGCGTTGACGACGCGGCCGAGCATCTCTTCGCCGACCGGCACTTCCATGATGCGGCCGGTCCGCTTGACTTGGTCGCCTTCGCGGATGCCCAGGTACGGACCCATGATGACGACGCCGACGTTGTCCTCTTCGAGGTTCAGGGCCATGCCCACGGTGCCGTCGGCGAATTCGAGCAGCTCGCCCGCCATGCATTTCTCGAGTCCGTGCACGCGCGCAATACCGTCACCGACTTGGATGACCGTACCGACGTCCACGACTTGAATATCGGATTGATATTGTTCGATCTGCTTCTTGATCAACGTGCTGATTTCTTCAGGTCGGATACTCACTTCGTTCACCCCTGTCTAATTTGCCGACGTTTGCAGCGCTTTGTCCATCCGTTCCAACTTGCCGCGGAGGCTGCCGTCGTACAACGTATCTCCGATGCGTACCGTCAGTCCTCCCAGCAAGGAAGAATCGACCGTGTCCTGCACCCGGACCGTCTTGCCAAGCAACGCGCCGAACTTCTCGGCCAGCCGTTCCTTCTCGCCCGCAGCCAGCGGCTTCGCCGATACGACCAGCGCGTCGGCGCGGCCGAGAGCGTCTCCCGCCACTTGCGTGTAGGCTTGCAGCACGGCGTCCAGCTCGCCTTGGCGTCCGCGTTCGATGAGCAATCCGACCGTCTGAAGCACGATCGGCAGCACCGCCCCTTCGAAAGAGCGGCTCAGCGTTTCGATCTTGACTTTCGGCTGAATGTTCGGTGCCGCCAGAAACGCGCGCAATTCCGGAAGCCGGACGATCGCGTCCACAATCAGCCGAAGCTGATCTTCCGTCTCGGATACTTTGTTTTGTTCCCGGGCCAGCTCGAAGAGAGCCTTCGCGTAACGCTTCGCGACTACACTGCTGCGGCTCATGAGCTCTTCCCTACCTCTTGGAGGTACTGTTCAACCAACTGCGATTGCGTCTGCTCGTCGATCTGCTTCTCGATGATCTTCGAAGCGATCAGGACGGACAGGCCGCTGACTTGCGCCTTGAGCGAGGCGATCGCCTTGTTCTTCTCGGCCTCGATGTCGCGCAGCGCCTCTTCCTTGATGCGGTTCGCTTCGGCGCGGGCCGCGTTCACGATATCGTCGGCCTGCTTCGAGCCGGTCGACTTCGCGAGTTCGATAATGTCGTGCGCTTCCTTGCGGGCTTGCTGCAGAGCCTGCTTCTGCTCTTCCAGGAAGCGCTCCGCGTCCGCACGGTTCTTCTCCGCGCTCTCCATCTGGTCCTTGACCATCTGCCGGCGCTTCTCCATAATGCCGAACAACGGCTTGAAGGCAAATCTCGAGAGCAGCCAATACAAAATCCCGAAAGCGATCACTTGAATCGCAAAGCTGGTCCAGTTAAAAAGACCTGCCACCGAGAGTCACGCTCCTTTCACCACGCTGCTTGAATGAATCCCAAACGCCGAATTCATAAGGAAGGCGTGGAGGCAGAAGCCTCCGCGCCTACCGTTATCGATTCGGTTCTTATCGCGACATGAAGATGAAGGCGAGGACGAGCGAGATAATCGGGAGCGCTTCGACCAGACCTACGCCGATGAACGCCGTCGTTTGCAGCGCGCCGCGCAGCTCCGGCTGGCGGGAGATGCCTTCTACCGTCTTGCTGAAGATCAAACCGTTGCCAATGCCGGCGCCCAGCGCGCCGAGACCGAATACGATTGCTGCCGCAAGCAGTGCATAAATTTCCATTTGTTGAAATCCTCCTCGATTGGGCTCTTTTCTAATAGGTTAGTGATCTTCTTCATGAATGCTGGCTTGGCCGATGTAGACCATCGTCAGCATCGTAAAGACAAACGCCTGAATGGCGCCGACGAACACGCTGAATCCTTGCCACACGAGCAGAGCCGGAATGCCGACCCAGCTCATGCCGAGGATGACGCTGATCATCACTTCGCCGGCATAGATGTTGCCGAACAGCCGCAGGCCGAGCGTGAGCGGCTTGGCCAACGTCTCGATAATGTTGATCGGCAGGAAGAACGGCCACGGTTCGAAGTAGTGCTTGAGATAGTGCTTGCGGTTGTGCCGCACCCCTTGCACGTGGGAGATCACGATGACGGTCAAGGCCAATGCCATCGTCATCGAAGCGTCAGCCGTAGGCGACTTCCACCAGGCGAACTCCGCCTCTTCCTTGCCGTCCATGAACAGTTCCATTCCGAGGAACGTCGCATGCCCGTGGTGAGCTTCGGTGATGAAGTTGAACGGCAGGCCAAGCATATTCCCTATGAAAATATAGAGAATCAGCGCCAAACCGAGGCTCAAGTAAACCCGTCCCCGTTTGAAATCGGTTGCCGTGCCGATAATATTGCTGACGAACTCGACGACCCATTCCATGAAGTTCTGCAGCTTGCCCGGATTCTCGACCGACAGATTGCGGACGGCCAGCCGCGCAAAAATAAAGACGATCAGGCTCGTCACGACGATCATAAGGATAGCGGCAAGATCCAGGTTCACGCCGCCGCCGAGTTTGACGATTGGCGCCAAATGTTCCATGCTAGTGCTTCTCACCCCTTTCACCGGTGGGATGGCTGCCGGATCGGCGCCTTCTGGAGAGAATACCCAATAGGAGTGTTGCCATCGGAGACGCAATTAAACCGACCGCGGTGGACGCCAGATCGAAGTGAAGCGTTCGCACCGAGACGACTCCGGCCAGCAGGCCGATGCAAGCCCGGGTCAAAAAGCCGAAGCCCGAGCGCGGCTTGCGCCCCGAAGCGGCCGCATCGCCGACCCGCACGATCTTCCAGGCGAGGTGCCAGGCGATCGCCAGTCCGCCGATGACGCCGATCATGAACCCTCCGAACACATGCTGGAGATCAGGTCGGATCGCCCACCCCAAACAACCCATGGATAAAAAAAAGAACGCGATTCTGGAAACTCGTCTGAGCAGAGCGGGCAAATCGTCCATTATTGCTTACGCCTTTCTCCTGCGAACTTCCGAATCAGGGCGATTGCCGAGCCGATTCCGGCCACCAGGCCGACCACCAGACCGACCAGGTACCAGTGCGAAGTTCCGTAGTCGCGGTCCATCGCCGCCCCGACCCACCAGCCCAAGCCGACGCAGACGCCCAGTTCGGCGCCGATCGCCGTGACCAGGCCGGCAGCCCGCCACGGATTCTCGTCCGGGGGGATCGGCGGCTGACGTCGAGAATCAGGCATCCGCATCCGCTCCTTCGACGCCCTTCGGTATTGAAGAAAAAGGCGCAAAGTAAGCCCTTTCTTCCTCAGGTTCCCGTTATATTGTATCGTTGCGGTACGGCCTTTGTCAATTCGTCCAATTTCAAACTTTATGTGAACGGCCAGCGGCAAAATCGCGTCAGAACTGGATTTGTCGGCTTTCCCAACCGTACAGTTCGACTGTATGCTGTATGTCCCCCGGCGCAAAAATTTTGCCAACGGCCCCAAGCGTCCCCAACCGAAGCGTCCGCTTCCTCCGCGCCGGCGCCCGATCGCTCCGCACCGCGGAAGCGACCGGGCGCGTTCGACCGGAATCGCGCTCTAGCGGCGAAACGGCTCCGGGCGTTCCCTCCGCCCGAAATGGTGCAGGATCGCTTCGGCGATCCGCCGGGACGCCTGCCCGTCTCCGTACGGGTTGGCCGCGCGGCTCATCCGCTCGTACAGCGCGGCGTCCGTCAGCAGCGCCCGGGCCCGGTCGTGAACGTGATCCTCGTCGGTGCCGACAAGCTCCAGCGTCCCCGCCTCGACGCCTTCCGGCCGCTCCGTCGTATCGCGGAGGACGAGCACCGGAACGCCGTAGGAAGGCGCTTCTTCCTGGAGCCCCCCGGAATCGGTCAAGATCAGATGCGCATGCGGGTAAAAATTGTGCAGTTCCACGACGTCCAGCGGATCGATCAGCTTGATGCGGGAATGTCCGCCCAAAATTTCCTCCGCCGGCCCTTTGACCGCCGGGTTGGGGTGCACCGGATAGACGATCGCGATGTCGTCGAACTCGTCCGCCAGCCGGCGCACCGCCCGGAAGATCCGGCGGTGCGGCTCGCCGAGCGCCTCGCGCCGGTGGGCCGTCATCAGCACGAGCCGCTTGCCCTTCGCCCAGTCGAGCACCGGGTGCGCGAAGTCCGGCTTCACCGTATACCGGAACACGTCCGTCACCGTGTTGCCGGTGACGTAGATGTTGTCCTCCGGCTTGTTCTCCCGGCGGAGATTGCCCGCCGACCATTCCGTCGGCGCGAAGTGCAGATCGGCCAGCACGCCGGTCAGCTGCCGGTTCATCTCCTCCGGATACGGAGACCGCTTGTTCCACGTCCGCAGCCCCGCTTCCACGTGGCCGACCGGAATCTGCTGCAGGAAGGAAGCGTAGCTGGCCAGGAACGTCGTCAGCGTGTCGCCGTGCACGAGCACCAGATCGGGTCTGGCTTCCCGCAGAACCGGTTCGAGCCCTTGCAGCACGCGGACCGTAATTTCGTTCAGCGACTGCTGCGCCTTCATGACGTCCAGATCGTAGTCCGGCCGGATGCCGAACACCTCCAGCACCTGGTCGAGCATCTCGCGGTGCTGGGCCGTCACGCAGACCATCGATTCGATCTCGCCCGGGTATCTTTGCAATTCCAGCACCAGCGGCGCCATCTTGATCGCCTCCGGGCGCACGCCGAAGATGCTCATCACTTTAATTGCGCTCACGTCGGTCTTCTCCTCCTCCGTCGGTTGCCCGAATCGATGATGATTGCCTATTGCGTGCCGTAGAGGCGGTCGCCCGCGTCGCCCAGACCGGGAACGATGTAGCCGTGATCGTTCAGCCGGCTGTCCAGCGCGGCGACGTAAATGTCGATGTCCGGATGCGCGTCCCTCACCGCCTGCACGCCTTCGGGCGCGGCGATGAGGCACGCCAGCTTCGTCGGCCGGCAGCCGCGCTCCTTCAGCGAGGCGATCGCCTTGTTCGCGGAGCCGCCCGTGGCCAGCATCGGATCGAGCACGATCAGCTCCCGCTCCGTCACGTCGGCGGGCAGGCTGAAGTAATATTCCACCGGCTGCAGCGTCTTCGGGTCACGGTAAAGCCCGATATGGCCGACCTTGGCCGACGGAATCAGCTTCAGCATGCCGTCCACCATGCCGAGCCCCGCCCGCAAGATCGGGACGAGGCCGAGCATCCGCCGCACGACGCGGCCTTCGGCTTCCGCCACCGGCGTCTCCACCCGAACCGTCTCCAGCGGGAGGTCGCGGGTCACTTCGTAAGCGAGCAGCGTCGCCAGTTCGTCGACCAATTCGCGAAACTGCTTCGTATCCGTATTTTTATCGCGCAGAAAAGTCACTTTATGCTGAATCAGCGGATGATCGCATACGACCAGTCGTCCCATTGTCTTCCCCTTTCCTGCTTTTCGCCATTAACCTATCCGATTATAACTGAAACTTCCCTCCCGCGCCCACTTTTTGCGAAAAAAATGCGCGAGTCGGCGGCCAAACCCGGTTTTCGCACCGTTTGCCGGGCGTTCGCATAGCCTATCGCAGATCAACCAGGGAGGTATTTGCCCATGAGCGTTCGCCCATCCCGGGACCATAACGTCCTGTACAAAGCAGACAGCCGCTGGACCGAGCAGGTGAAGCAAGTCCGGAGCCGGCTTGGCGAAATGTGCGGCAAGCACATGAACCGGCCGGTGCGCGTGCAGACGATCGACGGCCATACGTACGAAGGCATCCTGGTCGGCGCCGACGGCGGCCACATTCATCTGATGGTCCGGCCGACGCCGAGCGACTTCCGGTTCTTCGGACCGTCAGCCGCCAACTTCATCCTGACCCTCGTCCTCTACGAGCTGCTGGTGATCACCTTGCTGATCTGACGCCGAAAAGGACCGCGAAGGAACTTCTTGCCGGACGGCCGGAAGTTCCTTGGCGCTTCTCGGTCCGCATCCGAAGCCGCTTCCCATCCGGCGCGCCGGCAGGGCGAGTTTCGGGCGGCGGCTGTTTTTCCGCGCGGCGTTCTCCATCTTTTTAACAGAATACCCACTCCCCGTTCCCCGCCGGCGCATTCAATGTAGGAGAAAACAAGCAGGCGGTGAGCAGATGAGAGCTAGACCCCCGATTCCGATGCAGCGTCCTTGCCTGATCTCCGGATCGAACCCGGCCGGGCGCAGCGGCTCCGGCTGGGCCTCCAACAACTGGAGCGGCTACGCCGTCACCGGCGCGAAAGGATACTTCCGCCGGGTTTCGGCGTCCTGGACCGTGCCGTTCGTTCGGCCAAGCTCCGGCCCGTCTTATTCGTCCGCCTGGATCGGCATCGACGGCATGAACAACAGCAGCCTGATCCAGACGGGAACCGGCCACGACTTCGTCAATGGCCAAGCTTATTATTATGCCTGGTGGGAAATTCTCCCCGCCGCGTCGACCGTCATCCCGCTGCCTGTCGGCCCGGGCGACCGCATGCGGGCCGTCATCGCCAGGATGAGCCGCTCGCGTTGGCTGATTCTGCTGCGCAACTCGACCCGCAATTGGACGTTCCGTACGATTCGGCGCTACAACGGGCCGCAGAGTTCGGCCGAATGGATTGTCGAGGCCCCGCAGGTGAACGGCTCGCTCTCCCGGCTCGCGCGGCTTGCGCCCGTCGTCTTCTCCCACTGCCGGGTCAACGGCCGCAATCCGCGCCTGACCTTGGCCGAACGGGGCGTCATGGTCGCCGGCAACCTGGCGATCTCCGTGCCTTCCCGCCCGCTCGGCGACGGCGACGCCTTCGCCGTCAAGCGCACGCCCGCCAAGCGGCCGACGTACGCTTACGCCGGCAAGCCGATCCTGAACCCCAGACGCGCCTAAAGGCCGGCAAAAAAAAGGACCCGTGCCGCGCAGCATTTCGCGCGAGGCACGGGTCTTCGTGCGCCGGCGGCGTCATCGTCGCCGCGAGATGCGGCCGAAGCCGCCCACCTTCGTTCGGGGCACCGTCGATTTGCGCGGCGTCAGCCAGCCGGAAGACGACTTCGAGCTGCCGGAGCCGCCGTTGTTGCGGGTGATCGAGCCTTGCGTTCCGGACGAAGTCGAGCTCTTCTTCTTGCTGAACAGTCCGCCCGAGCCGACGCCGCTGTCGTCGGCGGACTGCCCCCGCTTGACGATCCAGCCCTTCTTCTGAACCGTGATCGGCGGAGCGGTCTTCCGGTCGCTCGCGGTCGGGGCGTGGTACGAGCCGGTCTTCGGCGGATTTTGGTTCAGGCTGCCGTAGCCGCGGAAGTCGCCGTAGCCGCCGCGGGACGAATCGAACAGACTGCCGATCAGGCTGGCGAGCAAATATCCTTCGAGGAAGGACGGACTGTAATTCTGGCGGACATATTCCGTGCTGTCCACTTCGACCAGCGAATCTTCCGGCTTCTGCTCGTCCTTCTGCACATGGATGATCTGGTCGGAGTAGACGAGGAACATGTGGTCCGGATCTTCCTTGGACATCTGCTCCGGCTTCTTCCGGTCGGCCAGCTCCTTGGCGACCTCGGGCACCGTCTCCCCGGCCGCCCGGTAGACGTAAGATGTTTGACTGCCGTTCTTGCTGACCGATTCGAGCGGATACGTCTCCTGAACGTTGAGGCCGCTGCCGCAAGCCGACAGCAGCGTCACGACCAACGCCAGGATGACCGTCAGATGAAGCCGGGTCGCCCACTTCCGCATGCGCGGGCTCATTCGTCCTGCCCTCTCAGCCACTTCACGTCCGCCGGAAGCACCGACTCTCCCTCATAAAGCATGAACCTCCCGTCCTGCCACTCGACCCTCAGCAGCTTGCGCCCGTCGGACTGATACTGCCAGACGTACAGTTCGCCGCCCGCCGAGCGGAACGGGGTGCTGCCCGCGTCGACGATTCGGGAAGAATACTGCTCCTCCAAATAATAGGAGACGCCGTCCAGCTCGATCTCGGTCGGCACTTCGTCCACCGAATCGAGCCGCCCGTCGATGGCCGAATACAGGCCGTAGGCGACCGAGGCCCGCTCCTCGACGGACAGATAGCGAATGTCCGTCCCGTCGCGGAGCGTCAGCCAGACCGAATTGCGGCCGATCGGCTTCGTCCTGCCGGTCACCTGATAGGTAACAAGCGAAACTTCACAGACGTCCCCGGGTTCCATCGTCAGCGGGCTTCGTTCGGCCTCAAGCGGCTCCGGAGTTTTCATCAAGTTTTTGACACGTCGAAACAAGCCCATGTCCGATCCCCCTTCTGCCCGGCTCTTACAGGCAAGCGCCGATAATAAGCGAGCCTACGAGATGAAGCGTCCCGGCGATCAAACCGTAACCGACGATTCCGTTCTTGACGCCCTCGTCCAGACGCAGATCGGCCATCTTGCGCAGCACCGCTTCCACGATCCATTCCAGAATGAACAGGATGACGAACGACACGAACGAGACGACCAGCGCCTCGCCCAGGTTGTCGGACGTAAGGATCGACCGCGACAGGATGTAGCCCTGGGCTCCCAGCTTCATGACGAAGCGGACGATGACCGCCGTGTTGCCGTTCTTCATCTCTTCGAGATCGCGGTATTTCGTGAACAAGGCGTCGATCGACATCAGGACGAACAGCAGGACCGCGCCCGCCGCCGTCCATAACAGCGTTCCCAAGATTTCGTTCAGCGTCAAAAGGAAGCTCTCTCCTCTCCGGCTCTTCGTCCTTCGCGATCACGAAACCTGCAGTCAACGCGATTCGCGGAGGAAAAAAGAAGGAAACCCCGCGAGGGGTTATCCTTCGTACTTCTTCATCAGCGCGGCCAGTTCGTCCTCAATCGCTTTGTCCTTGCCAAGCGCCGCGAATTCCTCATCCAGCGACTTGCCCTTCGAATCGCTCAGCTCTTCCGTCGCTTCGGCGTGCGCTTCCATCTGAAGCACCTTCTCCTCCATCCGCTTCAGTCCCGCCATCGCGGTATCGGCGCCGAAGCCCGTCATCGCCTTGTTGATTTCCGCCTGGGCCTTGGCCGCGTTCGCGCGGGCGACGAGCGTCTCGCGGCGGTTCTTCAGATCGACGAACTGCTTGCGCATCTCTTCGAGCTTCTCGCGCAGCCGGTCGGCCGCCGCCTTGTTCTGGTCATAGCTGGCCTTGTACTCGGCCGCCTTCTGCTCGGCCGCCTTCTTCTCCTCGAGCGCCCGGCGGGCCAGGTCGATGTTCTTGGCCTGAGCGGCCAGGTTCGCCTGCTCGTCGCGCTTCTGCACGAGGGCCGCTTGCTCTTCGTAGAGCTGCTTGAACTTCTTCTCCAGCGCGATCTGGGCGGCGACCGCCTTCTCGGCGTCCTCCAGATCGTCCTGCATGTCCCTGAGATACTGGTCGGTCATCTTGATCGGGTCTTCGGCCTTCTCGATCAGGGCGTAGATGTTGGACAACGTCAGGTCGCGCAAGCGTTTGAAAATGGACATGGTTGCTTATCCTCCCTTGGGGCTGGCTTCCCCCGTCTTATGTATTTACATACGAAAAGACAGGGTCGGGGTTTCATCCGCCGGACATTTTCGAATCATCGAATCCGAGCGCGTCCATACCGGTATCATTCCCGGCGGGGGCGCGCACCATCATTATAATTGGAACGATCAGGAAAACTCAATTCCAAAATGCCGACATCCCGCAAGATCCGCTCCTTTCCCGGTTCGGGCGGAAGGGACTTCCGGCGGCGGGCGCTTGACCGCGGCGGAAAAACGGGAAGCGAAGCCCTCGCGGCTCCGCTTCCCGATTCGATCCGACGTATCAGTCCGGAATATCGTAGGGCACCTTCAGATAAGTGGTGGTGCTCGGCGTCTTGCCGGTTCGTCCTTCGAGCGCGCCGCCCGCCAGGTCGTCGAACGACTTCGCGCCGGGCGGACATTCCTTGATCATGAACCGGCCGTTGGCGTCGTAGCGGGAGCGGTGGCTTTTCAAATACGCTTTGCCGTTCTCGACCGCCAGCACTTCGAAATACCCGGATGCGTGCATCATCGTCAGCCTCGCCCTCTTCGCCGGCCCGGATATGCGCGACTTGGCCGCTTCCGCAAGACGATAGGCCTGCTCGAGCGTGGCGGCCCGGGGACCGAACGAATCCAGCACGAACTGGTAGGGAATGACGCCGGCGTCGGTCAGCCTGGTCATCAGTTCCGCAAGCGTGTCGGGACGGGCGTTCTGCTCCGGACTGATCGGCACTTCGGCCAGCAGTCCCGCCCCGGCTTCGCTCAGCGCCCGGAACGCTTCCAGCGACCGCTCGTTCACTTCGTCCGGAACATAAAACCTCATCATGACGTAGATGCTCCTGCCCGGACTCGAATGTTCCGCGATCAGATCGAGCAGCTCCCGGTTGCCGACGATCCGTTCCGGCTGCGCCGCCGGGACCCGGGTGCCGAAGCGGACCATCCGGACATGTTCGCTGTCCCAAATCTTCTCCACGATTTGCCGGAGGCGGGCGGCCGGCAGGCTCAGGCTGTCCGGACCGGCGAGCAGCACGTGGCTGATCTCCTCGTGATCGGCCAAATAGCGCAGCCCGGAAGACAGGCCGGCTTCTTCGCCGAGGCGCAAGATCAGCGTGGAACGGTCGGCATGCAGGTACCCGTTCGAAGCCTGGGCATCGTCTGCGGCCCCGGACATCGGACCGGTCAGGTTCATGACAGGAGCGTGAGCGTCGGCGGCGGATTGGAAATAATCATGCGGCAGCGACATCTTCATTCCTCCTTGTCCGGTTGATGGTTCCCAAGCGGTAGAGGTCGCAAGGGCCCCCGAAGCCCAGGAACGGAATACGCTTGCCAGCGAGGGGTCAATAAAAACAGAAAATGACCCTGGCACAGGGTCAAAGGATGCGAAGCATAAAGGTATTGACCCATCCACTGCTGACGAGGTTAGCTGTCGGGCTCGGGTCAGATGGTTCCCCTATGCCGCCGCCGATCGTTCGGCAGCCGCAATTCGCCCCAAAGATTGGTTCCCCCGCTTTCCGGCCGGCACCGGAAATTAAGCGTAGTATTATTATACTACCGCCGTTAGAAAAACGTCAAATCGGGTTGGCGCGGCTTAGGCCCGTTTTCGGGCGGCGGCCGCGAAACGGCCCGGCGGCCTTGCCCGGCGAAGCCGATACGGGACGCCGGGTCTCGGGCCGCAAGAGGACGAGCCGCCCGCGGGCGGCTCTTCTCTCTCCTTCGCGCTTAATATTCCAAGCCGGGGTACAGCGGATATTGGGCCGACAAGCCGCGAACCGTCTCGCGCGCCTGCTCGAGCTTGGCCTCGTCGCGCGGGTTCTTCAGCGTGAGGGCGATCACCTTGCCGATCGTCTTCATCGCTTCCACGCCCATGCCGCGGGAGGTGACGGCCGGCGTGCCGATGCGGATGCCGCTCGTGACGAACGGGCTCGTCGGGTCGAACGGGATCGCGTTCTTGTTGACCGTGATGCCGACCGAATCGAGCACGTGCTCGGCGTCTTTGCCGGTGATGTTCAGGTTGCGGGTGTCGATCAGCATCAGGTGGTTGTCGGTGCCGCCGGAGACGAGGTTCAGCCCTTCGGCCAGCAGCGTTTCGGCCAGCGCCTTGGCGTTGGCGACGACGTTCTTCGCGTATTCGCGGAACGACGGCTGCAGCGCTTCGCCGAGCGCGACCGCCTTGGCCGCGATGATGTGCATGAGCGGGCCGCCCTGCGTGCCCGGGAAGACGGCCTTGTCGATGGCCGCGGCCCACGGCTTGCGGCACAGAATGAGGCCGCCGCGCGGACCGCGCAGCGTCTTGTGCGTCGTCGTCGTGACGAAGTGCGCGTGCGGCACCGGGCTCGGGTGCTGGCCGCCGGCGACGAGGCCGGCGATATGGGCCATGTCGACCATGAGCAGCGCGCCGACGTCGCTCGCGATCTGGCCGAGCGCTTCAAAATCGATGATGCGCGGATAGGCGCTCGCTCCGGCGACGATGAGGCGCGGGCGATGCTTGAAGGCCGCCTTGCGGACTTCGTCGTAGTCGATCGTGAACGTCTGCTCGTTCACGCCGTAAGCGACGAAGTTGTAGAGCAGACCGGAAGCGTTGACCGGGCTGCCGTGCGTCAGGTGGCCGCCGTGCGCCAGGTTCATGCCGAGCACGGTGTCGCCGGGCTGAAGCGCGGCCAAATATACGGCCATGTTCGCCTGCGCGCCGGAGTGCGGCTGAACGTTCGCGTGCTCGGCGCCGAACAGCTCCTTGGCGCGGTTGCGGGCGATCTCCTCCGGGATGTCGACGTATTCGCAGCCGCCGTAATACCGCTTGCCCGGATAGCCCTCGGCGTACTTGTTCGTCAGCACCGTGCCCATCGCCTGAAGAACGGCCTCGCTGACGATGTTTTCGGAAGCGATCAGTTCGAGGTTGTTGCGCTGGCGCGTCAACTCCTGATTCAACGCCTTGACGATCTCGGGGTCTTGCTTGCGCAGTTGGTCCATATTCGCCAAATTCCTCCTTGGGAAATGAAGTACGATCCGATCAATCGCAGGAGCCGGCCTCCGGCGTTGCGGGCAGCGCGTATACCGCCCGCTCTCCGCCGATCAGCTTCGGCCGCGTGTACGCCATCGTCAGCCGGGCCTCGCCGATCCAAGGCACGGATGGCCGCACCGGCACGGCGACGGGCCGCAGATGCATGCCGATGAGCGTCTCGCCGATGTCCAGGCCGGCGTCGGCCTGAACCGACTCGACGAGGCAGGGATCGGCCAGCTTGCGGTAAGCGAGCGCGGCCATCGAGCCGCCGGCCTTCCGAACGGGAACGGCCGAGACGATCGTCCAGCCCCGCGCTTCAGCCAACTCGCGCGGCGCGACGAGCGCCCGGTTCAAATGTTCGCAGCATTGCCAGACGACGTCGAAGCCGAACCGCTCCTGCACGCGGCTCACGCCGCCGTAAATTTCCTCAGCGACCGACTCGGCGCCGGACGTGCCGATCCGCCGTCCCTGCACTTCGCTGGTGCTGCAGCCGACGACGACGATCCGCCCCGGCCGCAGCGACCCGGCCTGCGCCAGCTCCGCAAGCGCGCGCTCGACCTGCTGCGCGACCGGCAGCGGCGAACGCTCCTCCCGCTGCGACGTCATGCCGATTCCCCCTCTCTTGATTTAGGGATGAAGGGAATATTGCGATTCCAGCGCGCTGACTTTGGCGATGCGGCCCTGGTGCCGTTCGCCGCGGGAAAACGGCGTTTCCAGCCAGACGCGGACGATCTCCTCGGCCAGACCGGGTCCGATGACGCGCTCGCCCATGGCGAGAACGTTCGTATCGTTGTGCTCGCGGGTCGCCTTGGCCGAGAACAGATCGTGCACGAGAGCGCAGCGGATGCCCGGCGTCTTGTTGGCGGCGATGGACATGCCGATGCCCGTGCCGCAGATGAGAATGCCGCGCTCCGCTTCGCCGCTCACGACCTTGTCGCAGACCGGCACGGCGTAATCGGGGTAGTCGACGGAATCGGCGCAATGGCAGCCGACGTCGATCACCTCGTGGCCCTGCGACCGCAGAAACGGAACGATCGTCTCCTTCAACCGGTAGCCGGCGTGATCGGCTCCGATGGCGATTTTCATGATGATGCCCCTTCCTTTCCCTTCGCTTCGGGCGCCTAGGCGGACTGAATTCCGCCGGCCCCGCGCGGTTATCAGATGCTTGAGCGGCGGGGAGACGGCACGCGACCGAAACGCGCCGGGGGAAGCCCTCCCGGGCGCTCTCCCCCGCTGGCTTCCGGACCACCTGTATTATGCCTAAAGGCGGGAAAAAGACGAAAAAAAGAGCAAGCGCGACGAAACGCACGCTGCTCTCTGCCCAGGCGACCGGCCGTCATTCCGATGCTCCATCGTGGTTAAGCCCACTGTGTCGCCAGTTACACCGGAACCGCAACTTGTATCTTCATCTTACCGAAGGATTGGCGAAAAATCAATCGGGTTTTTGCAGCTTGCCCAGCGACTTGCGGAGCGCCTCGTCGATCTCGTCGGCGCACCGTTCGTACAGTTCCGGCGGCCCGCCGTACGGGTCGGCGATGTCCAAGTCCGGCATCTTCCGCTGCAGCTCGCTCAGCCGGGCGCGGTCTTCTTCCGGCAACGTCTCGCCGAGCGCCTGCCGCAGCTGATGCTCCGCGTAGAGCCGGTCGATCTCGGCCAGGTCGTTCATGGCGGAGTCTCCCCACAAGGAAAACTCTTTAAGGGTGAACGTCTTCTCCGCCGCGTTCGGGAAGCGCTCGACGATCGCCCGCTTATGCCCGGCGGTCATCGTCAGAATCCAGTCCGCCCATTCCGCCTCGGCCTCGGTGAGCGAGGAGGAGCGGCCGGGAAGCGGTACCCCGCGCCGCTTCAGCGCTTCCGCCGCGTGGGGAGAGATCGGCAGCCCGTCCACGGTGGACACGCCGGCCGAGCGAACCTCGACGGAGAGGCCGTTCTCGCCGGCAAGCTTGCGCAGCATCGCCTCGGCCATCGGGCTGCGGCACGTATTGCCGGTGCATACGATCAGAACGCGCGTCAACCTTGAAGCCCCTCCTTTCCCATGCTGCGAACGCGAAAGTCCTATCGGAACCAGTTATATCAGAAAAAGAACTCCGAACGCAAACAAAATTGCGCCGCCCAGCGCCTCCCCGTAACCGCCCAGCCGGCCGCTGAACCTTCGGCCGAGCATCAGCCCGACGACGCTCATGAACCCGCCGAAAAAGCCGAACGCCAGCACGGCGGCCATCATCTGCGCCGCGAACATGCCCAGGGACACGCCGACGGAGAAAGAATCGACGCTGACGCTGAGCGCGAACAGAAGCAGCCCCCACACCGTCCGGTGATCGATCGACCGGACCGCTTCCCCGCGCAGCGAACTGTACACCATATGTCCGCCGAGCAGAAGCAGCAGCGCGCCGCCCGCCGACGTGGCGACGCCGCCGAGCAGGCCGCTGACGTAGCGGCCGGTCAACATGCCCGCCAGCGGCATGAGCACATGAAACAGGGCGATGGTCGAGCTGAGCTTCAGCACGTCCAGCTTGCGCACGCCTTTGAGCCCGATGCCGAGGCCGAGCGAGAAAGCGTCCATGCCGAGGGCGACGGCCATGATCAAGATAGTCATCCATTGTCCTAAGGCGGCGGCAGCGTCTTCCATCCTTGGTTCCCCCTTATCGCCAAGAGCGAAAATGCGGTCGGCTCGGCCGATGGCCGATACCCCAGCATATGCGGGCGGTCGGGAGAACATGTCCTTTCCGGGCCGGAAAGCCCTGGCCCGGAAAGGACCCCTAGGGCGGAGGCGGCAAGCGGCCGCCGTCCGGTCAGGCCTTCAGGATGCGCCCGCCGGCGGCTTTGCGCATCCGGTTCATGAGCGCGGCGCCGAGACCGCGCTCGGGATAGCCCTCGGCGAAGATGCGGTCGATGCCGAGGGCGTCGCATTCGCGCAGCGCGGCGTAGAGCGCCTGCGCCGCCCGCTCGGGCTCGGCGCGCGGGCCGAGCCCGAGCACTGCGTCCGCGCGGTAAGCGCCGGCATTCTCGTCGCAGGCGAGAATGCCGACGCGCGCGCCGCGCGCGCGTTCGGCGTCGGCCGCCGCCTGGACGGCCGCGCGGATGCGGGCGGCGTCGCCGCCCGCCACGACGACCATTACGCCCTGCGGGGCGTAATGGGAGTACTTGACGCCGGGCGAGCGCGGCGCGCCCGCGTCGGAGGCGGCGGCGTCCCCCGCTTCCGGCGGGGACGCCACGCGGGCGAGGCCGCCGAGCGCGGCCGCCAGCTGCTCGGCGGTGACGCCGCCGGGGCGCAGCACGTGCGCCGCCCCGTCCATCACCCGCACGACCGTCGACTCCACGCCGACGCCGGTCGGCCCCCCGTCCAGCACGCCGTCGATGCGCCCGCTCAAGTCCGCGAGCACATGATCGGCCCGCGTCGGGCTCGGCCGGCCGGAGCGGTTCGCGCTCGGCGCGGCGACCGGGCAGCCGGCGGCGGCAATCAGCCGCCGCGCCAGCTCGTGCCCGGGCACGCGCACGGCGACCGTGTCCAGCCCCGCGGTGACGCGCGCGGACACCGCGCCCGGCCGCGCCGGCAGCACCAGCGTCAGCGGCCCGGGCCAGAAGGCGTCCATCAGCCGCCGTTCCGCCGGGCCGATCGCCGCCGCCAGCGCCTCCGCTTCCCCGGCGGCCGCCACATGCACGATCAGCGGATTGTCCGCCGGCCGCCCCTTCGCCGCGAAGATCCGCTCCACCGCCGCGTCGCTCCGCGCATCCCCTCCGAGCCCGTACACGGTCTCGGTCGGAAACGCGACGACGCCGCCGGAAGCGAGCACCGAAGCGGCTTCCCGCACGCCCTCGTCCGCCCGCTCCGGCGGCCAATATTTCGTCTGCTGCGTTGCCATGCTGCGTTCATCCTTCTCCAATCTTGCCGATTTGCCTCTCATTATAGCACAGCCGGGGCGAGGCCGAATGACAAGGGGGGAGAAGGAGGCGAGCGCCGCCCGCCGGTTACGAGAACAGCGAGCCGATCCAGGCAACCAGCTTCTCCAGCACGACAGCCAGGAAGAAGGCCGCGTGCGGCCGATCCGCCTTCGCCGCCGTGCCGCCGGCGTCCGCCGACCCTTGCGCGTCCGCGCCGGCGGTCCCCATCGCCTTCGCCTGTTCGTCCGCGCCGGGCGCGGCGGCCGCGCCCGCCTTGCCGACCGTCTCCGTCGCACGGACCGCCCCGCTCTTCTCCGTCGCACGAACCGCACCGCTCTTGGCGCTCGTCCGCGCCGCCTCGGCCTTGGTTTCGGCGGCCGCCGCCGGGTCGTCCTTCGCCGTCGCCGCCGTCAGGCACAGCGGCGGAAACAGCACGCACCACCAGTTCGCGCCCGCCCCTTGCCCGAGCGTAATCCGAAGCGCCTCGTACCGGCCGGCCGGATACGCCTTGCCCTGGAACGTCTTTTCCGGAAACGGCACGTTCCCGTACTCGACGGCGGCGCCGTACGGAGCGTTCCGCTCCCGAAGCGCCTCGTCCGCCGCGGTCTTCACTTCGCCGAGATGCGCCTGAAGGAAAGCCCGCGCCTCTTCGGCCGTCGCGGGCATCCGCCCCCACGACGCGATCAGCGCGGCCACGCGGTCGCGAACCGCCCGCTTGATCGCCTGATCCTCCGCGCTGTCCGATTGCGCGATGACTCGTATCCGGATCGCGTCGTCCGGAATCGGTTCTTGCATGGTGCCGGCGTAAGCCGGATTCGTCTGCGAGATAAACGTCGAACTTGCGATCATGAGAATAATAAAGAGAAAGATTGCCGGGCCAAGACCACGCATCGTGAATCGCTCCTCGTGAGCGCCCGTCGGCGCCGCTCGATGCGTTCCGGAACGTCTTAGCCCTAGTATGTCCGTCCGGCGAAGCGATAAACGTGCCTCTCTATTTTTCTACTCTATTTCCGCTTCCATTTCGACCAATCCCAAATCCAATAGGACGATAGACAGCAAGCTCAGCAGCCGGTAGGCCCTGTGCCGCCCGTAATAAGCCTCCTGTTCGCGAAACACGCGCAGATTCGTCTCAGCGAATCGGTCCAAATCGTACTCCCGGATTCCGAAGCTCGCAAGCCCCGCTTCCATCTCGCCGACGGCATGGCGCAGCGAACTTTCGCTGATCCGGCTTTGGTTCATTTTCCTCGATTCCATATAAGCGCTCAATTGCTTCCCCAGCTCAAAGGCCTTAAGGGATACGTCCGTTTCGAAATGGGAGACGACGAAGCTTTCCACGGAAGGATAGCTGAGCAGCAACAGTCCCTGCCGCTCGCCGTTCTCGTTGAAATCCCGCGCATGCCCCAATCTTTGCAGCAGCCGTTCGATTAGTGCCGGGTCAGTGTTGGAGTGGCAGTCCCGGTCGAACAAGTAATAGACGGCCGCCCGGTCGACCGGAAACTCGTAAGTTTCGATGAGCGTGCGGAACATGTCGTCCAGATAACCGTTGGCATCCTCAATGGAACGAATGTTGGAGCTTTCCGCGTTGATGACGAAGACCGAAGAGGGGACGCCGATTTTTCCGTTGTATTTTTTGTATTTGCTCATGCGGGGCAGCGCTTCGAACTGGTAGTCAAACAATTCCGTGAAAATTTTGCGCAGCACAAAAAACTCGGTACTCTGCCCTTCGACGATCAGGAGCACCTTGCCGATGCTTCTGTCTTTATTCAAACGGATCGTTTTCATCGCGATAGGACGGCACTCCTCCAAACACGCCGCTGGTATACATTTTCTCAAGATTTTGCGCCTCTCTCGGCTTCTCCGATGAGAACCGCTTGATATGGCTGCCGTCCGCCCCGGCGAAATCGATGGCGTACAGTTGGTCGGGCCGCAGGATCGAATTGCTGAGCAAGTTGGTCGAATGGGACACGAGGAACAACTGGGCGTTGCGGGATTCTTTCATGAAGTACCGAACGAGCAGTTCTTCGAGAAAATTGTGCATTCCGCTGCTAAACTCGTCCACGATCAGCATGCCGCCGTTGCGGATGACGTGAAAAAAAGGCGGCAAAAAATAAAGCAGGTTGCGATTGCCCAACGACTCGAGCTGGAACGGAATCGGCTCCCCTACGCCTTGCCGTCGGAAATAAATGTTTTTGTTCTCGGATTGAATGACGGCATTGGTGCCCGCGATCGACTCCGTATACTCGATTCTTTGATCGAAATGGTACTTCTCGAAAAAGCGGTTGATCGCATCGGCCCCTCCGTTTCTGAGATAGCCTTGCAAGGTCATCGATTGTTTTCCAGGAACGAAGATTTTGCGCCTATACCCGTCCAGCGTAATGGAGTTCAGCAAAAATTGAAACCATAACTGCAGCGGTTTCTGGTTGCGAAACTTCGTGTTGAAATAAATTTCCCGCAAAATCAGCGATTCGTCGGGAATGTCCTCGATGAGTTCCCGATCTGTAATCCGTGACCGTGCGTTGCCGCCGATTCGCCTCAGCACTTCCTCTCCGTCGAGCGTCAACGTTTCGGACGTAAACCTTCCGGAGCGGGCGTCGTATTCGAAGGCGTAATCGATGACCGATGATCCGATCGCAAATTCGAAACCGAGCTTGAACTTGGGGTTGTCGGAAAACAGACACCGCCTCTGGCGCAGGCTGATTTCTTCCTCTTTGAACAGCAATTGCAGCAGCATTCTCAAGCTGCGGAAAACGTTCGTTTTACCGGAGGCGTTGGCCCCGACGAACATGGCGCCCTTCAGCGTCCCCTCGAACACGTTCGTCTTCTCCAAAATTTTGTAGTGGGTTGCTCGGAAGTCGAACGTGGTTTCTTCCTTGAACGACGTGAAATTGTTGAGCCGAAGCTTCGTCAACACGGATTTCGCCTCCTCTCTTCCTATTTTATTTTATGATGACTTGAGCAAAAAATATACACCGGACGTCGAGCCCGGTGTAAACTTTTTACGCTTGGATTGCCAAAACATGCCGCTCGATTCCCGCGTAATCCCGCACGAAGCGGATGTCGCGCCAGTCGGCGGCGGCGCGCAGCAGGGCGGCGACGTCCGGCGCCTGGCCGGCGCCGACCTCCCAGGCGACGAGCCGGGGCAGGCGCGGCAGCAGCTTCAGGCGCGCGGCCATCCGGCGGTAGGGCTGCAGCCCGTCGGGCCCGCCGTCGAGCGCGAGGCGCGGCTCATGGTCGCGCACTTCGCGCTGCAGGCCGGCCAGGTCGCCGGAAGGAATATAGGGCGGATTCGACACGAGGATGTCGACCGCCAACCCATCCGCGCCGCCGGCCTCAGCCGCCCCGCCGCGCGCAGCGGGAATGAACGGCTCCAGCAGATCGCCTTCCACGAAGGCGATCCGCTCCGCGACGCCGTTCGCCCGCGCGTTGCGCCGGGCGACTTCAAGCGCGTCCGCCGACAGGTCGGACGCGACGACGCGCCAGGCGGGCCGTTCCGCCGCCAGCGTCACCGCCAGCGCGCCGCTGCCCGTGCCGACGTCGAGCGCCGTCAGCGCTTCGCCCTTCCACCGCTCCGCTTCCCGGAGCACCGCTTCCGCGAGCAGTTCCGTCTCGGGCCGCGGAATGAGCACGCCGGGCGTCACCTCGAACCGACGCCCGCAGAACGCTTGCTCGCCGATCAGATACTGCGCCGGCTCTCCCGCCGCCTTGCGGGCCAGCAGCCGCTCCCATTCGGCCCGCCGCTCCTCGGGGAGAGGCTCCCGCCAGTCGCACAGCAGCTCGGCCTTGTCGATGCCGAGCGCATGCAGAAGCAGCAGCTCCGCATTGGCCTCCGCGTCCCCGACGCCCGCCTCGCGGAGCCGCTCCGCCGCGCTCCTCCATTCTTCGCCGAGCGTCGGCCGCCGCTCCTCGCGCCCGGGAACGCCGCTCAATGGTTCACACCTTCGCGCGCCAGCAACTCGGTCTGCTCGGCCAGCGACAGAGCCTGCACGATCTCTTCCATGTCCCCGGCCAGCACGGCGTCCAGCTTGTGCAGCGTGAGGCCGATGCGGTGGTCGGTGACGCGGCTCTGCGGGAAGTTGTACGTGCGGATTCGCTCGCTGCGGTCGCCGGTGCCGACCTTCTCCTTGCGCTCGCCGGCGTACTTCGCCGCTTCCTCCTGGAGCTTCATGTCCATAATGCGGGCCCGCAGCACCTGCAGCGCCTTCGCCTTGTTGTCGTTCTGCGACTTGCCGTCCTGGCACGTGGCGACGATGCCGGTCGGGATGTGCGTCACCCGCACCGCCGACTTCGTCGTATTGACCGATTGTCCGCCCGCTCCGCTGGAGCAGAACGTATCGACGCGAATATCTTTGTCCAATATTTCGATGTCGATCTCTTCCGCCTCCGGCATGACGACAACGGTCGAGGTCGATGTGTGGATGCGGCCGCCCGATTCCGTCTCCGGCACCCGCTGCACGCGGTGCGCGCCGCTCTCGTACTTCAGCTTGCTGTAGGCGCCGCGGCCGCTGATCGAGAAGATGACTTCCTTGAAGCCGCCCAGGTCGCTCACGCTTGCTTCGAGCAGCTCCGTCCGCCAGCCCTGGCTGTCCGCATACTTCGCGTACATCCGGTACAGATCGGCCGCGAACAGGTTGGCCTCTTCCCCGCCCGCCGCGCCGCGGATCTCGACGATGACGTTCTTGTCGTCGTTCGGGTCCTTGGGCAGCAGCAGGACGCGAATCCGCTCCTCCAGCTTCGCCTGCCGCTCGGTCAGCTCCTCGATTTCCATTTTCACCATGTCGCGCATCTCGTCGTCGAGCTTCTCTTCCAGCATCGCCTTGGCGCCGCGAAGTTGCTCCGCGACCGATTTATATTCCAGATAAGCCTGGTAAGCCTCGTTCAGGTCCGATTGCTCCTTCGCATACGAGCGCAGCCGCGCCGGGTCGTTCACGACGTCCGGATCGCACAACAGCTCGCTCAACTTCTCGTATCGGTCCGCCAACGCTTGAAGACGGTCCAGCACTTCTCTCAGCCTCCGTTACCGATCTGATGACTGAGATTATTATATCACACCCGGGCAACCTTTGCGGCGGCGTCCGGCATCGGTTCGGCCGGTCCGTTCCGCCAGTTGACGAGGAAGACGCCGAGGCAGATGAGCGCGCCTCCGGCCGCGACGTACCAATGAAGCGGCTCCCCGAGCAGAACCCGGCCGCCGAGCACCCCGAACAGCGGCGCCAGGAACAGGAACGCGCTCGTGCGCGCGGGGTCGGACTTCTTCAGCAAGTAGAACCAGAGCGAGAACTGGCCGATCGAATGGATGAAGACGAGCCACAGCAGTACGCCGATCGCCGTCAGGTTGACGTGCAGGTGCGGCCGCTCGGAAACGGCGCTCAGCGCGAGCAGCACGAGGCCGCCGGCCAGCATCTGGTAGCCGGCCAGCACGAAGCTGTCGAAGCTTCCTCCCCAGCGCTTGGTGAGCAGCGTCGCCAAGGCGAAGAACAGGGCGCCGAGCAGCCCGATGAACGTTCCCGGAGACACATGGAAGCTGGTGCCGAACGTCACGACCACCCCCGCCAAGCCGAGCGCCGCTCCGATCCATTGCCGCGCCCGGTAGCGGGCGCCGGCCAGCAGAGCGCTGATCACAATGACGAGCAGCGGGTGGACGAACGTCAGAATGGCCGACTCGCCCGACGTAATCCACTTCATGCTGTAGTAGGCGCATCCCATGACGCCGGCGGAGTTGAACGCGCCGATCAGGGCAGCTTGCCCCCATTGCTTCGCGCCGCGGGGCTGCGGCCGTTTGCGGACGGCGGCCGCCATGATCGCGCCTCCGAGGACGAAGCGGACGCCCATGAGCAGGAACGGGCTCGCCTCCTCCAGGCCGATCCGCCCGACCGGGAAGGCAAGCCCCATTATAAGAGTCGTAAGGACAATCAGGCCGACGTAGGTTGTGCGGTTCATCAGCGGTTCCTCCCCGTCTGTTGATGGTATGTATTTTACTCCTCCTGATCAATCAGTTAAAATAAACAATATGAATGAAAAGCATCACTATAAATGATATCAGGGGAGGCGCAGGGAGATGGAGAGCGGAGATCTTCGCGTATTTCAGGCGGTGGCGGAGGAAGGTTCCATTACGAAGGCGGCCCGGCGGCTCGGCTACGTGCAGTCGAACGTGACCGCCCGCATCCGCCAGCTCGAGAGCGATCTGCAGACAGTTCTGTTCCATCGGCATCGCCGCGGCATGACGCTGACGTCCGGGGGCAAGGCGCTGCTGGCGTACGCGAACCAAATTATCGGATTGCTCGACGTCGCCGCCAAGGCGGTGTCTTCCCTGAACGAGCCGCGCGGGCCGCTGGCGATCGGCTCCACCCAGACGTGCGCGGCCGTGCGGCTTCCCGGCATCCTGGCCCGCTACCACCGGCAGTATCCGGAAGTGGAGCTTTCGCTGACGACCGGCAACACCGCTGCGATGATCGACCAGATTTTGCGGTACGAGGTGGATGGCGCCTTCTTGTCCGGACCGTACGACGGTGAGGAACTGACCGGGATTCCGATGTTCGAGGAGGAGATCGCGCTCGTCTCCGAGACGGGAGTGCGAACGTTGGAGGAGGCGGCGGCCAAGCCGATTCTCGTGTTCGCCGACGGCTGCTCCTACCGGGCCGTCCTGGAGGAATGGCTCAAGCGCAACACGTGGAAAAAGCCGCAGATCATGGAGTTCGGAACGCTCGAAACGATTGTCGGAGGGGTTGCGGCCGGACTCGGCATCACGCTGCTTCCCCTGGCGGTGGCGGCCAGGGGCGTCGCGGAAGGCCGGCTGCGCACACACGAATTCCCGAGGGAAAACCGCCGCATCGTTACGCACTTCGTCATGCGCAAGGACGTCTTCGTCAGCCGGCCGCTTCGGCTGTTTCTGGACCTGCTGGAGCAGTCTCGGGAGCTCGCACCCGCTCCTTGAACACGAAGAGCCGCTCTCCTTCCCGGCGGAAGGGGAGCGGCTTGCGCCGCTGCGGGCGGTTTGGTTCATCGCGTGTCCGCGGATGGTTGCTCCCGTCTGCCCGGGAGCCGACCGACATGGACGGCGGATAAGGGATTTGGCGACGCGCTGGAGCCGAAAATCGCCATCATGCATAGGCGGCCATCTCCGTACCTCCGTCTCCGCCGAGTCAGACGTTGAAGCGGAAGTGCATGACGTCGCCGTCGGCGACGACGTAATCTTTGCCCTCCAGCCGCAGCTGACCCTTGTCGCGGGCGGCGGCCATCGAGCCGGCGGCGATCAGATCGTCGTAGGAGACGACTTCGGCGCGGATGAAGCCGCGCTCGAAGTCCGAATGGATGACGCCGGCCGCCTGCGGCGCCTTCGTCCCCTTGCGGATCGTCCAGGCGCGCACTTCCTGCACGCCGGCCGTGAAGTACGTGTACAGGCCGAGCAGCTTGTAAGCGGCGCGAATGAGCCGGTCGAGGCCGGACTCCTTCAGGCCGAGCTCTTCGAGGAACAGCGCCTTGTCCTCGCCTTCGAGCTCGGCGATCTCCGCCTCCACCTTCGCGCTGATCGGCACGACCTCCGAACCTTCCGCCGCGGCGAACTGGCGAACCTTCTCGACGTACGGATTGGCGTCCGCGCTCGCCGCCTCGCTCTCGTGCACGTTGGCGGCGTAGAGCACCGGCTTGATCGTCAGCAGATGCAGATCGCGGACGACCAGCTTCTCCTCGTCGGACAGCTCGACGCTGCGCGCCGGCTTCTCCGCCGTCAGGGCGGCGTGGATGCGCTCCAGCACCTCGAGTTCCTGGGCGTACTTCTTGTCCCCGCCCTTCATGCTCTTGCGGGTGCGTTCCATCCGCTTCTCGACGGTATCGATATCCGCCAGAATGAGTTCGAGATTGATCACTTCGATATCGCTCAACGGATCGATCTTGCCGGCGACGTGCGTGATGTTCTCGTCCACAAAGCAGCGGACGACGTGCACGATGGCGTCGACCTCGCGGATGTTGGCGAGGAACTTGTTGCCCAGTCCCTCGCCCCGGCTCGCCCCTTTGACAAGGCCGGCAATATCGACGAATTCGAATGCGGTCGGCACGATCCGGTTCGGCGTCACGATCTCCGCCAGCTTCTGCAGCCGCTCGTCCGGCACCTCCACGACGCCGACGTTCGGGTCGATCGTGCAGAACGGATAGTTGGCCGATTCCGCTCCGGCTTGGGTAATGGCGTTAAACAAAGTGGACTTGCCCACGTTGGGCAGCCCGACGATCCCGCAGGACAGTGGCATGCGTACAACACTCCTGACTTGGCGGCGGGCGGCGGCGCATCTGCGGCCGCGGCCGCTCTTCCATTTCTCACGCCATTATACCGGAATCCGCTCGGCTTCGTCTACTTGCCGCCGCGCGCCGCAAGCCGCCCGGGACGGGGTTCGGCCGGAATATCGCCCCGGGCAACGGAGCATAATATGGCGCAACCCGATTCCGCCAGATGCCAGAGGAGGTGCTGCGCCTTGGAAAACCGCAAGCATCGCGGCAACGTCAAGGGAACCACGAACATGAAGGCCGAGAATCAGGACATGGCGTTCGTCAACGACACGCTGGAACAATCAAAGTCGGTTTATCCCGTCCCGCGCAAGCCCAAGAAAACCGACTGACCGCGCTTCCCCCGAAGCGCGGCCCATTCGCCAAAAGCGGCCTCATCGGCCGCTTCTTTCCTTTATTCCCGGTTTCGAGCTGGAGGCCGCTTACACCCAGCCGTCGATGTCGTAGCCGCGTTCCTCCCAGTAGCCGACGTGAGGGGTGTCGATCAGTTCGATCCGCACCAGCCATTTCACCGACTTGTAGCCGTACATCCGCGGCACGATCAGCCGCGCCGGCCCGCCGTAGTCGCGGTGAATCGGCTTGCCGTCGTGCAGAACGGCGACCATGATGTCGTCCATCGACGCCTGCTCCAGCGAGAGGGCGTCGGTATAGACGCCGTCGCCGGAGTAGAACTTGACGTACCTCGCTTCCGGCTTCACGCCGGCCTGCGCCAGCAGTTGAGCGAGAGGAATGCCTTCCCACGTATTATTGTAAACCGACCAGCCGGTGACGCAGTGGAAGTCGCTCACCTGAACCCGGCGATTCAACGCCAGAAACTGCTGCCAGTTCCAGCGGCCCGGCCGGTCGACGAGGCCGTCCAGCGTGAACGTCCAGTTCGCGGAATCGAACTTCGGCAGCTTCGTCACCGTGTAGACGCGGTAGCTGCCCTTCGCGCCCCCGCCCACGACGTTGACCGAGTCCGGAAGCGGCTGCGGCGCCGGCAGCATCCGGTTCGCGTCTTCGCCGTCCGCCATCCCGCCCGGCAAGCCGGTGCCGATGACCGACTTCCCCATCCAGCGGAAAAAGGAAGGGGCGACCGCGGCGGTCAGGGCGATGCCGACCGACCATTTGACGAATTGCCGGCGGGTCATCCACGGCTGCGGACGGGCGGCGGGATGAATTCCGGGGGAGCGTCCCCCGGAGCCGTCCGCTTCGGAGCCCTCCCGTTCGTCCGGCCGAATCGCCCGCCGCTCCGGCTTGCGCAGCCAGCGCAGCCGCACGATCGAATGGTAGGCGATGTACGGCAGGCCGACCCAGGAGAGCAGATCGTGCACGAGCAGCGCGTTGCTCGCCCAGCGGGGCGGCAGATGGCGGAATTGCCAGAGCACGATGCCGGACAGCAGCCAGCCGATCAACAGCAGCAGCACGAATCCCAGGTTGCCCCGCTGGCGCGGGCGCTGACGAAGCTGCTTCAGGTGCTTGCGCATGAGAGGCGCATACATGACGAGCAAAATCGCGGAAACGAGGCCGATATAAATGTGAAGCTGCTTGACCCATACCCGGCCCCCGCCGAGCCAGCCCCGCGCCGCTCCCCAGGACAGGAGCAGCCCGCTGGCGGCGAGAACGACGACCAGCCAGCCGTTCCAGCGGTGCAACTCCGCGAGTTGCTTGCCGAAGCCGGGCTTTTTGCCTCCGCTCATTTTCCGATCCCTCCTCCCCGCTTCCGGGACGCTTCTTCATCGGCGGCCGTCCGCAGCGTGAAGCCAAATTCGCTTCCCGCCCCGGGTTCGGACGACACCCCGATCGTTCCTCCGTGCCGTTCGACGAGCGATCTTGCGATCGCCAGCCCCAATCCGGCTCCGCCCTTGTCGCGCCGGCGGGCCGAGTCGGACCGGTAAAACCGCTCGAAGATCCGCTCCCGCTCCGCCGCGGGAATCCCTTCGCCCTCATCCCGCAGTTTGACCGCGATCCGGCCTTCCCCCGCCGGTTCGACCGTCCAGACGAGCCGCCCGCCGACCGGCGAATGGCGAATGCCGTTGTCCAGCAAGTTGCCGACGATTCTCCTTAATTCGCTCTCCACGCCGAGCACGATGGGCGAAGGCTCGGGAAGATGCACGGATACCTCGAGCTTCTTGTGCTCCAGCTTGAGCCGGTAAGCGTTGAGCGTGTCGACCAGCACGTCCTCGAGCGGCACCGCCCGGGGCTCGAACGATTCGGCTCCCGCGTCCAGCCGGGACAGGTCGAACAGATCCTGCACGAGCTCTCCCAGCCGGACCGCCTCTTTGCGGATGACGTTCAGGTAGTCCCGGTACGTCTCTTCCTCCTCGATAATGCCGTCCAGCAACGCTTCGGAATGCGACTGCAACAGGGCGAGAGGCGTGCGCAGGTCGTGCGCCACGTTCGCGACCAGTTCCGCGCGGGCGGCCTCGGAGCGGGCAATCCGGTCGAAGCTGTCCTTGAGCTGGCGGCTCATCGCGTTGAACCTCTCGGCCAGCTGCCGGAATTCGGCGGGGCCGACGATCGGCACTTCGGTACCGAAGGAGCCGGAGGCGATCTGGGCCGATGCCTCGCCGATCCGCGCCACCGCACGCTCGAGTGGAAGCGTCATCATCACGTGCAGCAGGAATGACAGCGCCCCCGCCGCCACAGTCGCGCTGACGAGCCACGCCAGCGCGGAAGCTTTGAGCAACATATGGCTGTAGCAGTAGAACAGGACGGCCAAAATGGCCGCAAGGCTGACGGCGTTGGCGAGCAGCAGGTACGTGCGAAACTTGACGGTTCTCGGCCTCATCCCACAGGCTTCCCTTCGAACTTGTAGCCGATTCCCCAGACGGTCTTCAGGTAGGTCGGCTCGGACGGGTTCGGCTCTACCTTCTCGCGCAGCCTTCGGATATGAACGGTCACCGTCGTGGAATCGCCCTCGAAGTCGATGTTCCACACCCGGCTCAGCAGCTGGCTGCGCGAAAAAACTTGGCCCGGATGGCGCGCCATCCATTCCAGCAGGTCGAACTCCTTGACGGTCAACTCCGCTTCGACGCCGCCGACGATGACACGGCGCTGGTCGCAGTGGATGGACAGCCCCTCGAAGTGCAGGTCGCGGGACGGATCGGGGCCGCCCGGCCTCCCCTCGCGCTCTCCCGCCGCCGGCCTGGGAGCGGCGCGGCGGAGCAGGTTGCGGACGCGAAGCACCAGCTCGCGCGGGCTGAACGGCTTGACTACGTAATCGTCGGCGCCCAGCGTGAGGCCGATCAGCCTGTCGCTCTCTTCTCCCCGGGCGGTCAGCATGATGATCGGAACGTCTTCCTCGTCCCGGATCTCTGCGCAGATGTCGAGCCCCGACCGCCCCGGCATCATCAGGTCGAGGATGAGCAGATCGGGCCGCGGGCTTGCTTCCCTCCACAGCCGCAACGCTTCGTCGCCGTTGTCCGCGACCAGAACCGAGTAGCCTTCACGCTCCAGATACCTCCGGCATACGTCCGTAATGTCCCGCTCGTCGTCGGCAACCAACACCGTCCCCGCCATTCGCTTCGTCTCCCGTCGCTCTTTTTGGCCCGATTATAACACAACTGCGGGATGGCGACATGAACGCAGCCGCTTTACCGGCCGCTCATGCTCGGCTCCGGCGACATCATATCGCCCTGGGCATCGCCCATGCTCGGCTTCGGCGACATCATATCGCCCTGGGCGTCGCTCATGCTCGGCTCGGGCGACATCATGTCGCCCTGGGCGTCGCCCATGCTCGGCTCGGGCGACATCATGTCGCCCTGGGCGTCGCCCATGCTCGGCTCGGGCGACATCATGCCGTCTTGCGCCCCGCTCATGCTCGGTTCCGGCGACATCATGCCGTCTTGCGCCCCGCTCATGCCCGGTTCCGGCGATTTCATGTTTTTGTCCGCATCGTTTTTCGCGCAAGCCGCCAACGACGCCCCCAGCGACAGGGCGAGCAGAACAATGGCCAGCGTCCTTTTCATTTCAACATCTTCCCTTCCAGTATGAAATTTTACGTTATCTACCTTACCGCCCAGTCCTAACGCGACCCTATCCGAAAAGAAACGAAACCCTTAAACATTTCTTACAAAAAAAGAACGAAGCCCGCCGCGGCGCGACGGGCGGACCAAAATATTTTTCCAACTCGCTTCGTTACGGAACATCCGGCCGACTTCTGCGTTTAACTGTATGACATGCAGCCAACGATCAGGCGAAATTTAGGAGGAATGCAGATGATGCGCAGATTGCTTCCGCTGCTTGCGGTTGTCCTTCTTGCGCTCCAGTTGGCCGGGTGCGGGAGCGGAAGCGCCGGAAGCTCCGCCGATGCGTCCGGGGCCAATTCGGAAGCCAGTCAGTCACCGTCTCCTGACGATATCCCGATCGTGAGCGATCCGTCGCCGGCCGCCGGGCAGACGGCCGCTTCGGCCGTGCCGCCGGCGACGGCCGCCCGGCCGCCCGCTGCCAAATCCGCCTTGCGCGAAGCCGCCAAGGACGTGGTGGAAGCGTTGCGGGACCGCGACCTGAAGCGGCTGGCCGGCTGGATTGACGCGGAACGCGGCCTGCGCTTCTCCCCGTACGCCCACCTGGACCCGGACGCCGATCTCGTGTTCAAGCCGGACCAGTTGCCGAGCTTCAAGGACGCAAGTCCGCTCAACTGGGGATCGTACGACGGCTCCGGCGAGCCGATTCGCTTGTCGTTCCGCGACTATTTCGAGAAGTTCGTCTACGACCAGGACTTCGCCGACGCTCCCGAAGTGAGCGAGGGCAAGCTGCTCGGCAAGGGCAATACCGCTTACAACGGCCAGGAAGTTTATCCCGGCTCGTCATTCGTCGAATACCACTTCCCCGGTTTCGACGAGAAGCTGGAAGGCCACGACTGGGAGAGCCTGATTCTGACCTTCGTTCCCGCCGGCAGCGACTGGCGCCTGTGCGCCATCAGTCACGCCCAGTGGACCATCTGAGCCGGAGGGGCCGATGCCTGTCGGCAATCGGCCCCTCCGCATTTTTTTTGTTCCGAACCGTTTCTTCCCAAGAACGGCTATGGTACGATCGGCGTAACGAATTTATTATTTCAAGGGATCGATCCGTATGGGCTCTCCGAATTCCCCCTTTATCGCCGTCGCCGCCCTGTCGGCCGTGCTGAATATTTTGCTGGCGATCTATGCCGGCACGAAGAAGTCCGACTTTTCGGGAATTAAGACCTACGTCTGGATCGCGAGCTTGTCGGCCGTCTACACGCTCGGCTTCTGCTTCGAACTGGCAGCCGATTCGCTGCGGGAGATCAAATGGTGGATCAACTTGGAATATATCGGCATGCCGTACCTTCCGCCCTTGTGCCTCATGCTCGCCTGCCACTACATCGGGCTGGGCAAGCTGTTCAACCGCTCGACCGCGACGCTGCTCATGCTGGTGCCGTCCCTTACCTTGCTGGCGGTTTCGACGAACGATGTTCACCACTTGTTTTACCGCTCCGTCTATTTGCGATCCGACACCCCGACGCCCATGGCCGATCTTGAGCTTGGCGAATGGTACATCGTGCACGGCTGCTATACCGTCGCCTGCTTGTTGGGCGCAGTCGTCCTGCTGTGCATGCATTGGCGAAAAACCAAAAAGCCCTACCGCAAGCAGCTGCTCTCTTTGATCCTGAGCCTCCTGCTGCCGGTTCTGGCCGCTTTCTTGTATTTGCTTGGAGCGACGCCGGACGGCATGGACCCCGTGCCTCCGCTCACGAGCGTCACCTCGCTTCTGATGGCATGGTCGATCTTCCGCAACGACATGCTGACCGTCGTCCCCGTCGCGAGGGACACGATCTTCGACGGCATGCGCGACGGCGTGCTGGTGCTCGACAGCGCGGACCGGCTGATCGACTACAACCAGGCCGCGGCGACGATCCTCCCTTCCCTGGCGACTTCGTCGGTCGGGCAACCGATCGATCTCATCTGGCGGCGCGAGCATGGCAGCGGCTTCCCGCTGTCCCGGGAGGCGGATGAGGACGCCGAAGACGAGCGGGAGATCGAATGGACGGACGCCCGCAGCCGCTCTCATTATTCGCTGCGATCCTCCCCGATCGCCCGCGACAAAGGGAAGGACTCCGCGCGCATGATCGTGATGCTCGATATGACCGAGCAGAAACGGCTTCAGGACCGTTTGCGGGAGTTTGCTTACTATGACGATTTGACCGGGATATACAACCGGGGACAGTTCATCCGGCTGGCCAAGCAGCTGTTGGAAAGAATGCAGGCGGCGGGACTGCCCGTGTCGCTGCTTCTGTTCGACATCGATTATTTCAAACAGATCAACGACACCTACGGGCACGAGACGGGGGACGAAGCGCTTCGCCACATCGTCTCGTCGTGCCGGGACAAGCTTGCGCCGGACGACCTGTTCGCCCGCTACGGCGGGGAAGAGTTCGTCGTCTGCCTGCCCGGCCTGCCCCTTCGGGAAGCCGGCGAAGTGGCCGAACGGCTCCGGCGGGCGATCGCGGAACGACCGCTCGTGGGCGAGCACGGAACCGTCGCGGTGACGGCGAGCTTCGGCGTCGCCGAGGCTTCCCCCGGCCAGGACCCTCTCAAGCAACTGCTGCTTGAAGCCGATCAGGCCCTCTATTTGTCCAAAAGGGAAGGACGCAACCGGGTTGCCTTGTCCGCCGCCCGGCCGGAGCCGCCGCTCGAATGAGCCGGCCGCTCGCGCCGCCTGTCCCGGTTACCTCCGCACATAAAGATGAGCTTCGTCGCTCACGAGATCCATCAGTTCTTTGACAATCTGCCCGTCGAACTTCCGCCAGCTCTGGCGAACGAGCTCCAGGCGAACTTGCCGTAAGCAGCTTTCCGAACGTACCGGCAAATTCGCCAGCAAGTGGTCGAACTCCTCGATGACGGCGCATATGCGGGCCAGGTACGGGATTTCCTCGCCTTTCAACCCGTTGGGGTAGCCGCTGCCGTCCCAATGCTCGTGGTGGCAGCGAACGATCGCCAGCGTCTCCGCGTCGACGCCGCCGTCCCTTTCCAGAATTTCCGCTCCGAGCTCCGGATGCAGCCGCCAAAGTCTCTTGTCCGATTCCGTGATCGGCGTACCGGCCTGAAGCAGCGCGTTCGGAAGCAGCAGCTTGCCCAAATCGTGGAGAAACCCGCCGTGAAGCAATTGGGTGCGCGATTCGGGCGGAAGCTTCATCCGAAGCGCCAGCCGCTCCGACAGGAGAGCCACTCTTACGCAATGGTCGTAAATGTCGGGTTTCTTCTTCCGCAGATTGTGCATCCACTGTGCTGCCGGAACGTTTCCCCAGATCGTTGTTGCCTGCCACGTGAAGCGATCTGTCCGTGCGCTCTGCATGGTTCACCTCTCCCTCCGACAAACATCCTAGTTGTTTTGCAGATCGGCACTCATGTGGCCGAGACTTGACCAGGGCTTTCCTCCTTGTTCAATTCTGGAATTTCGCTTATCGTACAATAGTAGTTATACGACATCCGGAGAGGAGGAAAAGGACCATGATGACGGCAGCCACCCCGGCGTCGGTGGAACGGGTTCTTACCCACGAAGAACAATGGGAGCAGGACAACCGCATCATCCAGATGTTCTTCGCATCCTGCAACCTATCGGCCAACACCATTCGCAACTACGAGCGGGCGATTCAGCGTTTTCGGGCGTTCGTCTCGTTCAAACCGTTGGCGAAGGTTACCTGGAAGGAAGTTGAAGCGTTCAAAGCCCGACTGATTCAGGGGGGGTCCAGCTATTCCATGCGCCCTCTCTCCCCTGCCAGCGTGGCGGCTTACATCGCTCCGTTGAAATCGCTATATAAATGGGGACACGACACCAGCATCGGACTGTTCCCGCACAACCCGACAGCCAGCGTCAAGCTGCCTACGGTTCCGCTGACGAGTCATCGCCGATATTTGACGCGCGGCGAGACCGGGAAGCTGCTGGCCTGTCTGAAGCTTCAGAGCCGCCGCAACTATTTGATCGGCCTGTCGTTGGTGCTTCTGGGAACCCGGGTCACGGAACTGATCAACATTCGCTGGGGAGACTTCTACGCGGATCCGGAAGAGAAGGGAATGTGGCTTACCATCAGAGAAGGAAAGGGCGGGAAGAATAGGGAGATCAAAGTGCCCCCGAAGCTGTGGGAGATGTTTGAGGAGTTCGCGCGCAGCTCGGCCGAAGGAGAACCTTGGCCGGAGCAGCGGCTGTTCCCGCTCTCGGCGCGGCAGATCGAACGCATTATCAGCGATGCCGGGGAGCAATGCATGATCCGCAAGAAACTTTCCCCGCACTGGCTGCGCCATACCAACGCAACGTTCGCTTTGCTGGGGGGAGCCTCCCTGCAGCAGGTGCAGGAAACGTTGGGCCACTCGCACATCAACACGACCCAGCGTTACCTGCATACCGTCCAACAATTGCAAAAGGCGGCGCCCGACTATGTAGAGGACTACTTGCAGGACTATATTTTGCGTTAGCGTCTTTAAGCCGGATGAACGATTCCCTCTGCCGGGTCGCGACTCGATCAGGTCCAAGTGCCCATTCGATACCCTAAGATTAAACAGATTTTTGAAATAACATGCAGGAAAGTGCCGAAATATGTCGTATAACTACTATTGTACGATATGATTTCGTTTGCCAAGCCCGATTATAACGAATATTTCCGCGGTTGAGCTCAGGTAATTTTACCCAAAGGTCGGTTTCATGGGGCCCGCCATCCGCTTGACATCCGCTTTCCCGTTCCGCGCGAATTCGCCGCGAACGCAAACAAGCGCCCGAGCCTTATTGGCCGCGAGCGCTTGTTTGGCGAACCCCGTTCGGGGGCTTACAGTTGGTTTTGGATCTTCGTCTTCAACGCTTCCTTGCTTTGCAGGCCGACCAGCTTGTCGACCGGCTGACCGTTCTTGAAGACAATGAGCGTCGGAATGCTCATGACGCCGAATTGCGAAGCCAGTTCCGGCTCTTCGTCGACGTTGACCTTCGCGATGGTCGCCGTTCCCTTCAGTTCTTCCGCCAATTCATCCACGATCGGGCCCTGCATTTTGCAAGGGCCGCACCAAGGCGCCCAGAAGTCCAGCAGAGAAACGCCTTCGGAAACGGTAGCGTTGAAGTTGTCTTTCGTTACGGTTGCCGCCATGATCTACCACTCCTTCTCAAAATATTGGGATGGGTGCAACCCCAATTGGCTATATGATGATCGGGCAGCTAAGCCTCCCGGTGCATCCTGCCTTCGCGGCTTCAAGCTTGCTTAAGCTCCTTGATTTGGCTCAGCATCGACCCGATCGTAATTTCGGAGAAGTAGCTCTCCAGCCGGGTCTCCGCCTCGCAGAACACGGCGTTCATGACGTCCTGCATGTTGGAGCCGACCATGCAGTCCATCTCCGGATCGCCCGAGCACCAGTTCGGCGTAAGCGACCCGGCCGCCATGATGCGGTAGACGTGGGCCAGCGTAATGCTTCCCGGGTCCCGGATCAGCCGGTATCCGCCGCCGGAGCCTTCGCGCGTCGCAACGAATCCTTCCTTGCGCAGGCATCCGAGCACCTTCCGAACACGCGCGGGATGGGTGCAGACGTTCGCTGCGATCTCCTCGCTGGAAGCCATGCCGTCCGGTCGATAAGCCATGAATACGAGACTGTGGACAGCTATGATGAATTCGCTGTTCATTCGCATTCCGCCTCCCCGGTTCGTACTGTAATAATATCAGTTACAGTTGCCATTGTCAAGCGGTCGGACGGCAATTTCCCGTTAAAAATCGAAGTGGTCCGGGTCGGCGCCGAACCTGCGGTCCTCGTTCAGGGCGTCGATCCGTTCCATGTCTTCCGGGGACAAGCGGAAGTCGAACACGCCCGCGTTCTCCCGGATGCGCTCGGGACGTACGGACTTCGGAATCGTCACGACTCCCAGTTGCAGGTGCCAACGGATGACGATCTGCGCCGGCGTCTTGCCGTATTTGATCGACAGCTCCTGCAGCAACGGCAAGTCGAGCTTGCCCTGCATGAGCGGACGCCAGCTCTCCACCTGAATTCCTTCCCGCGCGCAAAATTCAAGCAGCGGCTTGCGCGTCAGCAGCGGATGCATCTCGACTTGGTTGACCATCGGCTTGATCCTGCACGAACTTAGCAAATCTTCCAGGTGGTGAACGAGGAAGTTGCTGACCCCGATGGCCCGGACTTTCCCTTCCTCATACAGCGTCTCCAACGCCCGATACGTTTCCTTATATTTGCCCGGAACCGGCCAGTGGACGAGGTACAGGTCGACCGTATCCATGTCCAGGCGCCGACGGCTTCGTTCGAACGCCTTCAACGTTTCGTCGTAGCCCTGCTCGCTGTTCCAAACCTTGGTCGTGATGAAGATTTGCTCCCGCGGAATCCCCGATGCCCGAACGGCTCGGCCGACGCTGGCTTCGTTCTCGTACAGCGAAGCCGTGTCGATGGAGCGGTACCCGGCTTCCAGCGCCGCGGCGACCGCGCGCTCCGTTTCCTCCCCTTCTTTGGCCCGCCACACGCCCAGCCCGAGCTTCGGCATGCGGACCCCGTTCAACAACTCCACCGTTTGCGCGACGGATACATTCATGTTGGTTCTTCCTCTCTTCGGCTATTCATCTGTTCGATATTTTATCACGAGCCGGCGGCCGCCGTACATTGTAACTCCGTCTTCCGTCTGTCATACTTAGCGGTAACGACGATCCGTGAGGTGGTCACATGCACATTAGCGTTTATTCCGATATGGTATGCCCTTGGTGCCGAATCGGCAAGAAGAACCTGTCCGACGCGATCCGGGAGTGGGAGAAGCGCACGGGACAACAAGTTGCCGTTACGGAGCACGCCTTCCTGCTCGATCCTTCGCTTCCGCCGGAAGGCTTGCCGTTTCGCCCGGCGATGGCGGCCAAGATGGGCGGCAGCGAACGGGTCGAAGCGATGCTGGAAAGAGTCCGCGAAGCCGGAGCGGCCGTCGGCGTGACGTTCAGATGGGATCGGGTCGCCCGAATGCCAAGCACGATGCTCTCCCACCGGATCACCGCGCTGCTGCCGGAGGATCGCCGCCAGGAGTGGACGGAGGCGGTGATGGCCGCGCACTTCGAAGACGGGCGCGACATCGCCAGAAAAGACGTGCTGCTGGACATCGCCGGCGGCCTCGGCCACGATGCGAACCGCTTGTCCTCCCGCCTGGACGGCGGCGAGGGGGAAGAGGAAGTGCGCCGCGACCTCGAAGAGGCGGGCCGCATGGGCATCTCCGGCGTGCCGTTCTTCGTCATCAACCGGAAATACGGCTTGTCCGGCGCCTACCCCGCCGAAGATTTCTTGCGGGCGTTCGAGAAAATATCGCAAGCCGGGTAAGCCCGTTTCGCAGCGGCGTATTTGTTTCGAAGCGTCTTGACGGGAAAAAAGAGGCCGCCTACATGCGGGCAGCCTCTTCCTTGGCCATGGAGCGGATGTAGAAAAAACCGAGCGCCGAACAGAGAAGGAAAGTGAAGACGGCAATCGCCGCCGCCTGCTCGCGTTCGCGGAACACGCCGAACACCTGCTCCATCGCAACGCCGAGCATCTGCGGAGAATTCTCCCCGATGAGGAACGGAGCCGTGAACGAGCCGATGACTCCCATGAAGACGAACGTCAGCGCGACCAGAAACGTCTTGAAGGACAGCGGGAAGATGATCCGGAAGAAGATGCCGAGCCGCCCCGCGCCGACATCCCTCGCGCTCTCGATTACGGAGCCCGGGATGCCCGCGATGGCCGAGCTGAGCAGCATCGTGGCGAACGGAATGTTGAACCACAGGTTGGCGATGACGATGCCCTTCGGGTCGAAGATGATTCGGGGCAACGTCACCCCGAACGGCAGCAGCAGCCGCGACAGCCAGCCGTGGTTGCCGAGCAGGTTCATCAGGCCGTACGTGGCGATGACGCCGGGAATGAACATCGGAATCATGTAGGTCCGTCGGATCCATGCGGCCGTCTTCCCCGGGCTGAAGCGGAGGTACAGCGCCAGCGCATAGCTGATGAGGAGCACGAGCGCGCAGGAGACGACCGTTATCTGCAACGTAAACCAGATGTTCGCCCGCATTCCCTTATCGGCGAACAGCGCCTCATAACGGCTGAGCCCGTACGTGCCGTCTTCTCCCCTCAAGCTTTCGACGAATGACTGCACGATCGGAAAAACGACGACGACGAGCAGGATGACAAAGGAGGGGGCGACCATGATCAGCCCCCATAGAGCCTGCTTGCGTTCCTTGCTCATTGGGCCGCAACTTCGCTTTGCCAGCGTTTGTTGATCTCGTTGCCGAGATCGCCGATGTTAAACGTGCGGAACCCTTCGGCGACTCCCTTGAACTTGTCCTGCATCTCCTGCGACATATGGGACAGCTCGATGCCGGGGAAGCCGTTCATCTTGTTGACGATGACCTCTTGCGCCTCCGGAGAAAGAACGAAGTTGAGGAATTGGTAGATCGCGTCTTTTTTGTCGGACAGCTTGTTGACCATCAGGTACGTCGGCCCGCCGTTGAAGCCGGGGGTAATCTGCTGCAGCTTGACGCTCTTGGACAGCAGGTTCTCGCTTTGCTGCTGGAGGACCATGTCGGACCAGGCCGGAATCATGTCCACTTCTCCGTTTTGCAGCAGATCGATCGTGCCCTGGTTCTTTTTCGGATAGATGCCTTTCCCGTAAACGTACGGCCCCAACTCCTTCAGCGTCTTGAAGCCCGCATCCCACTGCGACATGATGGCCGGATCGCTCTCATGGATCGCTTCCGGCGGCAGGTCCTTGTAGATGACGGTCGTCACGAACGAGCTGCCCGCGCCGCCGGTCGACGGATCGTTGTAGGCGAACCGGCCCGGATGCTCGCGGATCCAGTCCAGCAGCTCATCCAGCGTCTTGGGCGGATCGTTCACCTTGTCGCTGTTGTAAGCGAGAAGGACGGCCGAGGAGCGGTAAGGGACGGCCAGATTGGCGACATCGTTCATCGTTTGCTCGTTGATATTGGCCAGATTCGGGATTGCGCCCGTACTCAGCGTTTCCCACACGTCGTCCTTGCCGCCCTGCGTCACGTAGTTGATGCCGTCCTCGTACAGGTCGATGTCGCCTGCGCCTTTGCCCGCCTTCTTGGCCGCCAGAATGCGGTCGTACGTCGGCTCGGCGCCGGTGCCCGACGGAATGTAGACCTCTTCGACCTTGACGAGCGGATTTTCCTTCTCGAACATCGGGATGAGCGTGTCCCACAGGTCTTTGACGTTTTGCGAGCCGGTAAAATAAAAGTGGAACTTGACCGGATCTCCGCCGGAAGCGGAGGAAGAGGCGGAAGCGGAAGACGAAGGCGGCGCTTCGGCGGCGGACGGGGACGGCGCGTTGCCGGAATTCGAGCTTTGGCTGCCGCAGCCGGCCAGAACGGCAAGCGCGAGCGTCAGTGCGGACAGTCCCGCGATGTTTTTGTTTTTCAGCAGCATGTTGATTTCAGCCTCCTGTGGATTCGTTCGGTTTGGGATAGGCAATCGTCTTGGCAAAAGCGACGCCGACGTGTTGTCCGACGGAAAGCCGGGTCGCGGCGTCCTTGGGCAGAAAGCTGCGAACGAGGGCGCCCCGGTCCGTCTCGATCGATACTTCCGCATAGTGGCCGAGCACCATCGTCTGCTTCACCCGGCCTTGCACCTCCCCTTCCCCAGGCTCTCCGACCCGCACGTCCTCCGGACGGACCGCGACGGCGACGGGGCCGGACAGCTTCTTCGGATTGGGATACTCGCCGCCGCCCACCCGGACGCGCTCCCCTTCCGCCACCCCGTCCAAGAAGTTCATCTTCCCGATGAACCGGGCGACGTACAGCGATTTCGGCTCGTCGTAGATGCGCTGCGGCTCGCCGATCTGCTCGATGCGGCCGTGGTTCATGACGACGATCCGGTCGGACAGCGCGAGCGCTTCCTCCTGATCGTGGGTGACGAACACCATCGTGAGGCCGGTCTGGGCCTGGATCTCTCTCAACTCCTCCCTCATCTCGTGACGAAGCTTGGCGTCGAGCGCGGAGAACGGCTCGTCCAGCAGCAGCACCGCCGGCTGCAGCAGCAGCGACCGCGCCAGGGCGACGCGCTGCTGCTGGCCTCCGGACAGCTGGCCCGGCAGCTTCTTCTCCGCTCCCGGCAGCCGCACAAGCCGCAGCGCTCCGGCCACCGCTTCGCGGATTTCCGCCTTCGGTTTCTTGCGTATTTTAAGGCCGAATGCCAGGTTGTCGTACACCGACATATGCGGCCATAGATTGTAGCTCTGGAACACCATCGACGTCGGGCGCTTCTCCGGCGGCAGGTTGACGACGCTGCGGCCTTCGATGAGGATGTCCCCCGAGTCCGGCTCGAGAAAACCGCCGATGCTGCGAAGCACCGTCGTCTTGCCGCAGCCGGACGGACCGAGCAGCGTCACCAGTTCCCCCTTCGCCACCTCGAGGTTGATGTCGGCGACGCCTTCGCCCGTCTTGTACCGTTTCGATAAATTTCGAATCGCCAGTTGAACGCTCATGGCCCCTCCTCTCCGCAACCGTCGCCGTCGCCGAAGCGGCCGGACCGGCTGCCTGGCTCGTCGTTACTTGACCTGAAATCCGCTCGCCAGCACGTCCGCACTGACGAGCCGCTGCGCCGCCAGCAGAAGAATGAGCGTCGGCGCCGTCAGGATGATCGAGAACACGGCGCCCGCGCTGCTCGGAAAATCCGAGATGATCGAGTACATGACAATCGGCATCGTTTTGTAGTCGGGGATGCCGACCAGGAACGTGCCCTGAGCCTCGTCCAGCGAATTGAGGAACGTGAACACCGAAGCCGCGATGATGCCCGGCATCGCCATCGGCAGCGTGACGCTGCGAAAGACGCGGAACGGCGAAGCGCCGACGTCCCTGGCCGACTCCTCCTGCGCGGCGTGAACGTTGCGGAAGGCAGCCGTCGGAATCCAGGTCATGAACATGAGCACGTTGATCATGTGGATCAGCACGACGCCGAGCAGCGTGTTCATCAGCCCGAGCCGGTAGAACAGAACGGCGATCGAAACGTACAGCCCCATCTTCGGAAAAGCGTGCGTCAGCAGGAACGAGAACAGAAACAGACGCTTGAGCGGAAACCGAATGCGCGCGAAGGCATAGGCGGCGGGGATGCACAGCACGACGGACAAGACCGTGACGATCGCGGCGATCAGAAACGACAGGCTGATCGATTGGGCGATGTCGCCCTTCTGCAGGACGAAGCTCCACCATTTGAGCGACCATTGGCGCGGCAGGGCGTCAGGGTACGTCCACTGCCCGCTGAAGGCCAGCACCGCCAGATTGATGAGCGGACCGGCGAAGAAGATCGCAAACACGGTCAGCAGCAAAAACTCGACGATGCGCCGCGGACCGACCGAGCGGAAATACCAAAGCATCGAAACCACTCACCCCGTTTCTTGCGGCGATGCCGCCGCAGCTTCAGGTTCGGCCGCCGAATCCGGTCCGGCGCCGGCGCTTCCCGGAGCTTCGGGCCGGGTCGATTCCCGGACGATCAGCTCGCTCGCATATTCGTTCAGCTTGGGCAAACCTTCCTCTTTGCGGATCATGCGGTCCAGCAGCCCGACCGCGTCTTGTCCGATGCGCTGCGTGTCGACCCGCACCGTCGTCAGCGCCGGCGCATACATCGAGGCGATATCGACGTCGTCGAAGCCCATGACGGCCGCTTGGCCGGGAACGGCCACCGACCGTTCGAGGAGCGCCTTCATCGCGCCGAGCGCCAGCATGTCGTTCGTGGCGAACACGGCCGTTCGCCGATCGCGGAGGAAGGCGTCCGCCCGCTCCCGCATCAGCCGGTAGCCGTGCTCGAACCCGGACTCCGGGGACTGGGCGATCTCGATGTCCCCGCCCCCCAGCCGGCTGAGGCCGCGCTTGAAGCCTTCCAGCCGCAAGTTGTGGCTGCGGTGTTCCTGCGGCCCGGCAATGACGAGGAAGCGGCGGTGGCCGAGGCCGTGCAGATGCGCCGCCGCGCGCTGACCGCCCTCTTCGTCGTTGCTGACCAGATGGATGACGTCCGGGTCGTCGGTCGAGCCGTTCACCATCAGGTAGGGGACCTGGAACCTTTTGACGTAATCGATGACGTTTTTGCGCAGCCGGCTGATCAGAATGAGGCCGTCGACCCGCCGCTCCATTAGATAGTCGGTCGAGCGAAGCGACATCTCCTGATCCGTCTTCAGGAAGACGGAGTACCCCCTCGCCTCGGCCGCCGTCAAGATCGCGTCGATCAACTTGCCGTATAGCGGATGGGAGACGATCGGCTGACGTTCGCGGAATACGATGACGCCGATGTTGTGGGTGCGCTGCTCCACCATCGCCCGGGCGACTGCGCTCGGTTTGTACTGCAGACGCTCGACGACCGCCATGACGCGCTCCCGCACTTCCCGGCTGGCGTAGCCTTTGCCGGAGATGACCCGGGAAGCGGTCGAGCGGGACACGCCCGCGAGCAAGGCAATTTCTTTGATGTTATGGCCCATCGGCGGCAGAGCTCCTCGTCCAACCGGCCTTGAGCGCCTGCAAAACGGCGAGACGGCGCGTCGTGATCGAGCGTACGCCCCATTCGGCGCAGCGGCTCATCCGCTCCGGCTCGTCGACGTCCCAGACGTACAGGGGCAGGCCGGCGTTTCCGGCGACCTCCACAAGCGTCGCGTTGACGAGCGGATAGGGGACGTTCAGGCCGAAGCATCCGGCGCGTCGCGCTTCTTCGCAAGCTTCCCGGACGGCTTCCTCGTACGGCTTCGAGACGAAGCTGCCGACCTGCACGTTGAGCAGCTTCCTCAGCGCGGGAGCGCGGCTCTCCGCCAGCGCCGCCCGCGGATACTCGCAGCCGCTCAGAAAAACCTGATCGGCCATATCGAGCCCGGCGATCAGTTCGGCGAGCGGCTCAAGAACGTCGTCGGCCTTGACGTCCAGGTTCATCTGCAAACCCGCTTCCTTCACCAGCTTCAACAGCTGCTGCAGCTCGACAATCCGAATGTTTGGAAAAGCGCTTAACTCGCGAAGCGTCAGAGCCGAAACGCGAATTCTCCCGCCGTCCGGCAGGGGGAGGACGTCGTCGTGGCTGAGCACCAGCGCTCCGTCCTTCGTCGCGCGAATGTCGTCCTCGACGATGTCCGCGCCGTACTCCGCAGCCGCGCGAAACGACTCGAGCGAATGGTCGGGGGTTCCCATGCAGCCGGTGTGGGCGGTAATCAGCGGAAACGGCGGTTTCATACGGCTTCCTCTCCCCTCTCGAAATAGATGGCGTTCGTGAATGCGATCAGGACGCTCGCGCCGCGAACGACGCCCCACAGCTCGGCCCGCACCCAGATCGGCCTTGCCGCCGCTTGCGGGAACTCCAGGCGGTACGCGCCGTCCTTCATCTCGACGCGGCACTCGGCCAGCGTGCCGTCCGGGCCGCTCAGCACCAGCCGAAGCGTCTGCGGCTCCAGCGTCCAATGCCCCGGGCGGACGGAGAAGTCGAGCCTCGCCTCCGCTTCGAGAGAAGCTTCGCCGAACGGAACGGCCTCGCCGATGCCGAACGCGCGGCCGGACGCCGATCGGACCGTAAGCGTGAGCAGCGGTCCGATCGTGACCGACGCGCGCCCCGCGCGAAGCGCCGCAAGCGCGGCCTGGGCCGCCGCCGGCCCGTCCGCCCCCGCTTCCGCTTCGGCGCCCAGGTACGTGACGGACAGCGGCTCTTCGGTCTCCTTCTGCTCGTGCCAATCGCGGCCCGAAGTCGCTGCGATGCGGACCCCCGCATTCAGCAGGTCGGTCCACAGCCGGAACGCCCGCCGGTTGTCGGCCTTGACCGGAGCGAACGTCGTCGACCACACCTCGATGTAGTCGATCTCCCGCCAGTCCGGAACCTCGAATTCCCAGTAGCAGCCGGTGCAGACCGGACTGCCGATGCGAAACGGATGGGCCAGGCCGACCAGACCGCCGCTTTGGTGCACGTCGGCCACTCCCTTCAGAAGGTTGTCGGGCCGCACCTGCCGCCAATCCGCCATCGAGCTTGCGCCCACCGTCACCATATGGCCGTAGAAGGTCGTCCACTCCATGCCCGGAAGAATCGCCAGCCCCGTTTCCTTTTCCACCGCTTCCCGATCCTGAAGGCCGGACATCGTGTTATGGTCGGTCAACGCGATGCAGTCGAAGCCGAGCCGCGCGGCGCCGGCGGCCAGCTCCCGCAGCGTCTGCCTGCCGTCGCTGTGGTTCGTATGGGTGTGCAGCTCGCAGGCGAGCCATCTCATTCGTCCCCCTCCTCTTCCGTCCAGACCCGCAGCCGGTATTCGCAAGCGTCCGTCACGATCGAATGGACGCTGAGCGTCACCGCCCATTCCCCCGGCGGCAGCCGTCCTCTCGTCAACCCGGGCGAGCATTCCGCTTCGGACAGGAACAGCCGCTGGTCCGGCTCGGGACGATGGCAGGCGCCGCGGTACGCCTCCGGGTCGTCCACCGACACCGTGATCAGATTGCCGAGCGGAAAATAGCGGTCCAGGCTGCCGCGAACGAGCAAGCGGCGCTCCGGCTCGATGTAGCGGTCGATGCAGTCTTCCAGCAGCCGGCGCGCCCGCTCGCGGTCGTCCAGCAGCTTCGGCGCGTACGAGAAATGAATCAGAAGCTTCGCAGGCGATCGGTCCAGGCGAAACGAACAGCGGATATGGGACTTCGAATGTACGGGCTTCAACGTCTGTGTCCGGTCGACCAGCATGCCGTCCGTTCCTTTCTTCAGCAGGATATGGGAACGATCTCACATCTCTTACTTTAGACCCCGTTTATTCGAGCAGTATGATCGATATGATAACTTGATGTTAAAAGACAGCCGAGAACTTCCCCCTTTCGCTCCTTTTCGCCTCCTCCCGCCTCGGGTCGTCCCGGCCGCGCAGCCGCCTCGTTCTTTGGTATGCCACTATCCCCTTCTCTCAGAACGGAGCCGGGATGAGCGAACGGAATTTCGAGCCCCATGGACGGCAAAAAAAGCCCAGGCCCGAGAAAGAGCCTGAGCGAAGGGGATAGCGGCATGACCCCACCAGCCAATCTGAACGAGGGGGATAGTGGCATGACCCCGGTATCCGATCTGAGCGAATGGGATAGCGGCATGACCCCACCAGCCAATCTGAGCGAAGGGGATAGCGGCATGGCCCCACCAGCCAATCTGAGCGAATGGGATAGCGGCATGGCCCCGGTATCCGATCTGAGCGAAGGGGATAGCGGCATGGCCCCACCAGCCAATCTGAGCGAAGGGGATAGCGGAGGAAAGCGGCAAAACGAGCGCCGCCAGGAAACGCGCTACCGCAGGCGCTCGGCGATGCCGCGGGCGATCCAGACGCCCGCCGCGCCGGCCTGCGCGAGCCCGCGCGTCACGCCCGCCCCGTCACCGCCGCAGTAGAGGCCGGCGATCTCGGACTCCAGCCGCTCGTTCAGCTGCGGCCGGGCCGAATAAAACTTCGCTTCCACGCCATAGAACAGCGTGTGCTCGGACGCAATGCCGGGCGTCACCTTGTCCAGCGCCTCCACCATCTCGATCAGGCTTCGCATCGTGTTGTAGGGCAGCACGAGGCCGAGATCGCCCGGCACCGCTTCCTTCAGCGTCGGTTCCAGGAAGCCTTCCTTGAGCCGCGTCTCCGTCGAGCGCCGCCCCCGCAAGATGTCGCCGTACTTCTGCACGATGACGCCGCCTCCCGACAGGTCGTTCGCCCGCTTGCAAATTTCCCGCGCATATTCGTTCGGCTTGTCGAACGGCTCCGTGAACTTGTGCGAGACGAGCAGCGCGAAGTTGGTGTTCTCCGAGCCGAGCGCCGGATCTTTGAACGCGTGGCCGTTCGCGGCCATGACGCCGCTGTGATTTTCCACGACGACGTGTCCGCTCGGATTGCTGCAGAACGTGCGCACGCGCGTTCCGACCGACGTGTTGAACACAAACTTTCCTTCATACAAGTGCTCGTTGATCTCGCGCATGACGACGTCGGACGTCTCGACGCGCACGCCGACGTCGACCTGGTTGTTGGTCATCCTGAGCCGGCGCTTCTTCAGCACTTCCGTCAGCCATGCCGAGCCGTCCCGGCCGGGCGCGACGACGACCGTGTCGGCCCCAATCTCTTCCCCGTCCTTCAGGACGACGCCGCGCACCCGGTGCTTGCCCTCGATTTTTTCCGTCAGCAGATCCGCCGCTTCGGTCTTGAACCTCATGTCGATCCGCGGCTCCAGGTAGTCGGCGATCGACTTCAGGATCTCCAGGTTCCGCTCCGTTCCGAGATGGCGAACCTGGGCGCGAAGCAGCTTGAGGCCGGCGGCGTAGGCCCGGCGCTCGATCCCCCTCACCATGTCCGTCGTCGGGTCGGTGATCGTCTCGGCCGCTCCATGCTGCAAATTGATCTCGTCGACGTAGCGGATGAGCGACAGCACTTGGGAAGCGGGCAGGTAATCGGTCAACCATCCCCCGAACTCCGTCGTGATGTTGAACTTGCCGTCGCTATAGGCGCCTGCGCCGCCGAACCCGGCGGTAATGGAGCAAGCGGGCAAGCAGCCGGCGAACGCTTTCTTGCCGCTCGGAGGCGGACAGAGCTTGATCTTCTCCTCCAGAATGGGACAGTTGCGGCGACGGATCTCATGCCCCTTGTCCACCAGCAGCACATTCAGGTGCGGAGCGATCCGGGTCAGCTCGTAACAGGCGAAGATGCCGGCGGGTCCGGCGCCGACCACGATCACGTCATAACGTTTCATAAGAGGTCATCTCCCTGGCCAAAAATCCGTCGGAACAAACAAAAAACCCGACCGCGAGCGGCAGACGGAACGTATCGTTCCGCCTCCGTCGTAGTCGGGAATTCCGGTTCCCGGTAGAGACCCCCGGCCCGATCGCCGAGGATATACGAATGGAGTGGCGTTTCCGGCACTTGCGGCGCCAGTCGCGCCTTTTTTACGTTACCCCAATTCCCCATACACGTCAAGGGTTGTTCGTCTTATTATTCGCTTTTGACCGGATATTCATTTTTAAATCGATAAACATTTCAATTAGATTGCCAGAAAAGACGAACATTCTTCAGCCTTCCCTTCTTCTCAACCCCTTGCCGCTCCCATGTTCAGAAATTGTACAGATCCAAATTATAAAATAGGTCATATTCGTGTGCTTAGGAGGAAAACGGAGGCAAATGTGAGATGAAAAGACGGAAGAGGCCGTCAGGCGCCGCGTTGACGGCTCTGCTCTGGATGGCTGTCGTCGCGGGACTGGTGATGATGGGGTACCCCGGATTCCGGGACCGTTCGGAGGAGAAGAAGCAGCTCGAGATTTTAAGCGAGTGGAGCCGGCAAGCGGAAGATACGGTGCAGTCCGCCTCCGGCGCAGCGCCGCCGAAGCCCGCTCCCGTGGCGGAGAAGCCTCTGCCGCAATGGAAGCTGGTCGACGGCCAGGAATTGCTCGGCTCCGTCCGCATCGACGCGATCGATCTCGTGGAGCCGATCGTGCGGGGAGCGACCCCGGAAGCGCTGCTGAAGGGAGCGGGCACCGTCATGGAAGGCCGGCTTCCGGGACAGCCGGGCAACTTCGTGCTGGCGGGCCACCGCAGCTGGACGAAGGGCCGGCATTTCAACCGGCTGGGCGAAGTCAAGCCGGGTGACGAGGTCGACATCGAGACGACGGCGGGCACTTACCGCTATGTCGTCGCTCAGACCAAGGTCGTCGAACCGGACGACTTGTCGGTGCTGGACCAGGTGCAGGATCAGTCGATGGTGACGCTGATCACCTGCACCCCGCTCCGAAAAGCGACGCAGCGGCTGATCGTCATTGCGAAGTTGCAGGATGATGCGAATGGCCGAAGTTATTCATGAGGAGGATGGCAAGGCGGATGAAGGGAATTCGGAAATGGATCGGCTTCGGAGTGGCGGCGATCATGCTGCTGAATATTGCATTCATATCGTCCCGGGCCAAGGCGGACGGCGAGGCCATTACCCAAAACATCCTGACGAGCGTCGTGATGAAGGATGAGGATGGACACGATATCCGGACGGTTCGCCCGGACCAGGGCGCGCGCGTTCAAATCGATTTTACATGGGAACTTCCCGACGGTCACCCGTACACGGCGGGAGCGACGTTCACTTTCCAGCTGCCGGATCAATTTGGCCTGGACAAGGAGTTAAGCGGCAGCCTGGACGGCGGGGTCGGAACTTATGTCGTCACTCCTGCGGGACAAATCACCTTTACGTTCAACGATATGATCGAAGGACAAGAGGTGAACGGCAACTTCTTTGTATGGAGGCAGTTCGATCAGAGCAAGCTTTCCGGCAGCACGCAACAAAGCATTGACTTCGAGTTCGAAGGCGATCGGTTCGCGAGCATCCCGGTTCACTTCAAGAGCAGTTCGACCGACGACATCAAGAAGACGGGATCGGCGGACAAGCCGTTCAACCCCGGTTCCATCAACTGGACAGTCGATTTCAACAAGCAGGAAAAGAACACCCAGAATGCCGCATTCGTGGATACGGTCCCCGCGGGATTGGCGATCGATCCAACTTCCGTAAAGGTGTACAAAGTGGCCGTGAATTTGAACGGGGAAGTCGATGAAGACAGCGCCCAGGAGGTTTCCCTGACGCCCGTTATTGAGCCGCAAAGCGACAACACGACGCTGCTCAAGTTCGATTTCGGAGACACCGACAGCGCCTATCAGGTGACGTATACGACCGATATTGCGAAGAGGGAAAATACAACCTACACCAACGCCGTCACAGTTACCGACGACGTCTACGGATCGCAGGACGCCACCGCGCAGGTTCCCGTACAATACAACCAGCCGCTCAACAAAAAATCGACGGGCTACGATTCTTCGACGCAAACCGTCGACTGGTCGATCGAGTTCAATTACGACCAGCAGCCGATCAGCCAGGCCGACGCCACACTTACCGACACGTTCGGCGGGAACGATGAGCTCGTCCCCGGATCGTTGCAGGTGTTCCCCATGACCATCGACGAAAACGGCGGCGCGGCAAGATCAGCCCCGGCGCTTGTTGAGGGCACGGATTACACGGTCACCGAAGACGGCGACAACGGGACGTTCACGCTGCAATTTTCGCACGACATCGACTCGGCCTACGAAATCGTCTATCAGACGCAATCGAAGGACCGCGTCTATGCGGCGCGAACCATCGAGAATACGGTAACGTATGGAACCCATTTCAAATCGGCGAATCAGGGCCTTCAGCAAGTCATTTTCAAGAAAAACAACGGGGTCGTCAACTACAAGGACAAGAAGATATCCTGGTCCCTGGATGTGAATGCCGACCATCAGCCGATGAGCGGCATCGTGATTACCGACACCTACGATCCAACTCAAGGGCTGACGTTCCTTCCCGAGTCTCTTCAGATTGACGGATTCACGGAAGGCGTCGATTATAAGGTAGAGGCCAGTCCGGATTACAGCAGCGGCTTCAAGATCACGTTCCTTAAGCCCGATGCCGTCACATCCCGTTTTTCGGTTCGCTACCAGACGAGCTTTGACTCGACTGTCATCGCGGCCAACAAGCTGACGCAATACGTCAACGACGCCAAGATCGATTGGACCGAGAAACCGGACGGCGTTACGATCACAAGCAAGGCTACGGCCAACATCGACCAGTACTCGAAGGATAACGGCAACAAGACGGGGCAGTACGACGCCGCGGCCAAAGAGATCACCTGGACCGTCGACGTGAACTATAACCTGCACCATCTGAGTCAAGCGGTCGTTCAGGATTCCTTTACCGGCAACGAGAGTCTCGTTGAAGGTTCGCTGGAAGTCCGCCCACTGACGCTGACCGGAAGCGCGAATGGCGTGACGGCAGGCGCCCCCCTCGATCCTGCGAGCTACGGGGTTGATTATGGAACGAGCGGGTTCCGCTTGTCTCTCGGCGAGATCGATTCCGCCTACCGCATCACGTACAAGACCACCCTTGCCGGCCATCAGGTCGTGGACGCTTATGCGAATCATGCGACGTTGTTTGACCAGGACGATCCGGACACGCTGTTATTCGACAAAACCGCGACGGTAAGGCCCAAGTACGGCGACGAGTTCGTCAACAAGCACGGAGTTCAAGGGACCGGTCCGAATCAAGACTATGCATATTGGACCGTCGACATCAATCGCAGCCAATCGTATATGGAGGCGGGCGCCAAGCTGACGGATACGCTGTCGGCGAACCAGGCGCTGATCCGGGATTCGTTCGCGCTCTACTCCACAACGGCGGACAAGGACGGCAACTTGACCAAGTCGAGCCAAGCGGACGCGTCGGCCTACGATCTGGACGTGGAAGGCAATACGTTCACGCTCACCTTCCACGACGCCATCGACAGGTCCTACATTTTGGAATACCAGTCGTTCCTCAATGCGGATAACGGCGAAACGGTCAGCAACGACGCCTCCTTCGCCGGCCAATCGTCCGGAACCGTCGGACAGGCGGAAAAATCGGAAATCCATGTCGTCCAATCCGGAGCGGGCGGCGGAGGCAGCGTCTCGGGCAAGGGAGACTTGACCGTCGTCAAGGTGGATGCCGCCGATTCGAACCTGAAGCTGGCGGGAGCGGTCTTCGGCCTGTACGACAAGACGGGAACCGTCCTGATTGCGACGCAAACGACGGACGACGAAGGCCAAGCGGTCTTCCCGCAAATCCGGTTCAAGGATTACGTTCTGAAGGAACTGTCGGCGCCTTCGGGTTATCTGATCAATGAGGAATACAAGATCGGCAAGGCGATCTCGTTCGCGGCGGCGACTTCGGTAACGGTGGCCGATGCGAAGGGCAATTGGGACTTCGAACTGACGAAGGTCGACAAGGATACCGGCGCGAAGCTGCCGGGAGCGGTATTCAAGCTGCAAGCGAAGAACGGCGACCACTATGAAGATGTCGCGCCGGCCACGACCGTCACCACCGACAGCGAAGGCAAGGCGTACCTGGCCGATCTGGCGCCCGGAGACTATCAATTGATCGAAACCGAAGCGCCGCGCGGTTACAAGCTCGACCCGACGCCGGTTCCGTTCACCATCGATGCGGACCAGACGGCGGCCAAGACGGCAACGGCGGAGAACGAGCGCAACGTCGGTTCGGTCGAACTGACGAAGACGGACGAGTACGACGGAGCCCCGCTGGCGGGCGCCCGGTTTGAACTTCAGGACGAGAGCGGCGTTGCGCTGCTGACGGATCTGACGACAGGCGACGACGGCAAGCTTGTGGTCGACGATCTGAAGTCGGGTTCGTACCGGTTCGTGGAGACCGCCGCTCCGGACGGTTACCAGCTCAATCCGACCCCGATCCCGTTCGAGATCGTGGATGACGGCGTGACCGTCGGAGTGGCGCTCTCGAACCGCAAAATTCCGGGATCGGTGACGCTGACCAAGATCAGTACCGCTTCTCCGGATGCGAGACTGAGCGGAGCGACGTTCAGGCTGCTCGACGAGAACCAACATCCGGCCAAGGACATCGCGGGCAACCCGATCGATCTCCTGACGACGGACGCGAACGGCCAGGCGCACGTATCCGATCTCCGTCCGGGCCTGTATTACTTCGAGGAAATTCAGGCTCCCGCCGGTTACGTCATCCGGACGCCGCTCACCGGGTTCGAGATCAAGCAAGACCAGGACACGGACGTCACGATCTCCAACGATCCGTTCGTCTTCGTTCCGGGTGGCCCGGCACCGACGCCGACGCCGACTCCGACGCCGGTGCCTGCGGACGCCGGACAACCGACGCCGTCCCCGGGGACGCCGACCGAGCCGGCCGACTCCGGCGACCCCGGCCGGACGACGCCCGCTCCGGGCAAGCCTGAACAGGGGAACAAGAAGGTGACGACCGTCCGGAACAAGTCGGTCAAAGGCAAGATCGACGTGCCTGCCGGCGCCAGGGCGAGTGTCGGACGGAAGCCCGCTCACGGAACCGTCACGGTCGACGCCAAGGGCAACTGGACGTACACGCCGGCCAAGGGGTATACCGGCGCCGATTCCTTTACGGTCGTCAGCCAATCTTCAGCCGGCACGGAGGAAATGACGATCGCGGTCGACGTGGTCCCTAACGGCAGCGGCGGAAGCACGGGCGAAAGCAGCGCAAGCGGCGGCGGCAACAGCGGCGGAAGCGGCGGAAACGGCCTGCTTCCCAAGACCGGGGAATCCATGCCGCAGCTTCAGCTTTACGGCTTCCTCCTCACCGTTCTCGCCCTCGGCGCGCTGACGGTTCGGTGGTACTACCGCAGACGGACGACGAAGGGATAAGACGAACCGAAGCGAAAAAAAATAACGGCGGACGAATATCGCTTCGTTCGCCGTTATTTTTGCGCGTCGGCGCAAGTTCGAACCGGTTCGCCTCAACGAAAGCTTACGTCGGCAATCCCGCCTCCCGCTCCCGGTCCCGCTTCAGCGCCACATACCTTCTGGCCATGGCGATCCGCCACGGCACCAGCATGCCGTACGCGAGCAGGAAGAACAGCGCCCCCGTCTGCGGAATCGACACATGCTCCTCCACCACGTCGTGCAGCAAGATCCGGACGGCGAGCAGGGCGATGATGATGACGATGAAAATTTTCGAACGCTTCAAATAAATTTCCCCGTCGATCCATTCGAAATGCGAGGTCAGAATGAGCGGGTAGGAGAAGAAGACCGCCCCGACCGCCACCGCCCCGAGCCCCCACAAGAGCGGCACCCGCATGGCCGGAACGATGAACATGAGGAAGCCCGTGGACATCCCGAGCGGAGGAGCGACGATCTTGCGCAGGTTGGTCGGCTTGCTCGTCCCCCGCAACCGGATCAAGATGACGAGCGCGCCGGCCGCCAGCGAGACGATCAGTGACAAAATTTGAGGAAGCGATGACATTGCGCGATTGGGCCCCTTTCCGGATGGAACGGCTGTGCCTTCCGTCTTTTCTCTATTATTGTAATCTCGGTGAGCGGCGGGATCAAACGGCGGTTCCCGGCACAAATTAGGAAAGTCGGGGCGGATATGGTACAATAGAGCGAGCAGAAGACACGGGAGGGTGGTTCTTGCCCATGCCGCAAACGAATTCGCCCCATTCCATAGGCGCCGCTGGAGCCTTCAACCTCGACGGTTGAAGGCCTTCTTTTGTTTTTGGGCAAGGCAAACACTTTTTGAAGGAGTCATCATCTTGATGAAGGACGAGCGTTCTTCCGGCTTCCATGCCATCTGGGTCAGCCTCATCAGCAACGTCGTCCTGACCGTGCTCAAGATCGCGGTCGGGCTGCTGTTCGCCAGCCCCGTCCTCGTAGCGGACGGCGTGCACAACGCCGGCGACATCATCGCCACCGTCGCCGCGCTTACCTCTTCCATGGTGTCGAAGAAGCCGGCGGACGAAGACCATCCGTACGGCCACGGCAAGGCGGAGGTGATCGCCTCCGCCATGGTGGCGGTCATCCTGGCGCTCGCCGCCTTCTGGATCGGCTGGCAGTCCGTCCTGGCCCTGTTCGGCTCCCCGGAAACGGAGAACTGGATTCCGCTCGTCGCGGCGGCGGTGTCGCTCGTCTGGAAGCAGGCGCTGTACCTGTATACGATCCGCATCGGGCGCGCCGAGAAGAGCAAGAGCGTGCTCGCCACCGCCTACGACCATCTGGCCGACGTGTACGCTTCTCTGGCGGCCGTACTCGGCATCGGGCTCGCCCTCGTCGGCTCCCGGTTCGAATGGCGCTGGGCGGCCTATGGCGATCCGACCGCCGGCATCATCGTCTCGCTGCTGGTGCTCAAGCTCGCCTACGAGATCGGCAAGGACGCCGTCGACATTTTGATGGAGCGGACGATTCCGGCGGAGCAGCTCGCCAAGTACGAGGCGCTCATCGCCAAGCAGGACGGCATCAAGCGGATCGACCGGGTGCGCGCCCGCGAGCACGGCCATTATATTATCGTCGACGTTCGCGTCGGCGTGCCGAGCCATTACACGATTCAGCAGGGCCACGACATCTGCCGGCAGGTGAAGCAAAGCATCATGAACAGCGACCCGGACGTCGTCGAGGTGATGGTGCATCTGAACCCTTGGGACGAAGAGGAGGAGGAAGCCGCCGGGACCGCTTCCCCGTGACGGCCCCCGCCGCCTGTCCTTCGCACAGAATGCAAAAAAAGAAGCTCGGACCGGAAGGTACCGAAGCTTCTTTTTTTTCGGCGGTGTCAGGCGACCTGGTTGTATTCCATAATCCAGACCGAGCCGAGCACGATCGTCAGCACGATCACGATGCCGAGAATGAGCGCCATCAGATTCCAGCGCGGCTTCTTCTCTTCGCGCAGGTGCATGAAGAATACGAGCTGCACGACGAACTGCAGGACGGCCGTCACGAGCAGGACGACGAGCGCCGCATTTCCGCTCACCATGTCGCCCAGAACGGCGACGAGCGGAATGATGGTCAGAATGAGCGACAGGACGAAGCCGATGACATACGACTTCAGCGAGCCGTGCGGCTCGTGGGAACCGTCATTGACGCCGTGCGAATGGGATTGCTGCGACATCTCACATCACCCCCATCATGTAGACGATGGTGAAGACGAAGATCCAGACGACGTCGAGAAAGTGCCAGTACAGGCTGATGATGTTGACCTTGCGCCGGGTGACGGGCGTAATGCCGCGCTTCGCCAGCTGGAACATGAGCGCGATCATCCAGCACAGGCCGACCGACACGTGCAGACCGTGGGTGCCGACCAGCGTGAAAAAGCCGGACAGGAAGGCGCTCGTCGAGATTTTGGCCCCTTCGTCCACCATCTTGACGAACTCGGTTACTTCGAGCGTGATAAAGGAGGCGCCGAGCACCGCGGTGACGATCAGCCAGCCGATCAGCCCTTTGCGGTCGCCGCGGTTCATGCTCAGCACCGCGAGGCCGCTGGTGAAGCTGCTCGTCAGCAGGATGAACGTCTCGGCGATGACGCCCGGCATCTCGAACAGCTCGGATGCCGTCGGCCCGCCGGCCGTATTGTTCCGCAGCACGACGAACGTGGCGAACAACGTGCCGAACAGAATACAGTCGGTGATCAGGAACAGCCAGAAGCCCATCTGCCGCAAAGCTTCGAGGTCGTGATGGCCCCCGTGTTCATGCCCCTGATCGTGCCCGTGCGCGGCGACGGCCGCTTCGTTTCCGTGACTTGCCATCATGCACCCCTCCTTGCGGCGGCCTCGGTCCGTTCGATCTCATCCACCGGAACGTAATAATCCGTATCGTAATTGAACGAATGCGCCAGCATGCAGATCGCGACGCCGGCCAGTCCGGGAAGGGCCAGCCACATCCAGTCGAACACGAAGCCGAAGCCGGCGACGAACCAGCAGGCCGCCTTGATGATCGGAATGGCCGAGTTCTTCGGCATATGGATCGGCTCCAGGCGCGGCCTGGGCTTCAGCGCCCCGCCGGCGGCCCGCCGCTGCTTCTCCTCCCACCAGTCGTCCATCTCGGCGACTTGCGGCTCGGTTGCGAAGTTGTAGAACGGCGCCGGAGACGGGATCGACCATTCGAGCGTGCGGCCGTCCCACGGGTCGCCCGTCGTATCCTTCTGCATGAATTTGATGCTGTGCAAAATCTGCCACACCTGGAACAGGAAGCCGAAGCCCATCAGGAAGCCGCCGATCGAGGACACGAGGTTCAAGCCGAACCAGCCGGTGTCCCAGCCGTACGTGCTGTAGCGGCGCGTCATTCCCATCAGGCCCAGCACGTACTGCGGCATGAAGCAGACGTAGAAGCCGATGTTCCAGAGCCAGAACGCCCACTTGCCGAGCTTCTCGTTCAGGCTGAACCCGAACATCTTCGGCCACCAGTAGTACAGCCCGGCGAAGTACCCGAAGGCGACGCCCCCGATCAGCACCTGGTGGAAGTGCGCGATCAGGAAGTAGCTGTTGTGGAACTGGAAGTCCGCGGGCGCCACAGAGAGCAGCACCCCGGTCATGCCGCCGACGACGAAGCACGGAATGAAGCCCATCGTCCACAGCATCGGTAATTTGAAGCTGATCTTGCCGCGGTACATCGTCAAGATCCAGTTGAACACCTTGACCCCGGTCGGGATCGCGATGATCATCGTCGACACCGCGAAGAACGCGTTGACGTCGGCGCCCGAGCCCATCGTGAAGAAGTGGTGCGCCCAGGTGAAGAACGACACGACGCTGATGCTCATCAGCGCGAACACCATCGACTTGTAGCCGAACAGCTTCTTCTTCGAGAACGTCGAGACGACCTCGGAGAAGATGCCGAACGCAGGCAAAATGACGATGTACACTTCGGGGTGGCCCCACATCCAGATCAGGTTGATGTACATCATCGGATTGCCGCCGGCGTCCAGCGTGAAGAAGTGGGCACCGAGAAACCGGTCGAGGAACAGCAGCGCCAGCGTGACGGTCAGGATGGGAAACGCGAGGATGATCGTCAGGCTGCTGGCGAGCACCGACCAACTGAACAGCGGCATCTTCATCAGCTTCATGCCGGGCGCGCGCATCTTCAGAATCGTCACGATGAAGTTGATGCCCGTCATCAAGCTCCCGATCCCGGAAATCTGAATGCCCCAGATATAGAAGTCCTGCCCGACGCCCGGGCTGAACATCTTCTCGGTAAGCGGCGGATAGGCGAGCCAGCCGCCGTTCGGAGAACCGCCGACGACGAACGACAGGTTGAACAGCATCGCGCCCATGAAGAACAGCCAGAAGCTGAGAGAGTTAAGCAGCGGGAACGCGACGTCGCGCGCCCCGATCTGCAGCGGAACGGCGATGTTGAACAATCCGAACATGAGCGGCATCGCCATGAACAAGATCATGATGACGCCGTGGGTCGTGAAAATTTCGTTGTAGTGCTCCGGCTTCAGGAAGTCGTTGTCCGGCATGATGAGCTGCGTGCGCATGAGCAGCGCGTCGACGCCGCCGCGGAACAGCATGAGAAGCGACGCGATGATGTACATGATGCCGATTTTTTTGTGATCGACGGTCGTCAGCCATTCCCGCCAGAGCCAGCCCCACTTCTTGAAGTAGGACAGCACCGCGACGACGGCGATGATCGTCAGCACGATCGCCACGTCGGCGCCGTAGATCAGCGGATCTCCGGTTACGAAGAAGCCGGAGTCTTTGATTCGTTCCAGCATGGGGCACCCTCCTTTTCGCTATTGTAATGAACTCGCGCTGTCCGGTTCCATGGAACCGGCGGCAGATCCCATATCCATGCCGGCCATGCCCGACGCCCCGGAACCTTCCGCGCTTCCGCCCGAGTCTTCGCCGTGGTGATGTCCCGATCCGGCGCCGGCGGCGTACTTGTTCACGATCCGATCGAACAGGCCGTCCGGGAACGAGGAGTACGTCTGCGCCGTGTCGATCACGCCCGGTTCGGCCAGCTCGTCGTAGCCTTGCTGGGTCAGCGCGGGCGAGCTCGCCTTGACGTCCGCCACCCACTTGTCGAATTCCTCCTGGGTCGTCGCCTTGGCGATAAAGCCCATCTTGCCGAAGTGCTCGCCGGTGAAGTTGGCGCCCTTGCCCGGATATTCGCCCGGTTCGTCCGCCATCAGGTTCAGATTCATCGCCATCCCCGACATCGTGTAAATCTGGCCGCCGAGCTGCGGAATCCAGAACGAGTTCATCGGGGAGTCGGCCGTCAGCTTGAAGTGAACCGGCACGTTCGCCGGGAACTCGACGAAGTTGACCGTGGCGATTCCTTGATCCGGGTAGGTGAACAGCCACTTCCAGTCGAGCGAGGTGACTTCGATCGTGATCGCCTTCGCGTCCGATTCGATCGGCTTGGAAGGCTCCAGCTTGTGCGAATATTGAACCGTCACAATGGCAAGGATCAGGATGATGACGATCGGCACACCCCACATCACCGTCTCGATCTTTCCGCTATGGGACCAGTTCGGCTTGTACGCCGCGTCGTTGTGCGCTTTCTGGCGGTAGCGCCAGGCGAACCAGAAGGTCAGCACCAGCACCGGCACCAATACAATCAAGCACAGAATGGACGCGATGATCATCAGGTCCAGCTGCTGCTTCGCGATGGTCCCCTTCGGGTCCAGAACGCCCATGTTCACGCTGCATCCCGACAGAAGGAACGCCATTGCAGCCAGCGGTATGGCGGCGGCCAGACGGGGAACCCATCCCCTCTTCTTCATCCTTGCTCATCTCCTTGCGTGCCAACGGCATCATCTTCATGGCGCCGCGGGAACGACCCCGCCGTGCGCTGCTGAAAATAAGATACCAGAAAGATCGAAGCGCGACTCTACCGTTAACAAATGCGTCAACGAACGTTTGATAATTTGCAATACATTGTTCACGGATTCGACGCAAGTGCGGGCAGACGCCCCCGAAAACGCAAAAAGGATTGCCAAATGGCGCCAGACGGCGCTCTTCGGCAATCCCGTTGGGTACTCCGGCCTTGTGAATAAAGCGAGGGATCAGACGGGCTCTTCGTTCGGCTCGGCGACCGGCGCTTGCTCCGTCTTCTTCTGCATTAGCGGAGCGACCATTCCGAACAGCAAAATTTGAATGCCGCCGACCAGAAAGCCGAATCCGATCATCAGACCGAGGTTCTCGTCGTTGAACCGCGACAAGTTCCAAACGCTGCAGACGATGCCGCAGACGATGATGACGGCGGCAATCCATTTCAACGCCCTGAACATATCGAACCCTTTCATAAGCGAGCTCACTCCAATCTTGGAAGCGCTATATGTGAACATTATAGCACAAAGTTGTGACGAAATCACGAATTTCTCGAAAAATTGGTTGACGATCCCGAAATATTTTTTCCCGAACCGGTCGTTTCATACAGGATGCCCTTCGTTTCCCCCCATCGGAGGTCGGGGACGCCCCCCAAACTCCCGTCCGTTCCCGGACCGACCTTCCCTATCTTAAAATAAGCTCATCCACCCGCGGCGGACGCGAATTCGCGGGCCACAAGGAGAAACGCCATGACGAGGAACGATTATTTGAACATCCTGTATCATTCCCTGAGCCCGTTGGCCGACGACGAGCGGCTGGCGCTCGTCCGCAGCTACGACTCGTATTTCGAGGACGCCTTGCGCCACGGCCGGGCGGAGGAAGACGTCATCCGCGAGCTCGGCGACCCGGCCCTGCTGGCGGTGCGGATTCTGAACGCGCGGGCGGCCGCCGTGCAGCCGCCTCCGCAAACCGGGCCACAGACCGCGCCGCAGCCGGCTTCCGGCCGCATGGAACCGATCGCCGCAGAGGCGGGGAGAAGCGCGGGCAGCCGGCTCCTCCTCTTGCCGCTTCTCGCGCTGCTCAATCTGATCGCGCTGCCGCTCGGCGCCGGGCTATGGTCCGCCTTGGCCGGCTTCGGCGCCGGCGCCGCCGGCGCTTTGCTGGCCCCTGTGGCGGTGCTCCTGCACTGGCTGCGCCACGCCGAATTTTATCCGGCGATGCTGTTCGCCTCGATTGCGGCGACCGGCGCGGGCATCCTGCTGGCGGTCCTGTTCTTCGCGCTCGTCAAGGCGCTGTTCCGGGCGACCGTCGCTTACTTCAGATGGAATGTGAAAACGTTGAGAGGCTGGTGACCATGAGAAAAAGTTGGGTAAGCCTGGGCGTCGGCCTGATCCTCGTCGGCATCGGCGGCGCCGCGCTTTGCGGCTTCCAATTCGGCAAGGAGCCCGTCGCGTACAGCCGCACATGGACATTCGGCACCGACCAGCTTCGCGGACTGAGCATCGAGGGAGACGGCCACTCGTTCGACATTCGGTTCGTGCCGAGCGACGACGGCACCAATTCCGTCGAGATGAACGGCAAGATCGAGCCGAAGCTGGCCGACCGCATCCTTAGAACCGACATTGAAGACGGCGTCCTCGAATTGAACCTGGAGCACGACAACCGGTTCTTCCGCCTGGATATCGGCGACCTTGGCGGCATCGCCCGCAAGCAGACGGTCACGGTCAAGCTGACGCCGGAAGCGGAGAGCGCGCTCAAGCTGATGCGGCTGCGCAGCGATGCCGGTTCCTTGCACGTGAGCGGCGCGAAGACGCAAGAGGCGGATATTGCGACGGACGCCGGAACGATCCGCGTCGACGGGTTCGAGGGCGAGCGCCTGAAGCTCAGCTGCGATCTCGGCAAGATCGAGGCCGCCGACATCCGCGCCGATCTGGAAGCCAGAACCGACTTCGGCAACATCGACATCCGGAAGGCGACCGGGTCGCTTGAGGCCGCCACGGATGCCGGCACGATCAACGTCGATCACTTGCGCGGCGAGGCCAAGTTGAGCGCGGACACGGGCAGCGTCAAGCTGCAGAAGGACGATACGTCGTCCGCCGACATCAAGGCCGACGCCGGCAGCGTACAGGTGGAGCTGCCGGCGTCGTTCGCCGGCTCGTACGACCTGAAGTCGGCTTCGGGCTCGGTTGAAGCGCCCGAAGCCCAGGGAACCGCGGCCGACGTCGTCCGGGTGCGCACCGACACCGGCAACATCCGCGTCTCGCTCCTCGGCCGGTAATATCCGCCGGCTTCGCCCGTTTCGCCGCAGCTTCCGGCGCTCGCCGCCGGAAGCCTTTTTTCGCCGCCCCTAGTAACCAAGGCTCTTTTGTGAGAAAATGAGATAAACCTTGTCATTTGGAGGCCTGAGAGTGGCGAAGCACGAAGATCTGGTGGAATTATTCGGATTGATGCGGCTTCATTCCCGGGTTTGGCGCCAGGAGTGGAGCAAGGACAACCCTCAGGATATTTCGCTCAGCCAAGTTCAAGCCCTGGACATCTTGAAGACGGAGGGCCCCCGCCCCAGCACGTACTTATCGCAGGCGCTCGGCGTCACTTCCGGCGGCATGACCGTTATTGCGGACAAGCTGGTCCGGCAAAATCTCGTGCGGCGGATCAGCGACGCCAGCGACCGCCGGGTCGTCAAGCTGGAAATTACGGACGCGGGCCGGGCCGCATTGGACGACTTGCAGGAGAAGCGAATCGCCTTGATGGAGAAGCTGTTCCGCCCGCTGCAGGACGAAGAATTGCATCGGCTGGTCGAGATGTACCGCAAGCTTCTCGAGCCTTTCCAACCTTGATTTAGGCGGACCCGGCGGGAGACGAAATTCCTGCGGGTCCGCTTCGCTTTGGGCTCGTGCCAATAACCGATTGCCCAAATGGAACGAGACGGACCATCGCGGAAGTCCGTTCGGCAGCGATACGCTGGTTCACCGAAATATTCGTCGGGCGGGGGTGCTCGAAATGAAGGGAATATTGGTCGACGACGAGGCGCTGGCTCTGCTCGATCTGGAGAAGCAACTGGGCAAAGTCGGAGGCATCGACATCGTCGGAACTTACCAGAACGTGTTCGACGCGCTTGCCGCGGCCGGCAAACAGCGGCCGGACGTCGTCTTCCTGGACATCGACATGCCGGAGATCGGCGGGCTGGAGGCGGCCGGGCGCTTCCACGACCTCTTCCCGCACGTGCAGGTCGTGTTCGTTACCGCTTACGAAGAATTCGCCGTCAAGGCGTTCGAGCTGCAGGCGCTCGACTACTTGCTCAAGCCGGTTCAAACCGAGCGGATGAAGCTGACGGTGGAGCGGATCGCTTCGCGACTGAACGACGAAGCTTCCCGCGGTCCGGTGTCGGGACCGATCCGCATCCGCTGCTTCCAAAGGATGGAGATCGAATTCAACCGGCGGGAACTGCTGCCGTGGAGAACCGCCAAGGCGCAGGAACTGTTCGCCTACCTGCTGTTCCGCCGTCACCACAACGTGCGCAAGGACGCGCTCATCGACATCTTGTGGCCGGGGGCGGAAACGAAGAAGGCTTATACCCAGCTGTACACGACCATCTATCAGTTGCGGCGGTCGCTGGAATCGGCCAAGCTGCCCATCCGCATCGTCAATTCCGGGAACGGCTACTCTCTCGATCTGGGAGACCTCGTTACCGATGCCGAGCAATGGGAGCAACTGCTTCGGCAGGAAGCCGAGTCGGATGCGATTAACGTGAAGAGATACGAGGAACTGCTGTTGCATTATCGGGGCGACTACTTCGAAGAGCACGACTATGTATGGGCCGAACACGAGCGCCAGCGTCAGCGCGATCTGTGGCAACTGCACGCCATGCGCCTGGGCCGGCTGCTCGAGGAATCGGGGAACTGGAAATCGGCTGCGGATTGGTACGCGTCGGTTCAGCAGCGGGCGCCTTACCTGGAAGAAACGTACTTCGCCCTGATGAAGCTGCATGCGCGGCTGGACGAACGGGTTCTCGTGGCGCAGCAGTACAACCGTCTCCGCGCGATGACCGAAGAGGAGTACGGCGCCGAGCCGGCCCGCGAAATCCAGGCGTGGTTCGAGGAGTGGAGGAAGGGAGGGAAGGGATAACGCTACTTCGACTCCTCGTCGGGCATGAGTTCCCGATAGCGTTCTCCCCATTCCTGCATCATCGATATGAGCGGAATCAGGCTTCGGCCAAGCTCGGTCAGGCTGTACCCGACCCGCGTCTGCATTTCATCGTACACCCGCCGATTGATGATGCCGCTCCGTTCCAGCTCCCTGAGCTGCAACGTCAGCATTCTCTGCGTGATGCCGGGGATGAGGCGGCGGATCTGATTGAAGCGCAGTTCTCCGGACATGAGATGGTATAGAATGATTCCCTTCCACTTGCCGCCAATGACTTGCACCGTGGTCTCCACGGCGACTTCCGGCCACGAAAGGCGATAATTTTCCTTCTGGTTCAGAATGTTCATCCTCTTCCTTCCGTGAATGAATGGTGTCTACTCTTTTTAACACATTCGGCTGAACAAATACTGAAAACCCGAAATCATTGGGCCCAGGTCCCCGGCTCGAAGCCGCTTCCCGCGCAACGGCAACAGGCCCGGACGAAGAACGTCCGGGCCTGTTGCGCTCGCGGCCATGCCGCTTATTGCATCGAGCGGTTGAACGTCGAACCGGCGGCGCTGATGCCGGCGGAAGAGCCGATGGCCGACGTTCCGAAGTTGGACGAGCCGAACTGCGACGAGCCGTAGCTTCCGGTTCCCGTGCTCGAAACTCCGTAGCTGGAAGCCCCGTAAGAAGCTCCATAACCGGAAGCGGCGGAGCCGCTGCCGAAGCTCGAATGGCCGGCGTAGGACGGCGTCGAATAGTGGGCCGCGTTCGTTTGCGCCATGGTGAGCTGAACTTGCGATTGAATGTTTTGTTCCAGTTGGCGGCACAGGTTCGTCATTTGTTGCAGCTGTTGAATGGCCGTCTGGTGGCCTTGCAGCGCCGTTTGAATCATTTGGGCGGCTTTTTGCTCCCGTGCCGCCAGCTCTTCAAGGCGCTGAGCGTTTTGCTGCTCTTGCTGAAGAAGCTGCTGATAGTTGTGGCTGGCTTGCTGCGTTTGGTTGACAAGCTGTTGAATGATCTGCTCGCACTGGTGAAGCGGCTGAGACCAATTCGCGCCGGATGCGTACATGGGGTTGCTGACCTCCTTTTGTTTTGGAAAAACCGCATTTAGTATGTCAGCTCCCCGCTTTTCTTATGCGCTTCTCCATGGCGACGAACGGCTCCGCCTTCCGTTCAGCCGCGTTCCGGCTCCGCCTCGACCCGCAGCTTCGCCAGCGCTTCCGCCGCGATCCGGCGCGCCTTCTCCGCCGAGTCGGCCGCCGCCAGCGCCACGGCCAGCCTTCGCCCGCGTCTGGCGACCGGCTTGCCGAAGAGGCGCAGCTGCGTGTCCGGCAGCGCCAGCGCTTCCTCCGCGCCGTGCACCCGATAATCGTCCGCTTCGATATCCGACTTGAGCGGACGGCTCGCGCCGGCCGAGACGAGCCGGATCTCCGGAATCGGCAGCCCGAGTATCGCGCGGACGTGCAGCGCGAATTCCGACAAGTTCGGGCTGGCGAGCGTCACCAGCCCGGTATCGTGCGGCCGCGGCGACACCTCGCTGAAGATGACCCGGTCCCCGGACAGGAACAGCTCGACGCCGAAGATGCCGACGCCGCCGAGAGAGTCGGTGACGGCGCGGGCAATCCGCTTCGCCTCCTCCAGTTGCCCCTCGGTCATCGCGTGCGGCTGCCACGACTCGATATAGTCGCCGTCTTGCTGAAGATGGCCGATCGGCGGGCAGAATATCGTGCCCTGCGCCGTGCGGACGGTGAGCAGCGTCACTTCCGAATCGAAGCGAATGAACTCCTCCACGATCACCCGCCCTTGGCGGACGCGCCCTCCCTCCATCGCGCACGTCCAGCTGCGTTCGAGCTCGGCTTCCGAACGGCAGACGCTCTGCCCTTTGCCCGACGAGCTCATCAGCGGCTTGACGACGCAGGGGAAGCCCATCTCACGGGCGGCCGCGGCGAACTGTTCGAACGTATCCGCGAATCGATAACGCGCCGTCGGCAGGCCGAGCGTCTCCGCCGCCAGCCGGCGGATGCCTTCCCGGTCCATCGTCAGCAGGGCGGCCCGAGCCGTCGGCACCACCCGGAACCCTTCCGCCTCCAGCTTCTCCAATTCACCCGTCGCGATCGCCTCGATCTCCGGCACGATCAGATCCGGCTTCTCCTTCTCCACGACGTTCCGCAGCGCTTGTCCGTCCAGCATGTCGATCACATAAGCGCGATCGGCGACGTGCATCGCCGGCGCGCCGTCGTAGCGGTCGACGGCTACCGTCTCGACGCCCAGCCGCTGGGCTTCGATGACGACTTCCTTCCCGAGTTCTTCCGAGCCTAGCAGCATCATTTTCGTCGTATGGTACATATTCGATCCTCCGCCAATTGGTGGTGTGATCCTATTATACAGGAACGGCAAGGAACACCGAAACGGGAGTTCCGGTGTCGGAGCGAGTATGAACGCGCGGCTTTTCACCCATGCTAGAGGGATGAAGGGAGGTGAGAGCCGATGGCCAAGGACGTGCTGTGCGAGGTCAGCTCCTGCAAGTATTGGACGGCGGGCAACCAATGTTCCGCTTCCTCGATCTATGTCGTCAACAACCGGGGAAAAGACGCCAAAAACTCCGAAGAAACCGACTGCAAAACGTTTGAACCGAAGCTGTGACAGCGGCGAGCTCGAGGGAAGGGTCCCGCGCCAGGGCGCTTCCCTCTCTCATTATCTCCGCGAATGAGAACGATTATCAGGATTGCGAAAAAAATTCCGCGGGCAACCGCCCCGCGGATCACATCTCCAGCTCGGCTTCCGTCACCGACGCCTCCATCGTGTTGATGAAGAAGCGCAAGCTGTTCATCATGCCGTAGCTCACTTCCCCCGCCTCCAGCATCGCTTGCAGCGCGTCTCTCTCCATCTGAATGGCTTTGCGCTCGTATTCCTTCTTGCAACGCTCGAATTCCTCCCGGCGGTGAGGCGCCGCGCCGCCTTGCGACAGCCGCTCGATCATCTCCTGATATTGCACGACGACGGGCAGAGCCGCTTCCTTCCGGGCCAAGTCGGTCTCTTCCGTCAGCTTCTTCAGAGCCGCCTTGCACGTTTGCAGCTTGAGTTGCTTCAGCGCTTCCCGCTGCTCTGCGTTGTTCGCCATCGGCGGCGCTCCCCTTAGCTTGCGCTTCATCCGGTGCCACGTCATCTTCAGCGCCCGATCGAAGTAGCGAACCGGCCCGCCCGCCAGCATCGACTCCATGCGGTCAAGCTGAAGCTGCACCAGCTTCGCCGCTTCTCCGTCCCCCTGTCCGCCCCGCAGCCATCTGACGAGTTCCTCGCGTTCCGCTTGCAGCGCTTCCTTCCAGGCTTCCCACGCCGCCGCCCGCCACTCGGACGGTCCCATTCTTCCCGCTTGCATCCGGATTTGGTTCAGCTTGCGATTGTAATCCCGGATGACCGCCAGGACGACATCCTGGTTGTTCTCGTCCATCTCCTCCCGCAGCGAGGCGATCGTCCGGGTCAGGATCCGGATCTGCGCTTCTTGTTCCGTCAGATGCTTGTCATCCGCGGCCGGTCCCGAGCGTCCGGACAGCAGCGGCAGCGAGATGCTGGCGACCAGCAGCGTGAGCAGGATGACCCCGGCGGACAGGAACAGGATGAGGTCCCGCCCGGGAAACGGGCTGCCGTCGCTGAGCAGCAGCGGAATCGAGAACGCGCCGGCCAGCGTGACCGCTCCGCGGACGCCGGAAAGCGTCGTCAGCACGGATATTTTCAGCCGTTGCCGCTCTGTCTTGCCTTCCCGGGCCATCGCGGAGAACAGGTAGACCCAGAGGAAGCGAAGCACGTACAGCAGGAAGGTGATGATGAAGATGTAGCCGATCGCCTGGAAGTTGTCGAAATCCGGAGAGCGGAAGATCGCCTTCGCCACGTCCGGGATTTGCAGCCCGAGCAGCAGGAAGACCAGACCGTTCAGGACGAACAGAATGACCGACCAGGTGCTGGCCGACACCACCTGAAGCTTCGTCGCATAAGGCTCCAACCGCTCCTTGGCGACTGTGTGGAAGATGCCGCCAGCCACCACCGCGAGCACGCCGGACACGCCGGCTTCCTCCGCCAGCAAGTAAATGACGAACGGGGTTAAAATCTGAATCAGCACGTGCATCGTCACGTCTTCGATGCCGAACCGGCGCAGGAACATGCGAAGCAGGATGATGAGCCAGGACAGCACGATCCCGGCGAGCAGGCCGCCCGCCGCGATCAGCAGGAAGCTGAGGGTGGCGTGCGGCAGGGAGAAGACGCCGGTCACGGTCGCCGCCACCGCGAACTTGAAGGCGACCAGGCCGGACGCGTCGTTCATCAGCGCTTCGCCCTCCAGCAGCCGCAAGATTCCTTCGGGCAGCCGGATGCGTCCCGCCAGCGAGCTGACGGCCACCGCGTCCGTGGGCGACAAGATCGCCGCCAGCGCGAACGCCGCGGACAGCGGCAGCGACGGAATGATATTGTGAATCAGGTAGCCGCCCACGAGCACGGTGGCGAAGACGAGCCCGACGGCGAGCAGCAAAATCGAGCCGCGCAGCTGCCACAGCTCGTCCCGCGGCGTGCGCCGGCCGTCATTGAACAGCAGCGGCGCCACGAAGAGCACGAAGAACAGCTCGGGGTCGAACTCGAGATGGAGGCCGAACGGCTTCGTAACCAGCGCCGCGCCGAGCGCGATCTGGAACAGCGGAACCGGCACGGCCGGAAAGAAGCGGTTGAGCACGTGCGAGAGGCCGATCGTCGCCAACAGTCCAAGTACGAGCAAGAAAAGCTCCACGCCAAAGCTCCTTTCCGTTCCGCCTTTCGACAAAGACGAGCAGCTTTAGAATTCCTTCCGATTCCGGAATCCTTACCACCGCAAAGAAGCGGAATTCCGATCCGGAAGCCCCCGGCGAAATTCCGCTTGGACGCTGGCCGCGAGCTCGCATCCGGAACCGAATCGGAAATGGCGAAGCAAGTTTGAAATCAGGCTTGATTCCACCTCAGCCGGCGCTTCGGCGCCCGCGAGGGCGTCCCGCCAAGCGGGCCCGGCGGTCGTCAAGCGAGTTCGATTGCATACAGCCGGCTCGTCTCTTCCCAAATTTCGTCCTTCTCCAGCCCGATCAACCCGATCTCCTCGGCGGGCAGATCGACGTTCGGCGCGTTGACGAGGTTCACCTGAGGCTCCGGACAGAAGAAACCTCCTTGCGCGAAATTGTTCCAGATCATCCACATCTTATACCCGACGCCGACGTCGTAAATGAGCTTGACGCCGGCCCGCGAGTCGGTCAGCTCCATGTAGTTGCGCCCGTTCTGCGTCTGCGACGTGTAATGGTTGTCCATCGCTTCGAAGAACGGAGACTGCCCGCCGTCCCGCATCTTCTCTTCGCCGGCGGTCAGCGGCTGGAACCGGCCGGTCGGCAGCATCCGGTCGCCGCTCAGTTCCCAGCGCTTGCCGATCGTCAGCTTGAAGCTGACGTCAGAGCCTTCGCTGCCCGGCGCGAACGGCGCGTTGATCGCCGTATGGAACGCCAGCAGGCAAGGAAGCCGCTTGGCTCCGTTGTTGCGCACGGTGACCCGTTGCAGCAGCCCTTCCTCCGCGCTGAGCGAATAATGCAGCCGGAGCGTAAACTCGAACGGCAAATATGTATAAACCGGATGGCCCTCCTTCACCGTGAGCGACAGCGTCACCCGGCTCTCCGCTTCGTCGGCGTCGAAGCGCTCCACCCGCCACGGCGTCGTATGGGCGAAGCCGTGCAGATGGTTGCCGCGCGCGGTCTCGTTGACCGGAAATTGATACGTGGTCCCTTCCCACGGGAATTTTCCCGCATCGTACCGGTTCGGCGGGAACAGTACCGGAATGCCGTGCACGCCGGGGTTGGCCTTAAAGGCCTCCATCTCGTCCGCCGCCGGCTCCCGCAAAAACCGGTAGCCCTTGCTCGTATCGCGATAAGCGATCAGGTTCGCGCCGATCTCCGGCAGAACCGCCGCCTCGTACGGCCCGGCCTGCAGCCAAATCGCCCGCTCCCCCTGGAATTCTCCTTCGAACGCTCGGTTTGTCGCTGCCATCGTCGGTTCTTCCTCCTCCGCTATGTATGCGCATCTTCTTTAGCATACCATAAAGCGGCTTTCCAAGGCATCTTTTCCCTTTCTTTCCGCGCGGCGCAATCAGCCAGGTCCCCCTCTGCAGCCCGCCTTCCGTGTTCTTGCGGAATATCCGGCGGGCGGTCCGCAATAAAACTTCAGGGAAGGGCAAGACTGGTTAGAAAAGCCGATACACGGGAGGCATGATCGAGCATGGAGTTTCGCACCGAGCGTGATACGATGGGGGAAATCCAGGTTCCCGCCGAAGCGATGTGGGGGGCGCAGACCGAGCGGAGCCGGCAGCATTTCCGAATCGGCGGGGAGCGGATGCCGATGGAGCTTATTCGCGCGTTCGCCTTGCTCAAGAAGGCGGCGGCTTCCGTCAACCGGGAGCTTGGGACGCTGGAGCCGGCCAAGGCGGATGCGATTGCCGAAGCGGCGGACGAGGTGTTCGAGGGACGGTGGGACGAGCACTTCCCGCTCGTCGTCTGGCAGACGGGAAGCGGCACGCAATCGAACATGAACGTGAACGAGGTCATCGCGCGCAGAGCCAATCAATTGCTGGAAAAGGCCGGGAGCACGCTGCGCGTTCATCCGAACGACGACGTCAACCGGTCCCAGAGCTCGAACGACACGTTCCCGACCGCCATGCACGTCGCCGGCCTGATCGCGGTGGAGGACGTTCTGCTGCCGGCGCTCGACGAGTTGAAGGAGACGCTGCGGGAGAAGATGGAGGCGTTCCGGTCCATCGTCAAGATCGGCCGCACCCATCTGCAGGACGCCACGCCGCTTTCGCTCGGCCAGGAGATCAGCGGTTGGCGGGCGATGCTCGACCGCTCCGGCCTGATGATCTACGAGAGCGTCAAGGCGCTCTCGGAGCTGGCCATCGGCGGAACCGCCGTCGGCACCGGCATCAACGCGCCCCCCGGCTTCGGCGACAAAGTCGCCGAGGCGCTCAGCCGCGAGACCGGCAAGACGTTCGTCTCGTCCGCGAACAAGTTCCACGCGCTCACCAGCCACGACCAGATGGTGTACGCGCACGGAGCGCTCAAGGCGCTCGCCGCCGATCTGATGAAGATCGCCAACGACGTGCGCTGGCTCGCCAGCGGCCCGCGCTGCGGCATCGGCGAGCTGAAGATCCCGGAGAACGAGCCGGGCAGTTCGATCATGCCGGGCAAGGTCAACCCGACCCAATGCGAAGCGCTGACGATGGTCGCCTGCCAGGTGATGGGCAACGACGCGGTGATCGGCTTCGCCGCCAGCCAGGGCAACTTCGAGCTGAACGTGTTCAAGCCCGTCATCCTGCACAACTTCCTGCAGTCGGTTCGGCTGCTCGCCGACGCCATGCGCTCGTTCAACCGGCATTGCGCCGCCGGCATCGAGCCGAACGAGCCGGTCATCCGCCGCAACCTTGAGCAGTCGCTCATGCTCGTCACGGCGCTGAACCCTCATATCGGCTACGAGAACGCCGCGAAGATCGCCAAGCTGGCCCACAAGGAAGGAATCTCCTTGAAGGAAGCCGCCGTTCGCACCGGTCTGTTGACCGCGGAACAGTTCGAGCAATATGTCAGACAGGAGGACATGATCGGCGCCAGCCAAGCTTAAGCCGAATCAGCCGAAGTCGCCGAATCGGAACCGGAACCGGCCGCAACGCGGGAAATGGCCCAACGCCGGGAACCGGCCTCAATGCGGGAACCGTCCGAACGCCGGGAGCCGGACCGCCGAGAATGCCCATGTTCGAGCGCCCCTTCCCCAACGACGAAAAAAAGGAGCTTCCGCCGGCCCGCCTGGCAGAAGCTCTCTTTTTCCCCCTATTGACCTTCAAACACCGTCCCCGACCGTCTCCGCCTGCACGCGGGTAATGTCCGCACCGCCCCCGTCGCGTTCGCGTCCCATGAACGGCCACCAGTTGGCGGCCCCGAACGTGCGGACCATGACCGGAATGAACAGCGGCAAGATGACGATCGCATACAGGAACAGGCCGCACAGCACGATGACCGCGATCTGCATGAGCGACAGGACGCCGGACGGCAGCATCGCCGCGAACGTGCCGCCGAGGATGACCGCCGCGGACAGAATGACCGTTCCCATGCTGCGCATCGCCTCCAGGATCGCCTCCTGCGGGGACAGCCGGTGCCGGTATTCCTTGAAACGGTCCATCAGGAAGATGCTGTAGTCGACCCCGAGCGCCATCAGCATGACGAAGCCGAAGAACGGGATGACCCAGCTCGTGCCGGAATAGTCCAGCATCCGCACGAAGATCAGCTCCGTCGCCGCCATCGACGTGTAGTACGTGGCCAGCAGCGACACGATGAGGTAAAGCGGAATGACGACGGAGCGGAACAGGACGAACAGGATGAGCGCGATGCCGACGATCATCAGCACGACCGTCTGCCGGTAGTCGTTCGACGAGATCTGCTGCAGGTCGTGGTTCATGCTCGTGACGCCGCCGATCGCGACCTGGGCGTCGCCGAAGCCGGCGCTCCTCAGCGTCCGCTGCGCCGCCTCCTGCAGATCGTCCGTCTTGTTCAGCGTATCGAGTTCGTAGGGATTGCCGGAAAAGACGACTTCGAACTTGGCGATATGCCGGTCCGCGGACAGATACGTGTTCAGCGACGTTTGGAAATCCGCGTTGCTTAGCGCGTCATCCGGCAGGAACCAGCCGGCCAGTTGCTTGTCGGGAGCGTCGGACAGCTCGCCGAGATAGCTCTGGGCGGATTTGAGCCCTTCGCTCACCTGCTTCAGGCCGTTGACGCTGTCGTTGAGCCCGCTCGCCAACTGCCCGAGCTGGCCGTTCAGCTCCGCGATGCCCGAAGCCAGCTTCTGCTGGCTGGCGGCCAGCTCGCCGGCGCCCGCCGACAGGCTCGGCACTTGGGCGACGATCCGGCCCTGCCCGCTGGCGGCTTGCGCAAGGCCGTCCCGCAGCCGGCCGATCGCGTCGGCCAGCGACTTCAGGCCGCTCGCCAGTTGCGCCTGGCCGGCCGACGCCTGCTTCAGCCCTTCGTTCGCTTGGCCGAGCCCTTGCGCATAGCCGCCCAGCTGCGCGTTCAACTGCCGAAGCTGGGCGCCGGCCGCGGAAGCGCCGCTTTGCAGGCTGCCGACCGCCGCCTGCGCCTGCAGGAACGCGTCGTCCTTCTGCAGCTCCGGATATTTCTGCGCGAGGCCGTCCAGCCCGGTTCCGAGGTCGCCGAGCCCTTGCGCCAGCGCTTCCTGCTTCGCCGCGACGTCGGCGTAGCCGCTCGCCAGCCCGCTCAATCCCGCTTGCAGCTTCTCGTACTGCCCGAGCAGCTGCTGGCCGGAGGCCGCCAACTGCTCGGCGCTCTGCTGCGCTTGCGACAGGCCGGCGCGGATTTGGTCGGCTCCGGCCGTTCCGTCGCGCAGCCCCTTCTCGATCTGCCCGAGCGCGCCGCCGAGACGGCCGATCCCCGCTTCAAGCTCCCGCGTTCCGCCCGCCAGCTTCTCGGCGCCGTCCGCCGCGCTTTGCAACTGCGGCGCCTGCCCGGTCAAGCTGTCGCTCGCCTGCTGAAGCCCGTCCGCCACCTTGTCGATGCCCTCCGCCCCCTGGCCGAGGCCGCTGTCCACTTGGCCGGCCTGGTTGGACACCTGCAAGTCTTCCAGCGGATCGCCGGTCGGCCGGGTGGCGCTGCGCACCGTCTTCACCCCGTCCGTCTGCGCAAGCTCCCGCGTCAGCTGCTCGATCGCCGCCAGCCCTTCCGCCGTGTCGAGCTTCCGGCCGGGCGTCTTCACCACGACGGTCGTCGGCAGCGACTCCCCGGGCCCGAAGCTGTCCGCAATGATGTCGAACGCCTTGACGGAATCGTACTTGTCGCCGATCTCTTCGAGCGAGTTGAACGAGACCGAGCCTTTGTACGCGCTGAGCAGCGGAACGATGACGACGGCCAGAAGGAGCAGCGCCGCCAGCGGACGCCGGTAGGAGAACGCCCCGACCGTCCCCCAGACGCGGTTCGGCTTATGCTCGAGCGTTCCGCGCGACGGCCAGAAGATCGCATTCCCCATCGTCGCCATGAAGAAAGGCACGATCGTGAACAGCGCCACCAGCAGCACGGCGACCCCGACGGCGACCGCCACCGCGGAGCGGAACAGGCTGAACGTGGAGAAGCCGATCGTCGCGAAGCCGATGAACACCGCCAGCCCGGAGAACAGCACCGTGCGGCCGGAGGTGCGGTACGTCGTCCGGATCGCTTCCAGCCGGTCGCTGCCGTGCGCCAGCTCTTCCTTGAACCGGCTGATCAGCAGGATGCAATAGTCCGTGCCGATGCCGAACATGATCGCCACGAGGAAGATCTGCGTAAAGTTCGACAGCGGAAAATCGAGATACTTGACCAGAAAAGCGACGATCGACTGCGACGCCACATAGCTGATCCCGATCGTCAGCAGCGGAATGAAGGGCGCGAACGCCGAGCGGAAGACGACGAACAGAATCGCCAGAATGAACACGACCGTGATCCATTCCGTCTTCTTGAGCCCTTCCTGGGAGCTTTGGATGACGTCTTCCTGGATGAGCCAGTTGCCGGTATAGAAATGCTCGACCTTGACGTCCTTGAGGGCGTCGTAAAGGTCGGCCTTCGCCTCGGCCGCCGTGCGGCCGTTCAGCGACACCTCCACCAGCGCGAGCACGGTGCGGCCGTCCGCCGACACTTCCTGCTTCGCAAGCTCCGGCGTGTCGAACGAATTGATGACCGAGCGGATGCCCAGCCGCTCCCGGTCGCTCTTGAGCCGCTCGATGCCGCTGCGGATGTCCTCCATCTCGGCATCGGTGAACTTCCGGTCCCCATGGAAGACGAGCACCGTCGATTCGGAATCGGACCCTCCGGACGACGGCCCGCTCATCTCCGCGAGCAGACGGTTTGCTTCCATCGACGGATAGTTGTCCGGCACGGTGATCTGCCCTTTGTCCCGGACCAGCTGCTGCATATCCGGCGCGCCGAGCGCAAGCCCGGCGACGGCCGCCAGCCACAGCGCGACGACGAGCCATTTGAAGCGGATGACGAATCTCATCGTCCTCTTTTCCCCTCTCTCCCTGCGGTGGTCTCAAGAATCGCGCAGCGCTTGGGCCAACTTTTCGTAGGTGGCCAAAAACTGCGAAGCTTCCTCGTCGGTGAAGTGGTTCAGGTAGCCGGCCAGCACCTCTTCGATCTTGCGGTCGATCTCCTTCGCCACCCGTTCTCCATCCCCGGTCAACGACAAAGCGATGACGCGCCGGTCCTTCTCGTCCGGCATGCGCCGAATCCACTTCTTGTCGACCAGGCGGGTGATGATCGCCGTCACGGAGCTCTTCCCCACGCAAAAAGCGTCCGCCAGCTCCGAAGAAGTGCACTTCCCGCGAACGCGGATGTAGCTGAGCACCTTGTACTGCTCGACGGTAAGCTCGCTCGGCACCAGCTCGCGGATCATGCCGGTCAGCTTGCGATCGATGAGGAACATCGCCGCCGTATACCGCTGGATGGCCTGCTGCAAAAATCGCTCGTCCATAAAAGTTCCATCCTCGAACAGTTTGATAATCGAACCATTTTCCACGAATGAACTATAGCAAAAAAAAGGGGGCCGCGTCAACGCTTCGCCCGCGAAGGCGCAAGACCGCCGGAAGCTTCACGAAGCGTCCGGCGACGGGGAGCGCCCCCGCAGCGGGCCGGCGGATTTGGCGATGAACGCCATGACCGTGTCCTTGTAGCCTTGCGGGTCGACGAGGAAGGAAGTCGCATGCTGCGCGCCGGGAACGATCCACTTCTCCTTCGGTCCCGGAATCGCCTCGTAAATCTCGTGCGCCATGGCGGTGGGGACGAACGTGTCGCTGCCGCCATGGATCAGCAGCACCGGCTTCGTCGCCTGCCGAAGCTGGCGGACGGCCGACGCTTCGCCGAAGAAATAGCCCGCCTTCCATTTGCAGATGAGGCTGGTGAGCGGCAGCAGCGGAAAAGCCGGCAGTCTGAACATCCTTTTCAACTGGTACTTCAAGATCTCCTTGACCGAGCTGTACACGCAGTCCGAGACGACGCAAGTCACCTGCTCGGGCAGCGGCTCTCCGGACGCCATCAGCACGGCTCCGCCGCCCATCGAGACGCCGTGCAGCACAATTTGCGCCCGGTCGCCGATCCGCTTGACCAAGTAATCGATCCACTTGAGATAATCTTTGCGGTCGTGCCAGCCGAAGCCGATGTAGCGGCCGTCGCTGTGCCCGTGCCCGCGATTGTCCGGCATCAGCACGCGGAACCCGTGCTCGTGGTAAAACTGCGCGAAGCACGCCATATCCTCGCCCCGCCCGGAATAGCCGTGAGCCAGCAGAACCGCGCGCCCGCCCGGATCTTCGCAATCCAAATAGTGCGCATGCAGCGTTAGGCCGTCGTCGGACCGAACGGTGACCTTCTCGAACGGCTGCGAGCGGAACCATATCTGCACCGCCTCTACCAGCTCGCCGTCCACCTGCGGCAAGTTCGGATCGGCCGCCATAAACCACTTGCGGTTGCGTTGAATGGCCAGGCGGTAAAGCTGCAGGCAGAAGGCGAGCAGCAAGATGAGCATCGCGCCTGCGCCCGCCAGCAAGATCGTCCACCCGCGGGACATATCGGACCCTCCCCCCTGTTCATCGCTTAAGCGGAATTTAGTTTATCTCCGCAGCGGAGGGAACATGTGGGGAACCGATGAACATTCCGCCGGTACGGACCGCCGAAAGCCGCTGACGCCGCCGCTCCCGCTTAACCCGTGGACAGCGCTTTGCGGGCGGCCAGAATGTATTTGGCCTGGTCGAGCGGATTGACGCCCCGCCGCGGCCGTTCCGCCTGCACGTCGGGCGGGCATTCCCGGTACCCGTGGAAGAACGTCGACAGAATGCCCCTTCCCTTCGTCATGGAGCCGAGCCGCGCCGGAAAATCGAGCGACGTGGCGACAGGCAGCAGCCCTTCCAGCTCGATGCGCCCCGCGGCGATGGCCGGCGGCTCGAAGGAGCCGCGCATGGCGATCAGCTCGTTCATCAGCTTGCCGCCGAACTCCTCCGGCGCCGACAGCCGGAAGCGCAGGATCGGCTCCAGCAGCTTCGTGCCGATGCGCGCCAGGCCGTCCATAATGCCCATCGGCGTGGCGACGACAAAATCGAGCGGGTGCGTGTGCCAGACGTGATGCTCGCCTTCGATCAGCGTCACGGCCAGATCCGTCACCTCCCAGCCGCGGAGCCCTTGCTGCAGCGCCTCCGGCACGCGCCGGGCCACCTCGTTCTGGTAGCTCTCCAGCAGCTGTTCCGGCCGGACGATCGACGAGTAGCGCAGCCCGCTTCCCCGCTCTCCCGGCTCCATGCGGAAGCGCAAAACCGCCCAGCACGGCTTCGGCATCGTGTAGGCGATATAGCCTTCGCCCGCTCCGGCCGGCGTCTCCTTATAGATGACCGTCGGCGCGTCGAACGAGACGGTCAGGCCGAACCGGCTCCGCAGCAGATGCTCCAGCACCTCCATCTGAATCGTGCCCATCACCTTCAGATGGAGCTCGCGCTCCTCCTGCAGCCACTGCAGGTCGAGCAGCGGATCTTCGTCCGCCAGCTCCTGGAAGGCGGCGACGACGGCGGGATAGTCCGCTTCGTTCGCCCAGCGCACTTGCACCGTCAGCAGCGGCACGGCCAGCCGCCGCTCGCCGGGCACGCCCTCCGGCGCGCCGAGGATGTCGCCGATGCGCGCCCGGGACAGGCCGTAGACGGCGGCAATGTCGCCGGCTTCCAACACGCCGGCGTCCTCCGACTTGCGGCCGTCGACCTTGCGGATTTGCGTCGCCTTGTCCCAGACGTCGCGGGACGCGTTGTACACCGAATCGCGGTTCCGGATCGTCCCGCCGTAGAGGCGCACGTACGCAATCCGCCCCATCGCCGGATCGCGCTCCAGCTTGAAGACGACGCCGGACACCGGCGCGTCCGCGTCCCCGGCCGGGCCGGGCAGCAGAGCCGTCATCGCGTCCATCAGCGCTTCGACGCCGATGCCCTTCCCGGAAGCGCCGAACAGCACCGGGAACAGCTCGCCGCTGCGCGCCCCGTCCCGCAGAACGGGAGCGATCTCCCCGGCCCCAAGGCCGCCGTTCTCGAAGTAGCGCTGCAGCAACTGCTCGTCCCGCTCGGCCGCCGCCTCCTGCAGCAGAAGCGAGAACGGCTCCGCGCCCGCCGGCGCTTCCCCGGCGAGCAAGTCCGCCACGCCGGCAAAGTCGCCTTCCGCCCCGATCGGGGCTTGAATCGGAACCGCAGCCGGCGACAGCCACCTGCGAATTTGCCCGAGCACGGCCATCGCGTCGGCGCCGAGCCGGTCCATCTTGTTCACATAGAGCAGCGTCGGAAGCCGGAGCTCCCGCAGCGCGTGCCAGACCACTTCGGTTTGGGCCTGCACCCCTTCGGCCGCCGAGACGATGAGCACCGCGCCGTCCATGACGCGAAGCGACCGCTCCACTTCGGCCAGGAAGTCGGCGTGCCCCGGCGTGTCGACGAGGTTGACGGAGACGCCCCGCCACTCGAACCGCGTCACCGCCGCGCGGACGGAGATGCCCCGCTCCCGCTCGACGTCCAGCCAGTCGGTCTGCGCCGTCCCGTCGTCGACGCTGCCCGGCGCCCGAATTTTCCCGCTCCGGTACAAGATCTGCTCCGTCGTCGTCGTTTTTCCCGCGTCGACGTGGGCGAAGATGCCGATATTCCGCAAGAGCCGCTTGCCGCCGCCAGGCCCGTTCATCCCGATCTCCCCCTTCAACCTTCTTCGTCCATTGTAAGCCTTCGCGGATGCGTGTCAAAATGGCAAAAATATTCAGGAAAGCTCCATCCCCTTCGAACGCGAATAGGACGCAAGATGACCTATTTCCCGTACTATTCTGTAAGGGATCATGCCTGGGAAGGAGATGCGACGATGACGAAGAAGACCTTGGAAGGGAAAATCGCGCTGGTGACCGGCGGCAGCCGGGGAGCGGGCCGCGGCATCGCCGTCGAGCTCGGAAAAGCCGGCGCGACCGTCTATGTCACGGGAAGAAGCGTGCGGGGAACGCGAACGCTCGGTTATCCGGGCAGCGTGGACGAGACCGCGGAGGAGATTCGAGCGGCCGGCGGCATCGCCTATGCCTGCCGGTGCGACCATACGCGCGACGAGGAGACGGAGGAGCTGATCGGCCGGATCCGGCGGGAGCAAGGCCGGCTCGACATTCTCGTCAACAACGCCTGGGGCGGCCACGACGCCGGTATCGACCCCGAACCCCGCCCGTTCTGGGAATACCCGCTGCGGCTGTGGGACGCCATGATGCAAGGAGGCGTGCGCGCCCAACTGGCGACGAACCGCCTGGCGATTCCGCTCATGCTGGAGCGCGGAGCCGGGCTGATCGTGCATACCACCTTTCGCGACCGGGACCGGTATTTGTCGTCGTTTTACTACGACCTGGCGAAGAACGCGATCAACCGGATGGTGTTCGGGCTCGGGCACGATCTTCGCGGCACCGGCGTCACCGTCGTCGGGGTATCCCCCGGCTGGATGAGGACGGAGCTCGTGCTGTCGCACTTCCATACGGACGAGGCCCGCTGGCGGGAAGTGGCGGCTTTAAGCCGCACCGAATCGCCCTATTACGTCGGGCGGGCGGTGGCGGCCCTGGCCGGCGACGAGCGGATACGCGAAAAAAACGGCCGAGTGCTGACCGCGGGCGAGTTGGCGAAGGAGTACGGGTTTACGGACGTCGACGGGCGGTGGATTCCTCCGTTTGAAGCGGGAGCCGCGGCTCCGGACGAGAGGGAATCGCGGGAGGAATGACGAGACGAACGAGGCCGGCCTCCGGCGCGCTGTTGCCGGAGGGATCGGCTTCCGGAGCGGCGGTGCGGGCGAGGCCGGCTTCCGAAGCGGCGGGGCGACGGAAGCGGCTCAACTTGCGGGGAGCGCGAGGCGAAGCCGGCTGATTCGGCTGCGACGACGCAGGCGGAATGTCGGCCTCCGAGCGCGTCGACGCGGCGAGATCGGCCTGCGGCGCGCGACGGCGGGACGAAGGCCCGCCGCGCCGCTTCTCCCCGCCGTCCTCCCTCACTCTCCCGCGGGAAGGCCGAAGCCTATGTACAGCCGCTTCGTCAATTCGGACGGCCCGATGCCGAGCTCGCCCAGCTTGTCCTTCAGCTCCCGGTAGAGCCGCACCACCTCTTCGTGCTTGCCGATCGCCGAGTATCCCTTCATCAGCAGCCGGTAGGCTTCTTCATCGTAAGGGGAAGCGGCCAGCTGCTCCTGCGCCGCTTCGATCAACCGGCTCCAGTCGCCCCGCCGTTCGCAGCGCCTCGCCAGCTCGAGACGAAGGTCGCCGACCGCCTGCTCCAGCTTCCGCTTGTCGTTCTCGGCCCAGACATAATCTTCGTCCCGGAACAGCGGGGCCCGATAGAGCGCCAGCGCGCGCTCCGGCTGCTCCAGCTCTTCCGGAACCGACGCCTTGGCCGCTTGGAGAGCCTCCAGCAGAAGCTCGTAATCGGTGACGAACAGGCCCGGCGTCAAATAGTACTTTTCCCCCTCGTACCTGAGCGCGTCGTTGTAGCCGAGCCGCCGCAAATCCTTGCGGAGAAAGCTGACGCACGTATGCAGATACACCTTCGACTTCTGGTAATGCTCGTCCGGCCACAGGGCGTCGACGATGAAGTCCCGCTGCAGCCGCTCCCGGCAGCGCAGCGCCAATAGAGCGAACAGCTCCTTCTCCTTGCCGGTCCGCCATTTCAGCCGTTCTTCGCCGCAACCGGCGACGGCGATTTCGCCCAGGAGGCGGACGTTGGGGACCTTCGGCGCATCGGCCGGACGCCCGTCTTCGGAAAGAGCCGGCGGGCGGTGCGCCCGGCCCGTCTCGCGCTTCAGCCGCTGGATCGTCTTCGCCAGACGCTCCGTCTCCAGCGGCTTGAGCAAGTAATCGACCGCTTCCCGGTCGAACGCCGAGATCGCATATTGGTCGTACGCCGTTACAAAGACGATCTGCGTGTCCAGATTTTCGCCGCCGATTCGCTCCGCCAGCTCCAGCCCGTTCAAGCCGGGCATTTCGATGTCCAGAAACGCGACGTCCGGCCGCAGAGTCCGCATTCGTTCGAGCGCGTCGATCCCGTTGCTCGCCTGTCCCACCACTTCCACTTCCCCGGTGCGCTGCAAAAACAAGGAGAGCAGCTTGAGGGCGTGCTCCTCGTCGTCCACCAGAAAAGCCCGGATCATTTGCCCGTTTCCCCCTTTTTTATGTCCCGTCGTGATCCGCCGCCAGGGGCAGAGAGAGGGTCACCCGGGTGCCGCGACCGGGGACGCTTAAAATTTCCGGCAAGCGGCCCGTACGGTGCCGAACCCTCTTGATGATATTGGGCAGCCCGACGCCGCCCGCTCCGCCGGCCTCCCGCAGCAGCCGCAGCCGGTCCGCGGGAATGCCGACGCCGTCGTCTTCCACCATAATCCGAATTTGGCCGTCGCGCAAGCCGATCGTAAGCCGTACGGTTCCGCCGTCCAGCTTGGGAGCGACCCCGTGGCGGATGGCATTCTCCACGAGGGGCTGGAGCGTAAGCGGCGGAATCGGATACTGGAGCAACCGCTCGTCGGCTTCGATCTCCACCCGCAGCCGCTGGCCGAAGCGCTCCTTCTCGATGTCGGCGTAGGCCCGGACCAGTTCCAGCTCCTTGCGGAGCGATACCGTCTCGTTCGGACGGCTCTCGTGAAAAACCAACCGCAAATAGCGGCTGAACACGGCCAGCAGTTCGCCGGCGCGCGGACCGTCCGTGTAGCAGAGCGCCATGATCGTCCCGAGCGCGTTGTACAGAAAATGCGGCTTGATCTGCGACTGCAAAAACGCCGTCTCGTTGGCCGCCGCCTCCTTGACCAGCCGCTTCATCAGCAATAGCGTGCGAATCCGCATCCGAAGCTCCCCGGCGTCAAGCGGCTTCGACACGAAGTCGTTGCCGCCCGCCGCGATCGCGGCTTCGACATCGGCCGGCGTGCTGCGCGCCATGAGGAACAAAATCGGCAGCTCCATCGGCGAGTGCGCCTTCCGGATGCGCCGGCCGGTCTCGAACCCCCCTTCGCCGGGCAGCATCACGTCCAGCAGGGCCAGATCCGGCCGGCTCCGCGGCGAGTCGACGATGCGCAGCACTTCCGCATCCGAATGCGCGGTCGCCACGCGGTAGCCGTCCAGCGCCAGCACATTCGACAGCCACTCGAGATGAGGGTTCAAATCTCCCGCGACCAGAATCCGTTCGCCCGCTTCCTCCTCCAGAGCAGCCGCCGCTTCGCCGGCGGCCGGGACCGCTTCGGGCGTTCGCCCGCCGGCGAGGCCCCGCTCCGGCGTCGCCGCCGGCAGCAGCAGCACGTAGCGGGGCGGCGAAGCCCGGCCCGAGCCCGCTTCGCGGAGACTGCCGTTCATCAGACGAACGAGCTCGATCGCCGTCCGGAGGCGAACGAACGCATCCTGTTCCGCGTCCGCGCCCGGTCGGGCCTCGCCTCCCTCGTCCGCTGCCTCGCCTCTCCCGTTCGCCGCCGCGGCCGAATCGTCCGGCTCCCCGCATCCGATCTCGATCTCCACGTTCGTCCCGGCCGGCCGGCTCGCGACCGTGACGCACCCCCGCTCCGAACGGCGAATGCACTGCACCAGCAAGTTGGCCAGCACCTGCATGAACCGGCTCTCGTCCGCCCGCGCATACCGCGACGACGGGTCGATCGCGCTGGCGAGAACGATTCCCTTCTCCTTCGCGAGAAAACCGTACACCTCGAACGCCGTGCGGACGCAGGCGGCCAGGTCGATCTCCGTCAGACGGACGACCAGCCGGCCTTCCTTGATCTTCGCCAGATCGATCAGATCGTTCACCATATGGGACATGCGGAAGGCGATGTTGCGGATCGTCAGCATCTTCTCCTGCACCCGCCGCCCGGCCTTCGTCGTCAGCGTCTCTTCCAAGGCCGACTGGGAGATGTTGATAATGCCGTGCAGCGGGGTGTTCAATTCGTGCGACGTTCGCAGCAGGAACTCGTCCTTTTTCCAATCTTCGTGCTGGAGCCGCCTCGTCAAGTCCACCATCGAGGAGTACGTGCGGTAGTAGCGGTAAGCGAGCTGGACGGTGGCCAGCGCGACGAACAGCAGGATGAGGAAGTACGTCAGGCCGACGGAAGCCAGCCGGTGGCCCTGATAGACGAACAGGTTGACCGGAAACAGCGCGATGCAGGCGACGGCCGGCATGAACAGCTGCATCTCCCTCCTGCTGAACGAGCCGTACTGCCCCTGGACGTACAAGCGAAGCAGCAGCGCGAACAGCAGCCCGTACGCCGCGGGGAACGAATACAGGAACGTTTCCAGCCATTGGCTGTACACCCGGTACGGAAGCGCCGCGATCGCCGCGCAATACGCGGAATAGGCGATCGCCAGCGCCGCCAGCGCCCGGCGCCCCGCTCCGAAGTCGAACGACCGGACCGAGTACGCGATCAGCACCGGGAACGTGACGAAGATGGAGAAATCTTTGACTTTCCAGGTCGGCTCGAACGGCATCTGCGGAAACAGTTGCATAAACGTCCGTTCGCCGTTGAACCAGATCGTGATGCCGAAAAAGAAGAAGAACAGCCCGAAGGCGAGAAACCCGCCATGGCGCTTGAACAGCACGTACAAAGCCAGAAACAGCACGCTGAAAATGAACAGCACGGTGACTCCCGCCCATTCGAGCGACACCCGGACGTCGCGGACGATCGTCAAATCCCGCTCCAGGCCGAGCGTGAGCGGGGCGACGATGCCGCCGCTCTTGTATTCGTAATTGGCCACCTGCACGACCAGATCGAGCTTCCCGTCGGCGGGCGCATCGAAGATCGCCAGATCGGGCGCGTTGCCGGGCACGCTCGCGGCCCGGCTCGTCGCGGGAACGCCGGACCGGCTAACCAGCCTGCCGTTCAGGTAGATGCGGGACGAGAAGCGAATCAGCTTCTTCTGGAGCGCGAGCCGCTCCTCCGTCGGGCGAATTCGCACCTGCAGCCGGTACGTGCCGTAGCCGTGCGCCTTCATGCCTGCGAAGCCGTTCCAGACCGCGGGCACTTGCAGATAGCCCGGTTGCGGGACGGAATCGCCCGCGAAGTCGGCGGGCGCGAGCAGCCGGTTCGGGTAAAACGCCCATTGTCCGTTCAACGGTACGGAACCTTGCCTGTCGAAATCCCAACCGCTCAGGTCCATCCGCCCCGCCCGCGCCTCCGGCGCCTTCCCTTCGCCGCGGCCGAGCGCGGCCATCATCGCGCAGGCAGCCAGCACGAAAAGCAATAACACGGCCAAATACCGGTCCTTGTACCACACCTTGCTGTTCGTTCCGCTCACCGCCGTACGATCGGTTCTCCTTCCGGCAGAGCCTGCCTTCCGGCCGGCTCCAGCAGCTTCTCCACGAGCTCCAGCAGCCGCTCGGGCATGATCGGCTTCACGATGAAATCTTTGGCGCCCGAATAGATCGCCTGCAGGACGATCTGCTGCTGGCCCATCGCCGAGCAGATGACGATTTTCGCCTCCGGATCGTAACGGCGAATTTCCTTCATCGCCTGGAACCCGTTCAGAACCGGCAACGCCAAGTCCATCGTCAGCAGGTCGGGCCGATGCTGCTTGTACAGCCGAATCGCGTCGGCGCCGTTCGCGGCTTCCGCCACGACTTCAAAGCCGCTCGACTCGAAAAAGTCTTTCAGAACGTTGCGCATGAAGACCGCCTCGTCGACGATCATGATTTTGCCTGACACTTGCCTTCGCCTCTTTCTGCAGCAGCGGGTTAAAAGCCCGCCGGCCACATTCCCGTCTTCCACTATGAACGATGTTTCTTAACAACTGCTGAACAAGCTGCCGGAAGAACGGCAAGATGGTCCCGGCGGCTTCCCGAAGGCGAAAGATCCCGCCCCCGCTCTTGCCGGGCGGGCAAAAACTTCAGCTCATGAACCCGACGTCGTCCAGCATCGCCTGTCCGGGCTGTCCCGCAAACGAAAATTCGATTCGCTTCAGCTCGTCCGTGCGGAGGGACGGGTTCGCCAGCCGAAATGCTGCGAGCGGGATCTCGTACGTTTGGAAGGCCGGCTCGAACTCGTTTTTGAACTTGCCGTCCGCCATCGTCTCCTCCAGCCAGCCAAGCCGGGTGAACGTCGTGCGCGGCGCGGACCGGAGCGGCATGACGTCGGCAAGCTTCACGCTCGCCGTCTCCCCCGCCTCGTCCTCCAGGCTGACCGTGACTTGCAGCGAAGACCTCTCCTGCGTCTCGTCCGGCCGCAACCGCCAGGTCAGATCAGACAGGGCGAAGACGAGATAAACGCCGTCCGCGGAGGCCGCCGGGGGCGCGATGTCCGTGGAAGCCGCAGCCGCTTCCGGCCATGTGAACGTTCCGTCCGCCACGAGCGAATAGGAGCCGCCGGCCGATTGCCAGCGCAGCTCGACGCCGTGGTTCGGCGTCTCGCGGCCGTCCCGGTCGCGCGCGTCCTCCACCCGCCCGGAGATCGCCCCTTCGGAGCGGGCCGTCGCGGAGACGAGCGGGCTGCGGTCGCGGCCTTCCTCGTAGCGGGCCACCGGCACGAAGGAGCCGTTCTCGTAGCGGCTCACATACGGCGTGTCGGGCAGAAACGACGCGCCCGCCCGCGCGTCCCGGAACAGGGCCGTGTAATCCGCCCGGCCCGTCACCGTATCGAGAAAAGCGGACACGTAAGCTTGGGCGACCCGGCGCTGGTCCTCCCCGCTCAGCTCCGGATCGCGCAGGAACAGGCCGGCCGGAAGCGAGGCGTCCTTCGCGCCCCAAGTCGTGTTGAACTGGCCGTGGTTGGCGCCCCCGATGAGCAGCGACGCTTTGAATGCGGACGAGCCGGCCGTAAAGTCCGTTCGTTCATACTGGTTGCCGCCGTAGAACGAGACGAGGTCCGCGTCAGCGGTTCCCTGCAGCGTCAAATACGAAATGTCGCGCAGCCGGGCGAACTTCCCGTCGACCATCGTATCCGTCGGAGCCAGCGCGATGACGGCGCGAATCCGGTAGCTCGACGGGTCGGGCAGACTGTCGTCCCGCGCGAACCATTCGTCCGGATCGGCCGCCATGGCGGCCGCCTGGCCGCCGCGGGAGTGGCCGAGCAGCGCGACCGATGCGAAGTCGATCTTGCCGTACAGCGGCGAGGCCGAATCCGCAGCGAAGCGCTGCAACTGGCCGATGTGCTGCAGCAGCAGCCAAGCCCGCGGCTTCATATCCCCGCTGGGAATGCCGGACCAGACGGAGTAGTTCAGAAAGTTCTCGTCGACCGACACCGCAACGTATCCCCGGCTCGCCAGAAGCTCCCCGAGATAGGCGTAGCCTCCGTCCGAGAAGTCTTCCATCAGGTGGTTGCCGTGCACGATCAGCACGAGCGGGAACGGCCCTTCGCCTTCAGGCATCCATACCGTTCCGTTGAGCGGCAGGCTGTGCGGATCGAACCCCCAGTACAAGCTCCTGAGCCACGTCCAATGGGCCACGTACCGCGAGCCGTCCACAGGCATGGAAGTCAGCGCCGCCCCCGCGCCGAACTCCTCCCGCTGGCGATTGGTCCCGCTGCCGTACGTGAACGTGCGGACCGAATACGAGCCCGGCTGCGTCGGATCGGCAGCGGTCAGCGGCTCGAGCGCCGTGCCGGCCGCGGAATCGGCCGCGGCCGCGCCGCCGGCGTCGGCGAAAGCCGGTATATCGCTGCCCGAAGGAAGGGAGGCGAAGCCAAGCGGCGCGCCGATGCCGATCGCCACGGCGAGCCCGGCGGCCGCGCGCGCGGACGGGCGAAAGCGGCGGCTCGCGCCGATGCCGACGAGGGCGCCGGCGGCGCCTCCGATGAGCAGCCAGAGCAAAGAGACGACGATCGAGAAGATCAGGCCCAACTGGGCGGAATCCAGAATCGAGCTTAAGACGGCGGCCGAGTAAATCGCACCGGCGACGGTCAGCGGAGGCAATTCCCAGCGAACGAGCCGGTGCAGCGAGGCGCCGATCCAGCCGGACAGCGCCAGCCCGAGCGCGTACAGAAGGACGGCGGCGGCGGCGTCGAAGCCCGCTCCCAGCCCGGTCGGCGCGCCTAGCGCGCCGATCGCGGAGCCGGCCGAGCCGGCGGCCCCGACGCCGGCGAAGACGGCCCGCCATACGCCCCGGTCCAGGCGGTACGGATGCTTGAGGAGCCGAGACAGCCGCCGGCGCGGCGGCCGCCCGGCGGAATGGATCGCAACAGGTTCGATGTTCATGTCAATTCCTCGGCGGATCGGACTGGATGGGTAATGGTCGTTAACTCCCTTCGTTGCACCCCGATGAAATCCGTTCAACCGGGTTCGGATTCCACAGCCAATATACTTGGCGCAGCTTAAATGAAGCTGAAATCGTGCGCTGATGCGAGCTTCGCCGCCGACGGAACCTAAGGCGACCATGGCGATGCAGAAGACCAGCGGGGTCGGGAAGGGGGAACGTTGACGGGCGAAGCCGCATCCCGGAAGAAAGGGCCGCCCCGGAAGCGAATGGCAGGTGCACGGGTCGGAGCGCGGACGCACTTTGGCGTCAGGCCCGGCCCGTTCAGGCGAAGATCGGCTTCATTGCCGACTGCGGCCGCCGGGTCCGAATTCCTCCGGCGCCCGGGGCGGTTACCGCTGGCCGCGGCTCCGGCGTCGCCGATGACCTCGCCGCCGAACGACGCCGATTCGGCCGCCGCCCGCCGCACCGCCTCCTGAACCGCTCAATACGGCACGTCGTCGTCGCGCTCCAGGCGTTGCCGCCGGCGGCGTTCGTCCATGCGCCGCAGCACCTCGTCGATCTCGTCCGGGTACAGCAACTCGACCGGAGACAGCCCTTTCTCGAACTGGAACGCATCCCCTTCGATCAGCACGACGTAGCGGCCGTTCCACCGGGCCAAGTGGATGCGGTCGCCGTATTGCGCCAGCTTTCCCTTCACGGCGACATCGTCCAATTTGAACTTGAGCTCCAGGTCCGGCTGGAATTCGGTAAGCCGAGCCGTCGCCTCGATTACGTCCTCGTGCGTCCACTTCTCCTGCAGCTGCCGCTTCTCCGAGGCCGCCCAACTTTCGAGCTGCGATTCCTCCCGCCGGCGCTCCGAGCTCCAGCCCTGGGCTTCCGGCTCCATCCGTTGCAGCCGATAAGCGCCGTCCATGGCCGCCGGTTCGGCCCGCTGCGGCTCGCATGCGCCGTCCATCGCCCCCGGATCGGCCGGCTGAAGCCCGTCGGCACCGGCCATGGTTCCCGGCGCTCCGGCGTCGTCCGCCGGCTCGCTTCCGGGCGCGAGCCGCTCCAACGGCACGGGCCGCTCCGCCCGCTCGTACGGCTCCGCCCGCTCCGGAGCCGCCGCCGCGACCGCGGCCGCCGGCTCCCCGGCGCCCCGCCACTTCGCCTCCATGTACTGCTGCACCAGCCCGAGCACCTGGTCGGTCACGATTTCCGGCTTCGATTTTTCGTAGGTGACATATTTCAGGAAGTCCTCGAAATAGCGGGCGTGCGTCGCTTGGTGAATCTTCAGCTCGTACGGCTCCAGCATGCCCTCCTCCGGCATGTGCGGATATTGGATCGATTTGATGTTGCGTGCGCTGATCGCCATCTCGACCTTCGAGATCAAGCTCCGCTCGTCGGAAACGCGGGCGATCTTCGATTCGAAGTCGCATTTGAGCACGAACACGAACGGCTCGTCGAACAGCTCGTTCAGCTTCGCCGCCGCGACGATAAAAGCGCCGCCGCGAACCGAGCTTGTGCCCATGTACAGCCGCAGCATGTCGTCGCAGGCCGCATGGAAAGCCTCCTTGTCGCGCGCTTCCCGCAGCCGGCGGAACAAGCGGTAGTTCGGATTGCTGTCCGGCTCCTGCCCCGGGTCCAGCACGAAGCGGCCGATCTTCGTCGGGGCGTGGTCCGTCTCCGAATGCACCTCCGCCTTGCGCTTGCCGATCCGCGTAAACTCGCCGTCCAGAAACGACTTGATCTCGCTGTCTTCGTAGCCGTAATGGTCGAGCGTCTGATAGTGCTTGTACCGCTTGACCGGGTCCCGCTCCTCCGATTCCTGGCGGATGACGAAAAAAGACAAAAACTGAATGGAAAATTTCATGGCGGCTCCCTTGCGCGAATTGTTGTTTCATCATAGCACCGGTTCCGGCAGACGATCAATGCCCGCCGGAGGAGCGCGGGGGATAGCGGTCAGAGGAGAAAAAAGCGGCCGGCTTCAGGCCGTACGGGTGCCGCGGCGCGGCGGCGGGCATCGTCCGGGCAAGCGGCAAGGCCTCTCCCGGCTGGACGAAGCGGCAGACGGAGGAAGCGGGCGCACGTCAAGTTCCGCCCGCTCCGCCTGCCTAAAGGCCGTAGCGAGCCAGGAGTTCCGGCATGTGGGCTTTCATCCGCAAGTAGCCTTCCGCCGCTGAGCCGTTGCCCCAGTCGAAGATCGTAAATTCCCCGATGCCGAGCCCGCGGTCGTTCGTTTCGCCGCCGTGCCCGTAGTTTTCCATCATGAAACCGTAATCCTTCTCGTTGAAAAAAGGATGCGCCTTCTCCCACTGCGCTTTCGTTCTCGCGTTTTCCGGGCAGTACATCATGACGAACGAGCAGCGCAGCGCCGCCAGACCCCGCTCGACGTACTCCGTCCGCCCGAGTTCTTGGCCGTATTCGACGATCAGCTCGGCGAACAGGCTCTGGCGGGCGTCGTTCCATTCCCCGTCGGCGTTCATGACTCCGAAGCCGCCGAGCGCGCCCACGCAAATATACGGCGGCTGCCACGAAGCCTGCGTCATCAGCAGCTCGTCGAGGCACCGCTCGCCGAGCTTCAGGTAGCGCTCCTCGCCCGTATGCCGGTAGCAGCGGAGGAAGGCGTCCGCCGCCCAGTACATGGAGAAGTTGCATTGCTTGTACATGTTGTTGCGGGAAAATTTGCGGCCCAGGCGATCGTTCCCGAACGGCGAGCACGACCAGTACGTTTCGAAGTCCTCCCAGCGTCCCGCGGGCACGACTTCTTCGGCCACGACGTCCGCGGCCCGGAGCGCGGATTCCGCATACCGGCGCTCCCCGGTCAAGGCGGCCAGCTTCAGCAGGAAGCCGGCGGACATCGCGCTTTCGGGGGAGTCCCGCAGCACATCGAGCGGAACCAGCGTCCCGGCATCGAGCCAGGCGGGGAAGTAGCCTTTCCCGTCCTGAAGCCGGACGAGCGCGTCCGCGTAGCGGACCGCATACTGCAGCAGCCGCTCGTCCCGCTCCAGTTCGTCGTACCAGACGAGCATCCACAGCGCCGTCCAGCTCATATCGAGCACATGGTACGGCGCCTCCTTCACCGATTGCCACGGCCGGAGCGGATTCCGGTTCGAGTGGCCCCAGAAGGCGGTCTCCCACCCTTTGGACCGGTTCACCGTGCGGCCGCCGACGTCCGCCTGCTCCATCTCCGTGGCGATCACCGTCGGGAAGAAGCCGTCCCGCTGCGGCGCGGACAGCGCCAGCTCCTTCATCAGCAGCGCCCGGCGGACGAGGTCCGGATCGTTCCTCTCCTTGCCGTACCGGTAGACGCCGCCGGCGGAGCGCAGGGAGCAGAACCACGCCTGGTTCCAGACGGAGCGGAACTCCCGCTCGTCGGCCGGCCCGGGGTAGTTGGGGCTCTGCGTGACATTGACAATAAAGGCGGCCGCCCCCACCCGCTTGCCGTCCAGCTCGAATTCCTGCCAGACGCTGGACGCCCAATGCCCGAACGCCCAGCGGTACGCATGCCGCACGTACGGCTCGAGCGGCGAGTTCAGCGGCTCGCCCGCCCGGAACAGCGGGGAGCCCCACTTTTCCCACAGAAATTGCAGCACCGGCCGCCACGGGTTCGCCGACACCTCCGGCGCGTCGAACGCCATCAGGTAAAAGCCGACGGCGACTTCGCCCGCCTTGTACGCGGCGCCGGGCTTGCGCTCATAGAGCACGTGCTCCGCCACCCGGCTGTCGCTCATGCCCAGCTTCCATTCGTTGCGCGAAGCGTCGCTGTCCATGTACCACCGGACCTGCGTTCCCGCCTGCAGAAGGTCCAGATCGGGAATCAGCGCCATCGTCCGCTGGCCGTCCGTGACGATCAGCGCCGGCGAGCGGAAGCTGTGCTGGTCGATGATGTGGCGGTCCGTCGGCGTCAGATGCGGCGCCCAATGGAAGCTCGGGACGAACGCCGGCTTCAGCGTCAATTGCCAGTCGTCCTGCCGCGCCTCCCGCTCCAGCCGGAAGGTCAGGACCAACCGGTGCAGATGCGGCGCCGGCCGCTCGTGAACCACCTCGGGCCGCGCCGACCCGAGCGGATCACATTCCAGCCGCGCCACGAACGTCTCCAACTCGCGAGGAAACGGCAACGTCACGATGTCCGGTTCCACGATGTTTTTCCTTCCCTTCGTCCGAACCGCCGCCGGACTACCCTGTCACACCCGGGCTGATGATGGACCGGACATCGTCTTTTGGCTGGAACAAGAACAGAATCAGGACAGGATCGGGAGTGCGATCAGCCGCAGGCGAACGGGGTACGGCAGGCGATCCGTAAGTAATCGTTTACATACAAACGTATTCTACCATAACCGCCCTGAAAATCGTAGAGAAAAACCGCACCCACCCGCCGCCGAATGTGCTCCCGATGCGATGTTTTGCATCGCAAGCGCCCGGCGCCGGGCCGCGGCATGCGCCGCTTGCGATGTTTTGCATCGCATCCGCTCCCACCCGGCGGGTACCGCCCTGCGAATGGGGGCACGCGCCGTTGAAAAAGAAGCGACGCCCCCCCGAAAGGATGCGCCGCTGCTCGCCGGCGGCCGACGCGGCCGGCCGGCTTACGGTTCCGAGCGCTTCGCCAGCTTTTCCTGCGCCAGCTTGATCATCTCCCACACCATCGTGCCGCCGATCTTCCCGCCGACGTGGCCGACCGACTCGGTCGACAGCTGTCCGTTGTCGCCGGGCGCAAGCGGCACGCCGAGCGATCGGGCGACCTCGTACTTCACGTCGTCCGGCCGGCTCGGGTCGACGGGATAACCTTCGCGCTTCATCACTTCCGCCTTGAACGCGCTCAGACCGCTCTCCGCGCCGGAAACGACGGGTCTTCTTCCGCGTCTTCTCGCCATGGGATGTTTCGCCTCCTTCGGATGGGTGCTTCCGCTCCTGATCATGCCCGAACATCGGCCGTCCTATCCCTGCTCTTCCGGCGCCGCCTCGCCTTGCCCGGAGGCCATCTCCCGCCTCCGCCTCGCCTTGCCCGGAGGCCATCTTCCGCCTCCGCCGCCGCAGAGCCCCTTCTGCCGGACCGATGCGACGGCGCGCAGTGGAGCACCGGCCCACGGTCGCGACGGACAGCCCGCCGTCCGGCCAAGCGGCGATGCTTGCCGATGCGGTTGTGAACATCCCCTCAATTTGGTATATTTTTTATCCTGGAGGCTTGAATTGCAAGGTTAACCGTTTTTACTTGAATCTTGAAACTTTGCGCTCAAACCGTTCCTCGCTTGTCCCGGCCGCCCGGGCGAGCGAGGAACGAAGTTGCCGGATGCCGCTGCCGGGCGGGGTGCGACTTGACGGGATTGTTGCGCCATGATCCAATGAAAAAGCAGATGCAAAATCAGGAGGCACCCCCGTTGACCATAAAAGCCAAGCTCTCGATCTTCATGTTCGCTCTTTCGGCTGCCATACTTCTGCTCAACCTGTCCATCTATTACGCATCCAGCAAATTCGATCTGGAAAATCGGACCAGGCAACAGATGAACGTCATCGCCAAGCAAATCGGGGCAACCGTCGAAGCGACGCAGCAGTCCCGCAAATATATGGAGGACGCCGCCGGCGTCATGCTTCGCGCCGTGTCGCTTGCCGTCAAGGACAAGCTGAGCCCGGATATCGAAGACGTCTCGAACGAGCGGCTCGCCTCCCTCAGCAAGGCGCTCGGCGTCAAGGCGATCAGCCTGTGGGTCCGCAAGGACGACGGAGACATCGTCATCGCCCGCTCCTCCGACCCGAAGGAAGTCGGACTCAGCTCCAAAACGTTCGACTACTGGTACACCGCCTTTCAACAGCTGTTCGACCGCGGCAACGTCACGATTCCGCAAGGCCAGAAGCTCGAACATTTCTGGTCCGGCCCGGTCAACTACGCCGCCTCCTCCCCGGACCGCGTCGAGAAGTGGGGCTATTACTACGACGACACGACCGACTACATCATCAACCCGATGATCGACGCCCAGCCGTTCCTCGATTTCGAGCGTTCGGCCGGCACCGACGCCGTCGTCGCCAAAGTCATGAAGGAAAATCCCGACATCCTGGACATTTCCGGCTTCGATCCGCGCTTCTTCGGCAAGGACAAGATCATCAAGCTCAAGCAGGGGATGCCGGTGTACAACCTGGACGTTCGCGACGTTCTGTTCGGCGACTACCGCTACCCGGACAAGGACGACGCGGTCGAGATGAACGCCGCGCTCAGAACCGGCCGGATCGTGACGGTGCAGAAAAAAATCGACGGCCTCCCGGTCATTCGCAGCTACATTCCGGTCAAGGCCATGTTCCCCTACGTCGTCGAGATCAGCTTCAACCGCAATTCGATCCGCCATCAGCTGAACGAGCAGTTGATGCTGCAGCTGGTCATTTCGGCCATTGTGGCGGCGGCGGCGTTCGTCGCGAGCTACCTGCTCGCCGGCGTGATGCTTCGTCCGGTTCACCGCATTCTGGCGACGGTGAACGAGATCGCCGTCGGGCGGCTCGACAGCCGGATCGATGTCGCCTCGAAGGACGAGCTCGGCCTGCTCGCCTCGCGGATCAACGCGATGAGCGGCAGCATGCAGCTCTTTATGTCGCAGCTGCGGGAATCGGCCGAAGAGCTGCGGAGCACGAAGCAGTATTTGGAATCGTTCGTCAACCATACGTCGGACGCCATTCACGTCGCGGATCTGCAAGGCCGGGTGACGCAGGTCAACCACGCCTTCGAGGCGATGTACGGCTGGCGCGCCGACGAAATCATCGGCTTGCCGCTCTGCAACGTTCCGGCCGAGTTCCAGAAGGAGTATCGCGAAGTGTTCGAAACCGTTCTTCAGGGAGGCTCGGCGGCCGACCTCGAAACGGTGCGCAACACGAAAGACGGGAGGCGGATCGACGTCAGCCTGACCGTCTCCTCCATTCGGGACGAAGCCGGCGCGATCGTCGCCGTCGCCACCATCTCGCGGAACATCACCGCCCGGAAGCAGACCGAGGAGGTGCTGCGCCGGTCGGAGAAGCTGTCGGTCGTCGGCCAGCTCGCCGCCGGCGTCGCGCACGAGATCCGCAACCCGCTGACGACGCTGCGCGGGTTCGTGCAGCTGCTCCAGAAGCAGGGAAACTTGCCGGCGCCGCACCTGGAGATAATGCTGTCGGAGCTGGACCGCATCAATTACATCGTCGGCGAGCTGCTCGTCTTCGCCAAGCCGCAGGCGGACCGCTTCCGGCTCGCCCCGATTCCCGACATCGTCCGCGATCTGGTGCTGCTGCTCGAATCGCAGGCGAGGATGAGCGGCATCGACATCGTCACCCGCTTCGATCCTGCGCTGCCCGAGATTCTGTGCGAAACGAACCAGCTCAAGCAAGTGCTGCTCAACGTAATCAAGAACGGCATGGAGGCGATGCACGAAGGGGGGACGATCGAAGTGGAAGCCGAGTCGCTTCCCGCAGAGCGGAGCGTCGTCCTGCGGATTACCGACCACGGCCACGGCATTCCCGAGGACAACATCCCCCGCCTGGGGGAGCCGTTCTTCTCGACGAAGCCAAGCGGCAACGGCCTCGGGCTGATGGTCAGCCAGCAGATCATCGCCAATCACAAGGGAACGATGCGCTTCGCAAGCAAGCTCGGCGAAGGCACGTGCGTCGAAATCCGGCTGCCGGTCGGCGGCGACAGCCCGGTCGCAAGCGGGGAATAGGGGCTGATCCGGCCGGCCGGAGCCTGACGGCGCAACGGACGGCTGCGCGACGGAAGATCGCAAGTCCGCCGGACCGCCCGTTCCGCCCGGCTCGCCCCAACAGAACGGCGCACCGCCCGGACGATGCCGCCTGCCTTTTTTAGGCCGAATGCTTGAAATGCCCGCGGTAAAAAGAGAGCAGCGCCTGCCGGTGCGTATAAAACAGCAGCAGGAAGTTGCCGAGCCAAACCCACAGCAGCGGCTCCGGGAACCCTCGGGCGTACAAATAAAACCCGAGCGGCACCATCCCGAAGACGACCTGGAAGGCGTCCGTCTCCGTCGTGATGCGGCTGCGGAACACAAACTTGACGATGGCGATCAAGAGCGCCTGAACGACGGCGTAGACGAGCGACGCTTCGAACCCGGTCAGCGCGCTCCAGACGCCGAACGTGACGGCGATCGCCTTGCCCCCCTTCCCTCTGAGGAACGGCGAGAACGCGTGCCCCGCGAGCGCCGCCAACGCGACGGGAACGATCTGCCCGTGCGGCGCGAGGCCGTTATGCGCGATCAGCAGCACCGGCACGTACCCTTTGGCGAAGTCCAGCACGATGCCGGCCAGCCCGAGCGGGAAGCCGGCGGCCTTCCACAAGTTGATCGCACCGGGATTGCCGTCGCCGACGTTGTTCAGGTTGTGGCGGGCGATCCGCCCGAGCCAGTAGGAGAACATGAGCGAGCTCGACAATCCCGCCGCGAACGTCCAGATGAGGATCATAAGCTGAACTTGCCTCCCACCTTGATCTGCCTTCCCTTCCAAACGACTTGCCGGCGAAGAACGACCTGATAGGCGGAGTGGGCCATGACGAACAGGAAGAACAGCGTGGAGAGCGGATGGAACGCGAGCATCACTCCGCCGAAGCGGCCGATATAGCGGGAAAAGTAGACGATTTGCAGCGTGTACAACAGGTAGCCCGCCGCCAGCGGAACCGCCCAGGAGCGGCCGAGAAACGCGAAGAACGATTCCGAAGCGATCAAGCCTGCGATCCAGGCCGCGATCAGCGCGATCGTCCCGGGCCGGATCGGGGACGTGCCGAGCACGGCGCTCTTGGCGAAGCCTTCGATTTCGCTGCGGATGCCCTGCGGATACATGCGGAACGAGACGAGGCCCGCGCCGATGAAGTTCGCCACCGGAATGCCGGCCGCCACGAACCGGGCGCCGAGGCTGAGATCGTCCATCACCTCGGACCGGACGCTGGCGTGGCCGCCCATCCGCTCGTAGTCGTCCCGGCTGACGACGATGCACGATCCGTACAGACCTTGCCGCGGGTTGGTCCGTTCGAGGAACGACGTGAAGACGAACACTCCGAGCACGTTGAAGATGAGCGCCAGCTTCTCGTAGAACTTCCCGGTCTCGTGAAACGGCACGACGGAGATGGCGCCACCGGCCCGCTCGCGGGCCGCGATCAGCGAAGCGAGCGCGTCGGGCGCCAGGCGGATGTCGGCGTCCAGAAACGCGATCAGATCGCCGCTGGAGCGCCGGTAGCCGTTCCAGACCGCCCAGTTCTTGCCGGTCCAGCCTTCGGGAAGCTCCGGGCTGTCCAGCACCATGCAGCCATAGCTCTCCGCGATCTCCCGCGTGCGGTCCGTCGATCCGTCGTTGACGACGATGATCTCCCAGGGCGGGCACGATTGCGCGCGAAGAGAGCGGAGCAGATGCGGAAGGTTCGCTTCCTCGTTCCGGGCCGGAATGACGACCGACAGCCGGCCCGGCCCCGCCGTCCGGCCGCGCACCGGAGGAATCGTCCGCCTTCGGAACAGGACGAATCCCGCCAGGCAACCGACCGTGAGCAGCCCCAACACCAAAGCTTCCAACGCCGACCCCTCCCCCGAGGATTAAGCGCAAACTTGATGAAGATGTGCAGCTTCATTTTAACACAACCGACAACGGCTGCGGCTCTTTTCGGACCGATCGCCCCGCCCGTTTACGGCACCCGGCTCAAAAAATGCGCCAGAAACCGCTCGCCGTCCACGTCCAGGCAGACGCTCGCGTTCGGCTCCCCGTCCGCCTCGGCCGTGCGCCCCCGCGTCTCGCCGCCGGTGTCGACCGCGATGCGCAGCGGCTCCGCGGTGACGAAGCCGGGATCGACCGCCACGCCGACGGCCAGCGGGTCGTGCAGCGCGCAGCCCCCGATGCCGGGATAGTCCGCTTCGTAGAAATCGATGTAAAACTCCGTCATATCCGCGAGAAAAGCGCCCAGTTCCCCCGCCTTCCGCCGCCATTCCCGCACCCGGTCCCGCGGCAGCAGCGTCTTCATCGTCACGTCGAGGCCGACGACCGTAAGCGGCAAGCCCGAGCGGAACACGAGATCGGCCGCTTCCGGATCGCTGTAGATGTTCGCCTCGGCGTGGCGGGTCACGTTGCCCGGCGTCCGGACGGCGCCGCCCATCAGAACAACCCGGTCCACCGACCGGACGAACGAAGGGTCCTTGCGCACCGCCGTCGCCAGGTTGGTGAGCGGCCCGACGCAGATGAGCGTCAGCCGGCCTTCGTGCCGGCGCGCCTGCTCGATCATGAAATCCGCCGCATGGCCCGGCTCGGCCTTGCGGCTCGGCTCGGTCCAGGCGGCGGCGCCAAGCCCGTGCTCCCCGTGAATGTGGCGCGGATAGTCCGTCTTGGCGCGGACGAGCGGCTGGGCCGCCCCCGCAAAGACCGGCGCGCCGCAACCCAGTTTCTCCAGCACGATCAGCGAGTTGCGCGCGGCTTCTTCCACCGTGATGTTGCCGAAGGTCGTCGTCAGCCCGACGAGCTTCAGCTCCGGAGAACGCACGGCATAGGCGATGGCGAGCGCGTCGTCCACGCCGGTGTCGACATCCAGGATGATCGGTCTTGCTGTCATCGTTTTTCCTCCAAGTCGTGTCGGCTCAGGGCATCCGGGAACGTCTCGCGGCCCGCCCGGGAAGCGGCAAGACGCAGCCGGCCCGGGAAGCCGGCGAATCTATTTCCGTCATTATAACACGTCTTCGGAACGGCCGGGGATGGCCGTTGACAAGCGCAAATGAAAATCATTATCATGTAGAAGAGAAAAAAGGGAGCGTGAGCGCATTGATGTGGAATCTGGGGAAATTGGAGCAACAGTTTTCGATCGTGACCGAAGAGAAACCGAACGCGCTGTGGACCGCCTCCGCCGCGGACATGACCCAGCCGGAGACGATGAGCTCGCTTCTCTCCCTGTACCGGACGCGGCTGAAAGCGAAGGACGACCGGCCCGCGGCCACTTATTTTTGCGGATATTTCCGCTCGGTCGCTTACGCCCTGCAGTTCGGCCTGTCGGTCCGCAACCGGGCTCTCGCGCTGCCCTTGGAACGGCTGACCGTTCAACTCGCGGAAGCCGGCGGGTACGACCGCTTCTGGTTCGTCGTCAGGCCGCTCGAAGAGGAGCCGGCTCCGGCCGGTCCGGCGGCCCGCGAACAGTGGCTGCGGGGCACCCTCACCCGCTTCTACCGGGATACCGTCCGGCCGCTCGTCCGCACGCTGCACGAGCTGACCGGCCTGCCGGAAGGGCAGCTGTGGGGCCAATTTCCGATGCTGTTCCAGTATTACGAGGACTTGTATCGAGAGGATGCCGCCATGCAGCCCTATCTGGCCGCGCTGGAAGCGGACTACGCGTTCCTGCGGCGCGGCCTGGACCCGATGGAAGCGTTCGGCCGCGCCAAAAATCCGTTCGACGTCCCGCCCCGCTACACGGAAAGCCTGACCGACAGCGGCCGGCGAACGCTGCTCAGGACGGCCTGCTGCCTCTATTACTGCCTTGAAGGCGGCGAATACTGCTTTTCGTGTCCCCGGCTGAAGGAGTCCGAGCGGGAACGGCTCCGCGCCCAGGCAAGGCAGGCGGCGAACGGTTGACCGCCCGGCCGGCCTCGCCTCAGCGCCGGACCCGCAACTCGACGAGCCGGGCCGTGCGGGCGCGCGGCAGCGTTACCGCGAGCGTCCCCGCAGCCGCATCCCACGCGGCCCGGCTGTCCGTCCCGCCGGGATAGGCGATCCGCACGTCCGCTTCGGCGCCGGCCAGCTGCGGGATCGGCAGCCTGGCTTCCGCATTCCCGCCGCCGATCCGCCAGACCGCCACCCAGGCGCGGTCGCCATGGCGCAGTCCGAAGCTGATCCAGTCGTCCTCCGGCTTCGGCAGGCCGAGCGGCCAGAACGGCAACGACTCGCGAATGTCGGCGCGGATCGTCTTGTAGTAGTCCAGCGCCTCCTTGACGAGCGCCCGCCGGCGCGGGCTCAGCCCGGCCAGGTGGCCGCTCTGGTGAACCCGCAGCAGCAGCGCGTTCACCATGTTGAAGACGACCTCCTCGTCGTCCCCCTCGCGGAGCGGATACGACCAGATCGCCGCCTGCTCCGGCGTGAGCGCCGAAGGCGAGCCGGCGGCGATCGCCGCGTACTTGACATAATCCTCCTGATCGCTGGTGGATTGAATGCTGTGCCGGCTCAGCATCGCATAGTCCATCCGCATGCCGCCGCTCGAACAGTTCTCGATGACGAGGTCGGGGTAGCGGGCGAAGACCGAATCCAGCCAGGCCAGGTAGGCCCGGTTGTGCTGCAACAGCCCGTCGCCGAAGCTGTCCGCGTTCGTCTCGGTGCCGATGCCGGCATTGATGTTGTAGTCCATCTTGAGATAGCCGACGCCGTAATCTTCCACCAGCCGGCGGATCACTTCGTCGGCGTGGGCCACGACGCCCGGATGGCGGAAGTCGAGCTGGTAGCGGCTGCGGTCCTTCACCCGCTTGCCGTGCCGCATGAAGAACCAGCCGTCGTCCGCCTCGGCCAGCTTCGGGCTGCGAACGCCCATCACCTCGAGCTCCAGCCACAGCCCGGGGATCATCCCCTTGCTCCGGATATAATCGAGCACGTACTTGATGCCTTCGGGGAACCGTTCGGGAGAAGGCAGCCATTCGCCGACGCCGTCCCACCATTCCCCGGCTGCGTACCAGCCCGCGTCGATGCAGAAATATTCGCAGCCGACCTCGGCGGCGGCGTCGATGAGCGGCAGCAGCTTCTCCGTCGTCGGGTCGCCCCACAGGCAATTCATATAATCGTTGAAAATGACGCGCAGCAGCCGGTTGTCGTCGTTCGGACGGCGAATGGCGCGGCGGTAAACGGTCAGTTGGCCGATCGCCTCGTCGAAGCCGCCGCGGACGGCGCCGACGCCGGCCGGCACGCTGACGAACTCCTCTCCCGGCGCCAGCCGCTTCCACCAATGGTTGTCGTGCTCGGTCGGACCGCTGACGAGCAGCGTCAAATAGTCGAACTGGTCGATGAGTTCCCAGTGCCAGGAGCCGTTGTGCTCGATCTGCCAGAACAGGCTCGTGCCGGCCTCCCGATTGTGCAGCACCGCCATCGGGATATGTTCGGCGGCCGACCAGGAACCGGTGTTGCTGCACGTAATCCGCTTCGAGCTGCGGTCGGTCATGTGGGACAGGCCGAGCTCCGGCAGCGAGTACGTTCGCCATTGCAGCTCGCTCTGCCAGCCGGTATGCGGAATCGCCACCGCCATCTTGTCGTCCCGGTCCCGCTTCCCCTCCTTGTCAACGCCGGTGAGCGCGAACGTCGAGACGTACTCGACGCCGACCGGCTCGCTTCCTTCGTTGCGCAGCGCCGTCCAGCAGCGGACGACCGACACGCCGTCGTAAAATTGCCAGTGCGCCGTCGCCGCCAGTCCCGTATCCGGATCCTGAAGCTCGATTTCCAGCTTGCGTCCGGTCCCGTTGCGGAAGTCGCGGTGGGCGCGGTACTTCATGCGGAGGCCGGGGTACGTCGCGCGATGGGTGCGGCCGTGGTACTCGGCGCGGTCTTCGCCGGTCAGCTGCAGCTCCAGCAGGCGGAATCCCGGCTCCCGCTCGCCGTCGATGCCGCCGGGCTCCGCCGGCGTCGCCCCGAAATGCAGCAGCCGCACGTCCAGATCGTCGGTGATTTTCCAAGTCGCATAAAGGCCGTTTTCGTTCAGATCGATCGTCTTCGCCACGGTTTGAAGCCACCTGCTTTCTGCCGATACATGATTGATCCCGCGAAAATGACGGAACTCAGCCCGGTCCGGGCTGAGTTCAGCGCGAGCGTTGCGAGGAGCGCGGGAACGGCTTGGAACGCCTGTGCCCGCCCGTGCGACAGCCGGGCGGACCGGTCCGGCGGAAGCCGCCGGCTCCCTTGTCTTATTGCGTGCCCAGTTGCTGCCAGGCTTGCTCGATTTGCTTGATGGCCGCATCCTTCTTCAAGCTGCCGCCGACGTAAGACTGCATGATCTCGCCGAACTTCTGATGGAACGCGTCGGACGAGTAGTTGATCGCCAGGTCGCCGGATTTTTCCGTCTTGAGAATCTCGTCCATCTGTTTCGGCATGTCGAGATTCGGCAACGGGGCGTCCTTGATCGGCGGAATGACCTTCGCCACGTCGGAGAACCAGCTCTTGCCGTAATCGGACGTGTACAGCCAGTTGAAGAAGTCGACGACGTCTTTGACGTTCTTGGAATCCTTGTTGATGCGCAGCGCCTGGTCGGCGCCGGTGATGATGACCGACTGGTCGGCCTTGTCGCTCACCGGATAGCCCATGATGCCGATCTGGATGTCCGGGTTGATCTTCTTGATCGCCTCTTCATCCCAGGCGCCCTTGCCGGTCATCATCGCCGCCTTGCCGGACGCGAAGTCGCTGATCTCGGCGTTGCTGTCGCGTTCAAGCGGTTTGTCAGTGCCGTTCTTGATCGTCTTGTCGATGAAGTCGAAGAAGTTGTTTTCCAGCAGCGGATGATCCGCGAACGTCGTCTTGCCGGCGATGAAGTCCGCCACCAGCTGCTTGGGCGACTCGCCCGCATCCTGCGCGGCCGCGTCGACGAAGTGTTGGAAGATGTGCTTCCACACCCACCATTCCTTGTAGGCGTTGGCGAACGGCGTAATGCCTTTGGCCTGAAGCTTGGCGATGGCGTCGTCGAGTTCCGCCGTCGTCTTCGGCACCTCCGTGATGCCGGCCTCCTCGAACAGCTTCTTGTTGTAGATCAGCGCGAACAGGTTGCCCTTGACCGGAAGGCCGAGCACCTTGCCGTCGCTGGACGTCATGTTGGCGCGCACGGCGTCCGTCATCGCGGCCGCCAGCGGCTCGTTCGTCAGGTCCTGGCTGTATTCCTCGTACGTGTCGATATCGCCGCCCGCGGTCGTCTGGAAGACGTCCGGCGTGTTGCCGGATGCGATCCGCGACTTCAGCACGGTGTTGTAGTCGGACTGCATGATTTCCAGATTGATCGTCACGTTCGGCTTGACCTTCTTGTACTCGGCGATGTACGCGTTGAAAGCGTCGGTGTACTCCGGCGAAGCCGTGAACATGTTGATCGTGACCGGCTTGTCCGACGTCGACCCGCCGGCCGCCGCGGACGAAGGCGCGGAAGCGGACGGGCTTCCCGACGCGTTGTTGCCGCTGTTGTCGCTGCCGCCGCCGCACGCGGCGAGCACGCCGGCCATCAGCGCGACGCCGGCGGTTACGCTGGCTATCTTCTTGACCATGGATATGCCCCCACTCAGAAGTGATGTGAATCTTGTTGCTTATTCTAAAGAATTCGGCAACCGAGAAAAATGTAGATAAGTGGCCTCTTGAGGGTAAAAAAGTGTAATCCCTCCCCCAGTTCGCTTTTATCCATTCGTCCGGCCCGCCCGGAACTCCGAAGGGGATATGGAATAATAATTCCGGAACGCCTTGCTGAAGTAGTTTTTGTCCTTGTAACCGAGCATTTCGGAGATTTCCTGGATCTTCAGGTCGGAATCGCCGAGCAGTTCCTTCGCCTTCTCCATCCGGATCTTCTGCACGTACTCGTGAATGCCGCACCCGTATTGCTGCTTGAACAGCTTCATCAGGTACTCCCGGCTCAGAAAATATTTCTCGGTAAACATCGAAATCTTGATGTCTTCGAAGTAATGCTGGTCGATGTACTCCTTGATCTCGGCGACGTCGAACGGCTTCTCCGCCGTGTTTGCGGCCCGGATCTGCTCGGCGAAACAGTCGACCGTCGCGACCAGCAGCGCCTCGTACTGGTCGAAGCCGACGAAGTCGGCCGACAGGCCGCACGCCCGCAATCCGCCTTCGCCGGCCGACGCCAGCCGGCCCTCGGGGACGCCGTATTCCAGCGCCAGATCGCGCAGCAGAATGACGAGCTCGTCCAGCAGCCGGGCGGCGTCCCTCAGGCTGAAGGCGTCCAGCGTCCGCAGCCGCTTGGCGAAGTCGGCGACGACCGTGCGCGCCTGGTTCGCATGGCCGTTCTCGATGGCGGCGCGAATGAGGCTCATGCGGCCGGCGATCGTCGGCGTCTCCTTCGGCAGCGGCTTCGCGGCCGCGGAAGCCGCCTCGGCGACGGCGCCCTCGCCGCCGAGCTTCAGCAGATCGACGCCGCCGGCGGCCGCTTGGGCGCTCTCGTAGGAGGCGGCGAGCTGCGAGACGTCCGCGCCCGGCGTTCCGATGCCGACGACCGCCGCCAGTCCGAACAGATCCCGAAGCGCGGCCACGACCTTCTTCATGAAGTGCACCGAACGAAACCGCATATCTTCCGGATTGCCGCCGGTCATCGTATGAACGACGATCACTTCCCGCTCGCGCTTCGGGTTCGGGAAGCTGAAGCTCTGGAACCGTTCCTCGGCGAAATCGTGGATGACGTTGGTGACGGAGAACAGAAGCAGATCGGTCTCCCCCTTGAAGCGAGTCGCCGCCACTTCGTCCGGATTCAGCAGCACGACCGCCGCCGCCCCGAACCGCTTGCCCGGATCGTCGGCCCCGATGAGCCGCATGAACGACTCGTTGCTCCGCACCTTGGAGTTGCGTTCGATGATCGACAGGAAGATGTTCTCCTTGAGCTTCGGAACCGACAGGTTGAGCGTAATGTTGCGGCTGATCCGCTCGCTTTCGCTCTCCCGCCGGGCCTCCAGCACCCCGATCGCCTTGCGCAGCGCCTGGTTCAGATCGGCCCGGTTGACCGGCTTCAGCAAGTAGTCGACCACTTTGGACCGGATCGCCTGCCTCGTAAACTCGAAATCGTCGTAGCCGCTGATGACGATCGTGAACAGATCCGGCTGGTCCCGCTCCACGCGCCGAAGAAACTCGATGCCGTTCATCTCCGGCATCTTCATGTCCACCAGCACGATGTCCGGCTTCCACTCCTCAAGCAGCGCCAGCCCGGCGCGGCCGTCCCCGGCCTCCCGGATTTCCTCCACGTTCAGCCCTTTCCAATCCCCCAGAATGCGAATCGCCTCGCGGGAAGGCTCCTCGTCGTCGATAATGAGCACTTTATACATGAACGGCGCCTCCCCTCGGTATGATCATGCTCATCTCCGTCCCGGTCTCGTCCGTCTCGATCTCAAGCCCCGCCTCGTCGCCGTAGATCAGCTTCAGCCGGGCGTTCAGATTTTTCAGCCCGATGCTCTCGCCTTCGCGGTCCTCCCACTCGGTCCGGAACGAGCGCAACAGCTCTTGCAGCCGCCCCGGCTCGATGCCCGGCCCGTTGTCCCGCACCGAGATGACGGCCCGGTCGTCGGCCAGGCGAATGCGGATGACGATCGTGACGGAGCTTGACACCTTCTCGAGCGCGTGCTTGATCGCATTTTCCACCAGGGACTGAATCGACAGCTTGGGGACGGCCAGGTCCGCCAGCGTGTCGCCGAAGTCGTACACGACTTGCAGCCGCCGGCCGAACCTTGCTTTTTGCAGCGCCAGGTATCGTTCGATATGCTTCAATTCCTCCTTAACATGAACGATGTCTTTGCCGCTTATGCAATATCTTAGCGTCATCGCCAGCGCGTCCACCATGTCGGCAATTTCATCCATTCCGCTCTTGAGCGCCTTCGTGGAGATGGCCTGCAGCGCGTTGTACAGGAAGTGGGGGTTGATCTCCGCTTCCAGCGCCTTGAGAATGGCGTTCTTCTCCACCAGCTTCATCCGGTACCGCTCGTTGATCAGCTCGTTCGTCCGGCGGACCATCAGGTTGAAGTGCTTGGACAAATAAGCGATCTCGTCCCGCCCCTTGACCTCCGTCTCCGCGTCGAATTCGCCGGCGGCGAACCGGCTCATCTGTTTGGACAGCTTCTTGAGCGGCCGGGTGATGGCGTTGGAGGTGAGCGTCACAAGCACGATCGACAGCAGCAGGAAGCCGACGCCGATCAAAAGGCTGATGCGCCGGGTCGTGCGGGCGGCTTCGTAAATTTCGCTGTACGGAATCGGCTTGACGAGCTTCCACCCGCCGGTCGGGCTCACGTTGTAGACGACCAAATACCGCCGCCCTCCCTCCTTCCAGGTGAACAGCGGCTTGGCCGACTGAGGGCTGAGCTTGGCGAAAAAAGCCGGCGTCCCGATCGCCTCGTAAAACCGGACGTCGTCCACATGGAACGGCACGTCGGCAGAATCGAGAAACATCAGGTGCTCGCCCGGAGCGAACGGAACGTCGCCGACGATCTGGTTTTTGACCGAGTCGTTGAAGTAGAAGGACAACACCGCCCTCGGCTTGCGGTCCGCAAGCGAGCGGATCACCCGATGGTAGGCCATGAAGCTGCGGGTGCCGCCGAGGTCGTATCCCGTCGATGTCGGGAAGACGAGCGACTGGATGGCGCGGTTCCTGTCGCTCGCCATCGCCTGCTTGTACCACGGCTGCTCGGGGATGCCCGCGTCGATGCCGGCCCGAACCGTCACGTTGTTGTTCTCTCGCGAGATGTAGATGTACTTCTGTTCGTCGACGAGGTACAAATAAATCCGTTCGATATCGTCGCGGGAGTAGTACAGGCTGCGCAAATAATCTTCGAGGTAGATGCGGGAAGCGTAGTCGACCGCCTCGCGGTTGATCGCGCTGACGATCTCGTCGTACCGGATTTGCGGCAGCGACAGCTGCTCGATCTCGGCGAAGTACTTCTCGAAGTTCTGGTTCACCAGCTTCAGATTGTTCGTGTTGCTGGCGATGCTGTGGTTCACCGATTCCCGCTCGATGATCTTGTAGGAGATGAACGTGAGCGATGCCACCACCAGAATGATGATCGACGTGAAGAGCAAAATAAGCTTGTTGACCAGGCGCCTCGTCGCCGCGTCCTTGACCCGTCGCACGGCCGAACGCAGCCAATCTCTCTTGTACCTCATCGGGCCCTCCCCCGGGCGGACTTTAGTTCACCTATTTACCCTTAACTGATTACTTAAATCCATTTTTCGACCGGTATCGCTGTTTTATAATGCACTATAGCCCAACCGGGCCGAATCTGTACAGTTCCCAATGCGACTGAAGAGGTGTGGACGATGAACAAGTGGGGCCGGCGATTGACCGACAAAGTGGAGTTCGGAATCTTCACCTTGCCTGTTCTTATTTGCGTTGCGGTAGCGTTTTATATTCCGTTCGTGCTCACGGTCCGCTATTCGCTCACGAAGTGGAACGGCATTTCCAAGCATCCGAAGTTTATCGGACTCGACAACTTCAAGCAAATCTTCACGGGCGACAGCATCTTCGCCAGCTCGTCGTGGTTCACCGTGAAATACATGATTCTGTACATCGTCATCATCAACGTCCTGGCGATCGCGCTCGCGCTCGTGCTTGACTCCAGGCTGAAGTCGAAGACGTTTCTGCGGGCGGCGTTCTTCATCCCGTACATTCTGAGCCTGGTCATCGTCGGGTTCATCTGGAAGTTTATATTCATGCAGGGCTTCGAATCGCTCGGCGCCAGCACGGGCTGGCCGCTCTTCGGCTGGAGCTGGCTGGGGGATTCGGGGCTCGCGTTCTGGTCGGTGCTGTTCGTGTCGATCTGGCAGTCGATCGGCTTCTACATGGTGATCTACATCGCCGGCCTGCAGTCGGTCCCCGACGATCTGAAGGAGGCGGCCACCGTGGACGGGGCCGGACCGGTGCGGCGGTTCTTCAGCGTGACGCTGCCGCTGCTGGCGCCATCGATCACGATCGCCGTGTTCATGGCGCTGACCAACGCCATCAAGGTGTTCGACATCATCCTGTCGCTGACGGGCGGCGGTCCCGGCAACTCGACGTACAGCGTCGCCTTCGACATTTACCAGGACACGTTCACGAACAACATGTACGGCTACGGCACGGCCAAAGCGCTCGTTCTGTTCGTCGCCGTGCTGATCATTACGGTCGTGCAGTTGACCATCTTCAAGCGCAGGGAGGTTGAAGGCTGATGCGCAGCAATCCCGCAGGCAGGATCGTCCTGGAAGTGGTCATGGTTCTCCTCGCGCTCCTGTTCCTATACCCGCTGTTTCTGGCCGTCTTCAATTCCCTGAAGTCGTTCCAGGAAGTGATGACCGACGTCATCGCCCTGCCGAAGCATTTTTCGTTCGCCAACTACTCGTACGTGTGGAAGTTTATCAACTACCCGCGGCTGTTCCTGAACAACTTCGTCGTGACGGCGCTGGGGCTGCTCGGCATCGTCCTCGTCTCGTCCGTGGCCGCCTACAAGCTGTCCCGGACCGGAACGAAGCTCAGTGCGGTCATCTACTTCCTGTGCATCATGCCGATGCTCATTCCGTTCCAGTCGATCATGCTGACGGTGCTCAAGACGGCCCAATTCCTCCACCTGTCCAACAGCACGTGGGGACTTGGCCTGTTGTACTGGGGCTTCGGCGCGCCGCTCGCGGTGTTCATCTACCACGGATTCGTCAAGGGCATTCCGCGCGAGCTCGACGAGAGCGCGACGATCGACGGGGCTTCCGGCTTCCGGCTGTTCTTCTCCGTCATCTTCCCGCTGCTCAAGTCGGTGACCGCCACGGTCGTCATCATCGACGTCATGTGGATCTGGAACGACTTCCTGCTTCCGCTGCTGATGGTCAACGGCCTGCCGACGACGAAGACGCTGACGCTGGCCGCGTACACGTTCGTCGGCCAGTACACGTCCGATTGGCAATACGCGATGACCGCCATGGTCATGGCCGTGCTGCCTTCGATCATCGTCTTTATCTTCCTGCAGAAATATATCGTCAAGGGCGTCGTCGCCGGAGCTGTCAAAGGCTGAGCGGGAGCGCCCGGGGCGCAGGCAGTGGCAGGCGCAGGCAGTGGGCTGGCGCAGGCGGAAAGCAAGTGCGAGCGGAGGGCGGTAGGCAAGCTCGGGCGGAGGGTAGGCGCAAGGCAAGTGCAAGTCTCGGACAAGCTCAGACGGTCGACAATCGGTGGCGGAGGGCCGGAGGACAAGCGCAAGGCAAGTGCAAGCCACGGACAAGCTCGGGCGGTGGGTAGGCGCAGGGCAGTGCAAGCCTTGGACAAGCTCAGAAGGTCGACAGGCGGAGGCGAAGGGCCGGAGGACAAGCTCAGGCGGATCGGGGAGCTTGCTCGAGGCTATCGCCCGGCAAGCTCCCCGACGCATTGCGCCCAGACGGCGTGCGTCTCGCGCCATTGCGCGCGCAGGCGGTCCGCCGGCCAAAGGCCGCGGTCCTCCCGCAGGTCCTTCTCGATCAGCTTCAGCATCCACCAGGAGAAGATGGCCGCGAACAGACGGTACTCCCGCAGGAACGCGGCCCGCTCGGGAATCAGGCGATCCCCGAGCCGTTCCGCCTCGTCCGCGTACGCCTCCAGCAGCCTGGTCCGCATAGCTTCTTCGACCACTTCGCGAGGGTGAAGCGGATGCGACAGATCGATGGCGTGATACAGGTCCCAATACGGACTGTTCGGATGGGCATGTTCCCAATCGAGCACGCGGACGCCGCCGCCGGCGGCCGCGTAATTGCCCAAGTGCAGGTCCCCGTGCGAGAAGACGTCCCGCCGCCACCACTCGCTTACCCCGCCGAGCCGTTCCGCCGCCTCCCGCAACCAGCGCCGCTCCTGTTCCGTCCCGTCCTGCCGGGCCGAAGCGCGCAGCTCCTCCAGCATTCGCTCCACCCGCGGCTTCGGTCCCCGCAGCGGCGCATTCGCCCACCGGTGTGCGGGCAACGCGTGCCACCCGGCGATGCGTTCGACCAGCTCGCGGGCGGCGTCCTCGCGAAACGTATGCTCCAGCGTCCCCAAGTCTTCAAGCAGCAGCCAGCCGCCCCGCTCGTCCGCCTCCTCCGGCGAACGGGCGATCAGCCGCGGATAGACCGGCGGCAGCATAGGCAGCACGTGTTCGTATACCCACTTCTCCCGGCCGTGCTGCCCGTCGTTCGTGAGCGGCTTCAGGATGAAGCTCTCTCCGCCGGGCAGCCAGATCCGTTCCACCGCGTTGCCGTTGTTCCCTTGGTGCAGCACCGTTCGCCCGGCGATGCGCCGCCGCTCTCCGTTGCCAAGCTCGATCCATTCGTCCACGTCGTCTCCGCCTCCCGTTGTTTTCGGTTCCCATCATAACCCGCCCCGCCGGCCGGTGCAAATGCGCCGATTGGCCGTTTCATGCCGATTGGCCGCCCGTTTGTTAACTTTTATGATAAAATAAAGTTGATAATTCAATTGGAAAAGAGGGATATCTTGACGATCCGGCTGCGCGGTCATCACCTGCTCTGTTTGCTCGGTTATCGGGGCAAAGGATACTCCGACGCTTTCTGCGCCAATATGACGGCCGTCTACGAGACGCTGCGGAACGAACCGGACCATCTCGTCGAGCTGATCGAGGGGCCGGACGACCTTTGCCGGGCGTTCCCGGCCGATCAGCCCCCGCATTGCGACAACCGCAGCGTGTTCGACAAGGACCGGGCCGTGCTGGCGAAGCTGGGCCTTGCGGTCGGCGACCGGCGCCGCTGGTCGGCTCTTTGCGCGCGCGTGGCGGAGGCGGTCGAGCCGGGCGACATCTCCGTCCTGTGCGCGAACTGCCGCTGGGAGCCGCTCGGCCTGTGCAGCGAAGGCGTCGGCCACATTCGCCGCGAACCTCGGCTGCGGCCGCTTCCGGACGAGGCCGGCGGCCGGGACGGCTGAACTGAAGGCTGAACGTCAGATGAGAATTCGCTTGGCGTCCGCTCTCGCGGGACTTCGGTTCGGGCTTCGAGCGCGCCGACGGCGGCCGGAGCCGCGGCCGCTCCGCCGTCTGCGTCTTCGGCGCGCGCCATTTGGGGCGAGTGCGCCGTTTGCGGTATGATAGAAGCAGGGGAAGGGGAATGGCGACGTGGACGAGCAAAGGCAACCGTACATACCCGAAAATGTGCTGATCCTCGACCGCACGAACGAGCCGCCCGGAACCGAAGCGCTCCGCTCGTTCGCGCTGGACGAGCTGCTGTGCCGCCGTGCCGGCGAAGGCGGTCCGGCCGTCTGCCACCTGTGGCGGCATCCCCGCGCCCTCGTGCTGGGGCTGCGCGACAGCCGGCTGCCGAACGCGGCCGCTGCGGCGCGGCGGTTCGCGGCGGAAGGCTTCGACGTCGTCGTCCGCAACTCGGGCGGCGCCGCCGTCCCGCTGGACGACGGCGTCGTCAACGTGTCGCTGATCTTGCCGAACCGGCAGCCGCCGTCCGCGCCCGCAGCCGGTTCGTCCGGGTTCCGCGAAGATTTCGAGCGGATGTGCGCCCTGATCGGCGCGGCGCTCGCCGGCTCGGGCGGCGCGATTCGCCAGGGCGAAATCGCCGGCGCCTACTGCCCCGGGGAGTTCGATCTGAGCATCGGCGGGCGCAAATTTTGCGGCATCGCCCAGCGGCGGCAGGCGAAGGCGCGGATCGTGCAGGCGTTCGTCGTCGCCGAAGGCTCGGGGGCGAAGCGCGCGGGGCTCGTCCGCGAGTTTTACCGGCTTGCGGCCCAGGATGCCGACCCGTCCCGATATCCGCGGGTCGAAGAGACGAGCACGGCGAGCCTGAGCGAGCTGCTCGGCATCGGCCAAGGGGCGGCCGCAGCGTTCGCGCAGGAAGTGAAGCGCGCGCTGCGCTCCCGCCAGAGCGAGTCCGGCCTGGCCGCCGCGGCGGCGGCGCTCCGTATGCCGTCCGCAGACGAAGTGCGGGCGATGGCGGAGCAGCTGCGGACGCGGTACGCCATCCTGTAATCTGTAGGGAAAGCGAGGAGCATCGCATGAGGAAACAACTGATTCGCCGGCTCATGGCGTATGCGCAAGTGGATACGCAGTCGAACCCGGACAGCGACACTTGCCCGTCCACGCCCGGCCAGCTGACGCTCGGCCGGATGCTGGTCGAGGAGCTGAAGACGATCGGCATGCAGGAAGTGACGATGGACGAGAACGGCTACGTGATGGCCACGCTGCCGGCGAACACGGACAGGCCGGCGCCGACGATCGGCTTCCTGGCGCATCTGGACACGGCGACCGAACTGACGGGCGCCGGCGTGAAGCCGCAGCTCGTCGAGTCGTACGACGGGGGCGACATCGTGCTGAACGAGGAGCTCGGCATCGTGCTGTCTCCCCGGGATTTCCCCGAGCTGGCCGGCTACAAGGGCCATTCGCTGATCGTGACGGACGGCACGACGTTGCTGGGCGCGGACAACAAGGCCGGCATCGCCGAGATCATGACGGCGATGGAGCATCTGATCCGGCACCCGGACATCAAGCACGGCAAAATCCGGGTCGCCTTCACGCCGGACGAGGAGATCGGCCGGGGACCGCACCGCTTCGACGTCGCCGCCTTCGGCGCAAAGTTCGCCTATACGGTCGACGGCGGTCCGCTCGGGGAACTGGAATACGAGAGCTTCAATGCGGCGGCCGCCAAGATCGTCATCCGCGGCAAAAACGTGCACCCCGGAACGGCCAAAGGGAAGATGATCCACTCGGCCAAGATCGCCATGGAGCTGCACGCCAAGCTGCCGGCCGCCGAGGCGCCCGAGTTCACGGTAGGATACGAAGGCTTCTACCATCTGATCTCGATACACGGAGACGTCGAAGAGACGAAGCTGAGCTACATCATCCGCGACTTCGACAAAGACCGGTTCCGCCGCCGCAAGGAGGAACTGGCCCGCATCGTGGCGGAATTGCAGGCCGCATACGGCGCGGACCGGCTGACGCTGGAAATTCGGGACCAATACTACAACATGCGCGAAAAGATCGAGCAGACGCCCGAAGTCGTCGACATCGCCCGCGAAGCGATGACGAACCTGGGCATCGCGCCGGTCGTGAAGCCGATACGCGGCGGCACGGACGGCTCGCAGCTGTCGTACATGGGCCTGCCGACGCCGAACCTGTTCACCGGCGGCGAGAACTACCACGGCCGCTACGAGTACGCATCGGTCGACGTCATGGTCAAGGCGGCCCAGGTCGTCGTCGAGATCGCCCGGCTGGCCGCGCTGAAGGCGTAAACGCCGCCCAAAAAAACGAAGGGACCGCCCGGGGCCCTTCGTTTTTCGCTTAACCTGACTTCGTATCTCCGCGGTTATTCGTTCGCCGAGGCCGAAACGCCGCCGCCGTCGTCAAGACGGATCGAGACGGCTTGCGACGTGCCTTCCTTGAGCCGGATCATGATGATATCGCCGGCCTTGAGAGAACTGAGCGCGATCGTCGTCTCGGTTCTCTTGCCGTCGGCCAGCGTCACCGATACGATGCTTGTGGCGTCGGTAACCTCAATGTCCATCGTCTCGTCAGTGAACGTCTGCGCCATTCTGCCGCCTCGCGGACCTCCTCCCGGATTGCCTCCGGCTTCTCCGGAGGGCTTGGCTGCGGCTTCGGGCTCGCCGGAGGCGGGGGGAGTCCCGCTTGGCCCGCCGGAAGGCGGCGTTCCGGGCGAGGCGTCGTTGCCGCCGGCGCCCGGCGTCGTCGAGGCCTTGTAGATTGTAATCGTGTTGCCGCTGATGCTCTTGATCTTGCCGATCGTCATTTGTCCGGTCGCGTCGGCGGGAACCTTGTCGGCGGGGGAAGCCTTGTCGGCGGCGCCCGCAGGAGCCGCGGAAGCCGTGGCCGACGCGCCGGCCGACGCGCCAGACGACGCCGAGGAGCTCGGCTTGGCGGCCTCGGCCCTGCCGCCTCTCGGACTTTGGGCGGCGGGATTCGCGCCGGAGCCGGACGGCTTGTCCGCCGACGGAGCGCCGGAAACCTGGGGAGCTCCGCCGCTCTTGGGGGCGCCGCCAGGCTTGGCACCGCCCGAAGTCGGCGCCCCGGACGCATCCGCAGACGCCGGCGGGGTGGCGCTTCCTTGCGGGGCAGGCGCCGCCGCCCCGCCGTCCGTGGCGTTCACCTCATACGGATTGCCCGGCAGAAGCGCGATCCGCGCCGCCACGTTCGAGCCGGACGTCAGCGTGTAGGCGATGAAGTCGCCGGGGGCCAGGTCGGACAGCGCGATCGCATCGCTGTCGAAGACGGACGCATCGACAGGCGCGGTTCCGTTCTCCGCGGTCGGTTCACCGGCCGCCGGCGACGCCGCCGCGCCATCGCCGGGGCTGCCGGCTGACGAGGCCGACGCGTCACGCGCGGAGCTTGAATCGACCGCCTGGCCGACATCGATCGCGGCTCCCGCAGAGTCCGTATTAACACCGGAGCCTGCCGTCGAGCCTGCGGCGTCCGTGGCAACCGCGCCATCGTCGCCGCCTTCGGCGCCGAGCGCCGCGCTCTTGGTCAACACCGTCGCATCGCCGACGGCGATGTCGATCGTCTCTGCGGCGAAGCCTTGCGCGATGCCGTCAACCGCGGCCTGGGCTTCGCCGTCGCCGGCCGAATCTCCCGCCGCCTCTCCCGCTGCGGAGCCGGTCCCGCCGGCCGGGTCGGCCACGGGAGAGGCGTCCGCCGTCGTCCCGTCCCCCCCGGATTCGCTCGCCGCATCGGCCGAGCCGTTCCCCGCCGGCACCGCGCTCGCCGGCAGGTAGACCGTTAAGATCTGGCCCGAGATCGACCGAATCTGGCCGATCTGCACCGCTCCTTCTTCCTTCGACTCTGCCGCCGTTCCGCTTGCCGCCGACGACTCGCCGCCGGACTTGGAGCACCCTGCCAGTAGTATGCCGGCCAGCGCCGGCGCCAGCAGCAGCGCCCTCCCTATTCTCCTCATCCTCAAGTTTCCTCCTTAATTGCTTGAATATCGACTCCTTTGTTTGCGCCTCGGGCGCGACATGGCCGGACACGCCTTTCCGTCCGAGGACATTTATAAAATTTACCATGCACATTTGAACAAACGGTTAACGCTGCTTTACGCCACCGTGAACGGAACCTTAAATTGCCAAGAAAGTTCAATGCGCTCTTTCAGTTCGACTTTGGATGCAACTCGAATACCACGCAGCAAACGGTGGGTTATCTCCGGGAAATTGTCACCACATCAAAACTTTGCGCCATCCGCATCGTTCCCCGGCTCGGGATGATGGCCGTACCGTTCCAGATCGATTTTCCCGCCGTAAGACAGTTCGACGCCTTCTTCCTCCAACAGAAGCCGCTGCGTGTACCTTCCCTCTTCCTCCCGGATCGCGATCTCCCCCTTGGCGTTGACGACCCGATGCCACGGCAGATCGTACTTGCCGCTCAGCGCGTGCAGAATGCGCACGACCTGGCGGGCGCCCCGCGGACTTCCCGCGCAGGCGGCGATTTGCCCGTACGTCATGACCGACCCGGGCGGTATGCTCCTGATGATGGCGACGACACGTTCGGTAAAAGGCTGCAAGCTTCGTTTCTCCTCCTCTGTCTGCTTCTATCCAACAGTGTAAACTCTTCCAAGAGAAGACTCCAGATTTTCCGGTTTCCCCCAAATTCCGATCTCTGGTAGAATGAGAAGACAGCGCCTTTGCGCTGAAGGAAAAACTTGGGATAGGAGGAAAATCATATGGTCAAGAGAAACAACGGGGGCAGCGGGGACAAGCCGTACGGCGGAAATCCCGCTTCGGCGATCGCGGAAGCCCCGGAACGGGGCGATCTGGCCGAGAAGGTGAAGCGGTGGGAGCAGACGGGCCGCGCCGCCTTCTGGGGCTATCTGGGCTGCCGGATGGATGAAGCCGGCGAACGCAGGGTCACCATCTCCTTGGAGATCCGGCCGGAACTGCTGAATCTGGGCGGCTTGCTGCACGGAGGCGTTCACGCCTCGCTGATCGACACGGCCATCGGCATGCTGGTCATGATCGCGTGCGACGAAGAGAACATCGTGACGACCAACCTGAACATGCACTTTCTCGCCTCCCGTTCCGAAGGGCGCGTATACGCGACGGCGGAAATCGTCCATCGCGCGCGCCGAACCGTGACGGCGGAAGCGATCGTGCGGGCGGAGGACGGTGAACGGCTGGCGTTCGGAACGGCGACGTTCCTTCTGGTCGGCCAGAAGACGAACGCATGACGCATTGGAAAAAGAGGGAGCGCCGCGATGCGGCGCTCCCTCGAGCGTTCCGGCCGGCTTAGTAGGCCAGCGCGAACAAGCCGTGGATGTGCGACAGGTAGCGGATGTTGCTCGCTTCCTTCATCAGCGTGGCCGGCAAGCCTTGGAGGCGGGTGTTGTTGCCGCCGATCGTGCCGACCGCGTCCTTGCGTCCCAGGCTGCCGAGCGTGCCCGAGAACACCGGCGTGAAGGCGTCCATCTTGCCGCCCTTGAAGAAGGCGGACAGGTTGTAGCCGACCGTCTCGCCCATCTGCCAAGCAAGCTGCGCGGTCGGCGGATACGGACGCTCGCTTCCGCTCGGGAACACGACGGCGCAGTCGCCGGCGAGGAACACTTCCGGATGCGAGGTGGATTGCAGCGTCTCATTGACGGTGGCGCGCCCGCGGTTGACTTCGATGCCGCAGTTCGCGACGACCGGATGGCCTTGAACGCCGCCCGTCCAGATCAGGGTGTTCGTTTCGATCGTGCGGCCGTCCTTCAGGGATACCGACGTCTTCGTCGCTTCCGTGATGGCGACGCCCGTGATGAACTCGACGCCGCGCTTCTCCAGGCTGTCGACGGCGCGATCGATGAGCTCCTTCGGGAAGATCGGCAGCACGGTCGGAGCCGCTTCGACGACGTACAGCTTGATGTCGGCGAAGTCGATTCCTTTGGCGCGGCACACTTCCGGCAGCTTGTCGGCGAATTCGCCGACGAGCTCGATGCCGGTCAGACCGCCGCCGCCGACCACGAACGTCGCGTCGGCTTGGTTGCCGGACTTCTTGTAGGCGTCCAGACGAGCGAAGACGTGACTCCGAATGCGGTTCGCGTCGTCGGCCGACTTCAGCGTGAAGCTGTTCTCCTGCAATCCCGGGATGCCGAAGAACGCCGTTTCGCTACCGAGCGCAACGACGAGAGCGTCGTAGGCGTAAACCGAACCGCTGGCGAGATAAACCTTCTTGTCATCCGGCTTGATCTCGGATACGGTGTCGACGACCAGGTGGACGTCCTTGCCCCGGAGCAATTTGTCGAGGGGCAGAGCGACCGCCTGTTCCTTGATCGTTCCGCCGGCGAGACGGTGCAGCTCGGTGATGATCTGATGGGTGGGATAACGGTTCACAAGCGTAATCCGCGCTTCGTCCGAGCTCAGATGCTGGCGCGCCGTCAGCGCGGCCAGCAACCCGCCGTAGCCGCCGCCCAGAATCAAAATATGTTTCGACATGGTTCAGTCCTCCGTTCTTATCCGTGGTCGGTATTATTCCGCTTTGTTGTTTTTCTCGGCCAACGCTTGCAGGAACGCTTGCGTGAAGCGCAGCGTCTTCTGGACCTGCGGGTCCTTCAGCATGCGAAGAATGCCGAACAAGCCGATTGTGCCCGCCGTCTCGGTCTGCGCCCGATCGTTCGCCTCGATGGCCGCCGCCGCGATTTCCTTCGTCTTCTCGACGACCGGCTTCGCCACTTCGCCGATTCCGTGCGCGAAGTCGTTGATCAGCACCTTGTCGGTGACGATGTTTTGCGCGAAGTCGTATGCCTTGGTCAGGAAGGTGACCATCTCCGCAAGCTTGGGCAGGTTATCCACCAACACGGTAAGGGATTCCTGAACTTCCGGCTTCAACAATTGATCCAGCACATCTTGCGAGTTCCGTTCCACAGCGGCGTCACTGCCGACCGCCTCTTGCGAAATTTGCGACATGCGAGAGTGTCCTCCTTTGCAGTAAGTATCCTAATCGGTTGCGTTCTCCCCGCCTGACACGCCAGGCAGCCGGAACGAGTGGACAGAAGAACACTTTGTAACATTTTTCACATGGGACTCCGTCCGAGCCGAACCTTTCTCCATGCGATTGCCTTCAAGCATTCCACGGCCGCTTCCGACTTCGCCCTTCCGCCATCGAGAGCATGACAGGATCGAAGCTGAACCTTCCCTGTCTATTCTACACCGATTGATCGCAAACATAAAACAAAAATCTTCGCCGTTTGCGGCCCATTCGACGATTTTTTGCGATTTGCCGCCCATCTTCCGCCGCGCATTGCCTTTCCTTTGAAATGAAATCCTTTTCACGCAGAAAACAGCAATCAACATCTTGAAAAAGCAAACCTGAAATATAAAATTCGCACATTGTTGACTCGCCTCCCGTTAACCCATAATGAGAATACACTTCGAATCAAGGGGGAAACACAGTTGGACACGAAAGCAAAGAAAGCGCTCGCGGTCGCCGTGGCGGGGGCTCTGTCCCTGAGCCTGGCCGCATGCGGAAGCAGCAACAACAACAATTCCGGCGGCGACAGCGGCAGCAGCAGCAGTCCGAGCGCCAGCGCCCCGGCTTCCGGAGCGGCGAGCTCGCCGACGGCTTCCGCTCCGAGCGCCGACTCGGGCAAGAAGGTCAAGCTGACGTTCCAGAACATCTATCCGGACCCGAACACGCCGACGTACAAGACGCTGCACCAAATCATCGACCAGTACGAGAACGATCACCCGAACATTACGATCGAACTGGACACGCTCAACACCGACCAGCAAAAGCTGAAGCTGAAGACGCAAGCGAACTCCAAGGAAATCCCGGACATTACGATGGTCAATCCGGCGGCCCAAATGAAGCCGTTCGTCGACGCCAACCTGTTCGTGCCGCTGAACGACGTGCTGGACAAGAACGGCCTGAGGGATACGTACCAATCCGGACTTCTCGATTATTACAGCTTCAACGGCAACGTATACGCACTGCCGGACGGCAACAACATCGAAGTTGTGTACTATAACAAGGATCTGTTCCAGCAAGCCGGCATTTCCGCGCCGCCGACGACGTTCGACGAGCTGCTCGCCGACGTCAAGGCGCTAAAAGCCAAAGGCATCATCCCGATGGCCATCGGCGAGAAGGATACGTGGACCGGCTCCTTCATCTTCATGAACATCCTGCTGCGCACGAACAACGGCCCCGGCTTCCTGCAGGACGTCGTGGACGGCAAGAAGACGTTCGAAGATCCGGCCTTCGTCGAAGCCGTCGAGCGCTTCCAGGATCTGATCCAGGCCGGCGCGTTCGAAGACGGCGCGACCTCGATCGACGTCGACACCGGCCGCTCGCTGTTCACCTCGGGCAAAGCCGCCATGTACATGCTCGGCACGTGGGAGACCGGCTCGATCGACGCTTCTCCGATCGCTTCGAAAGTATCGGCCTTCCCGTTCCCGACCGTCGACGGCAAGGGCGACATCAATCAGTTCATGCTCGCGCCGGGCACGGGCTACGCGATCGCGGCCAACAGCGAACACATTGAAGAGGCGAAGGACTTCCTGAACTACTACTGCCTGAACTTCCCGAAAGTTCAGTTCGAGAACAAGAACGCGGTCGGCCTGCCGCAGAAAGTCGACGGCGACCTGAAGGCGGCCGGCTACTCCGACCTGGCGATCAGCATTATGGATCTGTTCAGCAAGGTGAGCGGCGGCGACATCTCCTTCGACAACACGATGAACCCGGCTGTGGCTCAGGCGCACCTGACCGGCCTGCAAAACATGTTCGTCCAGAAGGTCGACCCCGCACAAGTCGCCAAAGAGCATCAAACGGCGTACGAAGCTAACAAAGACAAGTAATCCAGCATCATCGGCAATCGGGATGCGAAGGGGCCGCGCGCTCCTTCGCCTCTCGTTTTGCGGGGAATCGGAGGAGACGACCCTTGAACGTATTGAAAGTCTCTAAGTTCACCATCGGCGTATTCGTGTTGCCGGCCCTGATCATCTACATCTGCATCGTCTTCGTTCCGATCCTGGTGTCCTTCTACACGGGCACGCTCGACTGGAACGGCATCGGCGAGTCCAAGTTCGTCGGCTTCGACAACTTCCATAACCTGCTGTTCCACGACAAGGTCTTCTGGCCGGCCGTGCGCCGCACGCTGCTGTACGCGGTCGCGTCGATGATCGAAATTCCGTTCTGCCTCTTCGTGGCCGTGCTGCTCAACCGCTACGTCCGCAAGGGCAATACGCTCGTATCCATCTATTTCACGCCGGTCATTCTGTCCGTCGTCATCATCGGACAGCTCTGGAAGACGATCTACAACCCGGCGTCGCTCGGCGGCATGCTCAACCAGGCGCTCACCTGGGTCGGCCTGGACAGTTGGACGCATTCGTGGCTATCGGAACCGAAGCTCGCCATCTACTGCATCTTCTTCGTCTCGTTGTGGCAATATTTCGGGTACCACCTGCTCATTCAGTTTACCGGCGTCCAAAACATTCCCAGCGAAATCTACGAAGCGGCGAAGATCGACGGGGCGGACGGGTTCAAGGCGGACCGCTACATTACGTTCCCGATGATCGTGCCGATCTTTAAAATATCGATCGTGCTCGCCTTTATCGGCTCGCTGCAATCGTTCGACATGATCTGGATCATGACCGGAGGCGGGCCGGGCAACGCGACGGACGTTCTGGCCACCTACATGTACAAGACGTCGTTCAACTCGCAGCAGTTCGGCTACGGCAGCGCGATCGCCTCGTTCCTGGTCGTTCTCTGTCTCGTCTTCACCGTCGCCATCAACGCTGTCATGAACAGAATCGACAAAAGGTTCAGCTAACAAAGGGGGCGCGCGAACATGAAATTTCAACCGGTCAAATGGCTCGTTTTCCTGTTGCTCGCCGTTCTCGTCGTCACCCAGCTGTACCCGCTCGTCTGGCTGCTGCTGTATTCGCTGAAGACGAACGACGAGATTCTCAGCGGCAAATTTTTCGCGTTGCCGACCGAATGGAAGTGGAGCAACTACCGCGAGGCTTACACCGGAGGGCATTATTTGAGCTACCTGGGCAACAGCGTCCTCGTCACCTGCGCCACGATGGTCGGCGTCATCGTGCTCAGCGCGATGGTGGCGTACGCGATCACCCGCTTCCGGTTCCGTTACGGCGCGTCGGTCATGGGCGTCTTCCTCGTCGGCATGATGATTCCGATGCAGGCGACGCTGCTGCCGATCATGAAGATATTCAAGGCGACCCACGTGCTCGGCACGTACTGGGCGCTGATTCTGCCGTACATCGCCTTCCAGCTCCCGATCTCCATCTTCATTCTGAGCGGGTTCATGCGGTCGATCCCGCATGAGATGGAAGAATCCGCGTTCATGGACGGCGCGGGCGTGTACCGAATCTTCCGGTCGATCATTCTGCCGATCTCGATTCCGCCCGTCATGACGGTGTGCATTCTGACCTTCATCTCGATCTGGAACGAATACATCATGGCGGCGACGTTCACCAGCTCGGAGAGCATGAAGACGCTGCCGTTCGGCATCTACTCGTTCGTCAGCCAATACAGCGTCAACTACGGCGACATCGGCGCGTACATGGTGATGGGCGCGGCTCCGGTTATTCTGATATACTTTGTGTTGTCCAACCGGATTACGAAAGGCATGGTGGCCGGCGCCGTCAAGGGGTAACCGCTTGAGTTGCAATTGATCGGACGGCGCTGCCGCGGAAGGAGAAGAACCGTCTTGTTCAGGGGCCAGCATTCCATCAGCATGAGATTGTTCCTGCTGTTCGTGTTCAGCATGACGGCCATTCTGCTGCTGATCGGCGTCCTCGTGTACAACCGGACGATCGCCCAGTACCACCAAAAGCTGAACGAAATTACGCAGAAGAACGTCTCGCAGACCGACGCCCTGTTCGATCTTCTGCTGCGCGGCTACGACAGCCTGTCCAAGTCCATCAGTTCCAATATGGACATGATCCGGCTTCTGCAGGAGAAGCCGGACAATCCCGCCATCGACTTCATCAACGAGCGCACGATCACCAACATGATCGGCGCTATTTACTATTCCAGGGAAGATTTGATCGGGATTCATGTCATGAATTTCGCCGGGAAAATCTACAACTACGGCAATGCGATGAGCGCCGTCGATCCCGACTACGCGAAGGCCGGCTGGTTCGGGCGCATTCAAGCGGCCGCCGGCAAGATGTCCTGGATCGGCGTGTCGCCGCGCTCCGTCATCGACCGGGCCGAGACCCGGCCGGTGTTCGCGTTCGGTCGGCTCATCTACGACCTGAACGAACATACGCCGATCGGCGTCGTGCTGATCGAGGTGGATCCGCAGTCCATTCTGGACGCGATGGCCAACCTGAAGCTGAGCGATCATACTCAAATTTACGTGCAATCGAGCCAGGGCGTCATCCTGGCTTCGACCGAAGCGAACGCGACCGACATTCCGCAGCCGCTGCGAGACCTGCCGGTTCCCGTAAGCGATCAGGACATCGTCACGCAGGACGTGGACCGGCATCTGGTCATCGCCTCGAAGCTGCCGTTCGGCGGCTGGACGATTGTGAGCCGGACGCCGAACGCCGATCTCAACGCGGAGCTGAACCAGACGAAGCGCTTCCTGTTCATCGCGGTGGCCGTGCTGATCGCCGTCTCCGCGCTGATCGCTTCGCTCGTCGCGCGCACGATCTCGTCGCCCTTGAAGCGGATGATCCGCGAGATGAAGAAGGTGGAGAGCGGCGATTTCAACGGCATGCTGGACGTCTCGTCCTACAAGGAGATCAACCAGCTCTCCTCCTCCTTCAACCGGATGGTGAACCGGATTTCCGAACTGATCGAGCGGGTGAAGATTTCCTCGGTCAGCGAGAAGAACGCGGAACTGCTCGCCTTGCAGTCCCAGGTCAATCCGCATTTCCTGTACAACACGCTGGACATGATCTACTGGATGATGGACGACAAGGGCGACGACAGGCTGGGCGAAGTCATTCTCGCCCTGTCCAACCTGTTCCGATACAGCAGCCATTGGGAGGAAGGCATGGCGGTCACCCTGCGCGAGGAACTGGAGCAGATCGGGCACTACCTGACGATCATCCTGACCCGCCTCGGCAACCGGCTGAAGGTGGACATCGACATCGATCCGCGGTGGATGGACATCAAGCTGCCGAAGATGACGCTTCAGCCGCTGATCGAGAACGCCGTCAAGCACGGGCTGGAGCCGCTGAACCGGCCGGGAACGCTGCGGCTGTTCGCCGAGCGGCAAGGAGCGAACCTAAGGCTTGTCGTTCGCGACAACGGAGTGGGCATGACGGAGCGGCAGCTTGGGGAATTGATGCGCTTCGTGCGCAGCGGCAAGCCGCAAGGCTCGGTCCGCACGGGAATCGGGCTGCAAAACTTGAACCGCAGATGGCAGCATATGTACGGCGACGCCTACAGCTTGGAAATGGAGAGCGCGCCCGACCAGGGAACGTCGGTCGTGCTCACGCTGCCGCTTCCCATTGAAGGAGGATTAAAGCCGTGAACATTCTGATCGTGGACGACGAGGGCTTCATTCGTGAAGGCGTCAAGCGAACGATCAAGAAGATCGGACCGGAGTTCGGCGTATTCGTCGCGGCGACGGCAGACGAAGCGGCGAAGGAGATGGATCGGCACCCGATGGACATCGTGCTGACCGACATCCTGATGCCGGGCATGGACGGCCTGGAGTTCATGAAGGTGTCCCGCGGCAAATATCCGCACGTCCGGTGGGTGGTCATTTCCGCGCATTCCGAATTCGCGTACGCCCAGAAGGCGGTGCAGTTGGGAGCCCGGGACTACCTGCTCAAGCCGATCGGCAAAAAGAAGCTGACGGAGCTGATCGACGCGCTGGCGGTGGAAATCCGCATGGAGAAGGAGGCTTCCCGGGAAGAGGAGTTCATCCGCTCCAGCCTGAAGTATCTTCGCGAAGCGGTGTTCCATCGGCTGGCCGCGGGGCTGGACATCGGCAAGCTGGATTTGAAGCCGATCGCGGAAGCCCATCCCCGCTTCCGGCTCGTCATGGTGACGATGGACGCCGGCAGCAAGAACGTCCATCTGGAGCACTTCATCATCGACAACGTGCTGACCGAGCTGATCGGTCTGTACGGGACAGGCTTCGTCGTCGGCTTCGACCGGCAGAGCTTGCTCGGCCTGGCGACGCTGCGCGACGACGTCGCCGTGGAGACGCTGGTCGGCGAGCTGAAGACGCACCTGCGCCACTACCTGAAAGTTCCGTTCCAGGTGCTGCACTCGGAGGAGCTGACCGACATCCGCCAAGTGCCCGAAGTGGTCGGACACTTCCGCCAAGCTTCCGCTTCCGGCACGTACGTCTCGTTCGAGGGCGGCGGCGACAAGGCGATCGACGTGGCGCTGCATTTCATCGACAGCCACTATCAGGAAGACCTGTCGCTGGAGAAGGTCGCTTCCATCGTGTTCCTCAACCCGATCTACTTCAGCCAGCTGTTCAAGCAAAAGACGGGCCACGGCTACAAGGACTACGTCATCTCTCTGCGCATGGAGCACGCCAAGCGGCTGCTCGACAACCCCGACCTGAAGCTCGCCGACATCGCCGAGCGGATCGGCTACCAGGACGTGCGCCACTTCACGCAGGTGTTCCGCCGCAAGTTCAGCATGACTCCCACCGAATACCGCATGCGCTCCCACTGAAACGCGAAGAAGGCCTCCGATAGCGGAGGCCGCGCGTTTTTTCCCCGGTTTTAACCCTTGACCAGCTTGGCGCGAAGCTTGTTCGAGATCAGCTCGATGATCAGGATGAGCACGACAAGCCCGATCAGAAGCGAGCCGACCTGGTGCCACTTGTAGCTGTTCATCGCGAAGATGAGCGGCGCGCCGATGCCGCCGGCGCCGACGAGGCCGAGAATGGACGCCTCGCGCATGTTCATGTCGAAGCGGTAAATCGTCACCGACAGGAAGATGGACAGCAGCTGCGGGAAGATGCCGTAGCGGATCTTCTCGAACGTCGTGCAGCCGATCGACGTCATCGACTCCAGCACCTTGGTGTCCAGTTCCTCAATCGCGTCCACATACAGCTTGGCCAGCATTCCGATCGACGTCAACCCGATCGTCAGCACCCCGGCGAACGGGCCGAGGCCCGACACGCGGATGAAGATCAGACCGTAGACGAGCGCCGGAATCGTCCGGATGACGATGAGCAACAGCCGCGTCAGCCACGACACCGGCTTGGGCACGAGGTTGGAAGCGGCCAGGAAGGCGAGCGGAACCGACAGCACCGCGCCGACGATCGTCCCGAGGAAGGCGATCGCGACGGTTTCCGCGAGCAAGTACAGCACGCTCTGCTTGGTCACGTTGAACAGCAGGTCCGGGTCCGGCGTGACGATCCCTTTCAGGATATTGAGCGCGATCTTGAACCCGCCCGCATTCACGTCCCGAAAGTTGACGACGAGCAGGGACCATCCGAATAGAACGAGAACGAGCAGCGTGACGACCGCGATATATCGATAGTTGCGAGGGGAAGCGTGAAGCTGCTTCTCTACTTCCGTCATGGCACCCATTTCTCCTTAAATGAGCCTTTTGCGAAAATGCTCGCTGACCGCTTCGATCAGATAAACGGTTACGATCAGCGCCAGGATAATCATCCCCACCCGCGGATAATCCCGCCAGCCGAGATTTTCGTTGATGAGCAGGCCGACGCCCCCCGCTCCCACGTAGCCGAGAATGGCCGCGTAGCGGACGTTTCCTTCGAAGCAGAACAGCGAGGTCGACAGATAGCCCGGAAACACCTGGGGCATGATCGCGTAGCGGAACGCCTGAACGCGGGTCATCCCAGCCGCCTCCATCGCCTCGAACGAGCCCATCTCCGCATTCTCGATTTGTTCGTACAGCAGCTTCCCGACATACGACAGGGTGAACAGCAGAATCGCCACCACCCCGGCCATCGGGCCCAGCCCGAAGATGAACGTCGCGATCAGCGCCGTCACCAGCGTCGGCAGCGTTCGCAGCAGACTGAGGATGATCTTGAACACGGCCACGACCGTCTTGTTGCGAATGATGTTGGAGGAAGCGAGCACCGCGAACGGAACCGCCAGCACGGCGCCGACGACCGACCCGAGCAGGCTCATCTGCAGCGTCGCGAACAACGCATTCCATAAGGCGGACATGTAGCTCCACTTCGGCGGAATCATATCGCCGATCAGGCTGAAAAACTTGTCGATGCGCGTGAACAGCAAAGGTAAGCTGAACCCGGTAAAGTTCACGGACAGGACGGTCGCCGCGATGAGGATCAGCAAGATGAGCGGCGTTCGGGAACGCTTCTCCAGCACGACCTTGCCGCTCGGCAACACCATTTTTTTGGGCGGAAAAATTTTATCGTACATGCGCCGGGGTCTCCTCCGCCGAAGATTTCCATTCGTCGGTTCTGCCGCCGTAGATGTCGTTGAGAATGTCCCTGGTCACCTTGCCCGATTCGCCGTCGAAGACGATTTCCCCTTGGCGGATGCCGATGATCCGGTCCGCGTATTCCAGAGCGATCTCCACATGGTGAATGTTCATGATGACGGAGATGTTCAGTTCCCGGTTGATGCGCTTGAAATCGTCCATGACCATCTTGGCGGTGACCGGGTCCAGCGAAGCGATCGGTTCGTCGGCCAGGATGATGTCCGGGCTTTGGGCGAGCGTGCGGGCGAGCGCCACCCGTTGCTGCTGGCCGCCGGACAGCTGGTCGACGCGCACGTACGCCTTGTCCAGAATGCCGACCTTGTCGAGCGCTTCGAGCGCCTTGATCTTCTGCTCCTTCGTGAAGAAGCCGGTCAGCTTGCGCCACGCCGGAAGATCGGGCACGAACGAGACGAGCACGTTCTTGATGACGGACATTCTCGTCACCAGGTTGAAGGACTGGAAGATCATGCCGATTCTTCGGCGGAACTTGCGAATTTGCTTGCCTCTCAGCTTGGAGACGTCGACGTCGTCCACGTTGAGTTGTCCGCCGGTAATGTCGTGCATGCGGTTGATGCAGCGGATCAGCGTCGACTTGCCCGCGCCGGAGAGCCCGATGACGGCGACGAATTCTCCCTGCTCGATCTTCAGGTTGATATTTTTCAGTGCGGCGGTGCCGTTCGGGTAAGTCTTCTCTACATTGATAAATTCGATCATGGAAATACCCCGATCATGGAAAAATCAGACTTTCGCTTCCTTCATGATAGCATGCGCTTCGAACGATGGGTAGAAAAAATGAGAACATCACGCGGACATGATGCTCTCATTCGCAGATAATGGGCTTTACGCCGGCGTCAAACCGAAGTTACTTCTTCATATTTCTGATGATTTCCTGAGCTTTCCGCTCGTTGTCGTAATCCGAGGACTGGGCGACCTTGTAGCCTTCGTGGCTATAGATCGAGATGACCTTCTTGCCTTCGTCGGTTTGCGCGATGGCGATGAACGCGTCTTGCAGCGCCTTCTTGAAGTCGTCGGTCATGAGCGGATCGTTCTTGCTTACGCTGATCGTGTCGTTGTAGATGCCCTGGGTGACGCCGATGACGTTCGTCTCGTCCCAGATCGACTTGCTGCGGCCGAAGTCGGTCGTCCATTGCTTCTCGTAATCTCTTCTCGCATCCGCGTAAGCGACGACGACGTCGACCTGGCCGTTGGCCAGATGGGCGAACGAGGTGCCGTACGAGTCGGACGTGGTGACGTGCGCCAGGTCCGTGATGCTCTTCTGGTAGTTGTCTTGCAGCCACAGCGTCGGATAGATGTAGCCCGCCGACGAAGAAGTCGACATGACGGCCCAGTTCGCGCTGTTCAGGTCGTCCCAGGTCAGCTTCTCGCCGCTGTTGACCTTGGCCGCCAGTTCCTGTCCCTTCTTGGACGGACCGGCGATGAACAGAGCGCGGTAGTAGGAAGCCTGCTGATCGGTCGGCTGCGTCGGCTTGTTGTCATTCCAATCCTTCGGATTGTCGGAATCGTTGGACAGCCCCGCCCGGGTCGCGGTCAGAATGACGTCCGCGCCGTCGTCGTACAGCACGTAGGTGCCGCCCGGGATGAACCCGATGTCCGTCGTGCCCGCCGTCAGCGCTTCGCCGACGGCTTCGTACGTCGTGCCGACGTCGATGCTGACTTTATCCACGTTGTAGCCTTCGGTCGCGAGTTGGTTCTTGAGCAGATCCTTCAGCGGGTCGGTAGCCGTGATGATCTGGTCCGGGTCCTTGGAAGGAACGAAGCTGATCTTCAGTTCCTTGATCTCCTTGCCGGCGGCCGATGCGGAAGGACTGGCCGCGCCGTCCGTCGCAGCCGCGCTGCCCGACGGGCTGCTGCTCGCCGCTCCGTTGTTGCCGTTGTTGCTCGAGCCGCAGCCGGCGAGCAAGCCCATTGCCAACGCGACGGCGGCAATCGGCATCCACTTGTTTTTCCCTTTCATGTGCGATACCCCCGCTTTGCTCCAAAATGTAATGGCCGTTCGCGAGAACAGGACCGGGCCTGTCTTACGAAAACGTGAGACCATCATACCGGGCCTTTGTTATCCCGCGATTAACGGAATGTTAAATGGAAATGAGACCAAATTTACCACTTCTTACTCGTAAATATTAAAGGATTTTCAGCTTTGCGTCTAGAGCTATCGTTATGTTTTCTGTTTGAATGCGTCAACAAATCGAACAAATCCATGACAAACTTGAAAATGGGGCCGTCGCGCAAAAGTTCAAATTTTGGAAGAATGAAGATCGTCTCAGTTTGGCGTTCCGGCGAAATCGCCTATGCTATACTGCCAGGTGTCGGGAACCATTCTCAATGACAGGAGGAACAGCATGACCATGGGGAATTGGAAGAAGACGGCGGTCGCGCTCGCCTGCCTGGCGGCGCTGGCCGGAACCGGTCTTGCCGGAAGCTTCGGCGCGGGACAAGCCTCCGCGGCGACCAGCGCGGTTCAAGCCCAATCGGCCGCCAGCCAGAAGGCGGACCGGATCATCGCGTTCGCGAAATCGCTGAAGGGCAAAGTGACCTATCAATACGGCGTCAACAATCCGAGCAAGCTGATCTTCGATTGCTCATCGTTCACCAAATACGTCTTCGGCAAGTACGGCGTCGATCTGAAATGGGGCACAAAGTACCAGAGCAAGGAAGGTACATACGTCTCCAAGAGCAATCTGCAAAAGGGCGACCTGATCTTCTTCAGCACAAGCACCCCGGGGAAGATCGGACACGTCGGCATCTACATCGGCAACGGCCAGTTCATCCACAACACGATCGGCTCGTCGGTGAACGGCATCGTCATCAGCAACCTGAACTCCGGCAGTTATCCGAAGCGGTACATCACCGCCAGGCGAGTGCTGTAGCGCGCTTCCGGCCTGCCGCGCGCGAACAGCCGTCCGGGATTCCCTTCCCCGGACGGCTATGGTCATTCCCGCCGCGGCGGTCAGCCGCCGCCCGGCTCCGGCGAACGGCCCCCCGCGGCAGCCCCGCCGGGGGGCGGATCTTCCGCCGCGGGCACGGCGGCGGGACCGCGCGGCTCGTCCGCGCCGCCGGCATCGGCCTCGACGTACCGCCGGAGCGCGGCGAGCTTGTTGTCCCAGAAGCGCTCGTAGTACGCGAGCCACCTCTTGAGCTCCAGGAGCGGCTCCGGCTCGAACCGGTACCTCGTCTCCCGCCCTACCTTCCTCTCCTGCACGAGCCCGGCGTCCGCCAATATCCGCAGATGCTTGGACACGGCGGTGCGCGTCATCGGATAATGCCGGCTGATGGCGGTCACGGGCATCTCCCGGTCGCTCAGCAGCCGCAGCAGACTGCGGCGCGTCGGGTCGGCGATCGCCTGGAAGACGTCGTGCTTCGCGGCCGCGGACGAATCAGCCTTCGACATACCAGCGAAGCTTCCCCCCGATGCCGCTCCAGCCTTGCGCCATCCGCTCGCGCACGATTCGGTGCGCTTCGCCGAATTCGGTCGCCTTGTCCGGGTCCCATCCGCCGTGAATGAGCGTAAACTCCGTTTGGCCGCCGCCCAGGTCCTTCAATTCGAACGTGAGCGTCCAATCCTTGCCCCACCGGAACGAGACGCGGCGCTGCGGCTCGATCTCCGTCACCCGGCACGGCGACCGTCCGTACGGACCGGCATCGAGATGGAATTCGTGGCCGACGACGGGCTTGAAGTCGTTCGGCATGAACCAGGCCGCAATGCCTTCCGCCGTGGCGACGGCCTCCCACACTTTGGCGACGGGAGCGTTCAGCACTTCCGTGCGGCGAATGTCGGGCAGCTTGGACGTCGTGCTCATGATCGCGTTCTCTCCTTCTGCTTTTGGATGTCGATTGAACCGGATCTTTTCTTCGCCCGGCATGGATGTGCGGGTCGCAAGCGGATCGACAAGTTCAACAAAATGTGAAACCATTCGGTTTCGTTTTTGATTATAGGACACCGTTTGGTTTCCTGTCAATGCTCATGCCTTGCCCGAAGGGCTACGCCGACCGCCGCCGCGGGGAGAGGCGCAAGTTGCTCCGCATGAGCAGCCAGCTGAAGATCGGCGCGCTGCCGACGACGAGCAGCATGACGTTCAGCACGGCGGGCGACCGGCTGATCTGAATCGTGATCAGGAAGACGATCATGCCGAAGACACGCCCCGCGCTAAGCGCCAGCTCCCGGACGACGACGTATTCTTCCCGCCGGCTCGCGCTGTCTTCGTTGCGGCCGATCAGATCGAACACGGCCGACGTCATCGGAATGCCGTACAGCGGGAAGAACAGGCCGATGCCGACGCCGAACGCGAGCATCGTTCCGTAGCGGATGCCGAAGAAGAACGGCAGCACGATCGCGGTAATGACGATGGCGCCGACGAGCATTCCCTTGACGCGCCACGCCGGCTTCAGCCACCGCCCGACGGCGTAGAAGCTCATGAACGACACCGCCGACGACAGCAGCGTGAAGTTGCCGAGCTTCAGCTCGCTTCCCGTCTGAATGTAGACGAGCAGCCCGATCATGAGGCCGAACACGCTCTCGCGGACGCCTTGCACCGCCAGGGCGGTCAGCACCGAATGCCAGGGCGTCCGCGGCACTTGCCAGATGCGGATGGGGTGCCGCCAATCGTACGGTCCGCCCGGCGGGCGGTTGCGCAGCCAGAAGCTGACGACGGCGCCGAGAACGAACACGGTCAGGGAGACGATGAAGATGATCCGGTAGCCCGTCTCCGCCGCCATCCGGGAAATGAGGAAGCCCGAGCTCCAGGGTGCGAGCATGCCCGCCAGCGCTCCGATCACGCCGGCCAGACCGTTGAACCGGTCCCGGTTGGCGGCGTCGGTCACTTCGAAGTACAGCACGTTGAACGAGACCCAGAACAGCCCGTTGGCGAAGCCTTGCAGAACGCCGAGCGGGACGATGTACGCGATGCAGCGATGCCCCAGCGCCAGCACGAGCGCGTAGAACACGGCGGAGGCGAAGATGCCGAGCTGCAGCACGAGCCGCTTGCGCCCGCGCTTGACCGCGGATCCCGCCGTCCAGAACGTCAGCGCCATGCACAGGTAGCTGAGCAGCGTGAACCAGCCGAGGAGCGAGAAGTTTTTGCTGGCTTTCCAGATATATACGCCCAGGAAAGTGCCGGAAAAGGCGCCTGCCGTAATAAACAATCCGTTGACCGCGAGCAGCAACCGCGTCTGCCCATCAAGCCGCCCCCCGGAAGAAGCGGTCGGTTGACGCTTGATCATGAGCTTGCACCTCTCGGGGAATATGGAAATGGTGGACACCGTCATAACCTGCCCCCGGACGCGGCTCGGCATTCCCCCGCCGGAGCGGTTGCCGGGATTTTGGAACCATTTTCCCACTCGTTACTATGCTTATGTTGGATAGATGGTTATACTTAGGAAAAAAAAGCTTCGCCTCGTTGCGAAGCCGCCAAAAGGAGGAAACCATCGTGAGCACCGCATCGCCCGTCACCGAACGGCAACCGGCCTATCCGATCGATCCCGCCGTATTGAGCCGCTGGTCGCCCCGATCCATACTGGAAAAGGAAGTGCCCGACAACGTCCTCATGAGCGTGCTGGAAGCCGCGCGCTGGGCGCCGTCCGCGTTCAACGCGCAGCCGTGGCGCTTCATCGTCGCCAGGACGAAGGAAGAGCGGGAGACGTTCCATTCGTTCATCAACGACTTCAACCTCGTCTGGTGCGAGAAGGCGCCGGTCCTTATTCTCATCCTCTCCAAGACGGTTACGGATCGGGGCGAATTTCCTTCGCATGCGTTCGACACCGGGGCGGCCTGGGGGTTCCTGGCGCTGGAGGCGACCAAGCAAGGACTCGTCACCCATCCGATGCTCGGCTTCGACGCCGCCAAAGCCCGCGAAACGCTCGGCATCCCGGACGAATACGTCCCGCAGGCGCTCGTCGCGCTCGGCTATCAGGGCCCGAAGGAAGCTCTGCCGGAGGCGCTTCGGGAGCGGGAAGTGCCGTCGCAGCGCCGGCCGCTGGAGGAGATCGTGTATCGAGGCCGATTCGGCCGGCCGATCTGAAGCGCGGCAGTTCGAACAGGCGTCCCGGAGACGCCTGTTTTTGCTTTTTGCCGTTTATAACCTCTAATTTATTATTTACAGGTTATAAAAATCTTACTATACTGCTTATGTAACCTTCAAAATGATTTTTATGGGTTAAAAGGGAGGCGCAAACATGGAGCTGCAAAAGCTGCCTTGGGCGGGCATGCGCGTGACGAGCGGGTCTTCGGCCGTCGTCATTGATCCGCTGTACCATTTCCCCGAACCGTTCGGCCGGTCCCGCGTGGAGCTGTTCCCGCTGAGCGAGTACGGGCCGGTCGACGCCGTGCTGATCACGCACCACCACTACGACCACTTCGACCCCGAAGCGATCCGTTCGTTTTACGGCGCCGACATTCCGGTGTTTCTGCCGGCCGAAAGCGTGAAGCTCGCGGAGGAGGCGGGGCTGACGAACGTGCGCGGGGCGAGCGCCGGGCAGTCGCATCGGGTCGGGGCGCTAACGGCGACCGCCGTTCCGTCCGTCGACGGCGTCGGAGACGTGCAGATCGCGTGGATCGTGGAAGGCGGCGGCCGGAAAATGATCCACTGCGGCGACACGCTGTGGCACGGCTACTGGTGGCGGATCGCGGACGACTACGGGCCGTTCGACGCCGCCTGCCTGCCCGTCAACGGCGCGGTCATCGAAACGCCGGGAAGCCGGCCGAGCGGCCAGCCGATCAGCCTGACCCCGGAGCAGGCGGTCGCCGCCGCCTTCGTGCTGGACGCGAAACAGCTGGTGCCGATCCACTACGCCGCCGTTCATCATCCGCCGGCGTACCGCGAGACGCCGGACGTGATGGGCCGTCTGACCGTCGCTGCCCATGATCGAATGAAGCTGTCCGTTCTGCAAACGAAGGAGACGCTGACTTTGTAGACAGCCGCGGACCTCCCGCACAGGGGTCGGCGTCCCGGCAATCGCCGGCCGCGAGCCTCCTGCCCGGCTCCGGAGAGGCGAACCGGCCCGGCGTCCGGTTACCCTTTCACGGAGCCGACCAACGCGCCTTTGGCGAAATACTTCTGCAAGAAAGGATAGACGAGCAAAATCGGAACCGTGGCGACGACGATGACGGCCATCTTGACGGTTTGCTCGGGCGGCTGCACGAAATCGTGCGTCGTGTCGGCGCTGAAGCCGCTGGCGACGAGCACGACCTGGCGGAGCAGCACCTGCAGCGGCCATTTGTTCGCGTCGTTGACGTAGAGAATGGCGTTCTGATAAGAATTCCAGTATTGCACGGCGTAGAAGAGCGAGATCGTCGCCAGCACCGCCGTCGACAGCGGAAGCACGATCTTGAAGAACGTGCCGAAGTCGCTGCAGCCGTCGATGCGGGCGGATTCCTCGATTCCTTCCGGCAAGTTCGCGAAGAAGCTTCGCATGATGACGAGATTGAAGGCGCTGACGGCGGTCGGAATGATCATCGACCAGTAGGTGTCGATCATGCCCAGGTTCATCACGACCAGGAACGACGGGATGAGGCCGCCGCTGAACAGCATCGTGAAGACGACGAGGAAGTTGATCGTCTTGCGTCCGTCCAAATCCCGGCGCGTCAGCCCGTACGCCATCATCGAGGTGACGAACATGCTGATGAAGGTGCCGACGACGGTAATCCCGACCGATACGCCGAGCGCCCGGAAGATGGCGTTCGTCGACAGAATGTAACGGTACGCATTGAGCGAGAAATGCTCCGGAATGAGGATGAACGGCTTGCGGGCGATCTCTTCCGCGGTCGCAAACGAGCCCATCACCACGTGCAGGAACGGCAGAAATACGATCAGCGAGACGATCGTCAGGAGCGTATAGTTGATAATATCGAACAGCCGGCTTCCCAACGTCTTGTCCTGTACCATCGCTTAGTACACTCCTTCTTCGCCGAACTTGCGGGCCAGCCAATTCGAGAGCATCACGAGCAGAAGCCCGATGAACGACTTGAAGAAGCCGACCGCGGTGGTGTAGCTGTACTGTCCTTGCTGGACGCCGGCGGTATATACGTAAGTATCGAAAATATCCATCACCTGGCGGTTCATCGAGTTGATGACCAGGTACACATGCTCGAAGCTGTGATCGATGACGCTTCCGATGCGAAGAATGAGCAGGACGATGACCACGCTGCGGATCGCCGGCAGCGTAATATGCCAGATTTGGCGGAGCCTCCCCGCGCCGTCCATGCGGGCGGCCTCGTACAAGCCGGGATCGATCGCCGAGATGGCGGCGAGATAGACGATCGTCCCCCAACCGGCTTCCCTCCAGATCGCCTGGATCACGTAGATCGGCCTCGCGTAAGCGGAGTCGAGCAGGAAGTTGATCTCGTGGAAGCCGAAATACTGGAGCATGTCGTTGACGATGCCTCCGTCCAGCGTCAGCATGACGAACGTAATCGAGACGACGATCACCCACGAGAGGAAGTGCGGAATATACACGATCGTCTGGACGATGCGCTTGAACGCCGTGCGGCCCACCTCGTTCAGCATGAGCGCCAGCACGATCGGCATCGGCGTGTAGAAGACGATGTTCAGGAAGAACAAGGCGAGCGTATTGCGGAACAGGTTCCAGAAGTCGGGATCGGAAAACAGGCGGTGGAACTGACGGAAGCCGACCCACGGACTGTTCATGACCCCTTTAGTCGGCACATATTCCTGAAACGAGATCAACAGCCCCCACATCGGCAAATATTTGAACAAGGCGAAGTACAGCAATCCCGGCAAAATCATGAGGTAGATGTAGCGATTGCGAAGCACTCGCTTCTTCCATCGGCTTGTGCGCTTCGGGTTGGGCGCCACCGTGCTCGCGGACAGCTCCATTCCCTCTCCCTCCTTCGGCCGGACCGGGAGGCCGTTGGCAGCCTCCCGCCCTCCTTCTCTTTACTGGCCGTTCTGATAAGCTTCGTTAAACTCGCGAATGATGTCGGCGCCGCCTTGATCCTGCCATTTCTTGACGGCCGCCTGGAAGCCGCTTTCGTTCAGCTTGCCGACCATGAACTGATAGGTCGCGTCCGTGATCATGTCCTGCAGGCGCGCGCCCTTCTCGATCTGCGTCTTGGAAGTGAGCGCAGCCGTGGGATCGGGAACCGCGAAATCCGCCGCGGCCTTGACCAGATTGTTCGCCTTCTCCATGACCGGCAGCGTGTACAGCGACGGCGTAATGTTCGTGTAGTCGGCCAACGCAAGGCCGAGGTAGGCGGTCGCTTCTTTCTCCAGCACCTTGACGTCCGCGATCGGCACGACCTTGCCGTCCTGCATCGTATAATGCTTGCCTTCGATCCCGTACTTCAACAGGTTCGCCACATCGGGATCGAAGAATTTGTCGAAGACGCCGAGCAGCTTCTTGAGCTGATCTTCGTCCTTCACCGACGATTTCGGGAACAACAGGAGCGAGCCGTAACCCGGCACCGCCCACAATCTCGGATTGCCGTCGGGACCTGCAATTGTGTTGGTGACGTCGTACTGCGCTTCGGGAACGTTCTTCGACGTCTTCTCCTGCATCGTCTTCACGTCCGGAAGGTTGCCGATATACATGCCGGCGCGGCCGGTGTACATCAGGTTCTGCTGGTCGGTCTTGCTCGTGACCGGGAAGTCCTTGTTGATCAGATCTTCCGTGTACAGCTTCCGAATGAACTTCATCGTGTCCATGTAGCCCTGCGTCATGAAATCCGGCACCAGCTGGCCGTCCACTTCGCCCCAGCCGTTCGGCGCGCCGAACCAGGAGCTCAACGTCTTGAACGAACCGTAGATCAGATCGTTCCGGTCGGCCAATCCGATCGTGTTGCCGTTGCCGGCCAGATCGGCCTCCTTAAACGCTTTCAACATTTGATAGATGTCGTCGGTCGTCTTCGGCGCCTCGAGGCCCAGCTTGTCGGCCCAATCCTTCCGGTAAATGATGCCGCTGCGCGCCAAATCGCGTTCCTGATAGAGCGTGTAGATCTTGCCGTCGATCTTGGTGTTGTTCAGCACGTCCGGGTTCAGCTTGCTCAGGTTCGGATAGTCCTTCAGGTACGGGCCGATCTCCCAGAACTGGCCGCTCTCGATGGCGCTGCGGACGAGAGCGATCGAAGCCTGGTTCTTGATGAAGGCCGCTTCCGGGAGCGTGCCCGTGGCGAGCGACGCCTGGAACTTCTCGTCATAGCTTCCGTCCGGCACCCATTGAATCGTGATGTCCGTGTTCGTCTTTTCCTCGAGCAGCTTCAGAATGTCTTCCGTAGGAACTTCCGGCGTATGCAGGTCGGCCATGATCGTGAACTTCAGCGGCTTGTTGTCCGTCGCCGCCGCCGAGGCAGGCGCCGAAGCCGGCGCCGATCCGGTCGGCTGAGCCGCTCCCGCGTTCGCGGACTCGGATTCGTTGTCCTTGCCGCTGCATCCGGCCAGCAAGGAGGCCAGCACCGCTGCCGCGCTCATGGCGCTTCCCCATTTGGTCCAATGGCTTACCGTCCTGGATGGCTTGTTCAATGCCTTGTTCATGGAATACCCCCTGTTCGTTCATCGGATTTGGGTTGCACCCTGAGCGTACGATCGGGCGGCGGTGACGTAAATAATCATCTGCTCATGCGAACGCGGCGAACGGCCCGACGGGGCGCGAATTCGCCGGAATGTGAGCCGATGATTATGCCTGTTATGCGGCTTGCGACCTCTCACCTCACAAACCGATATGATCCGGCGGCCACCTGCCCGCCACCGATTTCAGACTTACTGGCTCCTTGAGCGATAACGACAAACCGCCGGGGGCACCCCCCGGCGGTTTGTCGTGACTTTAATGAGTCGCGGCGTACGCTTGCTCGAATTCGGCGATCACACGATCGCCCCCGCTCTTCCTCCACAGCTCCACCTGCTGCTCGAATCCCGCCCGATCGATTTTGCCCAGAATGTAATTATACGTGGCATTGGTGATGATCTCCGCCAGCTCCGTCCCCTTCTCGTCATAGGTTGCGGAAGAGAGGCCGACCATCGGATCGCGAATCAGATGGAGCCCGTTGTCATCCGTCAATGTCTGCGCCAGCAGGGCGAGCGGCTCCTGGCCCTTCTCGCTCAACCGCATCAGGCCCGGGTTGCGGATATTCTGGATCATCAGCGAGTAGAGCGGCAGCACGTTGGCATTGCGGTCTTCGTTCATCCGGGGATTGGGCGCGACCTTGCCGTCGACGACTTCATAATGTTTGCCTTGTATGCCGTAGCGCAAGTAATTGACCGTATCCGGTTCCAGCATGCGGTCGTAGACGGACAAGATGTTTTGCAATTCCCCCTCGGTTGGAATCGCCTTCTTGGAGAAGAGGAAGACGCCGCTGAAATCCGGGATGGACCAGATGCCGAACCCTTGCGGGCCATAGATGCGGTTCACCAGCGTCAGCTGCGCTTCGGGCTGCAGCTTGCTGATCTCGTCCTGCAGGCGCTGGGCGTCGTCCATCGCTCCGACGAGCACCCCGGCTTTGCCCGACAGGAAGCGGTAGCGCTGGATTTGCTTGCTCGCCACCGCGAGGTCGGAATTCACGAGCCCCTCGTCGTACAATTTCTTCATGAAATCCATCGTATCGAGATAGGCTTCGGTCATGAACTCGGGCCGGGCCTGCCCGTTCTCGACGGTCCAATTGTTCGGCGTGCCGAAGTAGGAACTGAACGTCTTGAAGGCGCCGAAGATCAGATCGTTCCGGTCGGACAGCCCGTATGTGTCGGACTTGCCGTCGCCGTCCGGATCGGCCAGGGTGAACTGCCGAAGCAATTCATACAGCTCGTCCGTCGTCCTCGGAGGCTGAAGCCCGAGCTTGTCCATCCAATCCTTGCGGATGATGAGACCTTGACGCGACGGCCAGCGTTCGGTGTACAGCCCGTATATTTTCCCGTCGACGGCGGACTGCTGCAGAATGTCCGGGTCCAGCCGGCTCAAGTTCGGATAGTCCTCCAGATAAGGCCCGATTTCCCAGAACATCCCCGACCGGATCGCGTTCTTGAGCAGGTAGTAATCGGTCTCGTTCACGTAAGAGACCTTCTTGAGCGTATTTGTCTCGATCGCGTTCATGAGCTTGTCGCGATAATTGTCGTTGGGCACCCAGGAGATCGCAAGATCGGCGCCGATCATGGCGTCCAGGAAGTCCACCATCTCCTGAGCGGGAGGGCTCGGCTGATGAAGGGGGACCATTACGCTGACCGGAATCCGGCTTTCTTCTTCGACGGGCGCCCTCCCGCAAGCGCTTACAATCAACAGCGGCGTTAGCAGCCACGCCAGCCGAACCGCCTTCATCTTCATGCGCCCGAACCGCAACCGCCTCACCGTCCCCCCTCCTTTCGTCAATATCGCAACATTCGATTTTCAACAATTGAATTATACATGAAGTCCCGGATTGCTCCAAGTCTGCTGGATTGTTACAATGTAAACGGATACACTTCCCGCGTTCGGTAGGAGGTTCACGTTTGCGAAATGTCAGCTATTTGACGAAAATGAGGTTTTTCGGCTGCATTCTTTGCACGTTGCCCGTCATCCTGCTAGGGCTGCTCTCCTATCATCAATCTTCCCAGGAAATTCAGAAGCAAGTCAACCGGGGCCAGATGCAGCTGCTCGGCCAGATGAACTCCAGAGTGGAAGAGACGCTGCTCACGATCAATCACGCCTTGAACCAGCTCATCACCTCGAATATTATGGCCGAGGCGCTGGATCAGCCGTACGATCCCGCCGACTTCGAGTTCTATAACCGGCTTCGCCAGGAGATCAGCAACACGCAATCGTTCTACACGAGTCTGGAAGACGTCGTCATCGTCAACTTCAAGGAAAATTGGATGATCAAGAACTCGGGTTATTACCGCTTCGACGAATATCTTCATCAACCCCAAATCTACGGGGAACGCCTGATGCCTTACGAGACGACCTGGATGCTCAATCCGAGCGTCTGGTTCTACAGCGAAGAACAGGCGAATTCGCCGTCCTGCCCTTATACGATCAGTCTGGTCAAGAAGCTGCCGGTGAACGCGCTGGCCAAGGACGGCCTCGCCTACGCGAACCTGTCGGCTTGCGGCATCTCCGATCTCCTTCGCTATACGCCCCAGGCGTCCGAGACGATCATGGTCATGGACGAGCGCGGCCAATTGATCTACTATCCCGACACGTCCTATATCGGCAAGTACGCGACGGAGACCGAACTGATCCCGAGCATGACCCTCCTCCCCGGATCGGCTGGCCAATTCGAGACGAAGGCGGGCGGCGAGCGCTACGCGGCCACTTATCTGAAATCCGATTACAACGGCTGGATCTACGTCTCCGTCATTCCGATCAAGTACCTGATGGCCGATACGAAGAAGTATGCCGAATCGACGATCCTGGTCTGCCTGTTGATCATCGTTGTGTTCATGGGCGTTACGATGTTCGGTTCGCGGCGCATGTACTCGCCGATTCATCGGATCATGACCGTGATCGCCGAACGGCTGCCGGCCCAGGAGAGCAAGCGGCGCGGCATCAATGAATTCGACGTGATCCTGGACCGCATGCAGGCGCTGTTCCATTCGAATTCGCAACTGGAGCTCTCGGTTCAACAGCATCTGCAGCAGGCGCGGACGTTCTTCTTGCATCGAATGTTCCAAGGGACGATGCGGCGCCGGGATCTGATGGAGAAGCTGGAGCTGTTCGGCTTGCTCCGCAAAGCGAACGACTGGCGCTGCAAAGCCGTCATCGTCCTGCAGATCGACACGCTGGAAGGGACGAATTACGAGAAGAAGGATCAGGACCTGCTGCTGTTCGCGGTCAACAACATGATCGAGGAGCTCATCCCGCCGGATGCGCGCTTCCCCCCTGTCGTCATCGAACAAATCCAGGTCACCTTGGTCGGCGCCTCGGATCCGGACAAGGAGACGTTCGTCTCCTACCTGAACCGGATGACCGAGTCGATCCAGCAGACCGTGGCCGAGCTGCTCAAGCTGAGAATCAGCATCGGCATCAGCCTGCCGTTCGAAGATATCAAAGCCGCGTCGGTCGCATTCCACGAAGGACAAGAAGCCTTGAAGCAGCGAATTCCGTTGGGCGAAGGCGTCATCGTCCAGTACGCGACGGTCAACAGCGGCAAGCACCGGCTGATGCTGGATTATCCGGGCAACGTGGAGCTCGAGCTCATCGACGCCGTGACGTTGGGAAGGGAAGAAGCCGCGCGCGATCGGCTGGCCGCCTTCATGCAGAACGTGTACAAGCATGACCTCACCTGGCAGGAGTACCAGGTGTCGACGTTCCGGCTGCTGAACAAGCTGCTGGTGGTCATGCAGGAATCCGGCATCGCCCTGAATCGGCTGCAGCAGGACGGCTCTTCCCTGTACGACGAGCTGCAGCGGATCCATCTCGCCCCGGATGTCGAGGCCTGGTTCTGGGACCGGGTCGTCGCGCCGCTGCTCCGGATATTCCGCGACCGGCAGAACTCGCAATTCCGCAACATCTCGGAGCAAGTGATCGACATGATCACGAAGCGGTTCGACTCGAACCTCACGATCGAATCGTGCGCGGCCGAACTGCATTACAACGCCAATTACGTCAGCGGCGTGTTCCGCAAGGAGACGGGCCTCACCTTCAGCGAATACTTGCACCGCTATCGCCTGCATATGAGCCGCAAGTGGCTCGCCGAGACGGACATGACGATCAAGGAGATCGCGGAACGGTTGCAATACATGAGCCCCCAGAACTTCATCCGCTCGTTCCGCAAGCACGAGAACATGACGCCCGGACAATACCGGGACAAGTACGGCCAGAAGCCGAAATGAACAGGAGGACGCGAGCGGCCGGCGATGCTTCGCATGCGTCCTCTCACCCGTTCAACATTCGCTCCAGCCAGTCGTAAGCCGCTCCCGTTCCGATCTCATGCCCTCCGTGGAAGAAATCCGCGCCGAGATTTTCCCTTGCGCCCAGCTCTTCGTAAATTTGCGAGAGCCGCTCGTAAGCGAGCTTCGCCGCCGGAGCCGGAAACAGCGGATCGTTGTCGCCGGACTCGATGAACAGCGGCCGCGGCGCGATCAGCCCGAGCAGATCCGGCATTTCCGACTCGGCCAGCAAGCCCGGGATGTAGTTGTCGAGGCAATGATTGCGGGACAGGATGCTCGCTTCGAACGTGCTGGCGTACCCGCTGACGACCGAAGCCCGCACCCGCTCGTCGACGGCCGCGGCGAAGCCGGCGACCAGGCCGCCGCCCGATATGCCCATGATGCCGATGCGGGAAGCGTCCGCCTCGGGCCGCGTCTGCAAATAGTCGAGCGCGCGCAGCGTCTCGAACACCCTCATCCCGGCGAGCGTCTTGCCGAGCATGAGCAGATGGACGGCCAGGCGGAAGCAGGAACTCGCCTTCGGCCCGTTCGCGGCGTCTTCCTCGAGTCTGCGGTCGCCGAAGCCGAGCAGTTCCGGCGCCGCGACGACGAAGCCGCGCCGGACGAGCGCCACCGCGAAATCCTTGTGCAGCCCCGCATCTCCCGCCCGCTCCGAGCCGTCCGGCTCCAGTCCCGCGATTTCGCGGCTCCCGTAACCGTGACCGTGCACCGCGATGACGGCGGGCGCCGGACCCGCCGACGCCGCACGGTCCGGCACGAGCACGTAGACCGGCATCTTCAGCCCGGCAGCGGTGCGCAGCAGCACCCGCTCCCTCGTGTAACCTTCCATCCGTACGCTTTCGAGCGGTTCCGGCTCGAGCGGCTCCGGGGCGCCTTCGCGCAGGCAGCCGAGAAGATCGATGAATCGCTCCCGCAGGCGGCTCCGCCAAGCGGCGTTCCCCATCTCCCGCATGCGCTTCTCCCTGCCGCCGCGCGCTTCTTCCGTCAGTTTCGTCAAATAGGGTACTAGGTCCGTCAAGCGCTTCTCCCCCCAACGCGATGCCCCGGCGACACGCGGCTCTTCCCGTTGCTGCGCGGGAAGATGCCGGTCGTCGCCGTGTCCTGGCCGTATTCCGATACGACAACGCTTACAGCTTCACCTTACCGCAAGATCGGCGCATGATCTTCGCTTCCTTTGCGGACCGGCCCCCTGAATTGCACGATTTTGCGCTAAAATGATCCGGCTGCGTGCTATAATCGAACTACCATTCGCTTGCCGTTCGCGGCCGCCTCGCCTGTTGGAGGGATTCGGATGCAGAAGGATACGACGATCGTGGCTTACGGCGAAGAAGAGGAAGATTTCTATCTTCATCACCAGTACCGCACGAAGCCGTTCGAGCGCACGAGCCATGTCCACCGCACGTACGAAATTTATTATCAGATTCTCGGGCAGCGGAATTACTTCATTAAGGACAGGACGTACCCCGTCGGCCCCGGCGACCTTGTATTCGTCGACAAATACGAGGTGCACAAAGCTTCGGACTGCGGCCCGCCCGGACAGGAACGGATCGTCCTCAACTTCAGCGACGGCTATGCCTGCGCGAACGGGGGGCTGCTCCCTCCCGAAGTGTTCGAGCTGTTCCGGGCGCGTCCCCCGGTCTATCGGATGAAGCCGCAAGAGCAGATCTTCGCGCAATCGCTGTTCGATAAAATGACCCGGGAAATCGTCCGGAAGGAACCCGGCTTCGAGGCTTACCTGCGCATTCTGCTGATCGAACTGCTGCTCTTCTCGTCGAGGCTGATGCGAAGCCGAACCGCTCCCGAGGACGGCAAACCGAACGCCGTGCATCAAAAAGTAAGCCGGATCGTGCAGCACATCAACGAGCATTACAGCGAGCCCCTCTCGTTGCGGGAGACCGCCCGCTTGTTTCACTTAAGCCCCTATTACGTCAGCCGGACGTTCAAGGAAGTGACCGGTTTTACGTTCGTGGAATACGTGAACTTGACGAGGATCAAGGAAGCCCAGCGGCTTCTGCGGGAGACAAACGGGAAGATCATCGAGATCGCCGCCGCTGTCGGCATGGAGAATATCGGACATTTCGACCGGACGTTCAAGAAGATCACGAAGATGACCCCGTTCGGCTATCGGAAAATGCACAGGCAACAGCGGGGACAAGCCTCCCGTTGAAGCGGAACCGGCCGGCAAGGCGCGCCCGGCGGGCGGCTTCACGCTCGCGCCCCTTCTGCGCTTACCGCCGGTCGGCCGGCGTGCCGGGAAGGCTGCATCGCCCGGCAGCCGCGGCCCGTGTTAAAATGAAGCGATGCGTTCCAACAGACCAAGGAGACGCTGACCGTTGCGAACGGCGGCGGATCTCCGGCACAGGAGAGAGGATCGCCATGGACCGAACGTTAAATACTCTCGGCGGCGCGCTGTGGATCGATCTGGCCAACACGATCCGCGCGCAGGAGACGCGCCGCGAGGACCGGCTGCACGATCCGCAGGCGGCGGACGAGTGGCTGGCGGACCACGAATGGCCCGACGCCGTCCGGGCTCTCCCCCGCGAGCGGCTGATCGCCGAGCTCGGCGAACTCCGCCCTCTGTGCGGGCAAATTTTGGCCGACCTCGTCCATCGCCGGCGGCTGTCGGGAGCGTCGCTCGGCCGCCTGTCGGAGCTGGCCGGGGAGCTGAACGTCGGCGTCGCCGTCTCGCTGCGGGAGGACGGCGGCTTCTCCCTCGCCTACGAAGGACGGTCGGGCCTGGACGCCCTCCGCCATGCCGTCCTTCGCTCGATCGCGGAGACGCTGCGGGATTATCCGGCGGACCGGATTCGCAAGTGCGAGCAGGAAGCGTGCGTTCTGCACTTCGTCGACACGTCCAGGAGCGGCAAACGGCGCTGGTGCCGCATGGAGACGTGCGGCAACCGGCATAAGGCCGCGGAATTTTACGCGCGCCAAAGGGCGAAGGCGGGCCGCTAACGGCCCGCCTTCCCTCCCGTTTCGTTAACTTGCCATACGGCGCTCCAATCCCACTGCTCGTAAAAGTTCGGTCCGAGATCGAGGCCGCGAATCCAGACGCGCGGCGACCGTCCGTCGGCTGCGGCAAGCATGACGTCGGCGGATCGGCGGTCGGAGCGGACCCAGGCGAGCGCCTTCGACGCCGGCAGGAAGACGGGGGCGTAATCGCCGTGCGCCGAGGACGGAGCGGTGAGCTTCCGCTCCCGCCCGCTGCGCAGCGCCACCTCCGCCAGGTACGGGAAGGGGCGCTCGGCCGGGTCCGCCGTCCAGCTCTTCTGTTCCCGCGCCCGGGCAACGACAAGGATCCGCTCGCCTTTCCAGACGGGATGTTGATCGACGAAGCCGGAGGGCGTGTAAGAGACGGGCCTGCCGAGCGGAACGGCCGCCGCTTCCAGCCGCTTGTTTACGGTCGCCTCCCGGCCTTCTCCCGCCACGTAGGCCAGCCGGTTGCCGCGTTCCGACCAGGCGAAGCCCTGCTCGCCGAAGGCCATCCTGTCGACGATCTGGAAGGAAGAGCCGTCCGCCGACAGCACGCACAGCGTGTTGCGGTCCGCCGACAGGGAAGCCGTAGGCTTGGCGAGAAACGCCATCCACCGGCCGTCGGCGGACCACTTGAAGGCGGACGTGCCCACCGCGAAGAAGTCGTCCGACCTCGCGGGCAGCTCGTACAGCGTCTGGAAGCGCGCGGAATCGCCCTGGGCCGACAGCGGGATGTGGAGAATGCGCACCCGCGTCCAGGAGCCGTCCGGCCGCAGCTCCGCCTCCGTGGAAGCGACGAAGCCGCTGCCGTCGGGCAGCCAGGAGAAGTTGCCGATGCCGCCGGCGGCCGTGAACGGCTGATCGGGCCGCGCGGCGTCGATCCACACCAGGCGGTTGCCGTCGCGGTAAGCGAGCCGGTTCAGGGCGGGCGCCCATTCGAAGCGGTTGCCGGCTGTCCGGGAAACCGGGCGCTCCTCTCCCTTCGCCAGATCGACTATTCTAAGCTGCCGTCCGTCTTCTCCCGCCGCGTACGCCAGCCAGCGGCCGGTAGCCGACCATTTCGGGAAGGACGCCGTCTGCCCGTTCGTCAGCCGGCGTTCGGCGGCCCCTTCCTTCACCCACAGGTCGCCGCCGCGCACGAACGCGGCCTGCGGCGCCGCTTCCTTGTTCGCGGCCGCCGGCCCGCCCCCGACTCCCGCCGCCAGCAGGACGAAGGCGAGCAGCAGCCCGCTTTTTCGCAAGGTCATGCCGAATCTTCCTCTCGCTGCGATCTTTCCGCCTATACGATCTCCCAACGGACGCCGAACCATGCTCGTCCCTTTCTGCGAACGGACGCGGACTTTTTTTTCGGCTCATAGCGCTTTCCTTCCCCGCATACGAATCATTAGATGGACCTATTCCGAACGGAAGGAGAAGCGAGGCATGGACCGATTGACGACCAATCAAGGCGCTCCCATCGGCGACAACCAGAACTCGCGGACGGCCGGACAGCGCGGGCCGACGCTGCTGGAAGACTACCAGCTGCTGGAGAAGCTCGCCCACTTCGACCGGGAGCGGGTGCCCGAGCGGGTCGTGCACGCACGGGGGGCCGGCGCCCACGGCGTGTTCCGGCTCACGCACAGCATGAAGCGGTATACGAAGGCGGCGTTTCTGCAGGAGGAAGGCACGGAGACGCCCGTGTTCGCCCGGTTCTCCACGGTCATTCACGGCCAGCATTCGCCCGAGACGCTGCGCGACCCGCGCGGTTTCGCCGTCAAGTTTTACACCACGGAAGGCAACTACGACTTCGTCGGCAACAACCTGCCGGTGTTCTTCATTCGCGACGCCATGAAATTTCCGGACATGGTTCACTCCTTGAAGCCCGATCCCCGCACGAACATCCAGCGCAACGAGCGCTACTGGGACTTCATGTCGCTGTCGCCGGAATCGACGAACATGCTGCTCCACGTGTTTTCGGACGAAGGCATTCCGGCGAGCTACCGGCACATTCGCGGCTCGAGCGTGCACGCCTTCAAATGGATCAACGCGTACGGCAACACGGTTTACGTCAAGCTCCGCTGGGTGCCGAAGCAAGGCATCCGCAATTTGACGCCGGCCGAAGCGGCGGCCATTCAGGCGGTCGACTTCAACCATGCCAGCCGCGATCTGTACGAGGCGATCGAGCGCGGCGACTATCCGCAGTGGGACCTGTTCGTGCAAATTCTCGATCCGGCAGACATGGACCGCTTCGACTTCGATCCGCTGGACGCGACGAAGGACTGGTTCGAGGACGTCGTTCCGTATCAGCCGGTCGGCACGATGACGCTGAACCGCAATCCCGACAACGTGTTCGCCGAAACGGAGTCGGTCGGCTTCAATCCCGGCGTCGTCGTTCCCGGCATCGAGCCTTCCGAAGACAAGCTGCTGCAGGGCCGGCTGTTCTCCTACTCGGATACGCAGCGATACCGGATCGGGACCAACTACCTGCAGCTTCCGATCAACTGCCCCTACGCCAAGGTGAGCAACAACCAGCGCGACGGGGCGATGCCGTTCAGGCAGCAGACCGGAGACATCAACTACGAGCCGAACCGGTTCCAGGACACCCCCAAGGAAGACCCGGCGTACGCGGACCCGCCGCGCCCGCTGCAAGGCGCCGCCGGCCGGCAGAAGATCGCGAAGGCGAACGACTTCGGGCAGGCCGGGCAAGTCTGGAACCGCTTCTCCGACGAGGAGAAGGCCGCCGTGCTGCGCAATTTGACGGCCGATCTGGAGCCGGTTCCGCAGGAGATTCAGCTGCGGGCGGTGTGCAACTTCTACCGCGCCGACGAATCGCTCGGCCTTAAGCTCGCCGAGCGGCTGAAGCTGGACCTGACGCCGTACCTCGAGCACATCGCCGCTTCCCGCAACGGCTGACGGGCCCCGGCAGCCGGAAAGCCCCGACGGGTTCGATCCGTCGGGGCTTTCGCGCGTTTTCCGGACGTTTTCCGAGCCTGCTGCGGCGGCCTGACCGTCAGCCATAATTGATCTCGAAGGTGGCGCCCAAAGGCATCAGTTCGTACAAGTACCGCCCGATCAGTTCCTTCTCGACCGCCGTGAGCGGCGACGGCGTGCGGACGTCGAGATAGATCGTCCCCGTCCACGGGTTGTAGTCGTGAAAGGAGATCTTCCCGCCGGAGAACATCGTGCTCATGACGGCGACGATGCCGGGGAGGTCCAGGTTGCGGCTCATCGCCGCCTGCCGGATCAGATCGGGCACGTCGCCGACCTCGGGCACCCGCTCCTGCCGGATGGCCGAATACTCCTTCACTTTGAAGCAGACGTACGGCACCAGCTCGCTCGCGGCGAACTTCCTGAGCGCCGTGCGGTCCGCTTCGTCCAGCCGGAGATTGTCGTCCCATGCGTAGATGGTGGCGGTATGCTTGCCCCCGGTATGGACGCGGACGTACCGCAGATGCGGAAAGCGCTTACGAATCAAGCTTTCCGATAAAAGCCGGGTTCCCATGTCGTTCCCTCCCCGTATCTCCATCGATCGTTCGCGGATGCTTCCGGCTTATTATATGAGCGGCGCTTCCCCTCCACCACCTCCGGGCACAAAATCGGGCCGGATTTTGCCGGTCCCGCCTTGCCCTTTCGGGCGGCCGAACGTTTTTTCCCGCAAGTTGTCACAGATGCGCCTCCCTTCTCGTCACGTGGGTGAGATCCAAAAAAAATTCGGAGGGGAATAGGATGCAAACTTACGAAACGATTGTGATCGGAGGCGGCATCGCCGGACTCACCGCGGCCGCGGAGCTGGCCCGGGCCGGCCGGCGCGTGCTCCTGCTGGAGCGCGCGGAACGGTTCGGCGGACGGGGGTCGACGAAAGAGAACAACGGCATATGGTTCAACCTGGGCGGCCATGCGCTCTATCGCGAAGGAGAGGCGGACGTCATCTTCCGCGAGCTCGGCGTCCGCCCGGCGGGCGGCAGGCCTCCCGCCGACGGGTCGTTCGTTTGGGGCGGGCGGCTTCATCCGCTTCCCGGCAACGCGCTCCGCCTGGCGACCTCGAAGCTGCTGCCGCTTGCGGGCAAGATGGAGCTCGGCAAGCTGATGATGCGGCTCGGCCGGATCGAACCGGATGCGGTCGCCGACATCAGCCTGCGGGAATGGGCCGAGCGGGAAATTTCCGATCCGATGGTGCGCCATATCTTCTACGCGCTCGTTCGCACCGGAACGTACAGTCTCGACTTCGGCAGCCAGCAAGCGGGACCGGCGCTAAGGCAGATGCGGCGGACGCTCCGGACCGGCGTGCTCTACCTGGACGGCGGCTGGCAGTCCGTCGTCAACCAGCTGTGGGACGCGGCTGTCCGCGCCGGGGCGGAACTGCGCAGCCGCGCCGTCGCCGGCGGCATTGTGACCGAAGGCGGCCGCGTCTGCGGGGTTCGGCTCGCGGAAGGCGAGACGCTGCCGGCCGCGCAAGTCATCAGCACGCTGTCTCCCGCCGAAACATGCAACCTGGTTCCGGGCGGCGAAGGCACGGCGCTCGGCCGCTGGAAGCGGCAAGCCCGGCCCCTTCGGGTCGCCAGCCTCGACCTGGCGCTGCGCCGGCTGCCGGTGCCGGACCGGCACTTCGCGATCGCGCTCGACCGGCCGCTGTTCTTCTCAAACCACTCGCGGGTCGCCAAGCTGAGCGCCGGCGGGGAGTCGGTCATTCACGTCACCAAGTACCACGGGCCGGAGGGCGGCGATCCGGACGAAGACAAGCGGATGCTGGAAAACATGGCGAGCCTGCTGCAGCCGGGCTGGCAGCGCGAAGTCGTCGCCAAGCGGTTTGTGCCCCAGCTGACGGTCGCCTACGACCAGGCGCGGATCGACCGCAACGATCCGACGCCCGGCCCCTCCGTCCCGGAAATCGCCGGGCTGTTCGTGGCAGGAGACTGGGCGAGCCACGGCGAACTATTAGTCGACGCCGCGGCGGCCAGCGCCAGGCGGGCGGCCAGGGCGGCGCTGGCCGCAAGCGCCGCCGGCGGCGCGGCCAACCGGGCCGAGCGGAAGATCCGTTAACGAACCTGGCCGCGAAATGAGGAGAAGAGGTGTTGCTTTTGGAGGAATCCCGCTTTTCCGACTTGTACGCTTCGTATAAACCGTTATTGTTCTCGCTCGCTTACCGGATGCTGGGCAGCGTGATGGATGCGGAAGACGTCGCCCACGAAGCGTTCCTGTCGCTGGGCGACGCCGAAGAGGCCGAGCGCATTCGCAATCCGAAGGCTTACTTGTGCAAGATCGTGACCAACCGCTGCATCGACCGGCTGCGTTCGTCGCGGGCGAAGCGGGAAACGTATTACGGCCCGTGGCTGCCCGAGCCTCTCGTCGCGAATCCGGACGACGCGGACGATCCGTACCGGGCGTACGCCCGGCACGAATCGTTGTCGACCGCTTATCTGCTGCTGCTCGAACAACTGTCGGCGGTGGAACGGGCCGTCTTCCTGCTGCGTGAGGCGCTGCAGTACGATTATGCGGAAATCGCCGCCATCGTGGGCAAGAGCAACGCCAACTGCCGCCAGATCTACCACCGGGCGAAGCGGTCGCTCGGCGAGTCGGTCCGGGCCGGGCGCGGCGACGGCGAACCGTCCCGCGCCGCGGAGCCGCCCGGAGCGGTGATCGAACGGTTCGTCCGGGCGCTGACCGCCGGCAACGTCGCGCATCTGCTGGAGCTGCTGTCCGGCGACGCCACGCTGTATACCGACGGCGGTGGCAAGGCGACCGCCGCGATCCGGCCGATTCTCGGCCCGGATCGGATCACGCGCTTCCTGGCCGGCTTGCAGGAGAAACTGCCCGCCGATTTCTCCTATCGCCTCGCCGAGGTCAACGGCCTGCCCGGCATCGTCACGTACACGGAAGGCCGGACGCAGAGCGTCTTCTCCTTCCACGCCCGGAACGGCCGGGTTCAAGACATCTACATCGTCGTCAATCCCGATAAACTGGCTCACGTCCGCTAGCCGCCAGGCGTTAGCGCCCGGGCCCGAGCTTGCGCCGGCGCCAGCGCCCGGGCCCGCGCTTGCGCCGGTCTGCGGCGGGTCTGCTCCCGCGCCTGCCCGCGCCTGCGCCGGCCTGCGGCGGGTCTGCGCCCGTGTCCCGCCGCCGTTGCCCGCCATCGCGGCCGAACGCGAAGTCGCGGCCGACACCGCGTTCGGCCGGCTGCAGACGCGGCTTCCCTTGATCTTGAATCTTTTCAGTCGCACTCTTCGCTTGCCCGATGACCTCTAAATCGACGCCATGTGAAACTGTCGCCGACCTCTTTGATCAGCGACTCGTAGTCCCAATTATATTTGTGTTTCAGCACCATAGGCGCAGGTATGTTTCAATCGGGGACGTCGGGCGTCCCTTTTTCCTTTTCGTTGGATGCTTGTCGATATCAGGTCGCAGGAACCTTTCGTCGTCCAACAGCTTGTCGATGACATCCAGCTCCGCAGGCAACGTCCGAAGTGGTGCCGGCAATATCGCCTCCCATAGGATCAATTGCTCGCCTCGAAGTTTCAACCTTTTTCTCACCCAAAAAGGATTTCCAAAAGGCCATGTTGAACTTCTTAGACGAAGGAAATCGCCCCTTGGGCATGGTTGTCTCGACAATAACTATTTCCCTTTTGAGGATGCGAATTCCTTACATGTTGTCGGAAAGACGATCGGCTGTACCCGCTTGGGGGAAAGTGCGGGAGCAGCTGGAAACCGGCCGGATCGGCACGCTGAAGTCGGCGTCGATCCAGCTGTCGCGGCATCCGTTCCGCCCCGGCGCGAACGGCTGGCGAGCGGATGCGGCGAAGGTCGGCAACTGGACGCTGGAGGAGCCGGTGCACTTCTTCGATCTGCTGCGATGGTATTTCGCCGACCGCGAGCAGCCGGCTGTCGTGTACGCGGCGGGCAATTCGCGGAAGGCCGAGCTTGAGGAGCGGGGACTGTTCGAGAATCTGCACACGACCGTCGTCTTCTCCGAGGGGAGCGTCGGGGTATTCGCCAGACGCCGGCTGCTTGGAGCCGGTGTAACGATTGGAGGAGAAGATGGTGCGAATGGGAAAAGCATTTTTGGCGTCGCTGCCGGTGCTGGCAAGCCTCGCGCTGTTGCCGACGGTTCTTCCGGGCACAGCGTCCGCCGGCGTCGTGTACGGCGATCAATCGCGCTCGATGTACGTATGGAACGGCGCGGACTACCTGGGCGACGGGACGGCGCAGACGCAGGCGAGGAATGCGCTCGCGAACTTCTGTGTCGCGAACGGCATTACGGAAATCTTCTACGGAGCCGCCCCTGAATTGGCCGAGATCGCGGCGGGCGGCGACGACTACGATCTGCACAAGTTCGTGGGACGCATGCACAATGCAGGCGTCAAAGTGCACGCCGTCGGCGGAGTGAATACGTGGCTCGATGACCCGCAAGGCGCCGTCGACTTCCTCGACAACGCACGCAACTACAATGAGGCTGCGACGAATCCGAACCACCGGTTCGACGCAATCCACTATGACGTGGAGCCGTGGGCACTCGGTCTCGGTTCGGTCTGGTACCAGCAGTACGGGACGGCGTACAAAGACCTGATCGATGCGGTGTACGCCGCCAACAACGGATACTTCACCCTCGGCTTCAGCATCAGCGCCTGGCTGGACAACGCCGGACACGATTATACCGGCTTGAACGAATACATCCAGGATCGAAGCGATTATGTGTCGATTATGGCGTATCAAGACACCGCCGCGACGATCGAGTCGTGGGCGCAGGGCGAGGTCGGCTACGCCGATCAGCACGGCAAGAAGGTCGTGGTCTCGGTCACGACGAATCCGCCCAACCCGCCGGGTACGTACCCGTACAACACGTTCGGCGACGACACACTGGCGTATATGAATGGAGAATTGGCGACGGTCGAGGCAGACTTCGCCGGGCACGCCGGTTTCGCCGGAATCGGGATTCAGGCGTATTCGTACTACAAAAATATGCAGTAGGCCGCGTACGGCGGCTGCAGCCTGACGGGCGCGACACGAGGTCGCGCCTCTTTTGTGTTTTGCCGCCTGGCGACGGATAGCCTGGTCCGCGGCTGTCCGTCAGGCGGGCATAGCCGAGCATAGCCCCCTCAAGGAACGGGTACGCGCTGCGTTTGGAGCTGTAAACCCGGACGGCCGGTTCATTGATGGAGGCTCGGTTCCACAACAAAGCGTTCTCCGCCGAAGGCCCCATTTTTTCGCGGGATGTTCGGGAAGCCGGCAGGACAAATCTGCCAGGTATCTGATATGATAGTGATGTTTGCGGATTCAACCAGGGGAAGGATGGAATTTGTGAAAGCCGACGACACCCTTTACCGAAGAAACAAACTGCTGGTCAACATTATCTGGGGCATGCTCGCGCTCGGAATCGGCGTCGATCTGCTGACGGGCGCTCCGACCGAATCCATCGTCGTTCTGGCCGCCGTCGGCTTCGCCGCGTGCGCCGCGGCCACCGTCCTGACTTACAAGCGCTGGCTGGAAAACGGCGTGATGTACATCATCTCGGCCATCATCACGGCGCTGACCGTTCTTCTCGTCCATACGGGGCCGGTCATCACCACCTACTTCCTCGTCTACGTCAATCTGGCCATCATGACGCTGTACGGCAACTTCCGGGCGATCGCGTTCTCCGCCCTGCTCGGGTTCGGCCTGACCGGCTATCTGTTCGCGAGCGGCTACCGCGAGGAGATGTTCGGGAACAACGCGCCGCTGACGATCTTCCTGTACCTGGCCCTGATCGCATCTCCCCTGCTGGCCTCGGCCAGATTCAGCGAACGGCTGCAGCAGTCGGCGGCGGCGGAACGGGAAAAAGCCGTGGAGGAGCGCAACCGCCTGCAGGAAATCGCCGGCAACGTCGCGTCGTCGCTGCAGGTGCTCAACCGCTTCAGCACCGACTTGAAGCGCAACGTCACCCAGGCCGGAGGCATCTCGCGGGAAGTCACGGCCGCCTTCACGGAGATTGCGGCGGGCGGCCGGAACCAGGCGTCCGACCTTGCGGCGATCGGCGAGTCGTCCCGCGTCATTGAAGATGCGGCAGCCGATCTGGCAAAGCGCTCGACGGAGATGCGGGAGCTGTCGCTCGCCGCGGTTCGGCTGACGGAAGCCGGCAGCGAAGAGGCGCAACGGCTCGGAGCGCGAATGGACGCCCTGCGGGAAGCGATCGACGGTTCGGTGCTGCTCATGGAGCAGTTGCAGGAGCAGAGCCGGCAGATCGGCGAGATCGTCGCCACGATCAAGCACATTTCGGCCCAGACGAACATCCTGGCGCTGAACGCCGGCATCGAGGCCGCCCGGGCCGGCGAGCACGGCAAAGGCTTCGCCGTCGTCTCGCAGGAGGTGCGCAAGCTGGCGGAAACGTCGCAGCAATCGACCGAGCAGATCGAGCTCATTCTCGAAGCGATCCGCCGGAAGACGGAAGAGGCGTCGGCCCAGGTCATCGGCGGCCAGCAGACGGTCGCGCTGAGCCGCGAAGCGGCCGACCGGGTGGCGGACGCCCTGCGCACGCTCACCGAAGATTCCGGCCGGGTGGAACGGCAGGCCGAGCAGGTGAACCGTTCCGCGGACGAACTGAAGGAACGGTACGCCGCCATCGCCGGCCGGCTCAACAGCATCGCGGCGATCACGGAGGAGAACCTCGCCTCGGTCGAGCAGATGGCCGCCGGCATGCAGACGCAGGACGCCCGGATCGCCGAGATCGTGGAGAGCTTCCTGCAGCTCGACAAGCTGGCGTCCGACCTGAACCGCACGGCGGAGGGCGTCCAGGGAACGCCGCCGCGCTGACCGCCTGAAGAGCGGCCCGGGCGGAAGAAAGACCGGAAGCGAAAAAAAATCCGCCCCCCAGGAACGGATTTCCGGTCCTTGCAGAATCGGGAGGCGAACGATGTTGCTGCTGCATAAAGGAGAAATGTTGTTCCGCCAAGGAGAAAGCGGACCGCTCTACCGCCTCGTCCGCGGCTTGCTCAAGATTGTCCGCCTTCAGGAGGACGGGTCCGCGCACCTGCTCAACATCATCGTGCCGGGCGAGCTCATCCCCCACCACTCGCTCATCTCGCCGGCGCCGTATCATGGAACGGCCGTCGCGCTGATGACGAGCGAAGTCGAGATGCTGCCGGCCGCCGAATGGTACCGCTCCCTGGAGGAAGAACCGGCCAAAGTCCGGACGGTCGCCATGCAATTGCAGGAGAAGCTGCGCATGATGCAGCTGCGGATCGACCAGTTGACGGCCGCCACGCCCGCCGAGAAGCTGCGCAAGTTCCAGACGTGGTTCGAGGCATACATCTCCCCGTTCTCCCTGACGGAAGTGCTGACCCAGGACGAGATCGGGCAATTTATCGGCCTGCGCCGCGAGACGGTCAACCGGCTGCTGCGCGCGCAGGCCGCGGACAAATGACGTCCGCCCGGCGTTAGCGCGCCGCGGTCGCCGCCGCCTCCAGGTCCCCGGCCGGGCCGAAAAATTCATAGCGCCGGTCGCGCTCCGCCACTCCGAGCTGCTTCAGGGCGGCGTTGACCGCCGCCATAAACGGCACCGGTCCGCAGAAGTAGCAGACGGAGTCGGGACCCGCAATCAGCCCGCGCAGCTGCGGCGCGTCGATCATGCCGATGCGGAGCGCGGCGCCGGCTGCGGCGGCGGCCAAGTCCCGCTCCTCAGGTTCGTTGTAGAACCAATGGGTTCGGATGTTCGGGAACCGCGCGGCGAGCTCCTCCACCTGCTCCTTGAACGCGTGATGGCTTCCGTTCCGGGCGGCGTGAACGAACGAGATCGGACGGGCGTCCCCGCGGGCGGCGAGGTCGTTCAGCATGCTCATCATCGGCGTCAGGCCGACGCCTCCGCTGATCAGCGTGATCGGGCGGGGATCGGAGCGGTCCAGCGTGAAGACGCCGGCGGGAGCGGACAATAGCAGCGCATCGCCTTCGCCGATCCGGTCGTGCAAGTAGACCGACACCTTCCCGTCCGGCTTGCCCTGAACGCCGCTCTCCCGCTTGACGGAGATGCGGTAATGCGGCTTGCCCGGCGCGTCGGACAAGCTGTATTGGCGGATGTGGACGTGCGCTTCGCCTGGGATCACCGCCTTCACGCTTACATACTGTCCGGGCAGAAAATCCGCCAGCTCCCCGCCGTCCTCCGGAACGAGATAGAACGAAGTGATGACCTCGCTCTCGCGCACCTTGCGGGCGACCCGGAACGGCCGGAAGTCGGCCCAGCCTCCCGGCTTTTGTTCCGCCTCTTCGTACAGGTTCTTTTCCACGCGGATGAAGACGTCCGCAATCGCCTGGTACGCTTCCGTCCAGGCCGCAATCACCTCGTCCGTGGCCGCCGCTCCGAGCACATCCCGAATCGCCGCCAGCAGATTTTCCCCGACGATCGGATACTGTTCCGGCTTGACGCCGAGGCTGCGATGCTTCTCGGCAATCAGGCGGACCGTGGGCAAGATCTCCTCCAGCCGGTCGATATGCCTGGCCGCCGCATAAACGGCGTTGGCCAGCGCGGTCTGCTGCCTCCCTTGCTTCTGGTTGGCGTGGTTGAACAGGTTCAGCAGCTCCGGATGGTTATGGAACATGCGCTCGTAGAACCGCTTCGTAATCGCCGCCCCGTGAACCTCAAGCAGCGGCACCGTCGATTGGACAAGTTCGATCGTTTTGCGACTGAGCATTTCGGATTCCTTCTTTCTTGTTCGGATTATGCCCCCAGTATAGGCAAGCGCAAGCCGCCGCCTTGTGACTGCAATCACTTCAAAACGCAACGATTTGTGACCGCAGCTCATGCGCGCCGCCATCGGCGGACAACCCGCGAACCGGCGGAAAAACGCGGATTCCCCCCGCCCGCACCAAAAGAAAGACACGGCAAAAAAGGAACACGGCCCAAACGCGTCGAAGTAGAAGAGGAAGTTCATGGAGGGCATCAGGATTGCAGAAAGGCGAGAGGTGCAGGATGAGCAGGCGACGCGGGTGGGTCGCGGCCAGTTGGTGGGTCGTTCTTCTGTTTGGGTTCATCGCTTATTCTCCGTCCGCTCATGCCGGCAGCGCCGAGAGCAGCGTCGTCATCCGCAACTGGCAGATTCATTGGATCCAGTCGGACGATTCGGAAGCCGATCGACGGCCTCCCGCCGGCAGCGCCTGGATGAACGCCGGCTCGGACCGGCCGTCGACGGAAATGCCCGCAGGCACCAAGGGGGTGTGGGTTCGCTTCTCGGTATCCAATACTTCCGAGTGGTCCCGGCCGGGACTGCTCGTTCAGCGTCTGTACGGCCGCGGGCTCTCCGTCTACCGGGAAGGCGAGCTCATTTATGAGAACAACCGGAACTTCGCTTTCGACCTGAACAAGCTGCTCGTGCCGATCGACCGGACGCCGGGGGCGACCGAGTACGAAATCCGCGTTCTGACGGAAGGGAAGCGGGCCGGGGTGATCAGCCCGATCCTGATCGGCGAATACGCGAGCTTGTCCGACCGCTTCGTGCGCAAGGATCTGCCCGATCTCGTGCTGGGAACGTGCTTCGCTTTTCTGGCCGTCATCATGCTCATCTGCTCCGGCTATCTGAACCGCAAGCAGAGGAGGTCGTGGATCTCGCTCTGTCTGGTGACGCTCTCGACCGGCGTGCTCATCGTCTGTTATTCGCCGATCTCCTACATCTACTTCAAGGAGATCGGCTCCGGGCTGCTGGTGCTGTTCGATCTCGGCCTGTTCACCCTTTTCCCGGCGCTGGGTTACTATGTCGACTGGGTCTTCGAAGGCAAATACCGCTTCTTCACCCGCTACGTCCGCTTCCAGATCGGCTATTCGTTCTTCTGCGTGGCGGTTATGGCTTTCTACCATTTGACGGGGGATCGGTTCTATACGCTGTACCACGCGGCGACGCTGCTGGTGCTGAGCGTATGGATTTTCGCGGAGCTGCTCCTGATTATCGTTCTGTCGATCCATAACGCCGTTCGGGTCCGGAAGACGGATTCCATCATCCTGTCCGCGGGCATCTTCCAACTGGCGCTGCTCGCGGTCGCCGACCTGGTGCTGTATTACGGAAGTCAAACGCAGTACGTTCTGTTCCTGTGGAAGATCGGCGTCGTTCTCCTCATCCTCGCGCTCGTCATGATTCTGGCCAGACGAATCGCGGCGGATTACGCGATGCTGCTCAAATATTCGAAGGAGCTGGAACTGTTCAACCACCGGCTCCAGCGAACCGAGAAGCTGAAGGCGATCAGCGACCTGGCCGCTTCCATCGCCCATGAGGTGCGCAATCCGCTGCAGGTTACGCGCGGGTTTCTGCAGCTGCTCCAGGAGCGGTCCGACGCCAAGAACCAGCCGCTGTTCATGACCGCCATCAACGAACTGGACCGGGCCTCGGGGATCATCACCGATTTTCTGACGTTCGCCAAACCGGAGATCGACAAGCTCGAACCGCTGGATGTGAAGGAAGAGCTGATGAAGATCGAAAGCATGATGACGCCCCTGACCACGCTGCACGGCGGCGTTCTGACGCTGAACGTTCCGGAAGGGCTGTCCATCAAGGGCCATTCCTCGAAGTTCAAGCAGGCTTTTATCAACATTGTCAAAAACAGCATCGAAGCGATCGGGGAGGACGGCCGCATCGAAATCCGGGCTTTCTCGGACGGAGGATACGTCTACATTCAAGTGGCGGACAACGGGGAAGGGATGAGCCCGGAGGAGATCGCCAAGCTCGGCGTCCCCTACTTCTCGACCAAGACCAAAGGAACCGGGCTCGGCCTTACGGTCACTTATCGCATCATTGAGGTGATGCAGGGAACGCTCGAATTTCGCAGTGAAAAAGGGAAAGGAACCGAAGCCACCGTTCGGTTCCCTCTCTTGTCCTGAACCGGCCCCGCGGGGATTACCAGACTTCCTTCAGGCTGGCGCGATTGTCCAGAATGTCTTCCGGTTTGGGGGGAAGCACCAGGTAATAGGAAGTCGCCGATTCCTCGGCCACCGTTACCCGGACGTCGTCGGGCACTTGGACTCCGTACTCGTCTTGAAGCGTCTTCTTCGGATCGGCAATCAGGTTCTGCTTGAAGACCGGGTCCGACCAGGCTCTTTGAATGACGCGAACTTTCAACGATTCCAATGTCATTGTGAAACCTCCTTTCCAGTTCATGGTTTTCAATAAAACTATCATACCATGAATTTGATCCTTTTTCGCTATATTTATAAGATATTCGACAAGAAGTAGGACCACCCGCCCTCCAGGGCCAACGCGGCCGCCGCCTCGTCCGCCCGCCGGGCGTCTCGGCGGATGCCGGCGGCGAGAGCGGCGGTGTAGTCGACGAGCGGCTTCGCGACGGAAGGGTTCGACCGGAGCCGGCCGGCATAAGCCTCCGCCTGATCCGCGAGCAGGTCGAGAACTTGATGGCGGTAGATGGCCTGCTTGACCGCCCTCTCCATGAGCGGCTCCCCGTCGGGAAGCGCCAGCTTCTCCCGAACCAGAACGAGAAAGGCGCTGGCGTCCGCCCCGTCTCCGGCCAGGTCGTCGCGCCAATCCGCCCAATCGTCGGCGAGCTGCAGGACGGCCAGCGCCAGGTCCATCGCCTCTTCCAGCGCGGGAAGCTCCTCCCGGCGCCCCGCCATCAGGAGAATGCCGGCCGCGCACACTTTCAGGGGCGCCGCCTTGCCGGCCAGGCGCTTCGGATTGCGGGGGTCGGCCCTTCGCCCTTCTTGCCCCTCCAGCGAGACGGAAGCGGCCCAGTCGGCCACATACTCCCGATATCGCGCCCAGAGCAGAGACGGAGCGCAGTCGCAGCGGCCGTACCGTTCCCGGAACGCTTCCTGGCACAGCTGTCCGAACGGCAGCGCCGTGCGCGGCCCGTCCGAGCCGGGGACGGCCGCATCCATCGCGTCGTCCAGCAAGCTGAAGTGCAACGTCAGGAAGACGTTGCCGACCGCCAAATCCCGGCAGGCCCGAAGCGGAACGTCCCACCGTTCCCGCAGCCAGAACGGCAGGAGGCCGAACAGCGAGTTCGTGTCGCCGGCCTCGCGGAGCGGGTGGGCCCGATCCAGCAGCTTCAGGCCGTACGCGGCCAGATGCGGCGGAAACGCTGCAATGACGGATGCCGCCTCCTCGAACACCAGCGCCAATTCCTCATCGAAATCTGTCCGTACCATTCCCGACGCTCCGCCTCTGTCGAATTTTCCCGCTTGCCTTTGATATCATCATAGCAAAACAAGCGGGGACGAGCGATACGGCCGATTGACAAAAAAACGAAAAAAACGGCCGCAAGCCGAGCATGGCAATCGCGGGTAACCTCCGCCTTGGTTGCGCATGCTAAGACCGGCGCGACGCTTGCCGCGCACAATGCGGAGGGAGGGTGTTTTTCGTTGGACAATTGTCAGACGAACCGACAAGAAGCCTCCAAGGCCGAAGTTCAGACCACCAAGCTGAACCGCATGCCCTCGGCTCGGGAAGACGCGGAGTTTTCCGCCGAACAGGCGGCGGAAGCGTTCGAGAATTGCGAATCTTCCTGCGGCTGCAGCACCGGGAACTCCCAGCGCTAAGCGGTGCGCCACCAAGGGAAGAAGCCGGACCCGATCGGGTCCGGCTTCTTCTTCTCCCGGCTACAGCAAGCTTTGGAACGCATGCCGAATCACGTTGCCCCGGCTGATGATGCCGACCAGCACGCCGTTCCGTTCGACCGGCAGCTTCTTGATCCGCTTCTTCCCCAGAATGGCCGCGATCCGGTCGATTTCCTCCTCCCAGTCCACCTTCATCACTTTCTTCTGGGCGATCTCCATCACGTTCAGTCCGAGCAGCTTCTTGGCCCGCTCCTCGAACTCCTCGTTGTCCCCCTGGATAATGGTGGAGAAGTAGAAGAAATCGACGACCTGGTCCTGATGCTTGCCGATATATCGCATAATGTCCCCGTCGCTGATATAGCCGACGATCTCGTTCCGATCATTGACGACCGGAACGCCGCTGATGCCGTGCTCGATGAACTTCTCAATGACGGAACGGACAGTGTCTTCCTCTTTGACTTTGTACACTTGGCAAACCATGATGTCGCGAGCCTTCATTCGAGAGACCCCCTTCAACAAGTTGCACCATGAAACTATATTTTAATTGTATTATACAACTAGAACGCGGGAAGTCAATCGGCATTCGCTGGGAACGAAAGCATTTTCAGCAAGGATCCGTTTGGCGCGGGCCGCGCTTGTTCCGATCGGACGGTTTTGAAAAAAAGCATGGGGAGTGCTACGATAGGGGCAACAGGGCAACGAGGTGATGAAGCATGGATGACCGTTCGATAGAGCTGATCGAACAGGAGATGACCCTGCTCGTGCGGCGCGTGACTTCGATCGCGTCCGACCGAAGGTTCAGCGCACTCGACCGCTCCGCCTATCTGCTGCTGAACCAGCTATCCACTCTCGGGCCGTCCGGTGTGAAGGCGCTCGCGGAAGAGTTTCGCCTCGACATCTCGACCGTCAGCCGGCAAGTGGCCGCCTTGGAGCAGAAAGGGTTCGTCGTCCGCATCCCCGATCCCCAGGACGGAAGAGCGTTCACCTTCCGGCTGACGGAATCGGGAGCGGCCGCGCTCAGCGAATACAAGCAAATGAGATTGGAGTGGATTCAAGCGTTGCTGGAGGACTGGAGCGAGGAGGAGAGAAGCTCCTTCGGCAGGCTGCTGGGCAAGTTCAATCAGATGTTCAGCAAAGTATTGTGACCGGAAAGACCGCGCTCCGAACGCCGGATTGCGGCGCGGGCCGTTCCGGGCGGACCGGGCGGGTCCAGGCCGAAGAGGCGCGGCGCTCCCTGCTTGTCCATGCACTTCCTACGGCTTGGCATGATGCATGTTGTCTTCGAGCACGGCGTATTTGTCCCCGAACCCTTTGTCGATATGGTCCTCCCCCACTGGCGTATCGCGTTCAGAATCGGCTCCAGGCTGCGGCCTTAAACCGTCCTCACTTCTCTGACTTCCAAAGTTCCGCACAAAAGCTTGCTGCTCGCCATCATGATCGTCTTCATCGTCGGCAACGGCCTGGCGGCTCGGGGACCGACATCGGCATGCTGCTGACCGCCCGGGTGGTGTCCGCCTTGTCCCGCGGCGTCTTCATATCGGTTGGCTCGACCAGCGCGGCCGATCTCGTTCCTTCGCACCGCTGGGCCAGCGCGGCAAAGTCCGGGGGACGAGCGGGTCGGTCCGGATCCGGACAACTTCGACTTCTGACCGCCCAAGCTCGGACCGGCGCGAGTCGCAACCCCGACCTAAGTCGGGCTTGCGACTTCCCCCGAGCAGGAGGCGTGCCTTCCCTTCTTCGTGATAAGGTTAGAACTAGGAGCTTATGGCGAAGGAGTGAACGAAATGAGCGTCAACCGGAACGCCGTCGCCGGCGTTCTCTTGATCGTCCTGGCCGGACTGATCGCGTTCAAGCTGCACGGAACGTGGTCGGCCGGCTCGATCTTCGAATATTTTTGGCCCACGCTGTTCGTGATCCCGCTCGGCATCTTCTTCCACTGGCTGTACTTCTTCCTGGACCAGCGCGGCGTCGGCCTGCTGGTGCCGGGCGGCATCTTGCTGACCGCCGGTCTGGTGTGCCAGATCGCCACCGTGTTCGACAGTTGGGACATCATGTGGCCCGGGTTCATCTTCGCGCCGGCCGCAGGGCTGCTCGAGCTGTACCTGTTCGGGAACCGCAACCGCTGGCTGCTGATTCCGATCAACATCTTGACGGCGCTGTCGGTGCTGTTCTTCGCCGTATTCGCGGCCGGGGCCATCATGGGCCGATTGTCCGGCCTGAAGCCGCTTCTGGTGCTCGGCATGGCGGTCATCGGCTTCATCATGCTGTTCATGCGCAAGCTGGACAACGCCTTCTCCTCCCGGCGGGAGCCGTGGGAGTAAGCGCGGACCTCCTTCCCGCGCGCAAGCGGGCCCGTCTCCGATTGCGGAGAACGGGCTCGTTTGCTTTTTGCGGGGTCGCCTCGTTCGCAGAATATTTCCCCAAGCCTTCCTTCATACTAACGGAAACGACGGCGACCAACGGAGGTGCTCAAGCATCATGCCGGAAAACCTGGAAAGCTCCTACGATTGCTCGAACGCGGGAGAGGACCTGCACCGCCTGAAGCGGGAGCTGGCATCCTTGCGCGAACGCGGTTCCGACAGCCCGGAAGACCGGGAAGCGATCAACCGGCTGGAAAACCAGATTTCGTTCATCATGAACAAGTGCGACATCCGTTAACCGTTTCTCATCCGCTATTTCGCACCAGCCGCGCTCCAGGGGAGCGCGGCTTCCGCCGCTTTTTGCCAGGAGAACGGGCGGGAGACGGGAAGCTCGGGGCCGGTCCGCCCGAATCGGAGCGAGCCGGCCCTTTTTCTTCCGCCGTGTTCGTCACCGCACCATCCCGCTGCGAAGGGCGGCCACCACCGCCTGCGTCCGGTCCTCGCAGCCGAACTTCTGCAAAATCCGGTGAACGTGCGACTTGACCGTGCCTTCGGTGATGACGAGCTTCCGGGCGATCTCGTCATTGCGCAGCCCGTAGGACATCTCCTGCAAAATCTCCTTCTCCCGCTCCGTCAGCGGCTCGAGCAGAACGGGCGAGAGTTCCGGTTCCGCTTCCGGCCCGACCGTCCGCCGGTCGGAAGCGACCCGCGACAACGCCTTCGCCGCCAGGCCGGTCTTGTAGATCGCTTCGCCGCGGAAGGCGGCGCGAATGGCGTCCAGCATCGTCTCCGCTTCTTCGTCCTTGAGCAAGTACCCGACGGCGCCGGCGCGGATTCCTTGATAGATGTACTCCTGGTCGTCGAAGGTCGTCAGGATGACGATCTTCGTGTCCGGCAGAAGGGAAGCGATCTCGGCCGTCGCTTCGATCCCGGACATTCGCGGCATCTGCACGTCCATCAGCACGACGTCCGGACGGAACTTCTTCGCCAGTTCCACCGCCTCCCGCCCGTCCGAGGCTTCCCCGACCAGCTTCATGTCGGCCTGCAAGCCGATGATGTAGCCGAACCCTTGCCGGATCATCGTCTGATCGTCGGCCAGCAGCACTTGAATCGGCTGATCGCTTCCCACTGCTCAATCCTCCTCCCTCGTCTGCGGCGCCGGGATATCCGCCGCGATCTCCAGACCGTGAGGTGCGCACGCCGAAATTCGCAGCCGCCCTCCCGCCTCCTCCAGCCGCTTCTGCATCATCATGAGACCGAACCCTTCCGCAATCGGCTTCCCCGGTTCCGCGACGCCGTCATCCCGAATGACGAGCGTCAGCACGCCTTGTCCCGCCGTCAAGCAAACGTCGACCCGCTTGGCGCCGGAATGGCGGATGATGTTGGTGACCGCTTCCTGAAGCACGCGGAACAGCGTTTCGTACGCTTGCGGACCGATCTCTTCGTCCGTCAGCTCCGTTTCGAGCGAGCAGTCGATGCCCGCGGACGACTCCGCCCGGGAGAGAAGCGAGCGCAGCGCGGCGATGCCCGGCAAGGAGGCGTCGCCGGCGATGGCGTGCACGGAGCGGCGAATGTCCTGCAAGCCCTGGCGCGCGACGGTCAGCATCTCGTCGAGCGAGCGGACCGCGCCCTCGGGATCCTGGCGAATCCGGTACCGGAGCGCCTGCATCTGCACGATGAGCGAAGTCAGGCTATGTCCGACGGCGTCGTGAATTTCCCCCGCGATCCGGTTGCGCTCCTCCAGCACCGCGTTCCGCATGACGGCGGCCGATGCTTCCTGCAGTTGAACGTAGGCGTCCTGCAGTTCGGCCAAATTCCGCCGGTTCATCTCGAACATCTCGTTGCGCTGAATGCGGCTCCGCAGAAAAAAATAAAATAATACGGACACGATGAGGAGCGTCAGCAAGTTCATCAGTTCCAGCCGGCCGAAGCGAATGTAGAGCCACGCCGCCAACAACAGCGCCGTCACGAGCGGGAACGGAGAGCGGGGCAGCGACAGCCGAAACGATACGAACACCATCCAGACGGAAAAAATATAGATCCATTCGGATTCGCGATAAATCGCCCACAGCGCCAGCGTTCCCGCCCCCAGCGCCGCGGAGCCGGCGAAAAGCCGCCGGGGCGTCCACCACTTCCGGGGGACCAGCGGCAGCGCCGCGTAGGACAAGCCGACGGCAACGTTCAAGGCGATCTGGCCCGGCGCCCCCTCGAACCGGCGGCCGCCAAACATGAGGATCAGTATGATCGCCGACGCGGCCATCGGCCTCGCCCGCTCCAAAATTCGGTTCATCGGCGCCGCTCCTCCTTTTCCCGTTCCGTCGGCCTTTATCATAAAGGAAAATCGAAGCCCCGCCAAGCGAATTCGGCCGGATTCTATCTGCAGATAGAGAACGGAGCCCGACAACTTCTACCCGCAGTCGGTCGTGCCGGCGCCGCCGTTCGCGTTACGATAAGGGCAGATCCAATCGACGGAAGGAGATTATTCGCCATGCATTACAGCGTTCAGATTGTATTGGTTGCGTGCCTCATCGCCTTCGGCGTGTACAGAAGGGTTAGACGGAGCGTCGGTTGGCAGAAGCTGCGGCCGCAGCGGATGGTGACCCGTTCCTTCCTTCTGGGCGCCATCGGCGTCGTCTTCCTCGTCCTGGGGGGGCTGAATCCCGTCAGCATCGTCTCGGACGTCGTCGGCATTCTGCTCGGCATCCTGCTCGGCTACGTCGGCGCGTCCCTAACCCGGTTCGAGCATCGCGGCGGCCAATGGCAATATTTGCCCAATCCGTGGCTTGGCAGCCTTGTCATCGTTCTGTTCATTTGCAGATTGGCATACCGGCTGTACGAAATGTTCACGGCCGGACAGAACGGGCTTCAGACCTACGGGGCGAACCCGTGGGCGGGAGCGGGGAGCAGCTCGTGGGCGTCCGGCTTCACGATGATCATGTTCGCTTATTATATTGCCTACGCCGTGCTTCTGTTACGCAGCAGCGGCCGTGTTTCCCCTTCCCGCAACGGGTAAGCCGCAAGCGCAAAAAAATTCCCCTCTCCGCAAAAGAGAGGGGATGCCGCTTCAATGTCCGGCAGTCGCGGACAGACCCGTTCGTTCCACCAGCTTCCGGCTGTCCTCGTTGAGGCCGGCGATTCGCACCCGCTTGCCGGCCTGTTCGTACTTCGCCTTCACCTTGCCGATCGCCGTGACGGCCGAAAGGAAAAACGGCGGGCGGCAGCCATTGGGGAAATCAATGAAATATGATACCTTTCCCACGATTTTTGCGGATGCCGCGGGCGCCGCGGGCGGGAAGGGAGAACGTTCGGCACGAAGAAGATCGACCGGCGAATGTCCAATGATTCACGGATCGGCGTGAAAGATATCTTCAACAGCCGCCCAACAGCCGCCATCGCACGCGCCAACGATCTTCGCCTGGCCCGTGCCGGGCGTACACGCACAGAGACCCCGCGCAGCGGCAGAGCCTCTTGCCGCCGGTCAATTCGGGGTGTTCATGAACTCCTCCAGATCCCGGTCGGCCTTCGATTGGTTGCATTCATTGCAGGCGCAGACGCAGTTGACCGGCGTGGTGTGGCCGCCCTTGGCCCGGGGGAGCAGATGGTCGATCGTGTCCCCGTACCGGCCGCAGAAGTGGCACGTATATCGATCCCGCGTCAAAATCAGCTTGCGAAACTCCTTGTTGCTGTACAGCCGGCGAATCGTATGCCGGTTCACGACCACCGCGGCGTGCTCGCGCACCAGCGTGGCCGCCAGTTCGAGATCGATTTCCTGGTACCAGCGGCGGCCGTTGTCGGTTTTGCCGCGCATGCGGATGAAGCCCTGCCGCGTCGGCCGCAGACTGGATGCGTCCTGCGGGCCGATCTTGTGCGGCCGGATCGGCGCCGGCTCCGCGGCGGCCGCCTGCGCCGGCAGCTTCGGCGCCTGGCCGCTCCGCCGCTTGCGGCGGCGGCGCTTCTTGGCGGCCGGCTTCCTCGCCGCGGGCGGCTCCGGGGCGGGGGCCGCCGGAGCGGGTGCCGCCGGGACGGTGGCGGCCGTTGCGGGCGGCTCCGCTGCCGGCCGCGCCGATGCGGACGCCGCCGATGACGGCGCCTCCGGAGCGGGGGCCGGCGCTGCGGGAGCCGGCGGCGGAACGGCAGCCGGCCGCGCCGCGCCCGCAGCCGCCCGCGCCGCCTGTGCGGGCGTTGCCGGGGCGGCCCCAGCCGCCCGCGCCGCCAGCCGCCGCCGGCAATCGCGGCACGTGCCCCGGCGCTTGCAGCGTCCCGCCCTGAGGCCGCTCCGGCGCCGGAATTCCGACAGCGGCTTCATCTCACCGCACTGCACGCACCTTTTCGCTTCCGCTTGCGGCTGATCTTCCGTTTCCCGTTCCGGCGGGAAAGTATGCGTCGTCGTCATCTTCGAATAGGGACGGGCAGCCCGTTCCTTCAGTCCCTCCGTTCGCGCAAGTCTCTGACCCGAGTATACCACAACCGGAGCCTCGGGCGGTGACCGGCCTTCTGTGGAATGGGAAAATGGAGGATCGGATTCCCGCCGGGAGGAGGTCCGGGCAGACCGGACGAACCAAGAAGGCGATTGCGGCATCGCGGACCGGCGGACGGTTCCGGGGAACGGCCGCCTTACCGCTCAAGGGATCGGGCCGGCCGCCAGGCCGGCGAAGCGAACGCGAACAGGGGCTTGCGCGTCTCGCGCAGCCCCGCTGCCCCGACTCTGTTCAGCCGCCCGGATAGTTCCGGCCCGGCTCGCCTTACGCCTCGCCCTACGCTTCGCTCCCGGCGGCCCGCAGACCCGACCGCTCCGCCCAAGCGGCGGAGCCGTTCAATCGCCGACGTCCGCCCCCATCGCCTCCGCGATCGTCCGGAAATCGTCGCGGCCGATTTCGAAGTGGCCGGTGCGGAACGGGTAGCCCCATCGGCGTTTGCCGCGGGTCAGCTGAAGCCGGTCGAGCAAGTCCGCAATCCGGGCCGTCCGGCACGGAACGTACTCGATGTTCCGGCGGAACGGCACGAACGACGCAGACATCGCGTGCTCGTACACCGTATCGTCCGCCACCCGGCCGATGGCGGTAAACGCCTGCAGCAGCTCCCCGCCTCCCATCTCGGTGCGGGGCGAGTAATACACGAGCCAGTCGCCCCGCTTCATTCGGCGGAGCGGCGCGGCTTTGCCGTGGCACACCTGGGCGAAGCCGCCTTCCACCCCCCGCCGCACGTGCGCCTCCGAGACGACGCCGATCCAGTAGCGCGGCGGCCCGCCCTCCCGGGCGGACGAGCCGCCTCCGCTGTCGCGCGGCGCGGCGTCCCCGCCGCTTCCGGCGCGGAGGCCGCCGCGGCGATGGCCGCCCGCCCTCCCGCTCTCAACCGTGAACATGGGCATCCCTCCAGGCGTCTTCGAGCCGTTTCTTCTGCAGCAGGTGGTGACGGACGTGCATCTCGGCCAGCTGAAACCATTCGAGCGCGTTCAGCCCGCCCAAGCGGGGATGATCCACCGTACGGCGGCGAACGCCGGACGGCGGGGCGGATTCGGCGGCCGGCGCGAACGCCGCCGCCAGTTCCGGTTCGATCTCCCGCATCCGGCGCACCGCCTCGTTCAATTCCCGAACGATCTGCTCTTTGCTCTCCGGCTGCGGCGGCGTGTACTGCGGCGAAGGCGGAACCCGGACGCGCTCCGGCGGCAGGCTGCCCGCCGCAAAGACCGCCGCGCCCGCCTCCGTCTTCTCCCGTTCGGCGACCGCCGGATGTCCGTCCGGCGACAGGCAGAGCCGGGCGTTCCGCAACTGCATGTTTTGCGTAGCCAGAGACAAGTGCATGTACATCTGGCCGAGCGACCATTCGTCTTCCGCCGGCTTCCAGAGCAACTGCTTCATGTCGAAGCGGTCCAGCCCTTTCAGATAGATGTCCATCGTTTGTTCGAACTTGCGCAACGTTTCCTTCGTATCCATTGCCGGTTTCAGCTCCTTCTTCACTCAAGCTGGCTCCAGCATACCGGAACGCTGCTGACACCTGTCTGTCAGTAGTTTTTCCGCATCTTCCCGATTTCTTCGCGCAGCCGTTCCCGCATCGATTCCGGCTCCAGCACTTGCACGTTCGCGCCCCAGCCGAGCGTCCACCGGAGCAATTCCTCGATTCGCCGCACGCGGAACGTCGCCAGCCACCAGGAGCCGTCCTCTCCCGGCTCGAACGACTCCAGATAGAAGCTGCCCGTCTCCCGGACCTGGTCCGCGACGGCGGCGTCCACCCGCACGCGCACCGTCAGCTTGCGGTCGTCCGCGGGCCTGTGATCCGCCAGCCGAAACCCCGGCGGCCAGACGAACGTCTCCTCCAGCACGGTCAGCCCGCTCATGCGCGCGAGGCGGAAATGGCGAATGTCCTGCCGCCATAGGCAGAACGCGACCAACGTCCAGGCTCCGTTCACAAATACGAGCCCGTAAGGCTCGACCGTGCGCTCGCTGTGCCGGCTGCCGTCCGCTTCCGGCAGGCTCTTCGCGTACCGGAACCGCACCCGCCGCCGTTCCAGAATCGCCCGGCGGAGCGGACCGGCCGCCGCCTTCTCGCGCTCGCGCATGCCGACCGGTCCGTCGTTCAGCAGCCGGATCGCCGACCGCGCCCGGTCCGTCTCCTCCCGCACGGCGCCCGGCAAAATGGCTTCGATCTTCTCCTTGGCGCTGCGGGCTTTGGCGCCGTATTCGCCGTCGAAGCGATGCTCGACGAAGTCCGCCCCGAGAAGCAGCGCCGCCGCTTCCTCCACCGTGAAGCTCACCGGCGGCAGGAAGTAGCCTTCCATGAGCGAGTATCCGATCCCCGGCGCGCCCGCCACCGGGACGCCGGCCTCGCTGAGCGCCTGCATGTCGCGGTAAATCGTGCGGACGCTCGTCTCGAACCGGGCGGCCAAATCTTCGGCCCGCAGCACGCCTCGGCGCTGCAGTTCGACGACGATGGCCAGCATCCGATCGGTCTTGTTCATGCCGCCTGCATCCTTCCGCCCGGGCCGCCGGCGCAGGGAGCGCGCAGACCGGCGGCCGCGCCGGTCCGGGTCACCGCTCGAACCGCCCTTGCTTCTGATCTTCCAGCGCCATGGCCCGCACCAGGAAGTGCCGCTTCTTCCCCGTCGCCGTGTAAGGCAGCTCGTCCACGAACCGGTAAAAGCGCGGACGCTTGTAGCTCGCCAGCATCGGATGCTCGCTGCAATATTTGTTGAGCTCCCGGGCCGTCAGCTCCGGCTCGGCCTTGACGACATAGGCGACGACCGATTCGCCCCGCAGCTCGTCCGGCACGCCGACGACGACCGACTCCTTGACCTTCGGGTGCTGGTTCAGAATGTCCTCGACCTGCACCGGGTGAATGTTCTCGCCGGACGAGACGATCATGTCGTTCTTGCGCCCCACGACCGTAACGAACTCGTTCTCGTCCCACGTTCCCATATCGCCGATGTACACCCAGCCTTTGTAAAACACCTTCTCGCTTTCCTGCTCGTTGTTGAGATAGGAATACGTCGTCTTGCCCGGCGCCTTGACGATGATCTCCCCGACCTCCCGGCCGTCCTTGGCCGCGTAATCGTCCGGCTCCGCCCGGCGGTCCGGATAAACCTTGACCACCGCCACCTCGTCGTCCGTGCAGGCGCGTCCGGCCGAGCCGGCCATCGCGGGCAGATCGTAAGGGCGCAGGAACGTGTTCCAGAACGCTTCCGACGTGCCGTACCCGTTGAAGATGTTCGGCGTCAGCGTCTCCTGGAACCTGATGCAGTCTTCCCGCGACAACGGCGCCCCCATCGTGACGATGCCCTTCAGTCCGGACAGGTCGGCGGGCTGCTTCTTCTGCGCGTCGTGCAGCATCTTCAGCATGGGCGGCGCTCCGATCAGGAACGTAAGGCCGTACTTCTCGACGTATTCGAGCGTCGTCTTCGGGTTGAAGTAGCGCATGACGACGATCTCGCCCCCGACGTACAGCGTCGGCGTCGGCCCGCCGGAATGCAGGCCGCCGCGATGGAACCAGGGGCTCATGTTCATCGTCCGGTCCATCGGCGTGAGGGGAAAATGCATGGCCACGTCGTGCGCCGACAGCACGTCGTTGATACTGTTCAGCGGCACGCCCTTCGGCCGGCCGGTCGTGCCGGACGTGTACAGGCGCGTCGTCTCGTCGTAAATGTGATGGGGACGCTCGATCGGCGGGTTCGCCTCCGAGCGGTTCCGAACGTATTCGGCAAACGGAATATGGCCTTCCGGCGCGGGAGCGTCGCCCTTCAGGTCGGCCATGACGATGCGGCGCGGCTTGTGCTTCGCCATCGCGAGCGCCCGCTCCGCCGTCTCCCGGATTTCCGCGTCGTAGATGTAGACCGCCGGCCGGCTGTCGTCGAGGATGAACGCCGTTTCCCCGGGCGACAGCCGGAAGTTGATCGGGCAGTTGATCGCCCCGATCTTCTGCGGCGCCAGGTAGCACAGCACGAACTCGGCGGAATTGAGAAGCTGGTAGACGACGACGTCGTTCTTGCCCACATCGTCCTGCATCAGCGCGTCCGCCAGCCGGTTCGCCTCGCGGTTCAGCTCGGCGTACGTCCACGTCCGATCGCGCAGCGGACAGGTCAGCGCCGGACGGTTCGCGAACCGGTGCACGTTGCGCAGAAACCCGTTCAAGTACGTGAATTCGTGCTCGAACGTGTCCTTGAACATGCGAATGTCGTACGTCCTCTTCCGCTCTTCCATGGTATCCTTCCTTCCGTATAAATATTTAAATGTAAAAAAAATCGCAGGCCAAGACGGTTCCTACGAATCTTCGTCGTATCTGCCCACGAGGAGAGAAGCGTTCTGTCCGCCGAAGCCGAAGGAGTTGGACATCGCCACGCGGATTTCCGCCTTGCGCGCCGCATTCGGCACGTAGTCCAAATCGCACTCGGGATCCGGCTCTTCGAAGTTGATCGTCGGCGGCACGACGCCCTCGCGAATGGCCTCCACGCAGGCGATCAGCTCCGTCACCCCGCCGGCGCCCATCAGATGGCCGGTCGCGCCCTTCGTGGAGCTGATCGGAATGCGCCGCGCGCGCTCGCCGAACACCGCCTTGAGCGCGCTCGTCTCGACCCGGTCGCCGAGCGGCGTCGACGTGCCGTGGGCGTTGACATAGTCCACGTCCTCGGGCCCGAGCCCCGCCTGCGCCAGCGCTTCGCGCATGCATTGAATTTCGCCGCGGCCATCCGGGTCGGGCGAAGTGACGTGATAGCCGTCCGTGCAATTGGCGTGCCCGAGCAGTTCGGCCCGGATCGCGGCTCCCCGGGCGCGGGCCGCGGCCAGCGTCTCCAGCACGACCGCGCCCGCTCCTTCGCCCATGACGAACCCGTCGCGGCTCCGCTCGAACGGCCGGCTGGCCCGCTCCGGCTCGTCGTTGCGCGTCGACAGCGCGCGCGCCGAGGCGAGCCCGGCGTCCATCAGCGCGCACAGAATCGACTCCGCCCCCACGGCCACGACCGCATCGGCCTGGCCGGCGCGGAGCAGCATCGCCGCGAGGCCCACGGCGTCGGCGCCGGAGGAGCAAGCGGTGCTCACTGTGTAGCTCGGCCCCCTCAGGCCGTGGACAATGGCGATGTGGGCGGCGGCGACGTTGCCCAGCACCTTGGGCGCCAAATGCGGACTAACCCGGAAGCTGCCGCTCCGGGTGATCTGGTCTTGCGCGTCCGCCGCGCTGGAGATGCCGCCGAGCGCCGTGCCGAGCACGAGGCCGACGCGCTCCGGACGGGCCGCGAGCCGGCTGTCCGCCAGCGCTTCGGCCGACGCCGCCAGCGCGAACTGCATGAAGATGTCGGTCTGCGCCGCCAGCTTCCGGGGCATGTACCGCGCCGGATCGAAGCCCTTGACCTCGGCCGCGATCCGCACCGGCAGACGGCCGGCGTCGAAGCGGGTGATCGGGCCGACGCCGCTCCGACCCGCCAGCAGTTGCCGCCAATATTCGGCGACGCCGATGCCGACCGGCGTGACCGCGCCCATGCCGGTAATGACGATCCGCTCCTTAGCCATGGCCGTCGCCCTCGGCCGCGACGGCCCGATCCGCCTGCGCCGGGTCGCCCCATCGTTCGGTCATCTTCCGCCATAGCTCGGGGTAGCGTTTTTCAAAGTTGAAGGGAAGCCCCCGCTCGTCGACGAACGTATGGGAAGTCCGTCCTTCCGCGGCCCGCTCGCCGCCCTGCTTGAAGATCTCGTAATGAAACTCCATCCGGGTGCGCGTGAAGGAAGCGAGCGTCGTGCGCAGCGTGATCTTCTCTTCCGGCCGCAGCATCCGCTTGTACCGGCAGTCCGCGGTCAGGCAGACGAGCGCAATGCCGAGCGGATGGAACGTGTCCATGTAAGGAAGCCCTTGCGCCTCCATGAACCGCATGCGCCCATTGGTGAACCAATCGAAATTTCTGGCGTAATAGGAAATTCCCGCCGCGTCGCAATCGCCCCAAGTGACGATCATGTCCATATCCTGGCTTGGGCGAGAAGATGTGTCGGCCATGTTCCGCACCTCTCTTTCGGTTCCGGTCTCGTATGTTACCATTATACCCTTAAGACCGTTCCGTCCGCGAGCCTGTCGCTTTCGAGCTGTCCCTATGAACATTCGTCCTGGCGCTCCGGCGTTTCCTGCCGCGGCATGGGCGATACGTGCCCTTGGCTGCGAAGCTAGCGGAGGGACGGAGAGTTCCGCCGGCCGGACTCTTTGCGAACGACGAACGAGACGGCCGTTCCCTGCCCGGGCTCGCTGCGAATTCGCAAGCCTTGCCCGTAAATTTGCTTCAGGCGGCGGTCGGTATTGGCGAGACCGATGCCCGCTTTGCGGCCGATCGGCTCCTCCCGCAGCACCCTGCGCACCGTGTCCGGTTCCATGCCGACCCCGTCGTCCTCGACGGCAATTTCGGCCGCATCCCCGAGGTCGCGAATGCGAATCCGGACGGTGCCTCCCTCGGTGCGACGGAGCAGGCCGTGACGGACCGCATTTTCCGCCAGGGGCTGAACCGAGAGCGGCGGAACGAGCAGATCCGCCTGTTCGCTCCCCTCCCACTCGACCTGAACGCGGTGTCCGAACCGCTCCTTCTCGATATACAGATAGGCCCGCACCAGGTCCAGTTCCTTCCGCAGCGGAACCAACCGGTCCGAGTTGGCGAAGTCGAAGCTGGCCCGCAAGTAATCTCCGAAGGCGAGCAGCAGCTTGCGCATCCGTCCGATGTCGACTTCGGCGAGCGCCGCCAGGGAGTTGAGCGTATTGAACAGGAAATGGGGCTTGATTTGGGCCTGCAGCCACGCCGCCTCCAGGCGCGACTGCTCCCGGGCGGACCTGGCGACTTCCGTCAGCGCCCGCACCCGCGACCGCAGCTCCGGCATATGAACCGGCTTGACAATGTAATCGTTGGCTCCGGCGCGAAATCCCGCTTCGATGTCTTCCGGCCGGCTGCGGGCCGTCAGCAGCAGAATCGGCAACTCGGAGTGCGAGAACCGGGAGCGAACGGTCCGGGCGACTTCGTAGCCGGACATTCCGGGCATCATGACGTCGGCGATCAACAGGTCCCACGCCCCCGTATTCAGCAGCGACAGCGCCTCGGCGCCGCTTGTGGCCGTCGCGATGTCGTATGAATCGAAGGAGAGCGCGTTCGTCAGGACGCGCAGGTTGATCGGATCGTCGTCGACGGCGAGAATCCGGGGCCGGTCGGCCCGAACGGATGGTTCTTCCCGAACCGACGGTTCCTGCTGAGAAGCGGCAGCCGCCTCCGAGGACGAGATCATCGCTTCCTGCGCGGCCCGGAGAACGGAAGCGTCGGGCTGGGGCGCCTCCGCGCCGGCTCGCTCCGCCAAGGGCAGCGTAAACCGGAAGACGGAACCTGCGCCGGGCGCCGAATCGACCGTCAGCTCCCCGCCGTGAAGCTCCACCAGCCGCTTGCTGATCGGAAGGCCGAGTCCGAATCCCGATGCGTTCGCTTCCGGCCCCTCGCCTTGCTCGTAGGGCTTGAAGATCCGGCTCACCGTCGCCTCGCTCATGCCGATTCCGGTATCCCGAATGCGGACGACCGCACGGTCGCCTTCCGCCTCCGCCTCGATCGTGATGTTTCCTTCGTGCGTAAACTTGACCGCGTTGTGCAGAAGGTTGAACAAAATTTGCAGCAGCCGGTTCTCGTCCGCCGCCACCGGCGGCAGCGAATCCGGAATCCGGTTCTCGAGCCGGATTTGCTTCCCTTCCATCATGAACCGGACCATGTCCAGCACGCCGGCCGCTGCGGCCTGCAGCCGAACCGGCGCCGGATTCAGCCGAACGCGGTCTTCCCGCAGCCGGGTCAGGTCGATCAGGTTGCTCAGCAGGATGGACAAGCGCTTGCCCACCGAAATGAGCAGTTTCAGCCGAACCCGGTTGGCCTCCTCGTCGGACCTCTCGCCGCTGTCGAGCACCGTCTGGGCCATGTTCAGGATGCCGTGCAACGGATTTCTCAGCTCGTGCGAAGTGTGGACCAGGAACTCGTCCTTCAGCTTGTCCTCCGCCTGCAGCCGCACGGCCAGCCTCGCCGTCTCGGCGGCGATGCGGAAATGCCGCTTGAACCAGTACAGCGCGAAGCTGGCGAACAAAGCGAGCATATCGAACGGATAATAGCCGATGTCGAGCAGGAGCATGGAATCCAGAACTCCCCAGACGGCGTTCACCGAGACGGCCGCCGAGCCGAGCAGCAAATATATCGCGTCGGGGACGCCCTTCCGGACGGCCCGATAGAAGAAGACCGGGGCGGCCAGGAACGGAACCAGCATCAGCGCCGTATGCAATCCGTCGCCGTAGGTGAACAGCGCGGCCGGCATCGTCAGCACGCACAGCCCGAAGACGCCGCAGGCGGCAACATGCCAGCGGGAATGGCGAAGGACGGGGAACTCGGGCAGCACGCTTTTTACGAATTGCAGCATCAGGGCGGCAACGCCCAGGTTCGACAGATAGCTGAGTCTGCAGGCCGTTTCGTAACCGACCCCGAACCAGGCCGAGAGGATGCGGTCCTGATCGACGGTGATGGCAGCCGCCCCGCAGGCGCTCAGCAAGGAGAAGAGGAGCAGCGGCTTCTGCTTCGATCCGATGAAGTACAGCACGAAGGCGTACAGGGCGTGGAGGATCAGAAGCAGGCACAGGGCCGCTTGCGATCCGGCGGAAAACCAGGAAGCCCGGTTCATCACCCGCTCTGTCCCCAGCTTGATCGGCTTGGTCAGCCCGCCCGTCGCGCGGTCGTCGTAATTGGCCATCTCAAGCACAAGCTCCAGGACGCCGTGCTCGGGAACGACCGCAACGGAGTACGGCGCGTTGCCCGGCATATACGACGCGGCGCGGTCCGCCGGCCGGCCGGCATGGCCCGCCAGCCGCCCGTTCACGTACAAAGCGGAAGACGAGGAGAGGCTCGGCACGCGAACGGTCAGCGGCGGCAAATCTTCCTGCGGCAGCAAAATGCGCAGCCGGTACGTTCCGTACCCGAAGGCGGAGTCAAGCGGCGGCGAGAAGTCCCGCCGCCAGCTTCCGGGAACCGCAACGGTTCCGGCGGCGCCCCGGGGCGCGAAGGCGCCGTCCGGGCCCGGCGTCGCCAGCTGCGACGGGTAGAACTCCCATTGTCCGGCAAGGGTGAGAATCGGCTTGGAGGAGGGAACCCACCCGCGCAGATCCAACAGGCCGTCTTCGGCCTTGACCCGAGTCGAAGTCGACAGCGCGTCGATCCAGGCGAGGCGAACGCCCGTCAGCAGCAAGAGGAACAAGCCGACGATGGCGGCGATTTTTCGTTTACTCATCATGAGAATACACATTCCACAATCGGCGCCGAAATTCCTCTCTTCTCCAGCAGGAAGGTTGCGTTTGCGGGGGATCGACGTTATTTGGGAGGAAAATGTGCCGCAAGTTCGGCGCCGCCGGCTCCACCGCGTTCGACGGTGTTGACCAGCATGGCCTGATTGGACGCGAAGAGCTCGGCCCAGGTCGGACGGTCCTGGCAGTCGACCACGCCGTTCGCGCCGACGACACATGCATGAGAAAGTGAGAAAAATCCCTCCCGTTATGGCGGCTTGGCGCTGCCCCCATTGTGCACCTCGGGAAGGATGGCGAAAAGTACGCACTTTGATGTCGTCGGCCGCAGCCAGCCGTCGCCGGACGTCGCCACGTACCCTTCGTTGAACATCAGGTAGATGACTTCCAGCACGGAGTTCAACCGGGCCTTCCGCTCCTGCGGCTCCGGCATCTCGAACGGAACGCGCGCTTCCGCCAAGCTGCGCTTCGCCCGGACGATGCGCTGGGCGACCGTCGCCTCGGGCACGAGATAAGCCCGCGCGATCTCCGCCGTGGTCAGCCCGCAGAGCAGCCGCAGCGTGAGCGCCACCCGTGCTTCCGGGGACAGGATCGGGTGGCAGGTCGTAAAGATCAGCCGCAGCAGATCGTCCCCGATGTCCGCGCCGTTCAGCACCGCGTCGAATTCGGACGGCTCCTGGCCCCGGGACTCCTCGTCCCGGCCGAGCTCTTCGTATTTGCGCTCCAGCCGCTTCCGGCGGCGCAGCTGGTCGATCGCGCGGCGCTTGGCGGTCGCCATCAGCCAGGCGCCCGGGTTGTCCGGAATGCCGGTCTTCGGCCATTTCTCCAGCGCGATCAGGAGCGCGTCCTGCGCCAGATCCTCGGCCAGACCGACATCCCGCACCATCCGGGCGAGGCCCGCGATGAGCCTCGCCGATTCGATCCGCCAGATGGCGTCGATCGTGCGGCGGGTGTCGTGTGCCGTCACGATTTCCTGGCTTGCTCAGACAGCCGGCGCAGTTCGGCTTCCTTGGCCAGCATCTCCGGGTCCTGGGACAACTCCGGCGCTTCGAACACCTGCCGCAGCTCGATCTCCCCCTGCCCGGAGCCGTGCGGGTCCGGCATGCGCAGCGCCCATTCGATCGCCTCTTCGCGGGAGTTCACTTCGATCATCGTGAAGCCCGCGATCAGTTCCTTCGTTTCCGTGAAAGGGCCGTCCGTCACCTTCGGCTTGCCTCCCGGTTCGGGATACGAAATGCGGATCGCGTTCGAGCTCGGGTGAAGCCCCTCCGCCGCCACGAGCACGCCGGCCTTCACCAGCTCCTCGTTGTACTTCATCATCGCCCGGACCAGCTCGGGGCTCGGCATCTTGCCCGCCTCGGAATCTTGCGTGGCTTTGACCAGGATCATAAATCTCATCGCAATCTCTCCTTTCGGTTTATGGCCGGGGAGCATCTCCCCGCCTTCACTATGGCGACGAACGGAAGTGCTCGAAATCGACACGCCCCCCCCAAAAAATTTTTAACTTTTTTTCGAAGGCGCTTTCCCTCCCGGACAATTTCGTTGCGGATTTCAAAAATCCTTTTTCTTCCTGCGTGCGTATCTCTCGCTCTTTCCGGCGCGGATTATCCGGAATTTCGGGGCGTTTTCGGCAAAATGGGGGGCTCTCACGCCGGCAGAGACGTTCTCCTTAACGTTTGCTCTTTTTTCCTTCGCTTGATTCCCTCCGTAAAATCCATATATTAAAAATTAGGTTTAGCACTCGAAGACGGAGAGTGCTAACCGCATCCATTTGCTCAGGAGGGATTGTGCGATGTTGAAGCCTCTCGCGGATCGTGTTGTCGTGGAGCCGCAACAGCAGGAAGAAACTACCGCCGGCGGCATCGTTCTCCCCGACAAGGCGAAGGAGAAGCCGGTTCGGGGCAAAGTCGTGGCGGTGGGCAGGGGACGGCTGGAAAGCGGCAAAGTCATCCCGCCCGACGTTCGCCCCGGCGACCTGGTCCTGTACAGCAAATATGCGGGAACGGAAGTGAAGGTGGATCAGAAAGAATATTTGATCCTGAGGGAGTCGGACATTCTGGCCGTGCTCGAGCCCTCGAACGAGAAGGAGTTGGTTGCCAATGGCTAAGCAGATTCTCTTCCATGAGGATTCCCGCAGCGCCATGTTGCGCGGCGTGGACGCGCTCGCCAATGCGGTCAAGGTGACGCTCGGCCCGAAGGGGCGCAACGTCGTGCTGGAGAAGAAGTACGGCTCTCCGCTCATTACGAACGACGGCGTGACGATCGCCAAGGAGATCGAGCTGGAGGACGCTTATGAAAATATGGGCGCGAAGCTCGTCAAGGAAGTGGCCACGAAGACGAACGACGTCGCCGGCGACGGCACGACCACCGCGACCGTGCTCGCCCAGGCGATGATCCGCGAAGGGCTCAAGAACGTCGCGTCCGGGGCGAACCCGATGGGCGTTCGCCGGGGCATCGAGAAGGCGGTGCGGGCCGCCGTCGAGGAAATCCGCAGCATCTCGAAGCCGGTGGAGAACAAGGAAGCGATCGCGCAAGTCGCTTCGATCTCGGCGGCCGACGAGGACATCGGGCAATTGATCGCGGAAGCGATGGAGAAGGTCGGCAAGGACGGCGTCATCACCGTCGAAGAGTCCAAGGGCTTCCAGACCGAGCTGGAGACGGTCGACGGCATGCAGTTCGACCGCGGCTACATCTCGCCGTACATGACGACGGACAAGGACAAGCTCGAAGCCGTGCTGGAGGACCCCTACATCCTGATTACGGAGAAAAAGATCGGCAACGTGCAGGACCTGCTGCCGGCGCTGGAACAAGTCGTCAAGCAAGGCAAGCCGCTGCTGCTGATCGCCGAGGACGTCGAAGGCGAAGCGCTCGCCACGCTCGTGCTGAACCGGCTGCGCGGCACGCTGAACGCCGTGGCGGTGAAGGCGCCGGGCTTCGGCGACCGCCGCAAGGCGATGCTGCAGGACATCGCGACGCTGACGGGCGGCCAGGTCATCAGCGACGACCTCGGCCTGGAGCTGAAGAACGCGAAGCTCGAGCATTTCGGCCGCGCCCGCCAGGTTCAGATCACGAAGGACTACACGACGATCGTGGACGGCAGCGGCGCGAAGGAGGACATCGCCGCCCGGGTCGCGCAAATCCGGCGGGAGATCGAGGAGACGACGTCGGACTTCGACCGCGAGAAGTTGCAGGAGCGTCTGGCCAAGCTGTCCGGCGGCGTGGCGGTCATCAAGGTCGGCGCCGCCACGGAAACGGAAATGAAGGAGAAGAAGCTGCGGATCGAAGATGCGCTGAACGCCACGCGCGCAGCCGTCGAGGAAGGCATCGTCTCCGGCGGCGGCGTCGCGCTGATCAACGCGGCCAAGGCGCTCGACGGCGTCAAGGCCGACGGCGACGACGAAGCGACCGGCGTGCGGATCGTGCGCAGCGCGCTGGAAGCCCCGATTCGCGCCATCGCCGCCAACGCCGGAACCGACGGCTCCGTGGTCGTCGAGCGGATCAAGAACGAGCCGGTCGGCGTCGGCTACAACGCCGCGACCGGCGAGTGGGTCGACATGATCCGGGCCGGCATCGTCGATCCGGCGAAGGTGACCCGGTCGGCGCTGCAGAACGCCGCATCCGTCGCCGCCATGTTCCTGACGACCGAGTGCGTCATCAGCGACAAGCCCGAGCCGAAGAAGGCGGATGCTCCCGCGCCGGACATGGATATGTAATCGGAGCGGCAACCCCCGCGCCGCCGGAAGATCGCCCTGCCCGAACGGGCGGGGTTGCCCCGCAGGGGGGAAGCGCATGCGCGAATACTTGCTGTATTGCACCTGCTGCAACGAGTATACGTCGCTGGGGCGTTTTTGGGAGAAGGAGGGGCATTTCGAAGGCGAATATTCGCTGCTTCACAACCGCCGCCTGGACGGCGACGATCTGCTCGGCCGCTTCTTGCTGCGCCATCTCGGCCACTGCCTGAAGCCGTACCCGAGCCGGACGGGCGAATATGCGGACGTTCTGAAGACGGCGAGCCGGTTCATGGACGCGGATATCGACGCGATCGTCGAACAGGCGGCGGAACGCCGCAAGCGTCGGGCGGACGACCTGCTCCTGGAGCGCGGCCTGGGCCAGCTGCAACTGAACCTCTTCGCCAGGATGCTCGGCGAGGAAGCCGAGTCGCTTGCCAAGACCCCCACCCGTTCGGCCGCGGAGGGCCAATTCATGCTGGGCAAGGAAGAAGGGCTCAAGCAAGCGCTGCTTCTTCTGCGGGAATTGATGGAACGGACGAACAGCCTGTATCGATAAAAGGCCGGAAGCGAACGAACGCTTGCGGCCTTTTTGCCTGGTACAAAAGCGGAATCTTCTATATAAAAAAATTGCCCCAGCATGGCTGGAGGCGGTTTGATCCGGTCGGATCCACTGTAAAAAAGCGGCAGCCGCATGATGGACGAACAAAGGTTTGTGGGACCTGCATGACCCATTCACCGTGCTTTACCCACCGCCGCCGGGCCGGCGCCCATGCGATGAAAATCATCGCATCGGGCGCATCTTCGCCGCCGGGCCAGCTCCCATGAAGCCTGCCCTTTGTTTTTGGTCAATCGTGGAAATCGCGCCCGTCGCGAACTTCCCGGACGTAGCCGGCGCGGATGCAGAAGTCGCCGAAGTGCTCGCCTTCGCTCCGTTCCTTCGCATACCGGGTCAGAATCGGCTTCAGCTCGCTTATAATTTCGGCTTCCCCGATATTTTCCCGATACAGCTTGTTGAGGCGCTCGCCGGTGAAGCTGCCGCCCAGGTACAGGTTGTACTTGCCGGGCGCCTTGCCGACGAACGACATTTCCGCCAGCGCCGGCCGGGCGCAGCCGTTCGGGCAGCCGGTCATGCGGACGACGATCTCTTCCTCGCGCAGCCCGACCTCGTCGAGAATCGTCTCGATCTTGTCCAGCAGCGTCGGCAGATAGCGCTCCGACTCGGCCATCGCCAGTCCGCACGTCGGCAGCGCCACGCAGGCCATCGAATTGCGCCGCAGCGCCGAATAGGGGGTCCCGTCCGTCAGCCCGTAGGCTTCGATCAGTTGCTCGATCTTTTTCTTCTTCTGGGTCGTGACGTTGCCGATGATCAGGTTCTGGTTCGGCGTCAGCCGGAAATCGCCCGTGTGCGCCTTGGCGATCTCCCTGAGGCCGGTCATCAGGCGGTAGTCCCCCTGGTCCTTCACGCGGCCGTTCTGGATGAACAGCGTGAAGTGCCATTTGCCGTTGCTGCCCTTCACCCAGCCGTAGCGGTCGCCGTTGTGCTCGAACGAGTAAGGTCTTGCAGGCTCCAGTTCCCAGCCGAGCCGCTTGTGCAGTTCGTCCTTGAACCAGTCCAGGCTGCGGTCGTCGATCGTATATTTGAAGCGCGCGTGCTTGCGCACCGACCGGTCGCCGTAGTCCCGCTGAATCGTGACCGTCTTCTCCGCCACGTCGACCACCCGCTCCGGCGTCACGAAGCCGACGACGCGGGCGAGCTGCGGATACGTCTTCGGATCGCCGTGCGTCATGCCCATGCCGCCGCCGACCGCGACGTTGAAGCCGAGCAGCTTGCCGTTCTCGTGAATGGCGATCAGGCCCAAATCCTGCGAGAAGACGTCCACTTCATTGGCCGGAGGAACCGCGATACCGATCTTGAACTTCCGCGGCAAGTAGACCGGACCGTAGATCGGCTCCTGCTCTTCCCCGTCCCGGCTGTCCGCCACCTTCTCCTCGTCCAGCCAAATTTCGTGGTACGCGCGCGTCCGCGGCTCCAGATGGCGGCTGATCTTCTCGGCCCACTCGTACACCTGGCCGTGCACTTCCGACTGGTACGGATTCGGGTTGCACATGACGTTGCGGTTGACGTCGCCGCAAGCCGCCAGCGTGGTGAGCAGCTCCTGATGGACTTCCTGAATGACGCTCTTCATGTTCCACTTGAGCACGCCGTGCAATTGGAACGACTGCCGCGTCGTCAGCCGGATCGTGCCGTTGCCGTACTGCTGCGCGATCCGGTCCACCATCAGCCATTGCTGCGGCGTCACGACGCCGCCGGGCGCCCGCACGCGCACCATGAACTGATAGGCCGGCTCCAGCTTCTGCTTGTTCCGCTCGTTGCGCAAATCCCGGTTGTCCTGCATGTAGCTGCCGTGAAACTTCATCAGCCGGTTGTCGTCCTCGGGAATCGAGCCGGTAATCCGATCTTGGAACGAATCCTTCAGCGTCCCCCGCAAATAGTTGCTTCGGCGCTTGATCTCTTCGACGTCGCTGTGCGGCGCGCTGTTGGGGGACAACAAATTGTTTTCCGACATGGAATGGCCTCCTTCCCCGCAACCGTAATCGCCAGCCGTCGGGCGGCGGACCGGTTGTCGGATTCTACTGTCTGAACCAGCGAACGGTTAATAAACGTCGCGCTGATAACGCTTCTCCTGCTGCATCTGCGACAAGTACGCCGCCGCCGCGTCTTCGCTCATTCCGCCTTCCTGCCGCAGAATGGCCGTCAGCGTCGCGTGCACGTCGTGCGCCATCTTCTTCTCGTCGCCGCACACGTAGACGACCGCGCCGTCCTCAAGCCACCGATACAACTCCTTGCTCTGCTCCAGCATGCGGTGCTGCACGTACACCTTCCGGTCCGTGTCGCGGGAGAACGCGACGTCCATGCGCGTCAGCACGCCTTCCTTGAGCCAGCGCTGCCATTCGATCTGGTACAGGAAGTCGGTGGAGAAGCGCTGGTCTCCGTAGAAAAGCCACGTTTTCCCCGACGCCCCGGTCTCTTCCCGCTCGCCCAGGAACGCGCGGAACGGCGCCACGCCCGTGCCCGGCCCGATCATGATGATCGGCGTGTCCGGATCGCTCGGCAGCTTGAAGTTGGGGTTCTCCTGCACGAACACCGGCAGCGTGTCGCCGATCTCCAGCCGCTCCGACAGATGCGTCGAGCAGACGCCGTAGCGCATCCGTCCGTGGGATTCATACGCCACCTTGCGCACCGTGAGATGAACTTCGTCGGGAAAAGCCGTCGGGCTGCTGGCGATCGAGTACAGCCGCGGCGGCATCTTCCGCAGAATGCCCGTCAGTTCCTGCGCGGACGCGCCCTTCAGGCGGTAGTCCTGCACGAGGTCGAGCAAGTCCCGGCCCTTGATATACTCGCGCAGCTCCTGCTCCCGCCCGGCGGCGAGCAGCTCCTTCAAGCCGCTGCTGCCGAACAGCTGCGCGGCCTGCTCGATGAGCGGCTTCGTCAGCACCGTAATCTCGAACTTGCTCGCAAGGGCCTCGCGCAGCGAGACGGTCTCTCCGGTCTTCGGCAGCGCAACCGCGTCGTCCGGCTTCAGGCCGAGCTCCGCGATCAGCTCCTCGACGAGCCGCGGATGGTTCTCCGGATAGACGCCGAGGCTGTCGCCCGGTTCGTAGCGGAGGTTGGAGCCTTCCAGCGACAGCTCCACGTGGCGCGTTTCCCGGGCGGAGCCGCGGCCGTTCAAATTCAGGTTTTCCAGAACGGTTGCGGGGAACGGCCGGGAACGGGAATATTCCGGCTCCGCCGCCGGAGCCGCGCTCGCCGCAGCCGCCGCTCCCGCGCCTGCGGCCGGCGCAGGCGCGGCGCCCGAAGCTTGCGCGACCGCCTCCAGCACGCTTTTCATCCACTGCTCGGCCGGCTCCTCGAAGTCGACGTCGCAATCGACGCGCGGCGCCAGCCGCTTGCCGCCCAGTTCCTCCAGACGCGCGTCGAAATCTTTGCCGGTCTTGCAAAACTGCTCGTAAGAAGTATCACCCAAAGCGAGCACCGAGAACGGCATTCCGTCCAGCTTGGGCGCCCGCTTGCTGTGCAGAAATTCATAGAAGGAAATCGCGTTGTCGGGCGGATCGCCTTCGCCGTGAGTGCTCACGACGATGAACAGCTGCTGCACCTTCTTCAGCGTGTTCGGCTTGAAGTCGTTCATCGACGACAACGCAACCTGAATGCCCTGCTCCTGCAGCTTCCCGGCCAGCTTCTTGGCCAGCTTCTGGCTGTTGCCCGTCTGCGACCCGTACAGCACCGTCGCCTCCCGGGGCGCGGCCGGCGCGCTTGCCGCCGGCGCGGCCGCCGCCGTTACGGCCGCCGCTTGCACAGCGCCGCCCGGAGCTGCGGCCGGCGCCGGAGCCGCCGCGCCCGGCAGCGCCGACAAATAGCCGCTCAGCCAGATCCGCTGCCCTTCCGTCAGCGTCGGAATCAGCTTGTTCAGCAGATCGACCTGCTCCTGTTGAAAGGGACTGTTCGTAACTTGAAGCACCAATCCAACACCTCGCTCGCTTCTCCGTAGGAAGTATTCCGACAATTCTTATGATATTTTATAGTTATTGATTTAACGTATCATGTTGAGGCCAAACTTTCAACGAAAATGATTTTATAGGATTCATAAGCAGCGGAAATAAATCCGGGCTGCGGAACAATGGGGGCGCCGCCCCGCTTTCATTTCTCACCATTACTTACTATAATAGAGGAACAGAAGATACGATAGCTAAGTGAAACCTAAAGCAGGAGGCGGGTCAAATGGAGCAACAACCAGCGTATTTGGAGATCGGAATCAGCACGTTTCTCGAGACGGCTCCGCATCCGGCGACCGGCGAGCGGACGAGCCACGCCGAACGTCTGCGGCAGGCCGTCGAGGAGATCGTGCTGGCGGACCAGGTCGGCCTGGACGTGTACGGCATCGGGGAGCACCACCGGCCCGATTATGCGAGCAGCGCGCCCGCCGTCATCCTCGCGGCGGCAGCCGCCAGAACGAAGCGGATTCGGCTGTCGAGCGCCGTCACCGTTCTGTCGTCGGACGACCCGGTGCGCGTGTACCAGGCGTTCTCCACCCTGGACGGCCTGTCGGAGGGACGGGCCGAAATCATGGCGGGACGGGGATCGTTCATCGAGTCGTTCCCGCTGTTCGGCTACAGCCTGGACGATTACGATGAGTTGTACGAAGAGAAGCTGGAGCTATTGCTGGACATCTGCAAGTCGGAGAAGGTGAACTGGCGCGGCAGCCGACATCGCCCCGCCATCGACAATCTGGGCGTCTACCCCCGCGCGGTGCAAAATCCGCTGCCCGTCTGGATCGCCACCGGCGGCAATCCGGAATCGGCCGTCCGGGCCGGTTCGCTCGGCCTGCCGGTCGTGTTCGCCATCATCGGCGGCATGCCGGAGCGGTTCGCGCCGCTCGTCGCCCTCTACAAGAAGGCCGCCGCCGAGGCAGGCCACGATCCCGCCAAGCTGCAGATCGCGACGCATTCGCACGGCTTCATCGGCGACACGAACGAGCAGGCGGCCGAGCTGATCTTCCCCTCCGTACAAGCCCGCATGAACTTGCTCGGCCGGGAACGGGGCTGGCCGCCGTACACCCGGGCCACCTTCGATTCCATGCGCAGCCTCCACGGCGCCCTGTACGTCGGGGATTCTGAATTCGTGGCCGAGAAGATCGTGCTGCTGCGCCGCCATTTGGGCGTCACCCGCTTCTTCCTGCACGTCGACATCAGCACCATTCCGCACCGCGAAATTTTGCGGACGATCGAGCGGCTCGGCACCGAAGTCGCGCCGCTCGTGCGCAAGGAACTGGCGCGCATCGAAGCGAACCGGTAAGGGCGCCGCAAATCGCAAACGAGCCGGGAGCTTCCCTTCAGGGGAACGGCTCCCGGCCCTGCGTCCAAATCGGCTATTTCGCGCCGTCCTCCGGTTTTGGGTTTCCGCCCAGCGCATGAAGCATGAACTCGAAAATTTCGCGATCGTCGATGGCCGCCTCTCCTTCGGAAAGGATGTGCTGCACCTGCAAGCCGTTCTTGAACACGGCGAGCATCCGGGCTACTTTCTGGGCGTCGATATGGGCGGGGATGACGCCGTGCTGCTGGCCGACCTCGATCCACCTGGCGGAAGTTTGAACGGCCGTCTCGTGATACCGCTTCAGGATGCTCGCCACCTCCGGCTTGTCCTTCTGGCTGAGCAAGTAGATAAAGATCAGGCTGATGACGCTGTCCACCGCCACCGCGCTGCGAAGCCGCTTGGAAATCGTCCCCAGCGGACCTTCCACTCCCGAAGCTTGAGCGACAGATTCGAAGAACAGCTCGTTCGTGTCCTTTAAACCCTCTTCCAGAATCATCGCAAACAGTTCGTCTTTGCTTTTCACGTAGTGATAGATGGCCCCTTTGGTGAGGCCGCCCCTGTCGGCGATATCCTGCAGCGTGGTGGCCCGGCACCCTTTCTCGACGATCATCTCTTTGGCGATGTCCAGCAGCAGCTTCAGGCTCGCGTTCATCGATTTGTCCTGCATCCGATTTTGCCTCCGATCGTAAGAGGCGGCCGGGCCCGGTGCGTCCCGGCGCCAATTAAGATTAACGTAAACGAGTTTCGCCGGGCCGTCAACCCGACGCCTTCATCCGGAAAAAGCGCTTATTCCGCAGCCTCGAAGCGTTCGTCCGTATACAAGCCATGGAATCCGAACGGGATATGGTGCGGCACTTCCGCCCGGCCCAGCTCTTCGAACGTGCGGGCGTCGAGAGCGAGCAGGTAGGAATGGCCGGCATCCCCGTTCAGCACCACCGACAGGACGACGCCGTCGTCCTCCGCCGCCGCCCCGGGAGCGGGCGCGAACACCGGCTCGCCGGGATAGTGGCCGTCCCGGAGCCACGTTTGGACCGTTCCGCGATGCGTATCCACCTTGATCAACTGATTTTCGACGGCGGCCGGCCGCTCCCGATTCGTGCTCGTTCCGTAGGCATAGCGGTATTCCGACGCGTTCGCCCACCGGTAATGGATGCCCGGGAACTCCATCCACTCTTCCGACAGCCGTTCCACCTGGGCGGAGGTGCGGCCGGGCGACAGGCGGAAACGAAGCATGGCGGGCTGGTTGTCCGGGTTGAATTCGGCGCCGCCCATATGGCTCGGGCTGAGGTGCCCCATCGAAATTCGCTTCATGGCGCACGCGTCGATGAAGATGTCCCCTTGCTTCTCGTAAGCGTTGATCAAGTGGAACGAGAAGAACGGATCGCTCTCGAAGACGCGCTCCACCCGGCCGCTTCCCTTGCCGACGACGAGAAACCGCGTTCCTCTGCCCGGCGTCCAGTGCATGCAGTCGGCGATCGCCTTCTCCCTCTGCATCAGCTCGAGCGGATGGAAGATCAGCGGAAATTCCACCAGCACGATGTAGTGTTCCGTCAGCGCGAAGCTGTGCATATAGGCCGGAGCGGTCGTCTCCACGCTCGCGATGAGCTGCCGGCGCCGCGTCCCGTCGGGCAAGGCGTAAAGATGGTACGAGCAAGTGCGCCCGAACTCGACGGTGAAGTTGAACAGGCTCCGCTGGCGAAAATCGTAGTGCGGATGGGCCGTCGTATAGTGGGCGGGAAGGTCGTCGTCGTAGGACAGAACGCCGATCGTGCCCAGCGTGCAAGGATCGAACGCCACCGGATTCGGCGACTCGGTCAACGCCGTAAAATGATGGTCGATTCTCGCAATGGCGACGTTCGCATTGTGGCCCTGCTCTTCCGTGCGGGAAGCCGAGCCGAAGCTGCCGGGCGTCCGCCCGGTTCGCAGCGCCTCTTCGTAGGCGGGCGTGCGCAGGAATCGGTTGGAGTAGGTCACCTTGCCGCGCTCCAGCGAAAATTTATGGATCATGGCCAGCCCGTCGAACAGGTGGTCTTCCGTCCATTTGGCCGGCCCGTTGCGGAACAACGTGCCCGATAGCCATTCAGGGAACGTTCCGACGATTCGCAGCGGTTCCCGCTCCAATTCCCGATCCAGATTCGTAAACAGTAGACTGCTCTTGTTTGCGCTCATTCATGCTCATCCTTTTCTTTGAAATTTTTCATACCTTCGGTCGGTATGCTGCGGGGCAAAAAAACGGGGCTCTCCCGTTCAAGCAGCGTGGCTTCTCGCGCGGCGTGCCGCCCTTCGTGCAGCATGCGGCCTCTTGTGCAGCCGTGCAGCTTCTCGCGCAATCAGCCTCTTATGCCGAGCGGGTTCCCATGCGAAGCGGCATCTCAGGCGGCGCGGCCTCTCATCCGCCGAACATGGCTGACATTCCACCAAATTGTCAGGCCGATGATCCCGTAGGTGACAAACGACGAAACGGCCAGGAAAGCCGACACCGACAAGGCGTACACCAGGAAGACCTTCACGCAGGCCTCCAGCAGCAGGCTGACCCCCCATACGCCGGTCATCAGCCGAAACGCGCGGCGGTAACCCGGCAGCGTCCGCCACTTCTCGTCCATCTTCGGGTCGCGGCCCACGAACCGCTCGGCGAAGTGGTAGATCAGCGGGCGGGAAGCGAGCAGGGAGACGAGAAACACGACGCCCATCACGCCGGTCACGTACGACTCGCGCAGCAGAATGAACCGCTCGTCTCCGCCAAGGAGCGCGGCGACGACGCCGAGAATGAGGCCGAGGAAGATGAAGCCGGAGAAGGAGTCCGCCCTGCGGTAACGAATCAGGCTGTACAGCGTATCGAGCAGCGGCACGACGGCCGCGGCCGTCAGCGCCGTCAGGCTGCTGGTGTGCGGCAGGAGCAGGCGGTACACCAGGTAAGGAAGCGCGATATTGATCAGTACCGTCAAAATGATCTGGTTGCGGGTCTTCTTCATCGTCGATCTTTCCTCTCTATCTTGTTTCATCGGTTTCGCCGGATTCCCATACCTTCGGTCGGTATCTTTAGTTTACATACCTTCGGTAGGTATGTCAAGCCTGTTTGAATTTTTTTTGCGACAGCATTAAGCATTGCAAGCGCCAGGCGGCGGCTCGCCGGGGAAGGAGCGCCCGATGCGATGCTTTTGATCGCATGGGCGGCGGCTGGTGAGTAAAACACGGTGAATGGGGGCATGCATATCCCACAAACCTTGTTAGTCAATCCTGCTGTCGTTGTCTTTTGGCTCCGAGTCAAGAATCAGTATGCTCCGATGCCGGCTTGCCATTCGGCGCTTTCCATCGCATGTGCCCGATGCCGGGCGGTGGAAGACGTGGCCCGAGCCGGCAGAGGGGGAGGCGGCTGCGTTTCCATGCCGTCAGTAAACTTCAGTATAGGAAGTGAAGGTAAGTTTACCTAGTTGCACGCATTTCACGTCTTACATTCGCTTTCGGCCTTTTCTATAATGAAAACAAGCCTAGGGACAGCCCGACGACTGATCCGTCAGCCTGCGGCTGACGATAACGGTTGCGGGGTCCCGACAACCGATCAATCAGCCTGCGGCTGACGATAACGGTTGCGGGGGGAAGGAGGACGAAAGGTGAGCATTCGGCAAATCGACGACTGTGCGGTGCTCAACAACGGCGTTCGCATGCCATGGCTCGGCCTGGGAGTATTCCAGGTGGAGGACGGGGAGGAAGTGATCGGCGCCGTCCGGCACGCCCTGGAGACGGGCTATCGCTCGATCGATACCGCGGCGGGCTATCGTAACGAAGCCGGAGTCGGCGAAGCGATTCGGCAGAGCGGGATTCCGCGGGAGCAGCTGTTCGTCACGACCAAGCTGGCCAACAAGGACCAGGGCTACGAATCCACGCTCCGGGCGTTCGAGGAGAGCCGCCGCAAGCTCGGCCTGGAATACCTTGATCTGTATTTAATCCATTGGCCCGGCCGGGATAAGTACGTGGAGACGTGGAAAGCGTTCGAGAAGCTGCACAAGGACGGCTACATCCGCGCCATCGGCGTCAGCAACTTCAAGATTCATCATCTGGAGACGCTGAAACAACACAGCGACACGATTCCCGCCGTCAACCAGGTGGAATTCCACCCCCTTCTGTTCCAGGAGGAGCTTCTTGCGTATTGCGCAAGCGAAGGCATCCGTCTGGAAGCATGGAGTCCGATCATGAAGGGCAACCTGAACCTGCCGACGCTGACCGAACTGGCGGCCAAGTACGGGAAGACGCCCGCCCAGATCGTGCTGCGCTGGGACTTGCAACATGAAGTCGTGACGATTCCGAAGTCGGTTCGCCCCGAGCGGATTCGGGAGAATGCCGGCATCTTCGATTTCGAATTGTCCACAGAAGACATGAAGGCGATCGACCGGCTGCACCAAAATCACCGGTTCGGCCCCGACCCGGACGAATTCCTGTTCTGACTTCGGAGCGGAGAGCCGGCAATCCTGTGAACAACAACAGCATACTTTGCGGATTCATCCAAGGAGGCACATTCATTTCATGAGAAAGATCAAGCTGGGGACGAGCGAGCTGGAAGTGCCCGTCGTCGCCGTCGGCTGCATGCGCATCAACTCGCTTAGCGCAGCCGAGGCCGAGAAGTTCGTCCAGGCGTCGTTGGAGGAAGGCGCGAATTTCTTCGACCACGCCGACATCTACGGCGGCGGGAAGTGCGAGGAAATCTTCGCGGAAGCGATCCATATGAACGACGACGTCCGCGAGAAGATCATCCTGCAGTCCAAAGTCGGCATTCGGCCGGACAAGGGCATGTTCGACTTTTCGAAGGAGCACATTCTGGCGTCGGTGGACGGTATTCTGAAGCGTCTCAAAACCGACTATCTGGACATCCTGCTCCTCCACCGTCCGGACACGCTGGTTGAGCCGGAGGAAGTGGCGGAAGCGTTCGATCAGCTTGCAAGCTCGGGAAAAGTCCGGCACTTCGGCGTCTCCAACCAGCATCCGCGGCAGATCGATCTATTGAGGAAGTTCGTGAAGCAGCCGATCGTGGCCAACCAGTTGCAATTGAGCATCACCAACGCGACGATGATTTCGAGCGGCTTCAACGTCAACATGGAGAACGAGGCGGCAGTCAATCGCGACGGCGGCATCCTCGACTACTGCCGTCTGCACGACATCACGATCCAGCCTTGGTCTCCGTTCCAGTACGGCTTCTTCGAGGGCGTCTTCCTCGGCAACGAGAAGTTCCCGGAACTGAACAAGAAGATCGACGAAGTGGCGGCCAAATACAACGTCAGCAACACGACGATCGCCATCGCCTGGCTGTTGCGCCATCCGGCGAAGATGCAGCCGGTTATCGGCACGATGAACATCGGCCGCCTGCGCGACTGCTGCAAGGCGAGCGAAATCACCCTGACGCGCGAAGAATGGTACGAAATCTTCCGCGCGGCGGGCAACGTGCTGCCGTAAGCGGCACAAGCATGCATGGTAGCCTCCGGCCTTCAACAGGCCGGGGGCTTTGTTGCTTCGGCGAAGCCGTGACTACTATTTCCTCTTGGCATTAACGGCAAGGTAAATATGAAAAATGAGCAATACGAAACCTGCTACTCCTAGAATAATTGGAAAAATAGTAAGACGTATATCGAAATAATTGAGATTTGTCTCAGAATTCAATTTCAAAATCGTAACCGGGTTCACCAAGGACATTAGCTTAAGAATGAAGAACATCAGCAACGAAAATCCCCAGCACACAAAAGATGAAATCAACATCATTAGCGCAATCTCCTTTTTTGGGCTGATTTAAGTCACATAATATGGAAATGTAACTTCGAGGAAATTATTGCACAATATATGGAGAGGAGCAAGTTTGTTGCAGCGGTCCTTGCATTCACCTTGTCACTTTGCTTGGTAGGTTCTGCATTCGCTGAAGAACCTGCCGACCAACAAACCATTACTTCTGCTAATGGTCAAATGTTGAACAGTCATCCGCAAATCCCCCAAAATGTATTAGGCCCGGCCGTATTATGGCATTTGGTTGTTTCTAATGGTTATCAAGGACTGTCTTACGGTTCTTGGATTGACGGAGTTGCAGCATCAACGCCTGGCCCTTTAACACTATCCAAATCAGTGAACGGTCTCGAACAGTTATACAGGGACACTCACTGCAAAATATGATGAAGTCTCTGCTGCAGTTGGATTTAATATAACAGAATCGCATACGACTACAGCCTCCTATTCGACAACAGTGGGACCTGGCGAAAGGAAAAAGATTCAATATCGTCCCGCGTATTATCAGTACAAAGCTACTCAATATACCTAGGGCTTGCTGAACGAACAAAAAATCCTTATTCCACAAGGGATTTGAGCTACTTTTGTCGAATTTATCTGCAAGGAAAACATAGAAAATTGGCAAAAAACCTTGCAGATGGAGTGAGCGAACGTGTTC